>Ga0075471_10000040_pt1 | contig 51271 bp, 44 predicted proteins | sample DEB19_08_DNA_2_FD_74787 | JGI IMG/M metagenome (GOLD analysis project Ga0075471, IMG submission 74787) | Aqueous microbial communities from the Delaware River and Bay under freshwater to marine salinity gradient to study organic matter... | ecosystem: Environmental > Aquatic > Marine > Coastal ...
TACGTGGCGCTGCAGGCGGGCTGGGATGTGCCGATGAATCCGCTGGGGGCGCGCAACTGGCTGTCCTTCGGCGTTCCCCAGCAGAAGCCGTCCCTGGGTGACGTCCTCGTCTTCTGGCGGGGCGTCGCGGGCGGCTTCAACGGCCATGTGGGCCTCTATGTGGGCGAAGACACGGAAGCCTTCCACGTCCTCGGCGGCAACCAGTCCGACCGCGTGATGATCAAGCGCATCTCCAAAACCCGCCTCCTTGGCGCCCGGCGCTGCCCCTGGAGGATCAATCAGCCGGCCGCGGTGCGACCCGTCGTGCTGTCAGCCACCGGCACCCTGTCCATCAACGAAGCATAGGAGACACGGAAATGTTCACCTCGATCGACAAGGCGCTCGTCGCCGCCATCATGGGCATCCTGTTCATCGTCCAGACCTACACCGGGTTGCAGCTGCCCTGGGCGACGCCTGACATGATTGCCACCATCATCGGCCTCATCACGCCGGTGCTGGTGTGGGCGATCCCCAACAAGAAGGTGGCTTAGAGATGAGCTGGCAGGAGGGGGTTGCGATTGCCGTGGTGCTCCTCGGCCTCGGCGCCGGGGCGTTCCTGGTGGCGCAGCGGCCCTCCTTCTGGCTCGAGTTCGGAGTTCGGCTGGGGCAGGCGCTGCTGCCTCGGGTCTTGAAGTACGTCATCCGGCGCATGCCGCCAGAAGACGAGGCAGCCTGGCGGGAGGCCGAGAGGCGGGGTCAGGGGGATGAGTGGATTAGAGTGCGACAACGTTTGAGTAAAAAGGCCCCCTCCACGAAGCACAGGGAGTGATCAAGCGGAGGGGCGGAGAGAACGAGACGGAGTTCGACCTCTCTAAAAATAGCAACAGACAATTGATCCATATGTAACATACACCTCTAGCTCACCCAATGTAGCAGTGGCGCAGCGGCCCTCCTTCTCGCTCGAGTTCGGGGTTCGGCTGGGTCAGGCACTGCTTCCCCGAGCCGTGAAGTACATCACCCGGCGCATGCCGCCGGAGGAAGAAGCAGCCTAGCGGGAGGCCGAGAGGCGGGGGCAGGGGGATGAGGGGTTGAGGAATCGCACCCAAAGACGGTATAGCGGCTAGGCATTGCATCGCTCCATCGTACTGAGAGGCATGGCTGTTCCAGCTTAGCCGGGGCTTGTTAGCGCAATATCGGAACGGCTCAGAATTTGAGTACGGTTCTGCGAAGTGTCCGTCGTCATATAATTTGAGACGTTTGGGTGCGTGATCGAAGAGAGGATCTGGCGCATCTGGATTTGATGTTATGCGGCCTTGCCGCGATGTTGCAAGCGCCGGGATTTGATGGTGTCGCGTTTGAAGTCCCGTATCCCCTGAGGCAATTCGGTTTGCCTCGCGCCTCTGCCAGGTGGTCGCCATGCGTCTAGAGCGCAATCATCAACCGATAGGCATCGAGGATCGCGGCATGGATGTTGCGGTTGGCGATGGCATCGCCGATGCGGAAGAGGCGGTAGCTGCCCGCCGGGTTGCTGACGAGGGTCTGGGCCCGCCCAGTGATGAAGGGCGTCACGTCCACCTCGCCGCGGTTCACCGAGCCTTCCTTGAGGGCGAAGTAGAGATCGTCCACCGGGGCCGTGCCATGTTCGACTACCACCTGGTCGGCCTCCTTCTCCACTTCGGTCTTGCGATAGTCGTCGGTAAAGACGGCAGCGACGCGGTTGCCGCGGCGCTCCAGCCGGTCGATCTGCAGGTTCAGCGTCACTTTCACGTTGGGCGCGTTCATGGCCCGCATGTAGGCCGGGTAGTTCGTCTCGCCGATGTCCGGCGCCAGCGTCCTGTCCGGAGTCACCAGTTCCATCTCCTCGGCCCGTTCCGCCACGAATTCGGCAACTGTCATCGCCGGGTGCGACCCGTTGTTGTCGATGACGATTACCGAGCGAGCAGGGGCCACTGCGCCGCTGAGGATATCCCAGCTGCCCGTCGCCAGTTCGTGACCCGAGACGAGGATCGACGTATCGGGCACGCCGCCGGTGGCGATCACCACGCAGTCCGGCCTTTCGGCCAGTACGTCGACCGCCTCGGCATAGCTGTTGTAACGGAAGGTGACACCTAGGCGTTCGCACTCGGCAAGCCGCCAGTCGATGATGCCGAGGATCTCGCGCCGACGAGTCAGGGCCGCGGACAGCAGCATCTGGCCCCCGGCCTTTCCGGCGGCCTCGAAGACGACGACCTCATGCCCGCGCTCGGCAGCGACGCGTGCCGCCTCAAGCCCGCCGGGGCCTGCGCCCACGACCACGACCCTGCGACTGGGCCCGGTGCTCTTCGGGATCACGTGCGGTAGATGCTCCTCGCGGCCCGTGGCGGCATTGTGGATGCAGACGGCGGAGCCCGTGTAGATCGAATCGATGCAGTAGCCCATGCCCACGCAGGGCCGGATGCGCGCTTCCTCACCCGCCATGATCTTCCGCGTGATGTGGGGATCCGCCATGTGAGGCCTGGTCATCGCCACCATGTCGAGCTTGCCGCTCTCAATGGCGTAGCGCGCCGTGGGGACGTCCTGGATGCGCGCGGCATGAAAGGTGGGGAGCTTCACGTCATTGCGGATCTCGCCCGCGAAATCGAGGTGTGGTGCGGATGGCGTGCCCATATTGGGGATAACACGGCTGAGCCCCTCATTGGTGGCCACGCGGCCGCGGATCACGCTGATATAGTCGATGAAGCCGTCCTGCTTTAGACGGCGCGCGAAGGCTATCCCGTCATTCTGCTCGAAGCCCCTCTGCCACTGCTCGTCGCACACCATGCGCACGCCAAGAATGATCTCCGTTCCCACCCGGGCGCGGATAGCGGCTATAACTTCGCGTAGGAAGCGGAGGCGGTTGTCAACCGATCCGCCATACTCGTCGGTCCGGCGGTTGGTGCCGGGAGAGAGGAAATGCGCCACCAGATGCGAGGCGCATTCGAGCTCAATGCCGTCGAGTCCGGCCCGCTTCACCTTCTCGGCAGCGTCGGCATAGGCCTTATAGATGCGCTGGAAGTCCCAGTCTTCCATGGCCTTGGGAAAGGCGCGGTGGACAGGCTCGGGCTGCGAGCTGGGCGCGATCATCGGCAGCCAGTCGGCCTTGTTCCAGTTGGTGCGGGCACCCATGTGCGTCATTTGGATCATCACCGCCGCGCCATGGCTGTGCACGTCGTCGGCCAGTTCGGCCAGCCAATGCACGCACTCGTCCTTATGCAACTGGATATTGCCGAAGGCCTGTGGGCTGTCGATAGCTATAACCGAGGAACCGCCGATCATGGTCATGGCGAGTCCGCCCTTCGCCTTCTCGCTGTGATAGAGGCGGTAACGGGTCCGCGGCAGGCCGTCCTCGGTGTAGGATGGCTCGTGCGCCGTCGACATCATGCGGTTGCGCAGGCGGAGGTGCTTCAGCTGGTAAGGTTGCAGCAACGGATCATGCGACATCTGCCTAGAGCCCCATCGCCAGCTTGCGGCCTTCGTAGATCGCCATGGCCGCATTGCGCGCCGCCACCGCATCGCCGATCATCGGGGCACCGAGCGCGTCGCCCAGTTCATGTTCGGCGACATTGGTAGCCGCCACAACGAGGGTGTCCGCGGCGATATGTTCGGTTGGACCGCCGAAGGACTGGATCGTCGCACCGTCACCATGCCACTCACGCACCACACTGTCGGTGCGCAGGGTCACGCCAAGCTCGCGCAACCTGGCGCGCAGCTCGATGTCAGCGGCCGTGCGTGCCATCTCCGCCATGACGGCGGCGGCGGGGGTGACGACGGTCACCTGGTGGCCGGCCTCGGCCAGCGTCAACGCCACGCCGCCACCCTTCCAGTTCGCTGTCTCGTCGAGGACGAGGACGCGCTTGCCGGGACGCGCGATACGCGCCATCACCTCTTCGGCGCTGGCAACATTGCCGCGCTCGATGCCAGGGAGCTGGTCGTGTTCCGGCATGGCGCGCTGGAAGGCCCTGCCGTCCGGCATGGAGCCGGTGGCGACGATGACCTCGTCGGCGCCGAAGGCCTTGGCCTCCTCGCCGTCGAGCGGCGTGTTGAGCAGCACCTTGACCTGGAGCTTCGCAAGCTGGCGTTCGAACCAGTCGAGATAGTCGATGATCTGGTGGCGGCGCGGCGTCAGGCCAGCGAGGCGGAACTGGCCGCCCAGCCTGTCGGAGGCCTCCGCTAGCGTCACCTGGTGGCCGCGCTCGGCGGCAACGCGCGCCGCCTCGAGGCCGGCAACACCGCCGCCCACCACCAGCACCTTCTTCGGCTTCGCCGCCGGCGTGAAGCGGTCGCCGCCCCATTCGAACTCTCGCCCGGCGCTGGGGTTGATGAGGCAGGAGATCCAATAGTCGCGATAGCGCCTACCCCAGCACATCTGGTTGCAGGACAGGCAAGGCCGGACGTCCTCAGGTCGACCCTCCCTTGCCTTGTTGGCGAGATGCGGATCGGCGATCTGGCCGCGCACGATCGACACCATGTCGGCCTGACCGGAGGCAACCACGTAGTTGGCGTTCTCGGGCGTTCGCACATGCGACTCGCATTGGACCTTGGCGTGCTTCACCACCTGCTTCAACGCCTCAGCATGGGGCGCCCCCAGCTTGTCGGCATAGAAGACATGGGGGATGATGCCCGTGAAGTTGAAGTAGCTGCCGGTGCCGCAAGTGACATAGTCCATCAGCTGGCGCTCGTCGTGCCAGGCAATCACCTCCTGAAGCTGGTCGATGGTCTGCGACACCTTGCTCGTCGGGTCCATGTTGACGGCCAGACCGATGATGAAATCCTCGCCTGCCATCTTGCGGATGCGCTCCATGATGGTGCGGGAGAAGCGCATGCGGTTCTCGAAACTGCCGCCCCACCTGTCGTCGCGGCGGTTGTTGAAGGGCAGCCAGAACTGGTCGATGATGGCGTTGTAGGCGGCGAACAGCTCGATACCGTCAAAGCCCGCCTCTTTGGCGCGGCGTGCAGCCTGCACGAAGCTCTCGATGATCTCCTCGATCTCGGTCTCGCTCATGGCGTGGCTACCGTCGGAGTCATGGAAGGACGGAAGCCCCGACGGCGACCAGCTCGGCTGGTAGCTGTTGTCGAAATCGCCGTGCTGGCCGACGTGATAGAGCTGGTTGCAGATCACCGCGCCATGGTCGTGCACGGCATCGGTGATCTTGCGGAAATGCGGGATCACCTCGTCGGTCGAATGGCGGAAGTTGCCGCGCGTCAGCACGGCGGTACGATGCACCGGCACAGGTTCGACGACGATCATGCCGACGCCGCCGCGGGCGCGTTCCTCGTAATAGCCGCGGTGGCGCTCGCCGGGCAGGCCATCGACCGACATGTTGGCGGTGTGCGAGCCGAAGACGATGCGGTTTCGCAGTGTCTTGTGGCGGATCTGCAGGGGCTGGAACAGGGCGGGGAACTGGTTCGACATGGTGCTTCCTCAGTCTAGCGGTGCGCCGCCCTGTTCCGTCCGCTTGGCCACGAAGGCGTCGAGCGCCTCGCGGATCGTCGGGTCGAGTTCAGGTTCGGCATATTGGTTCAGCGCCTCCTGCCAGATGCCGGTGGCGCGTTCGGCGGCGGACTTTCCACCGGCCTCCAGCCACGCGCCGTGGTTCTGCGTTGCGGAGACGAGGGGGCGGTAGAAGGCCGTCTCGAAGGTGGCGATGGTGCGCGGCGTGCCGAAGAAGTGCCCACCGGGGCCAACCTCGGCGATCTCGTCGAGGGCCAACGTGTCGGCATCGACGCGCACCGGCTGCAGCGTCTGGGCGAGGCTCTGCACGACCTCGCAGTCGAGCACGAATTTTTCGTAGGAGGTGCAGAGCCCGCCTTCGACCCAACCCGTCGCATGCATCAGCAGATGCGCGCCCGCAGCGGCGGCACCCCAGCAAGCGTTGGCGGACTCGTAGCCGCTGGCGAAATCGGGGATATTGGCGGAGCTGAAATTGGAGGACCGCATCGGCATGTTGTAGCGCCGCGCCATCTGGCCGCCGATCAGCGTGCCGCGCTGCATGTCGGCGAGGCCATAGGCGGGAGCACCCGTCTTCATGTCGACGGTGATCGCCGCACAGCCATAGAGTACCGGCGCGCCGGGACGCACGAGCTGTGACAGCGCCACGCCGAACAGCACCTCCGCCGTGTTGAGCGCCATGGCGCTGGCGATGGTGGCGGGCGTCGAGGCGCCAGCCATGATGAAGGGCGTGAGCAACACCGGCTGGCCGTGCCGCGCCATTTCCATCACGCCCACGGTCATCGGCAGGTCATAGGTGAGCGGCGTGTTGGTGTTGATGATCGAGAACACGCCGGGACGGGCGGCGAACTGCTCCAGCGTCTCGCCGCGCGCCATGGCGCACATGGTGAGCACGTCCTCGATGCGCTGGCGGCTCTGGCAGAAGACGTATGGCACCTTGTCGGTGAGCGTCAGCATGGCGCGGGCGGCCTCGAGGTGGCGGAAGCGCACCTCGATGTCGAGCGGCTCGACGGGCCAGCCGTTCATCTGCACGATGTTGAAGAACTGCGTTAGCCTGAGCAACTCGGAAAGATCGGCGAGCGTGCCGCTGCGCCGGCCGCGCACGAGGTCGGCGCAGTTGGGCGGGCCCAGCACCGCTGCAGTGGTGAGGTGGCGCCCGCCGAGCCGCACCGCACGTGCCGGATTGCGTGGCGTGAGGGTGAGATGAGGCGGAACGGTCTTCAGCGCCGCCTCGACGATGTCGCGCCCAACACGGACGCGCAGTGCGCCCTCGTCGATGCGGGCGCCGGCCGCGGCGAGAAGGTCGTGCGCCTCCTTGAGGGCACAGCGCACGCCCACGGTCTCGAGCAGCGTCAGCGCCGCTTCGTGAATTGCCTCGACCTCGTCTTCGGAGATGAGGGGCGTCGGCGGCAGCGGGTTTTCGAGTTGCTGCCAAGGCATCTGCACGATGTCGGCGGCGCGGCGTCGGCGGTGGGGTTTGTCGGGCCGCATGGCGTCAGGCGAAGGAAAGCAGACGGTCGCGGAGGTCGCGCGCGATGGGCAGGCCGTCCTTCGCCAGCCGCTTCTGCGTCTCGGTGCGGCGGGCATTGGGCAGCCGCGCGCCTTCCTGAGCGGTGATCGACTTCACCAGCGCCTTGACCTGCTTGTGGAAGGCGCCACCCGAGAACATCCCGGGTTCGAGCGCGATGAAGAACTGGCCGCAACCAATGGGTTTGCCGTCATTCTCCTGGAAGGAGCCCATCTCGGGCCCGCGCAGCGCGCCCGCCAGCGCCGCGCACATCACCTCGACGAGCAGGCCCTGGCCGAAGCCCTTGTAGCCGCCCGAGGGCGCCATGGAGCCGGCCAGTCCCTTTGCCGCGTCGGTGGTGGGCTTGCCCTCGGCGTCGAGGGCCCAGCCGAGCGGAATGGCACGGCCTTCTTCCGCCGCGCGCTTTACCGCCGTCCAGGTGACGGCGGAGGACGATTGGTCGATCAAGAAGGCGATCTTCCCCTTCTTACCCGGCACGGCGAAGGAGAGGGGGTTGGTGCCGATCACCGGCACCCTGCCGCCGACCGGTGCAATCGCAGGCATGGCGTTGGTGAAGCCGAAGGCAACGAGGCCGTGCTTCGCGAGTACGCCCGTGTGATAGCCGAGCGTCGCGGCATTGTAGGAATTGTGCACGGCCATGCCGGCAATGCCGTTCTTCTTCGCGGCAGGAATCAGCTTTTCGAAGCCCGCCTCGATGGCGGGATGCGCGAATCCATTGCGCGCATCGACGCGGAAGGCGACGGGCGAGAGCTTCCTCACCTTGGCGCGCACCTTGCCGTCCACCTTGCCGCTCTGCAGATGCTCGCAATAGAACTGCAGCCAGTAGAAGCCATGGCCCTCTAGCCCCGAAAGTTCGGTGTCGAGGATAGCCTCGGTGAAATAGGCGGCGTTGCGCGCGGAGGTGCCAACCCCGCGCAGGGCGTCATGGATCAACTTGCGCGCGGCCCTGGGAGACAGGCTCAGTACCTCATCCGACATGTCACGCCGTCTCCGCCTTGGCCTGGACGATCACTGGGCCCATCGCGCGGAGGATATTCTCCGACAGGTGGCAACGGATCTGGTGGCCCTCGGTCAGGTCCCTTAGCGGCGGCAGCCTGGTCTCGCAAAGTGAGTCCGGTACCTGGTGCTTCCTCGGGCAGCGCGTCTGGAAGGGGCAGCCGGGCGGCGGGTTGGTGGCCGAGGGAATGTCGCCCTCCAGCACCACGCGGCGCTTCGTGTAGCGCGGGTCGGCGATGGGAATGGCCGAAAGCAGCGCCTCGGTATAGGGGTGATAGGGCGGCTCGAAGATCTGGTCTGTCGTGCCCTGCTCGACGATGTAGCCCAGATACATCACCACTACGCGGTCCGAGAGGTAGCGCACGATCGATAGGTCGTGGCTGATGAAAACCATGGTGGTGCGTGAGCTCCGCTGGATGTCCATCAGCAGCTCGGTGACGGCCGCCTGCACGGAGACGTCGAGCGCCGACATCGGCTCGTCGGCGATCACCACGCGCGGGTGGCCGGCGAAGGCGCGGGCGACGCCGATCCGCTGCTTCTGCCCGCCCGACAGCTGGCGCGGCATGCGCTGCTCGAAGGCGCGCGGCAGCTTGACGAGATCGAGGAGTTCCAGCATGCGCTGGCGGCGCTCGGCGATGGACTTGCCGATGCCAAATTTCTCGAGCGTGCGCATGATCTGCGAGCCCACCGTATGCGACGGGTTCAGCGTGTCGAAGGGATTCTGGAAGATCATCTGGATCGACGCCACGGTGGCGGTGTCGCGCTTCTCGACGCCGGTCTTCTCGATCTCCTGGCCGGCCAGCATCACCCGGCCGCCGGTCGCCGTCTCGAGGCCGAGAAGCACCTTGGCGAGGGTGGACTTGCCGCAGCCGGATTCGCCGACGATGGCCACCGTCTCGGCGGCGCGGGCGGTGAAGCTGATGTCCTCGTTGGCCTTGACCGTGCGGCGCTCGCCCTTGCCGAATATCTCGTTGGCGGCGACATGGTAGTGCTTCTGCAGGTGATTGATCTCCAGCACCGGCTCGCCGGCCGGAACGGCGGCCTGCACGGCGCGGCGCTCGGGTGGTGCCGCCCAGTCGATCTCGGCGATGCGCAGGCAGCGGCTTTCATGGCGGGTATTGCCAGCCACCTCGAACATCGGAATGTCCCCAGCGTCACACCGGCCCTCTTCGAAATAGGCGCAGCGAGGGCTGAAGTTGCAGCCGTTTGGCCGCTCGTTCGGCAGCGGCAGCTGGCCGGGAATGGCGGCGAGCGGCCGCAGGTTCTTGTCGGTGCCGGGAAGGGCAATTGACCGGAACAGACCCTGCGTATAGGGATGCCGCATCCTTGCGAACACATCCGCGATGTTGCCTGTCTCTACCGCCTCGCCGGAATACATGACGGTGATGCGGTCGCAGGTCTCGCGGATGAGGCCCAGGTTGTGCGAGACGAAGATCATCGAAGTGCCAAAGCGCTTGCCGAGATCCTTTACCAGGTCGACGATGCCCGCCTCGACCGTCACGTCCAGCGCCGTGGTCGGCTCGTCGAGAAGCAGGAGTGCCGGCTTCGACAGCAGCGCCATGGCGATGACGATGCGCTGCTGCTGACCGCCCGACAATTGGTGCGGATAGGCATTCATGATGCGTTCGGGGTCCGGCAGCTTCACCGCCTTCACCATGTCGAGTGCCCGGGTGCGGGCCTCCTCCCGTGTCACCTTCTCGTGGATCAGCGGCACTTCCATGAGTTGCTGGGCGATGCGCATCGTCGGGTTGAGGCTGGCCATTGGCTCCTGGTAGACCATGGCGATCTTGGAGCCGCGGATGTCGCGCAGTTCGGCGGGGCTCAGCTCCGCCATGTCTCGGCCGCGGAATTTGATGCTGCCCTTGGTGATCCGACCTATTCCCGGCAGATCGCGCATGATTGCGAGCGCCACGGTGGACTTGCCGCAGCCGGACTCGCCCACCAGCCCCATGCATTCCCCAGGCATCACCTTCATGGAAAAATCCATGACGGCGGGAATCTCCCCGATCTTGGTGAAGAAGGAGATGTGAAGGTTGCTGATCTCGAGAATGGGTTCGCTCATCGACCTAATCCCGCAAGCTTTGCTCACGGAGCGAATCCGCGAGCAGGTTGAGGCCCAGCACGAAGGACATCAGCGCGATGGCGGGCACCAGGGCCGGCCAGGCATAGAGCCTCAGGAACTGGCTGCCGTCCTTGATGGCGGTGCCCCAGTCCGGGCTTTCCGACGACATGCCGAGGCCGAAGAAGCCAAGCGTTCCGAGCAGGATAGTGGTGTAGCCGATGCGCAGGCAGGTATCGACGATCAGCGGCCCCCGCGCATTGGGCAAGATCTCCCACAGCATGATGTACCAGGGGTGCTCGCCCCGCGTCAGCGCGGCATTGATGTATTCGCGCGTCTTGATGTCGAGGGTGAGGCCGCGCACGATGCGGAACACGCCGGGGCTGGAGGCAAAGGCGACCGCAACGAAGATGTTCAGCTCGTTGGGCTCGATGTGGATGAGGTTCAGGGGGTCCCGGTCGAAGACGAGGCCCATGTAGATGTAGCCTCCGATGATTAGGGTGAGAGCCAGCAGGGTGATGAGCTTTGCCTTCTGCCTGCTGTAGCCGGTGTAGAACAGGGCGCACAGGAAGAGGATCGGGAAGATGAAGAAGAAGCCGGCCATGGCATAGGGCACGGGTGTATCCATGATGCCCGGCGTGACCAGCAGGTAGAACAGCAGGATCACCGGGAAGGCCAGCACCAGGTTGGCGACGAAGGAGAGCAGCGCGTCGATCCGGCCACCGAAATAGCCCGCCGGCAGTCCAAGCAGGGAGCCCACCATCAGCGAGATCGCCGTCGCCGCCGGCGCGATCGCCAGCACGATGCGGCTGCCGTAGATCATGCGGCTGAACACGTCGCGGGCCAGCTTGTCGCCGCCCAGATAAAAGGGAATGCCGGTGGCGGGTTCGATCGAGCCCGGCAGTGCGTGCTTCATCACCACGATCTGCTCGAGCGGCCCGAAGGGCGCGACGATCTCGGCAAACAGCGCCGTGAACAACCAGAAACCCACGATGATGACGCCGGCCAGCCCCACTCCCGACGAGATCAGGTGGCCATAGAGCCCGAGCCTGCGGCGGAACATGAAGGACAGGGTGAGCACAACGACGAGCGCCAGCCAGACTGGCCAGAAGCGGCCGAGGATGCCGAGGAAGATGCCGATGAAGCCGACGTTCTGCAGCATGTCAGCTCATCCTGATGCGCGGGTTGAGCCAGGCATAGCCGATATCGGAGATCAGCTGGGTGAGTAGCACGACCGCCACCGAGACGAGGCCGCAGGCCAGCAACAGGTCGATGTCGTTGTTGGAGGCCGCGGACACCAGCAGGAAACCGAATCCCTGGTAGCGGAAGATCGCCTCGACCACCACGACGCCCGATAGCAGCCACGGAAACTGCAGCATGATCACGGTGAACGGCGCAATCAGCGCATTGCGCAGGGCGTGTTTCATGACGACCTGACGGAAGCTCAGCCCCTTGAGTCGCGCGGTGCGGATATATTGCGAGGACATCACTTCCGCCATCGACGCCCTTGTCATGCGTGCGATGTAGCCGACGCCATAGATGGCCAGCGTCATTACCGGCAGGGTGAAATTGTAGAAGGTGATGCCCTCCGAGGTCGCCGTCGCGGCGGAGCCATTCAGGACCTTCAGCCAGGTGGCGAAGACCACGGAGAAGATGATGCCGGAGACATATTCCGGCGTGGCTGTCGAGGTGATCGAGAGAATGGAGAGGCCCCGGTCCAGCCGGGAGCCCTCTCGCATGCCTGCAAGAACGCCGATCACCAGCGCCGTCGGCACCATGGTGAGCATCACCCAGAACATCAGCAGGCCGGTGGCTCTGAGGCCCTGTGGCAGCCGGTTGGAGACCTTGGTCTTGAAGGCGGTGGAGCAGCCGAAATTGCCCTGCAGGATGCCGTTGTAGGTGGGAACGGCAGGTTCGTCGCAGAACCGGAAGCGGGGCACCACCGCGCCGGTTTCGGGGTCGACCACCGGCTGCTGCTGGACGACGCCGATCCAGCGGCCGTAGCGGACGAAGAAATTGTCCCGGTAGCCGTTGCGGGTGAGCCAGCTCTCGATGTCCTGCTCGCTGGCCCGCTGCTGTGTCTGGAAGATCGCCAGCCGCTTGAGATTGGGCTCGAGATTGACGAAGAAGAAAACGACGAGCGACAGGCAAAACATGGTGAGAACCATGATGCCGAGCCGCCGCGCCAGAAATTTCAGCATCCCGTCATCGCCCCTCGTTTTAAGCTGCGGCGCTGATTGCGCCGAAGGCGGAAAGGGCAGGAGAGTGGTGCTCTCCTGCCCTCTTGTCGAGGTTACTTATCGAGCCAGACCGTCTCCATGTGAAGCTCGAATGTCGGGTGCATTTCGAAATTCTTCACATAGGGCTTCATGTGGCGGTAGAGCGAGCGCCAGAACGGCTGGATGATGACGCCGTCCGACTGCAGGGTCAGCTCGATGTCCTTCATCATCTCCTTGCGCTTGCCGGCGTCGGCAACCGCAAGTGCTGCGTTCAGCTTCTTGTCGAAATCCGGGTTGGAATAGGCGGACTCGTTCCAGGCCTCGCCGCTGCGATAGGCCAGTGCAAGCACCTGGACGCCGAGCGGGCGCATGTTCCACTCCGTCGTGGACCACGGATACTTTGTCCAGTCGTTCCAGAAGGTCGACCCCGGAATGACCGTGCGCTTCACCTTGAAGCCGGCCTGGCGGCACTGTTCGGCGATCACGTCGCCGGGGTTCTTCACGTAGTCCTGCTCATAGGAGATGAGCTCGAACTCGTGGTCCATCTGCCCGGCCTCGGTCATCAGTTGCTTGGCCTTCGCGGCGTCCTGCGGCACCTTCGGCAGCTCGTAGTATTCCGGATGGATGGCGCAGACATGGTGGTTTTCACCCACCGTGCCGGCATTGTTGTAGCCGAGCTGCAGCACGACCTTGTTGTCGACCGCCAGCTGCAGCGCGTTTCTCACCCGCTTGTCGTCAAACGGCTTGTTGTTGATGTTGGTGCGAATGACGATGGTCGAGGCGGTGATGGCCTCGGACTTCGTCAGGTCCATGCCGTCGAGCAGCGTCACGGTCTCGCCCGTGGTCTGGTAGTTGGCGTCGATCTCGCCCGCCTCGAGGGCGGCCACCGTGGCGTTCTGCTCTTCACCGTAGTCGATGAACTCGATGGCGTCGAGATAGGGTTCGCCACCCCACCAGGTGAAGTTCTCGCGGCGCTTGACGGCGGCGCGCGAGCCGACCTGGTATTCGGTGATCTCGTAGGGCCCGGTGCCCGGCGTCTTCAGCATGTCCGGGTTCTTGTCGAAGTCGCGGTGCACGATGATCGCCGGATAGTCGCAGAAGCCGGGGATGATGGTGATGTCGGAGGCCGAGGCCTTGAGCTTCACCGTGTGGTCATCGACCTTGGTGATGGCGCCATCGGCGGCCTTCTTGGTCTTCTCGTCGATCAGCGTGCCGACGCGGCCCGCCATGGAGTTGCCCTCGACGCCCTTGTCGCACCAGCGCGTGAGGTTGTAGACGACATCGTCTGCGGTGAAGTCGTCGCCGTTCGACCACTTCGCGCCCTTGCGCAGATGCAGTGTGTATTCGGTGGCGTCATCGTTGACGTCCCAGCTCTCGACGAGCTGGCCGGTGAACGTTCCGTCGCGGTTGTAGCGAACGAGATATTCATTGGCCTGGCGGGCCACATTGGCCATTTCCGACCAGTCCCAGATGCGCGGATCCTTCATTTCCTTGATGAGCATCTGCATCTTGAGGGTGCCGCCCTTCTTGCCTTCCGCGGCGCGGGCCGGCGTGTAGCTCACACCGATCATCGAGTAGGCGGTCGCAGCCGTGGCGCCGAATACGCTGGCCATGGCCAGGAATTCGCGGCGGTTGAAGCGCCCTGACTTCGTCGCCTCGGCGAGCGAGTCGAAGACGTCCGGCATCGGCTGGCCATTCTTCTTGAAAAACTTCATCTGGGTCCTCCTGGTTTGGTTTTCCGCGCCCTTGTTGTTCAGGCGTTATTCCCCGCTCGCGGCAGTGCGGCCTTTCGGCTCGCCCACAGCTCCTGCGTTTTCATTCTTCACCCGCCGCATTCGCGGCGCAAGGCTGAAGGTGGCGAAAAATCTTCACCCAACTCTTCACCTGAGGTCACTTCGCAGGTGCAGCAGAGTGCTGCACCTCCCAGGGCTTCACCCAGTCGCCCGCCACCCGCAGGTCGATCCCGGCATCGTCCTCGATGACCTTGCACACCGTCATTTCGCCCGCTCCGCTGCCATAGCGCTCCCCCGCCTCGCGAAAGCGGGCGTGGGTGGCGGCGGTCAATTCGTTCCTTGTTCCCACTTCGTCCATCAGCTCCTTAATGAGGGAGAGGTCCTTGAGGCACAGGGCAATCGGGAACGAGGGGTCGTAGTGCCCGGCAAAGATCGACGGCACGTCGTGGCTCATGACGAAGCTGTCGGCGGCGCCGCCCTTCATGACGTTCCACCAGGTCAGGGGGTCGAGGCCTGCCAGCTTGGCCGTCACCATGGCCTCGCCGATCGCCGCGGCATGGATCTTCCAGAGCTGGTTGTTGACCAGCTTGGCCACGTAACCATTGCCATAGCGCCCCACCTTGCGAAGCTGGCCCATGGCCTCGATCACCGGCCGCACGTGCTCGATGGCTGCATCCTCGCCACCTACGAACATCGGCATGTCGCCGCGGATGGCCGCATCGACGGAACCTGTGACCGGGGCATCGACGGCATGGCCTCCCTTCGCCTCGAATTCTGCTGCCAGCGCCCGCATCAGCCGGGGGCTGGAGGTGGTCATGTCGACCCAGTATTTGGCCCTGCAGCTCGATGTCAGAAATCCATGCGGTCCACGCACCACCTGCTCGACTTCCTTCGGGCCGAAGACCATTGTGACAACTACATCGGCACGGGCCAGCACGTCGGCGGGACTGCTGCCGGCGGTGACGCCCGGCTCCAGCTGGCGTTCCACCGCCTCGGGGCGGATGTCATAGACAACCATCTCGAAGCCGGCACGCCGCACATTGCGCGCCGCATTGCTGCCCATGGTACCAAGCCCGATGAAACCGACGATCATGCAGTGCCTCCTTGAACGGGTGATGCTGGGGCCGTGAAAGCGCCCGCCACAAGCAAATTGTCGTTATGCTCAGCATAAGCTAGGCTGAAGCCATGGATCTTGAACTTCGTCTGCTCCGGAGCTTCGCTGCCATCTACGAAGAGGGTACGCTGTCGCGAGCCGCCGACCGGTTGCACTGCACACAAGCGGCCATGAGCATGCGCCTGAAGCTCATCGAGACGGAAATCGGTGAAACCCTGTTTCTGCGCCGCCATCACCGCCTGGAGCCGACCTCAAAGGCCGCTGAACTCTATGCCCGCGCCGTTGGCGTGCTCGCCGCCTATGACGAGATGATGTCCGCCACCCGTAGCCAGAAGCCGCGCCAGCGCCTGCGTCTCGGCGTGCCGGATGACTATGCGCTCGGCATCCTGCCTCGGGCACTTTCCCGGCTTGGACCGAACAATGGATTTGAAATCGAGATTGTCTGCGATCTGAGTGCCAACCTCGCGGCCGGCGTGCAGCATCAGCAGCTGGACCTGGCGCTGGTGACGCTTGCATCGCGGCCGCCCAACTGCGTCTTCGAGGCCGAGTTGCCGCTCCGTTGGGTGACGGCTGCGGAACATTTACCTGAGCCCCCAATGGCCTTGCCGCTTGCCGCCTATCCGGAGGGGTGTGTGTTCCGCCGGGCCATGATCGAGACGCTCGAAGCGGTTCGCCGCCCCTGGTATGTCCAGACCCAGAGCCGAACGCACGCTGGCATCGTCGCCGCCGTGCGTGCCGGGCTGGCCGTCTCCTCGATGGCCGCAGGCACCGCCCCTGCAGGGCTGAGCGAGCGTCGTGAAGCCGAGGGATTGTCCGCGCTGCCATCCGTCCCCATCTATCTGCTCTCGCATAGACAGTCCCGCTTGGGTGAACTGCTTCAAGAGGAGGTTTCGTTGCTCGCTGATCCCGGGGCATCGCGAAGTGTGGTCTTGGCACGCGGCTAACTATGGTCTGGCATTGTAAAGATTGCAGAGTACATCTGGGTGGCAGTTGCCGTGACTTGCGGTCTTTCGATTTTGGTGCTGAGGTTCACGGAACTGCCGAGCGTAACTCTCTCCAGTATACCGCTCGTCAGCACCTGCCGGTGTCCCAGAGGAGGCCGGCTTTTCTTTGCGGCATAAGTCCTTGTCAGATGTGGCTCTCGATCGCGGCCTGCAGTTTGACGACAAACATCCCCCGATCATCTCCGTATGCATTGCCGTCTAGGACCTCAGCATGACTATTCGTCGCTCATCGAAAATGGTGCCTATCTCAAATTCAATTTCATCTTCGAGGTGGGAGATGCGGCCTTGCAAAACGCAAAGGCATTTTCTGAATTGGATCGCACTGCAAAACTCGAACTCGGTCGCTACTGTCTACACGGGCGAAACAAGATTGAATGTTACCGTGGCCACCCAAGATAGGGTGACGACGACGCCAAATTGCTAAGTTTTTGAAATCGATGGCGCTCCCTGCGGGAATCGAACCCCACCGTCTGGCAAGTCATAGTGTTTCTCTAGAAGCAGTCTGGATCCCGGCGCGGGAATCGAATGGTCCCGCTCCGCATAATCGATCTTATGGCAGCGCCAGAGTGCTGGTGGCGCAGCGGCCCTCCTTCTGGATCGAGTTCGGGGCATGGCTGGCGAAGGCGTGGCGCTATGTCTCGAAGAGGATGCCGCCGAAGGAGGAGGCTGCGTGGCGCGCGGCCGAGTGGCGGGGGCAGGGGGATGAGTGGTTAAAGCAGCGGTGCTGGGTGAGGCGGAAAACACAGACTTGAGGGGCGGTGCAAAAGGCTAAGGCCTCCCCCAAAGCTCTCCCCGCGCGGAAGTCCTGCGTCTGAACGCGGAACCGTGAAACCCCGACGTCTGTACTACTGCGGCAAGGCCGCAGAACATCAAAACCAGATGCGCCAAATCTTCTCTTCGATCATGCACCTAAATATCTCAAATTATCTGATGACGTGCAACCTCGCTATCAACGGCATATCACCATTCGAGCTTGTCTCCCCGGCGAACCATCCGGCGTGAGCAACAGCATCATCCCCGCGTCAGACAATGACGAAATCCGAGCCCGGCACCGTGGCGTCCCGGATGGCGTCAAAATCCCAGGCAACGCCGAGGCCGGGTTGGTTCGAGGGAATAGCGTACCCGTTCTCGATGCGCATGGGCTCGGTGGTGAGGCTGTCGATCTGCGGGATGTATTCGACCCAGCGGGCGTTGGGCACCGCGGCGCATAGGGCCACATGCAGTTCCATGAGGAAATGCGGACAGACCGGCACGTTGAAGCATTCCGCGAGATGGGCCACCTTGAGCCAGGGCGTGATGCCGCCGATCCGAGCCACGTCGACCTGCACGATGGAGCAGGCGCCGCGCTCCAAATATTCGCGAAAGTGTAAAGGGCTGTAAAGACTCTCGCCCACCGCGACCGGGATCGTGGTGCTCTGTGACAGCCGCACATGGCCGGTGATGTCATCGGCGGTGAGCGGTTCCTCGAACCAGGCGATGTCAATCGGCGTCAGGCAACGCGCGCGACGGATGGCCTCGTCCACTGTGAAGCGCTGGTTGGCATCGGTCATGATCTCGAAGCTGGGTCCCACGGCGGCGCGCACCGCCTCGAGCCGCGCCACGTCTTCCGACACATGCGGGCGACCTACCTTGATCTTGGAACCGCCGAAGCCCATGGCCTGGGCCTGCAGCGCATCATCGACGAGTGCCTGCGTATCGATGTGCAGCCAGCCGCCCTCGGTGGTGTAGAGCGGGATCCGCTCCTGCGCGCCACCCGCCATGCGATGCAGCGGTTCGCCCATGCGGCGGCACTTCAGGTCCCACAGCGCGGTGTCGATGGCGGCCAGCGCCAGCGAGGTGATGGCGCCCACCGTGGTGGCATGGGTGAGGAAGAACAGGTCGCGCCAGGTCTTCTCGATGTCGAGGGCCTCGCGCCCGATGAGCGCGGGGGCGAGCGTGCGGCGGATCAATTCCATGATGGAGGGCCCGCCGGTGCCGATCGTATAGCTGTAGCCGGTGCCCACCGCGCCATCGGCATCATGGATGCGGATGATCGGCGTCTCCTGGCTGACGAAGGACTGGATGGCGTCAGTGCGCTTCACCTTCGGCTTGAGGTCTACCATGAGGGCTTCGACGCGCGTGATCCTTGCCATTCCCTTGCTCCCCTGGCCTAGCCGGCTTGTGCGGCGGGCGCGGTGCGGCCATGGATGAAGCCCATGATCGCGGTGCTGACCCGCTCGTAGTTGCGGTCATTCTCGACCAGGCCGCGGATACGGTGGTCGTCCATCACCGCGATGCGGTCGGCGACATCGACCATTTCGGTGAGGTCTGAGGTGATGAGCAGCACCGCGGTGCCTTGTTCGGCGAGCTCATGGATGAGGTCATGCAGATAGGCCTTGGTCTTGATGTCGATGCCGACCGAGGGCTCATCGATGATCAGGAGCCTGACGCCCGCGGCGATCCACTTCGCCACCGACACCTTCTGCTGGTTGCCGCCGGACAGGTTGCCGATGGTCTGGTCGAGCGAGGGCGTCTTCACCTCGAGCTTCTTCAGCACCGGCCCGACGCGTGCCGCCACGGTCGCGTCACGCAGGAAGCCCAGTGCCGTCGACAGCTGCTCCCACAAGGTGATGCCGGCATTGTCGAGGACGGAATGGAGCAGGACGAGGCCCTCGCCCTTGCGGTCCTCGCTGACATAGCCGATGCCGAGGCTGAGGGCCTCCGACACGGAGCCGATGCGGCGCGGGGTTCCGGCCACGTAAATCGTTCCCCCCGTCTGGCTCGCGAGGCCGAGAACGGCCTTTGCAAGCTCGCTGCGGCCCGCGCCGACAAGGCCATAGAGGCCGAGGATCTCGCCCGGCCGCACCCACAGCGAAATGTCTTCATGGCCCGCCGCGGAGGAATAGTTCTGCAGCTCGAAGAAGGGCGCAGCGGCGGGCTGCGGCCGCGGGGCGCGGCGCGAGATGCGCTCAGCGCGGCCGATCATCATCTTCACCACGTCATCGCGGGTCAGGGCCTTCAGGGGGGCACTGTCACAGGCATTGCGGCCGTCGCGCAGCACCGTGACGGTGTCGCAGATCTCGAAGACCTCCTCGAGCTTGTGGCTCACGAAGCCGATGGCCACGCCCTCGTCGCGCAGCTTGCGCAGGGTGCGGAACAGAACCTGCGCCTCGCTGGGGGTGAGCGAGGCCGTGGGCTCGTCGAGCAGCAGCACGCGCGACTTGAGCGACAAGGCCTTGCCGATCTCAACGAGTTGCATCTGCGCCACGCTGAGCCGTGAGACCGGCGTCATCGGGTCGATATCGAGATCGAGCTGTGCAAGCCAGTGGCGCGCCTCCTCCGCCAACACGGCATAGTCGACGCGGGACAGCGAATGGCTGCCGAGCCGGTCCAGCATTATGTTCTCGGCCACCGAGAAGCGGGTGACGAGGTTGCGCTCCTGGTGCACCACGCCGAGCCCACCCGCCGCCGCCTGGCGCGGATTGGCGAAGCGCGTCGGCCGGCCGTCCATGGTGATCTCGCCGCGGTCGGCCCGGTGGATGCCCGTCATGATCTTGATGAGGGTCGACTTGCCTGCACCATTCTCGCCCAGCAGCGCATGGACGGAGCCGCCGGCGAGCGTCATCGACACGTCGTCGAGCGCCTTTACGCCGGGGAAGGACTTGCTGACATGCGAGACCTGGAGGGCCGTCATCTCAGCGGGCCTCATTGTGGCGCGCGACACGGATTTCGCGGAAGCGGTTGATGCCGACGGCCCACAGGATCAGCGCGCCGAGCACGATCTGCACCACGAAGGGATCGATGGCGAAGAGCACCAGCGCCTGGGTGATGATGGCGATGATGACCACGCCGAAGAAGGTGCCCGCCACGCTCACATGGCCCCCCGCCAGAACGGCGCCGCCGATCACCGGGGCCGCGAAGGAGGAGATCAGCCAGTCATCGCCGATGGTGGGCTGGCCTATCTGCAGCCGCGCCACGAGCATCATGCCGGCAATGGCGGCAAGGCCGCCCGAGATCGCGAAGGCCCAGATCGTGGTGCCGGTGACGTTGATGCCGGAGAGTTCGGCTGCCGTCGGATTGCCGCCCACGGCGAGGATGTAGCGACCGATGCGCAGCCGGTTCAGCAGGTACCACATGCCGACGGACACGATGACCATGGGCACGACGAGCCAGGGGATGGGGCCGATGACGGCGAGATTGCCGAAGTCCTTCACGACCTGCGGCACGCCGTAGAAGGGCTGGGCCTCGGTGATGCCGAGATTGATGCCCTTGAAGATCTGCAGCGCCGCCAGCGTGATGATGAAGGCCGAGATGCCGGTGCGGGCGATGACGAAGCCGGTGGCGGCGCCGGCCGCCGTGCCGATTGCCAGGCCAATGGCGACGGCGGCCATGGGCGGCACGCCATAGAGTTCCATGATCGCCACGAAGCTGATGGCGACGAGGCCGCCGAAGGCGCCCAGCGCCAGGTTCATCTGCCCGAGCGCGATGATGACGAGCTGGCCCAGCGCCACCACCATGTTGACCGCGATCGCCGAGAGCAGCACGAAGATGTTGAAGGAAGAGAGGAAGCTGGGCTGCAGCCAGGAGATACCTGCAATGGCGATGAGGCAGACCAGAGCCGGGCCCACCCAGTCGTTGTCGAAGAGGCGGTTCACGGTGGCGGACATCAGATCAGCCCTCTTGCACGCAGCATTTTCTGGCGCAGCCTGTCGGTGAGAACGGCTAGCAGCAGGATGAGGCCAAGGCAGGCCAGGATCCAGAATTCGCCCACCCGCATCAGCAGCAGGCCGCTGGTCATGATGGTGACAAAGGCCGCACCCAGCAGCGTGCCGGCGACGGAGACGCGCCCGCCGGACAGCAGCGTGCCGCCCAGTACTGGGGCGAGGAACGCCGGAAGCAGCCAGTCCTGCCCCAGATGGCCCGCCATGGAGGGGACGGCAGCACCCGTCCGCGCGGTAAGCATGAGGCCTGCAAGCGCCGCGAGTGCTCCGGCCAGCATGTGGCAGGCGGTGATGATGCGGCCGGTGCGGATGCCGGAGAGTTCGGCGGCGCGGGCGTTGGCGCCGGTCGCCAGCATCTGCCGCCCGAGTGTGGTGAAGCGATAGAAGGCGCTCAAAGCCACGCAGACCACGAGCGTGATCACCAGCAGCAGCGAAACCTTGCCGAAGATCCGCATCTTGCCCAGCGAAGTCACCTCCGGCGGCAGCGCATTGAACGACTGCGCCTTGCTGAGGAAGATCATGACGCCGAAGAAGATGCTCATGCTCGCCAGCGTGATGATGAAGCTGTGCACGCCCGAGCGCACGACGGCATAGCCGTTGATGAAGCCGAGCAGGCCGCCGAACAGGATCGCCGCCGGAACCGCAAGCGCCAGCGGCACGCCCATCGATTGCGCCAGCCAGCCAAAGACCATAGCGGCGCAGACACCGATGGCACCCACCGAAAGATCGAGGCCGCCGGTGACGATCACCGCCATCATCGCAAGGCCGATCATGGTGTCGATGCCGATCTGGCGGCCGATGGTGAACAGGCTGAAGGGCGAGGTGAAGCCCGGCAGCGTCGTGGCGAAGGCGGTGAAGGCAATGGCGATCATCACCGCGAGGCCGAACTCGTTGCTCAGCAGCAGGCGCAGCAGCCGTGAGCTGCGCCGGCGTGCCGGCATCAGCTCATCGCGCGCATCGATGTCAGGCGAGGTGGTGGTGTCGGTCATCCTGGCCACTCATGAAAAACCCCTTCCCCCGCAGGGAGGGAAGGGGCAGGGGTGGTCGGACGTCACTTGCAGTCCATGTAGTCCTTCTCGAAGTTCGCGAGAATATCCTTGGTGATGCCGCGCATCGCGTCGACATAGGTGTCGACCTGCGTCGCATCAACATAGACCGTGCCGGAGTCGACGAACTTCGCCGTCAGTGCATTGGACTTCCATGGGGCATCGGCCTTCAGCGTGCAGCCGTTGCGCAGCTTGTCCAGTACATAGGCGCCGATATAACCCTGGCCATAGGGGTTCTGCAGCATGGTACCATTGACGAAGCCGTCCTTCACCGCCTGCAGCACCACTTCATCATGGTCGATACCCACCATCTTGATGCGCTTGTCGCCGATCTTGCGCAGCGAATTCGCAGCGGTGACAGCCGGCACCCAGGCCGTGGTGACGATGCCGTCGACATTGGCAGCATTGGCGGCGAGATAGGCGTTGATCTTCTCTTCGGCAGGCTGCGGCGCGTCGATGTCGGCGATCACCTGCACGACCTCGACGGCGCCATTGGTCTCTGCTGCCGCCTTGTTCACGGCATCGATGCGGAGCTGCGTGTTGGGGTCGACCAGGAAGCCGGTGAAATGCGCGATCTTGCCCTTGCCGCCCATCGCCTTGATGAGCTCCTTGGTGCCGAGATAGGCCGAGTTGCCCGTATCTGTGCCCATGCAGAACAGCGCCTGCGTCGGGTCCTTGAGACAGCCGGCGGTGGCGATGGCCTGGCCGCCATTCTCGGTGATCTCCTGCACCACGGCATTGGTGCCCACCGCATCGCCGGGGAAGATCAGGAAGGAATTATAGCCCTGGGTCAGCAGGCTCTCGAGCAGTTGGCTCTGCTGGGCCAGTTCCCACTTCTGCGGCACGCGATAGTCGCCCGCGCCGAGGTTGAAGTCCTTCATGGCGTCCTTGCCTGCCTGTTCCCAGGCGGCGAAATAGGGGTGTGGCCCGCCGGGCACGAGGGCCACCTTGGTGCCGGGATCGGCAAGGGCGGGGGTGAAGGCTGCGGCGCAGAGACCGACTGCAGCCATAAGCTTAGCTACTGTTCTCATGACGTTTTCTCCCATGGCGGCAGCAGAATTCGGGTTGATCTTTTGGCCGCTGATCGGCATGCTAGTATACAAGTATCCAGTCGACAAGAATGAATCCGTATGGTCCTCCCCCTTCCCGCCGCTCCCGATGTCGTTGCCCTCGACGAGGCGCGCCTGCGGCTGCTCGACCGGCGGCTGCCCGCGGCCGAGCAAATCTATGGCCACCTGCGGGAGGAGATCATCACCTGCCGGCTCGCCCCCAACGAGGGCATAAGCGAGAACCGCATCTGCGGCATGTTCGGCGTGTCGCGCTCGCCGGTGCGGATCGCCCTCACCCGCCTCGCGGAGGACGGGCTGATCGACATCTTCCCGCAACGCGGCAGCTTCGTGGCGCCCATCCGCATGAGGCAGGTGGCCGAAAGCCAATTCGCTCGCACCGCCCTTGAAATGGCCCTCGTCCGGGAGGCGGCGGTAAAGTGGACGGCCGCGCATGGTGCGGAAGCGCATGCCAATCTCGAAGTGCAGCGGCGCCATGCGGCGGCGGATGATGGCTGGGCCTTCTACCTCGACAACGAAGCGTTCCACCAGCTCATCGCCCGCGCCGCCGACCTCGAGGGCGTGTGGAAGACGGTGCAGGGCGTGAAGATGCTGTGGGACCGCATCGGCCACCTCGCCAACCGCGTGCCCGGCCATCGCGAGGAGATCATCGCGGAGCACGAAGCCATCCTCGCCGCCCTTGACGCGGGCAAGCCCGCTGCGGCGGAAAAGGCGATGAAGCTGCACCTCGGCTCCGTGTTCAAGGCCATTGCCCGGCTGCGCCCACTCCATGCGGATTACTTCACAGATCGATGACTCTGTCCTCGACTTGATGAAGCTTGTCGAGCCCACCGCGTACGCTCGACAAGAGCTCGAGAGCAACATCGCGAGGGTGCACTGTTATGGATGATTTGGCGCACCATGCGGAATAAAGACGATAACCTCTATAGTATCGAGATTACGTCGTAACTCTTGTGGCGGCATTCGGGCCTGACACCATCGCCACCATCATCGGTCTCATCACGCCGGTGCTGGTCTGGGCCATCCCCAACAAGAAAGTGGCGTGAGCGTGAACTGGCAGGAGGGTGTTGCGGTCGCGGTGGTGCTTATCGGCCTTGGGGCCGGGGCATTTCTCGTGGCGAAGCGGCCCTCCTTCTGGATCGAGTTTCAGCACGATCCCCAGTTCCAGCAGCACGCATGATGCCGGGCGCTGCGCCAAGCTCGGGCATGGCATTTTGCGCGTTCACGAAGCTCCGGCCCGGATGAAGGTGAGGCTCTCCGAAATCTCAGACTCTAACGCTGCGCTCCGATGCACTGACGGTGCAAAGCATTCATAGGAATAGGCGCCCCTATAGCCTGCCGCGCTGAGGGCTGCGATCTGGGCGAGATTGCCCAGGCGGTCGTCTTCCGTGACCAGGATCCGGTGCTCATCCTGCATCTCGCGGACGTCCACCGAAGGATCGATAACACCCGAGATGTGAACGATGCCAGTCCATTTCGGGAAGAACTCTCGTTCGCTGGCGAGATGGTGGTGGAAGGTATCGTGCACGAGCTTGTACCGCGCATCGCCTTCTACGGCCTTGATTGCCGCGATTGCCTCGCTCTTGTGTCGCAGCGAGGATGTAGGGAAACCAAGAGGCTCTACCAGGGCAATCAGGTCCGTGCCCGCGAGCATCGGGAGAATGCGCGAGAGTGCGTTGCGAAGCGCGTCGAGGCGCGCGTCATCGGATTCGGTTCGCCCGTCATTGGACGGTATCAGGGAAATGGTCTCCGCGCCGCTGGCCACGGCCTCGCCGATGAGGCGGGCGATCTTCTCCCGTATCTCGTCTGACCAGCGGTTGAACGCATAGACCTCGGACAGGCCCAGAAGCCGCATGCCGTTTTCTCGCACATAGGCACCTACGTCCTTGGGACTTTCGCCGTCGAAGAACGCCCGCTCGCACAGCCTCTTGTCACGCAGGTCATTGCGAAGTTCCACGCCTGAGCAGCCTAGGCGCTTCGCCAGCTGGATGAACTCCTTGCATGTCAGGCGAGGAGCGGTGATCTGATTGAGTGCAAATGAAAGCTTGTCTGCCACGGGACCATCCTCTTGTCTGCTGATCTGGTTGCACGGGCTGAGGTCAACCAATGTCGATCATCACCTTGCCACCTTCCAGCTTCACGATATAGGTCTTTAGGTTCACGCAGACCGGAGCGCCCTTTGCCTCACCCGTGCGGTAGTCAAAGCGGCCATTGTGCTTTGGGCACTCGATGATGTTGTCCATCACCAGACCGTCCGCCAGGTGGATCTTCTCATGGGTGCAAAGGCCGTCAGTGGCATAGTACTCATCCTCGGGCGAGCGGTAGATCGCGAACGTGCGCCCACCGTGGTCGAACCGCACCACGTCCTCTTCTGCAATGTCGCCAACAGCACAGGCTTCAATCCACTGGGTCATCTTCGCGTCTTTCTCCTGCTACTCGGCGGCAATGATCTGGGCGGGGTAGTCCTGCGGCATCTGCCGCTGGATCGACCATTCTGGCTCACGCACTTGGCGCAGGATTGCCGGAATGATTTCACGATAGGCGGCGACGACGCTTGGGTAGGCGGGCGGGCAGTATGTCTTCATCTCCTCATGCAGTTCCGGCAGGCGATGATAGGGTACCATCGGGAACATGTGGTGCTCCACGTGATAGTTCATGTTCCAGTAGATGAAGCGTAGCACGGGATTCATGTAGACGGTGCGACAGTTGAGGCGATGATCCAGCACGTTCTCGGGAAGGCCGGTGTGCTGCGTGAGACCAGTCATCACATGCACCCATGCGCCGTACATGGCGGGCAGGGGGCCGACCAGCAGCATCGGCAGTATCGAGCCAATGTAGATCGCGAAGGCAATGACGGCGAGGTGCATGGTAAGCCAGATGCGTGCCGTACGGTAGACCTTGGGGCGCTCCATCGCGGGGATAAAATCCGCTTCGTCAGGGGAGAGCCTGCCTGCCGCATGTCGCAGCATGCTCTTGGTGGCGCCCCAGACCTGCGGCACGGCAAAAAACATCCCGACCACCTTGAGGATGACGGTCGGCCGCATCACGGCGACTTCCGGGTCCCGGCCAACAATGATGGTGTCTGTGTGGTGACGGGTGTGGCTCCATCGCCACACGGTTGGTTCGCGCATGATCATGAAGCAGGATAGTTGATAGACTGCGTCATTCATCCATGGCGTCTTGAACGCCGTTCCGTGGCTGCACTCATGCCACCGCGAGTCGGAAGAAGAACCGTAGAGCACGCCATAGGCAAGTAAGAAAGGGATCGCCCACAGCGTCGGCCAGAAATAGACGGCGAGGCCGCCTGTCACCAGGAAGGCGGTGATCCAGACCAGCGTGTCCCGGATTGCCGGCCCATCCGACCGCTTCATCAATTCCTTCATGCGGGCGCGCGGGATGGGCGCCCGGTACCATTCGGCATTGGCAAGGCCATGCTCCAAGGCATAGCGGCTGTTGGGTCCGGACAAGCTGTAGTCATGAGGCGGGGCCATGGCTCACTCGGGCATGTTTGGGTTGGAATAGAAACGCAGGCTAACTTCAGGGGATTAGTGGAACAAGCATTCCACGCAAGAAACCATCATATTGCATCATTCAACATCATGATCTAAATGCGAGCGCCATGGTCAAGCGTCCCACCATCCATGATCTCGCAACGGCAGCTGGTGTCAGTGTCGCCACCGTAGACCGTGTGCTGAACCGGCGGCTCCCGGTCCGTGAGGATACGGCTCTCCGCGTCGTGGCAGCAGCGGAGCAGATCGGGTATCACGCGACCTCCCTTCTCAGGCAACGCGTCGAGGAGACACCGAGGCGCACATTCGGCTTCCTGCTGCAGAAGAAGGATCATGAGTTCTACCGCAACTTTGCTGCGGCCTTGACGGACGCAACGCGGGAAGCGACTGCGGTGCAGGGTCGCGCGTTCGTCGAGTTCGTTGATGAGATCGTGCCTGCGACCATCGCCCACCGCATTGGCGAAGCAGCGCAGAAGTGCGATGCCTTGGCCATTGTGGCGGTCGACCACCCGCTGGTAAACGAGGCGATTGCCCGGGCCAACAAGCCGGTGGTAACACTTTTGAGCGATGTCGCCGCACCCGAGCGTACAGCCTATATTTCAGTGGATTCAAGGCGCGCAGGACGTACGGCGGGCTGGGCGATTTCCCGCCTTTCGCGTACCCCCGGCAAGATCGGGATCTTGCTCGGAAGCCATCGATACCTGAGCCAGGAACTGTCCGAGGGCAGCTTCCGCAGTTACATGCGTGAACATGCGCCCGAGTTCCAGTTGCTGGAGCCTCTGGTCAACCTGGATGATCCCCGGATCGCCTATGAGGCGGTCGTCGACATGATCGCCAGCAATACCGATCTCACAGGGATCTATGCCGCCGGCGGCGGTGCGGAAGGCCTGGTTCAGGCTCTTCGCGACGAGAGAGCAGGTAAGAGGGTCGTGGCGGTTTGTAACGAATTGACCTCTTTTACCCGCTCCGGACTGATCGACGGTACCTTGGATCTTGTCCTCGACACACCAGTTACTGACATCGCCCGCAGGGCCGTTGACATAATGGCGCGGGCGACAATTGGCGAGAGCTGGGACATGGTGCAGACCATCCAGCTACAGGCCACTTTGATCATCCGCGAGAGCCTCTGAAAACTATCAGAGCTGAACTTCTAATCGTGATAAAAAATGATAGGTTCTCTCAGAACTATCTGTCCGTGCTTGACTCCACTTACTCTGCGGTAGAATTTTCGTTCAACGTTTGAAAAGAGACGCTTCAAATGTTCCATCCATTTGGATGGCAAGGCGCCAAGAAAGAGCGCCGCGAATAAATGGGAGGAACGGCAGACGGCTGACGATACGGCGTATCCGCCGACCGTAGGCCACAACATCCTCTCGCGTGCACCGACTTCACCCCGCAAGTGCGGGATTCCGGCAACCAAGGGGCGCCGCCGGACGCCCCACCTGGGAGGACCCGACACATGAAGAAGACTTTCCTTGCACTCGCGATGGCAGCCCTGATGTCGAGCTCGGCCATGGCCGGCACCAAGATCGGCGTTTCGATGGCGCTGTTTGACGACAACTTCCTCACCGTCCTGCGCAACGGCATGATCGAGCAGGCCAAGGGCATGGATGGCGTCGAGCTCCAGGTCGAGGACGCGCAGAACGACGTCGCCAAGCAGCTCGACCAGATCAAGAACTTTGCCGCCTCGGGCGTGTCTGCGATCATCGTCAACCCGGTCGACACCTCGGCCACGCAGGCGATGACGGATGCAGCCAAGGCTGCTAACATCCCGTTGGTCTATGTCAACCGCCAGCCGATCAACGTCGACACTCTGCCGGACAACCAGGCCTTCGTCGCTTCGAACGAGGAGGAGTCCGGCACGCTCGAGACCATCGAAGTTTGCCGTCTGCTCAAGGAAGCGGGCAAGACGGACGCTCAGGTTTACGTGATGATGGGTGAGCTCTCCAACCAGGCTGCCGTGCAGCGCACCAAGGACATTCACGACGTGATGGCCAACGGAAAGTGCGAGGTGAAGCTCAACATCATCGACGAGCAGACCGCCAACTGGTCGCGTGACCAGGCCCAGAGCCTGATGACCAACTGGATCTCGGCCGGCAAGCCATTCGATGCAGTGATCGCCAACAACGACGAAATGGCCATCGGCGCCATCCAGGCCATGAAGGCGGCAAACATAGACATGAAGAACGTCGTGGTTGGCGGCGTTGACGCCACCCAGGACGCCCTTGCCGCGATGCAGGCGGGCGACCTTGACGCGACCGTCTTCCAGGATGCGGCTGGTCAGGGCAAGGGCGCTCTCGAAGCGGCCGTGAAGCTCGCCTCGGGTGGGGCAGTAGACCAGAAGGTCTACATCCCCTTCCAGCTGGTCACTCCGGCAAACATCGACCAGTTCCTGAAGAAGAACTGAGACTGAATGGCTGGGGGGGCGCCGGTGGCGCCTCCCCGCTTGCTTTTTGACGTGCAGCGGAAGAGGCTTTGACCTCCTCTCCGGGCGGGGCCCGGTTGGCAGCAATGAGGGAGGATAGCTTGGCGAAGTCCGAAGCAGGGGTTGGCGGCCTCAAATACGATGCCCGCCGCAGGGCGTGGCCGAACGAATTGAACATCCTGCTGGCGCTGATCCTCATCGTTGCGGCCTTTGAAATCCTTGGGCGTCTACTCTTGGGCGAGAGCTTCCTGCTCAATACGCGTGAGGGCGTGCCAGGTCTGTTCAACGAACAGCGTCTCCAGATCATCATCCTTCAGGTGTCGATCGTCGGAATCATCGCGATCGGCGTTACGCAGGTTATCATTACGGGCGGCATTGACTTGTCGTCAGGCTCGATCGTGGGAGCTACCGCGATGATTGCCATGTCCTTTGCGCAGGTGGCGCTGGTTAACGGCAATCCCAACCCCAAGGCCATCTTCATGGCGGAAGGCTGGGTTGACCTGCCCGTCATTGTTCCTGTCCTCGTCGGCCTCGGCTGCGGCCTCGTCGCGGGCCTCATCAACGGCTCGCTGATCGCCTATACAGGCATTCCGCCCTTCATTGCCACGCTGGGCATGATGGTGGCCGCGCGTGGCCTTGCACGCTGGTGGTCGAAGGGCAACCCGATATCCTTCCCCACCGAGAGCTATGCCGCGATCGGGCAGGGAATGAACCCGGTCTTCATATTCGTGGCGCTGGCCATCTTGTTCCAGCTCATCCTGACCTACACGAAGTACGGCAAGCACTGTTATGCCATCGGCTCCAATGAGGAGGCAGCGCGCATCACCGGCATCAAGGTGGAGAACCACAAGGTGCTGGTCTATGTGATTGCCGGCATCCTCGCCTCCGTTGCCGCAATTGTTTTAAGCTCCAAGAACCTTACCGCCCAGGCCGGTATGGGCGTCATGTACGAGCTTGATGCCATCGCCATGGCGGTTATCGGCGGAATCTCGCTGGCTGGGGGCAGGGGGTCGATCATCGGCACGGTGCTCGGAGCACTGATCTTCGGCGTCATTATCTCTGGCTTCACCTTCCTGAAGCTTGATGCCTATTACCAGGAGATGGTGAAGGGCGCGATCATCGTGGGCGCGGTGGTGCTCGACCAATGGCGGCAGCGCCGCCGCAGCATGAGGGCCTGATCATGTCGGATATCATCCTCAAGACTGAAGGCCTGACGAAGCATTATGGTGGCGTGCAGGCCCTGGAAGGTGCGAACTTCGAGCTCCGCAAGGGCGAGCACGTGGCCATCATGGGAGACAATGGCGCTGGCAAGTCCACCTTCGTGCGCCAGATCACCGGCGTCGAGATCCCGTCACGTGGCAAGATCCTCTTCCTCGGCAAGGAGGTGATCTTCCAGTCACCGCTGGAAGCGCGCGAGGCGGGTATCGAGGCCGTCTTCCAGAACCTGGCGCTCGCTGACGATCTCGACGTGCCGTCAAACCTCTTCCTTGGCCGTGAGAAAATTCGCTTCAACCTCGGCCCCTTCTCCATCCTCGATCGCAAGGGCATGCGCGATGCAACGCGCAAGGCGCTTGAAAAGACGGCCGTGAAGATCCCCAATCTCAACTCCACCATCCGCCACATGTCGGGCGGCCAGCGGCAGTGCGTGGCGATCGCCCGCACGGCGACCTTCCCCTCGAAGCTCATCATCATGGATGAGCCGACCGCGGCGCTGGGCGTAGCCGAGACGGCGCAGGTGGAGAACATCATCCGCACCATCAAGCAGAATGGCGAACCGTTGATCCTGATCTCGCACAACATGCGCCAGGTGTTCGACCTCGTCGATCGCATCGTGGTCTTCCGACGCGGCCGCATCGCCGCAAACTTGAAGAAGTCGGAGACCAGTGGTGAGGAGGTGGTAGCCTACATCACCGGCGCCAAGACAGACCCGAGCTTGAGCGACGCCGCATAGGGACGCGCGTGACGGCCCGGCCGCAGCAGCAACAGGACACGTGAATGGACGACCTCGCCTTTGGAACGCGCAACAAGCGCGGTGACTGGAAGCCGAATGAACCCGTTGCCCTGCCGCCCATGTGGCGCAGGCCTTTCAGTCTGCCGGCCGTTCTCAAGTGGATACCGGGCTACCTGTTCCCTTGGAACGCCTTTCACCTAGCCACCGCGCTGCTCTACTGGCGCTTCGTGATTCCCGATGTCGAGACGATGAAGACGTTGTACTGGGGCTGGGCCCTCTGGCTCTATGTCGCGAACGGGCTTTGTATCTTCGTGATGTATGGTTCTATCGAATTGTTCTATTACGTCAGGCGCAAGCAGGGCACCCGCTTCAAGTACAACGCCAAATTCCCGGCTGACGCGCCCTCCGACGTCTTCTGGTTCAAGAGCCAGAATTTGGACAATTTCCTGCGCACCTACCTCTTCGGCATTCCAATGTGGACTCTCGTCGAGGTGCTGATGCTTTGGGCCTTCGCCAATGGTTATGTGCCGTGGCTGGCTTGGGCCGATAATCCCTACTGGCTCGCCATGCTCATTCTAGCCGCGCCCGTCATTCACGACGTGCACTTCTTCTTGATCCACCGTGCCATCCATTGGGGGCCACTCTACCGGTGGATCCATTCGGTACACCACAATTCCATTAATCCCTCGCCGTGGTCATCGCTGTCGATGCACCCGGTCGAGACCTTCGTCTATCACGGCGTAGCGCTATGGCATCTGCTGATCCCATCGAACCCGGTCGTTGCGCTGTTCCAGCTGCACATTGCCGGTTTTGGCGCGGTCAACGGCCACATCGGCTTCGACAAGCTGGAGGTGAGCGATGACCGTGCGTTCGACAGCCATGCCTACATCCACTACCTGCACCACAAGTTCTTTGAGGTGAACTATGGTGGCGATGGGCTCGTGCCGCTCGACAAGTGGTTTGGCACTTGGCACGACGGCTCGAAGGATGGCGAGGCCTGCATGGAGGAGCGCTTCCGCAAGAAGCGTGAGCGCATGAACGCCAAGAGCCAGACGGTTTGAGGACTCACAAGGAAGAAGGACGGCGAGACATGGCCAGGAAGCGCCCCACCATAGCGGATATCCGCGCTAACAAGGGCAAGTACCAGTACACCATGATGCGGGTGACCGACTGGGACGAGCTCGCCGCGGCGGAAGCGGCCGGCATCGACATGTGCTCTGTACCACCCGAGATGCTGGTGGAACAGCGCTTCCGCGAAGTAGCGCCGTCGATCTTCGCCGTCCCTGGTCTCGCACTCTATTCCGCCCCTGCCACGACGGATGACACCTTGCGGTGGGCCTTCCGCATGATGGAGGCAGGGGCTGACGCTGTATATTCCGCTGCCTCATTCCAGACGGTGCGACGCTTGGCTGACGACAACATTCCGGTCATCGGCCATGTTGGTTTGATCCCGCATTTCTGCACCTGGACAGGTGGCTTCCGCGCGGTGGGAAAGACCGCAGACAGCGCCATGGCGATTTACGAGCGCTGCAAGGCCTACGAGGAAGCTGGTGCCTTCGGCGTCGAGATCGAGGTGGTTCCGCCGGAGGTGACGGCGGAGATTGCAAAGCATACCTCACTCTTTTTGGTCTCAATGGGCGGTGGCAAGGGTGGCGACTGCCAGTACCTCTTCGCCTGTGATGTCCTCGGCACCAATACGGGACACGTTCCGCGTCACTCGAAGCAGTACGCCGATCTCGCCAAGGAGTTCTCCCGCATCCAGCAGATGCGCGTCGACGCATTCAAGGCCTGGGTCGGCGAGGTACATGCGGGCGCTTGGCCGGACGCGCCTTTTCTCGTGGCTGCACCTGCCGATGAGATGAACGTGTTCAAGGACATGATGGCGAAACTACTAAAGGATCGCTGAACCTCGACAAAGCGCCTTGCCACATGATGAACGAGACAAAATCAGGAGATATTGAATGGTGCGTTTTGGAGTCCTGGGCGCGGGCCGCATCGGCAAGGTGCACGCAAGAACGATTGCCGCATCCGGTGAGGCCAGGGTCGCCTATCTGGCGGACGCCATGCCCAAGGCGGCCGAGGACCTCGCGGCGGAGGTCGGCGCCAAGGTCGCGAGCGTTGAGGACATCATCAAGGCCAAGGACGTTGACGCCATCCTGATCGCGACCCCCACCCCCTTCCATGCCGAGCAGATCGAGGCGGGCTCCAATGCCGGCAAGGCCGTGCTCTGCGAGAAGCCAGTGAGCCTCTCGGTCGCCCGCATCGAGGAGTGCCTGAAGACGGTGGAGAAGAACAAGACCACCCTGATGATCGGCTTCAACCGCCGCTTCGACCCCAACTTCGCCTCGCTCGAAAAGCGCCTGCGCCAGGGCGCCATCGGCGCCATCGAGATGGCCACCATCATCAGCCGCGACCCCGCGCCCCCTCCCGCCTCCTATGTGAAGAGCTCCGGCGGCATCTTCCGCGACATGATGATCCATGACCTCGACCTCGCGCGCTTCCTCGTGGGCGAGGAGTTCGTCACGGTGCAGGCACTCGGCGCCGCACTGGTCGACAAGGCCATCGGCGAAGAAGGCGACTGCGACACCGCCGCGGTGCAGATGCAGACGGCATCCGGCAAGATCGCCGTCATCACCAATTCGCGCCGCGCGACCTATGGCTATGACCAGCGCATCGAGGTGCATGGCTCTAAGGGCATGCTGCGCGCCGGCAATGTCCACAACACGACCGTCGAAGTGGCCAATGCGGAAGGGTTCCACGAGGACCCGATCCTCAACTTCTTCACCGAGCGCTACGGCCAGGCCTACTCCAACGAAGTGCTCACCTTCATCGACGCCGTCATCAGCGGCAAGCCAGTGGCGCCGTCGGGCCATGACGGCCTTCAGGCCCAGAAGCTGGCCGATGCCGCAACCGAATCCTGGCAGTCTGGCAAGCCGGTGAAGGTTGTTTGAAGAGCGGGCAGTACTCCAGGTCGGCTTCGTCTCATGTGATTTGACGAGGACGGGTGTTGATCTACTTGCCGAGAGCCCGTCCTCCCTGGGGCTGCTTGGTCAACTAGCCGGCAGCGCGACAGGGCGCGACGGCCTTTCTTTACTAGGGTTCGGATCCCGGCGCGGGATTCGAACCCCTTCAAAATACGAACGTAACAAAAACAATGACTTAAGCACGAAGAGAGTTGGCTGCCAGCGCTTTCTCCTCCGCCATTTAAATTATTGATATTGCAAAGAAAAACGTCTCTGCGGGCACCCACGGAATGGTCGTGTATTTTCCTTGACTTGCGTGCGTATTGCATCGCTCCACCGTACTGAGAGACGCTGTTGTTCCGGCTTCCTGGGGGCTTCCGGGCGCAATATCTCAACTGCCCAGTATTTGAGTACGGTTCCGGGTTTCCGCATCGCTGCACTTCTGCGCGGCTACACGATGGTTCCGTGAGCGAGAATGAAGGCCGGAGAATGCTCCGACCCTCTTGCAGAAAACGAGTGAATTAGTTGCTCAGGAGAGCGCCGCCAGTTGGTCGTTCCAAGCCATCGGCAACCGCGTATCTGCGAGGAGACGCCGGGCCGTCAGTGTGGGCGGCTGACGCCCGTCGAGGATCATCTTAACAAGGTCGGGTGAGAGGAAGCTGAGGCGCAGGAGTCTCGTGGCATAGGAACTGGTAATGCCCCGGTGCCTGGCAATCGCTTCCAGCGTAGCTCCCCGCCCAGCAAGAATGGCATCGCGCAGTTCCCGCGCCTTGATGAGGAGCTTGATGATTGCTGGATCCGGCTCAGAGGCTGTGGCGCCCGCGATCACCATCCGCCTCCCGATGCCGCTCCGCCTGAGTGTGGCTGGCACCGAGAGCGTGACCTCTGCATCTAATACCCCCGGTCTCTGTTGGAGCACGTTTGATCTTACCGCCTTTGGCCACCATGTGATGGTTGGCCTGCCGTTACCCAGCCCGCGGTCCGTGGCAGGGCTGCTGATCAACGAGGGGATCTTCGGTGCCAGCCCGAGCGAGCCCGTGCTGGATGTTCTGGAGAAGCTGAAGCGGCGCTTCGGTGCGGCGACCGATGCACTTGATGCCTGTGACCGCGAACACCGGCTGTCGCATGGGCGCCGACCGACACTGCTGGTCTACCGCGTCATCTGCTCGGACGAGGATGCCATGCACTGGCGGGAGGAAGACATTGGGAACCTGCGGGTGGCGCTGAATGCACTGGTGAGGGTGTTCAGGATGTGATGCTTGGATGAGCAGCTTCCGAAGCTGTCGTTCTACCGCTGAACTATGCCTGCGTCGGAGCAGACATTCGTGGGGTGAGGGTAGGGCGGCAAGGGGGAGCCTAAGACGGCAAAGGATTCCAGCCTTTGAGCTGGAACCCTCAGTCAATGCCTCAAGCGTCAGTAGCAGGGTGGGTAGGGGTAGTAGCCACACGTATCAGCGAAGGGCGCAGCAGCCTCAGCGGCACCAACGGCCGCTCCGGCAACCGCACCGGCCGCCACACCTGCACCATACCAGCCATAGCTCCCACCCCAACCATAATAGTCGTGGTTCCAGCCTCCGCCATTGTGCCAGTCGTCGCCACCGCCATGCCAGCCGCCACCACCGTGGCCGCCTCCACCGCCGCCGCCCATGTGGTCGATGAAGACAGCGGCTGGACCCTTCACTCCCTTGAGGTCGCCTTCGAGCACATCGACATCGAAGGTCAGATTGCCATTCGCGAGCTTGGGGTTCTTGAGCACCACCACGGCATCCGTCACGCCATCCTTTTCGCCACCCAGCACCGAGACGGTGGCATTCGGCGGGTCACTGGAGAAGCTGTCCTTGCCCTCTCCCCAGCGGGACATGAACAGCTCCATCGTTTCATGGCCAGCCGCGCGGACCGGGCGATCGGCAAACACGATCACATTGCCCGAGACCCCGGTGAGGATGAGCTTGCCGCCGTCGAGCGTTGCGCCATCAGAGTTGATGACACCCAGCGTTGGCACCGGGGCCTGATGCTGGGGCTGACCAATCGTTTTCTGCAGCGGTACATGCGGGTTGGCTGTTTCGCCTGATTGGGCAAGACTCGACCCCAGCAGAAGGCTGGCGGCGGCGATCACAAGGGGAAGAGATTTCATTGGGTATCTCCTGAAGTGCTGGCGGTCGCTCGTCACGACCATCTACTGGACTAGAAAGCTCCGGCGGAGCTCTTGCTCTGCCGAAGATATTGACTACTTCGACACATCCTGCACCGTGGCGGGCTGCTCGATCGGGATGTAGCGGATCTCCTTGGCATCGAGGTCGAGGTCCTTCAGTGACACCTGGCGGATAGCCGGGTTGTCGTAGGTCTTGAACTGATAAATGCCGTTCTTGAGGTCGGCACTCACCGTCCACTCGGTGATCTCGTAACCAGCAACACCTCCACCGGCCGAGCCACCCGCCACCGTCTGGATGGCGCCCGGCGGAATGTCGAACTGGTTCAGCAGGTGGAAGGCCAGCGGCAGACCTTCGGCTGCATCCTTGAACTTCGGTGCCGAGGCAACGAGGAAAGCTGCGCGGATGAAGCGCGACTGCGAAGAGTAGTCGCCGGGCTGAGCGACTTGACCACCACCCGTCGACCACTGCGGGAAGCTCTTTCCGTTGATCACAAGAGGTGGGACTGGTGCGGCGGTGGATGTCGCAAACATTGACAGGCTATCGAGGTGCCATTGTATGGACGGCGCATTGGTCATCACGCCGGTCGGGTTGTCGGTCACCTGGAGCTGGCCATTGATGTATTCAATCGCAATCGAATTTCCAGCGGAGTCGTGCACGGAATAGTGGACCGGGGCGGGGCCCTTGAAGACTGCGAGCTCGGAGGTGTTGACCTTGATCTTGCCAATGCCGGCCTTTACCTCGTCGATCGTAGCGAACTGGGTGAGGATGTAGTTGACCAGCTCGTAAGAGGCGATGGAGTTTGCGGCCTCATCGGCGGCCACGTCCTGGAACTTGGCGAGGTCGGGGAAGTAGTACGTGGCAGCGCCAAGACCCTTCTCATTGATACCGTCGATCACCACGGGCAGGTTAAAGGCATTCATGCCGGTGGCCGCATACTTGGCCTTGTAGGTCAGGCCGCTACCCGCCTTGCCGTCCGGCCCCACGCCCTTGTTCTCGTAACCGCGTGGCATGACGATGATGTTGGAGTGCAGCATCAGCGCGAACTCCAGTGTGCGACCGTAAACGTACTCGCCGTTCTCGGCTTTGAGCAGGAACGAGGTGCAGGCATTGGCTGCAGTGGTGCTGAACACCATGGCTGCTGCGGCGATGGCGCTGATCAGTTTGCGATGCGTCTTGAACACGTGAGTCCTCCGAGGTGTTGAAAGCTCTGATGGAGGAATATTAGCGATGTATTCAATACAATGTGAAGCCCTTGGGCTTGAACTTTCCGTTATCCGATTATTACGAGTTTTACCCCGACATGCTCCTTGGCAATCACCTCCCACGACTTCCTGTCGACGTTGCGATAAACAACAGCCTTGGCGACAGGCATTCGCTGGATCTCGTTCATCAACTCGGACTTTGAACGGACTACCTGTGTTTCAATCAGCATCGATGGGCCTCCTCTGGGTTCGTGATCAGTAATAATACTTATCTGGTCGCAAGGACGCCCAACGACCCCATTGAACCTCATGGGTAGAAAGACCCATGCCCCGGGTCTCTGCATAATATCTGGTTAGGCCGAGAAGCCGTCCCATGGGGCATTGCGCGTCTCATTGACAGTTTGCAGTGAACTCATGCATTTTATCGTCAATGGGAAGCTTACAGCTGCATGGACTGAGGCAAAAACGCCACTGTTTGGCGCGCTGGCTCATTGCAGTCTTGTTGCTGCCCGTCCTGCTTGGTTTGATACCCCAACCCGGGCTCTCTGCAAGTGCGGCCCTTGAGCGCGACCTAGCTTGGTCGGTCTGTGGACACGATGCCGGAACGCCTTCGGATCGGAAGGATCATGAGCAGCGGCATGACGGCCAGTGCATTCTCTGTGTGGCTGGTTGCCCTCTTTGCGCGCCTGCTCTAGCGGGCGACCAGTCTGCGGTTTCTCGTTCACACCGCTTTGCGCGAGCTTCGGCACCGCTGCCCTTAGCCGACGGTCTGACCGTGCCGCGCGCGCTGCGCGACGGAAGTCCCACAAGGGGTCCACCCATCGCCTGATTGAAGCGCATTCGACTGCCTTCGGATCTGCCCCGTAGGTGAACTGCACTCATTCAATCAGGAAATCACATGTCATCGATCTTAATGCCGCAGCAGGACGCTGTGGCGAATACGCGACTCTATCGCGCCGTCTGGCGTTGGCACTTCTATGCCGGCCTCTTCGTCGTCCCGTTTCTTCTGGCTCTTGCCCTTTCGGGTCTTGCCATTCTCTGGTTCACCGGAGTGGCCCCAGAATACGGGGACTGGCTTAAGGTGACGCCCCAGGCGCAACAACTTGCTCCCTCGGCACAGGCTGATCGCGCCATTGCTGCACATCCCGGCGGAACCCTGGGCAAGTTCATCGCACCCTGGGGACCAGACAATCCCTCGATCGTTCAGGTCAATCTCCCCGACGGTATTCGCATGGTGGCAGTTGATCCCTACAGCGGCACAATCCTCCGGGACCGTCCGCAAGCCGGGACGTGGAACGATTTCTTCACCCACATTCACGGCGAGCTGTTCATGGGTACGGATGGCGGCCCGGGCGATTTCCTGATCGAGATCGCTGCCAGCCTCGGCATCATCCTCATCGTCACCGGCATCTATCTGTGGTGGCCGCGCAATGGTCGCAGCTTCGGCGCGGCACTGTTCCCGCAAGTCTCGCTCAAGGGACGGGCGCTGTGGAAGTCGTTGCACGAGAGCATCGGTATCTGGATCGCCGTCATCCTGCTGTTCTTCCTCGTGTCGGGCATGGCGTGGACGGGCGTGTGGGGCGGCAAGCTAGTGCAGGCCTGGAGCAACTTCCCGGCCGAAAAATGGGACGCCGTCCCGCTTTCAGACGAGCGCCACGCCAGCATGAACCATGGCGCCACGCATGAGGTGCCCTGGACGCTCGAGCAGACCCTGATCCCTGAATCCGGCTCTGCAGCTGGCATTACCGGGCTCCCGATGGGGACACCCGTGGTTCTCGACTCGGTCTATGCACTGGGGCGAGCACTGGGCTTCTCGGGCCGCTTCCAGATTCAACCACCAGCCGATGCCAAGGGCGTGTGGACGCTCAGCCGCGATTCAGCGAGCTACGACAGCACCACGCCGACTGCGGATCGTACCGTGCACATCGACCAGTACATGGGCAACATACTCGCCGACGTGACCTATGCCGACTATCCGGTCCTCGGAAAGGCCATGGCTGTTGGTATCGCTCTGCACGAGGGCCAACTTGGCTGGTGGAACGTCGCGCTGAACGCCTTGTTCTGCCTTTCGGTCGTGACACTCTGCGTGACGGGAATCGTGATGTGGTGGAAGCGCCGCCCGGCGGGCGAGCTTGGCGCCCCCCGCTACCCGCGCGACTACCGGTTGACGCTCGGGGTGGCTGTGATTGCTGTTCTTATTGGATGCGCCTTTCCTCTGGGTGGGCTGGCGATTGCCGCCTTCGCTATGACTGACTTCCTGCTTCCTAAGAGCGTCAAGGAGGCAGGACAACACAGTTTATGACACAGACTTAAGATAACCAGTTATTCAGTGGGCAAAGCTTGAAGCAGTTTGACAGAAAGTGTCTTCGGGGTGCGTAGAAGTACAAACACCCCGGAGCACTTAAAAAAATCTCGCCATAGTCCAAACGCGTTCTTTGGAGCAGTCTTGGTTCAGATGCGCGCAGACGGAACCTGCCATTGCTGCCCAGAGCCTGAAGGATGCAGATGGAAACCTCCCGAGGCTGATCGGCAGCTGGAGGCACTCAGGGGCCTTACGTGCCGGACGGCTATAGCCCGCTACCGTTAGGGATGGGCTGTTGCACCGTTTGAACTCTTTGGTTTTCACTCCTCCCGGTGACTGCGGAGTTCGTAGTGGCGAACGGTGCCCAAGTGATGCTGGCAACTAACTTACAAAAAAACACCGCTTACTTGAAAAAAGTTGTTGACGCCGCATCTGGATGTGATAGAAGTTCCGTTATTGAAGGCTCAATGAGGTGTCTGAATGCGGATGCCTCTCGATCCGACGGCCTCAGGGCCATATGAATTCACGGGTCCTTCCCAAGGGGAAAGAATAGCGGGGGCGCTCAGCGCAGGCTTTCGCTAGCGACAGGGTTCCAGTTTGGGGTTCCGGTTTCCAGTTTCCACCCCGCCGATAATTGCATCATCTGAACAGCATCATTCGAATTGAGCCCCGTTTTGCGGGGCCTTTTGCGTTTCAAGCATTCATCGCCGCCGGTGAATGCGCGTGGAAACCTGCGTGCGGGCCGGCCTCCTGGGTTCCACGCAGGTTTCCACTTCCAGGTTTCCACCATGAGGTTTTCATGATCCCCGAGAGTTACGGCATCGAGCGCGTGGATGTATCCGCGCTGACCGCTTTCGCCGGAAACCCACGCACGCATTCTGACACCCAGGTCGATCAGATTGCCGCCAGCATTCGGGAGTTCGGGTGGACCAACCCGATCCTCGTCGATGCGGACGGCGTGATCATCGCCGGCCACGGTCGTCTCGCAGCCAAATAGTGCTATGAAATGGGATGTCTCGCAAGATCGTAGATATCTACAGCCTTCAGCAGAAGCGGCGAAACCGGTCGACGATCACGTCGAGCACCTCGGCGGGATCGCGCTTCCACCAATCTTCGGCCGAAAACACCTCGACCTCGCAAAGGCCCGAGTAGCCGGCCTTGTCTTCGACCGCCTGACGGATTGCGCGCAGATCGGCCACGCCATCGCCCATCATGCCCCGATCCAGCAGCATGTGGCGGGTGTTCTCCAGCCAGTCGCAGAGATGATAGCCCAACACCCTGCCCCGCGTGGCGGCAAGGCTTTCGGCTAGCTTCCGGTCCCACCACACGTGATAGACATCGACTGCGATTCCCACGTTCGTCGCGGCAACTTCGTTCGCAACGGCCAGAGCATCGGCCACGGTGAAGATGCAGGTTCGATTGCCGCCGAACATCGGGTTCAGCGGCTCAAGCGCCAAAGAGACACCCGCCGCAGCGGCGAGGGGCGCGGCCTCGGCCACCCGTTCGACCAGACGCTTCTGCGTTTCGATCACACCCTTGGTGCCTGGCTCCGTCCCGCCGGTGACTATGGTCAGCACCGGTGCGCTTAGATCGGCTGCCATGTCGATGGAGGCGCGCAGATCATCCCCGTTGCGCGGGGCCTCTGTTCCTACAAGGTAAGGCGTCCGGCACAGCCCCGCCACCTGCATCCCCGCTGCGCGGACGCGGTTGCCGATTTCGACCGCACGCTTTCCAATCTCTCGGCGCCAGAAGACGATGCCGCCATAGCCGCGCGACGCGCAGGCATCGATAACACGTTCGGGTGACCACCCGGCCCCTGCGCCGTCTAAGTTGTGGCCCAAGCTTGCAGTGTTCAGCGCAAGAGCCGAGTGGCGATCCGTGAAGTCCCTCACATCACACCCCGTAAAGTGCCAGGAGTTTCTTCATCCGGTCCACCGAAAGGTCGGGATGGCGCAGCAGGCCACAGCCATCGGCCAGCCGAAACACCTCGGAGAAGTATGGAAGCGGTCGCATCGCCTGCGCGCCATTTAGCATAATGAAATGGTCCTGGAAGCCGTTGAGCCAGGCCAGGAACACCACGCCCGTCTTGTAGTATTGCGTGGGCGCGCGGAAGATCAGGCGTGCCAGTGGCACAGTGGGGTCAAGAGTTGCATGGAAGCCTGTGGCATCGCCCTTGCCCAGCAGCCCTACGGCATGGGCCGCTGCAGGGGCGAGCGGGTCAAAGATGCCCAGCAGCGCATGGCTATAGCCCTGTGCATCACCCTCGATAAGTTCGGGATAGTTGAAGTCGTCGCCCGTATACATCTTCACGCCTGCGGGCAGGCGGCGGCGCATGGCGATTTCCTTGTCCTTGTCCAACAGGCTGATCTTGATGCCGTCCACCTTGTCCTGATTGCTCTTGATCACATTCAGCGCCGTTTCCAGGGCGTTCCCAAAGCTATTGCTGCCCCAGTATCCTGTCAGCTGCGGATCGAACATCTCGCCCAGCCAATGCAGGATGACGGGGCGGTCACAAGCCTCCAGCACACGGTCATAAACCCGCAGGTAATCCGCAGGTCCTTTGGCGACCCGCGCCAGCGCGCGGCTGGCCATCAGGATGATACGGGCGTTGAGCTTTTGGATTGCTTCAACCTGTTCCAGATAGGCGCGGATCACATCATCGGTCGAGCGGGCATCGGCCGGGTTCAGATGGTCTGTGCCGCAGCCGTTCGCGACCAGCGCATCCGGCACCTCGGCCCTGGTGCGCCGGATCAGGTCCAGCGCGCCGGGCCAGTCCAGTCCCATGCCGCGCTGCGCGGTGTCCATTGCCTCGGCAATGCCAAGGCCCAGACCGGCAAGGTAGCGGCGGAATTGCATCGTGCGATCCCAGTCCACCGTCGCCTGCCCAGAAGGATCCTTGCCCGTGAATGGATCGGCTACGACATGGGCCGCCGAATAGACCGTGCGAACGGCATTTGCGGGCAGTCGGTATTCGGGCAGATACGTGCCGGTCAGCGTATAGTCCGCAAGGCGGCCTCGGGCATCGGGAAGGGCGATCTTCATCGTGCGGACCTTTCAAAAACGGGGAACCAGCATTCCGGCATCGACCGAGATGACATGTCCGGTCGTGTAGGGAAGCCTGTTGGTGGCAAGGCTGGCCACGACGCGGGCCACATCCTCGGGCTGGCCGACCCGAGGGAAGAGGCAAAGCCCGTCAGCCGCGCGCTTCTTGTAGCTGTCGATCACTGGCGCGGTCATGGGGGTTTCGATCAGGCCGGGCTGGACGTCGTAGACGGCAACTCCTTCTGACCCGAGCCGCGCAGCAAAACAGCGCGAGATCATTGCCGCCGCTGCCTTCGAGGCGCAGTACTCGCTGCGCGGCACGGCAACCGCCGTGGCATTTGACGAGGTCACGGTAATGATCGAGCGCGGCCGTGCAGGATCGGCCGTTTGCGCCACAAGTCGCCGCGCCACAGCCTGACACAGGAAGAAGACGGCTTTTGCGTTTATTCGCATGCAGCGGTCGAAGCTGGCTTCGGTCACATCAAGCGGATCGCCGCGTTGAATCACGCCGACGCCTGCATTGTTGACGAGGGTGGTGATCGGACCCAAAGCCTCTTCGAGGCGCGTCAAGGCGGGGGCATGGGCCTGAAGGTCGGCTACGTCGAAGGGAAGGGCCAGAGCAAGCGCACCGGTTGCGGTGGCCGCTTCGACGGTTGCGTCAAGTTCTGCCTCGGTAGCGATATCGTTCAGGGCGAGGTCAAAGCCCTGCTGGGCGAGTTCAAGTGCGATGGCGCGACCTATTCCCTGGCTTGCTCCGGTAACAAGGGCGACGGGGCGCTTCATAGCTCGATGTCGCAAACGAAGAGTCCTTTCGCCCCGCCGTCGAGGCTTGCCATAATCCGGCTGCCGATGGCCTTGTGCATGTCATTGGCAAGATAGGCGTCGCGCGCCCGCAGATCGCGAAAGTCGATCCAGAACATGTCCGTAAGTCCATGCACGAATTCCACCTCGGGCGAGATGTTCCGGCCCGTGTGGAAATCCTCCATCCCGACGATCGTGGACCGAAGGGCGGCAAGATCGCGCATCACGGCGTCGCGCGTTGCCTGCGGGGTCTTTTTGGTAAATTTCAAGAACACGAGATGCCTGATCACTCCGCCATCCTTCCCGAGCTTCGAGTTCGTGCGAGCTGCGACGAACGACCACTTGATAACTCACTGGAGAGTGAGTTATCAAGTCAGAAAATGCTGCCTGACCAGATCCTCTGGTACGCAGCTAAATCCGTGGAGGGTGAAGGATGACTGTCTATCATGACGGGGTGTTCCAGCGCGGTTTTGGCACCTTTCCCTTGCGCGGGGAGGTGCTGGTCCAAGCGGTTCGCGATGCGGTCGAGGTGGGCTATCGCACCTTTGACACCGCGCAATGGTATGGCAACGAGGCAGAACTTGCCGCCGCGCTGACGGCCACCGGCATCCCGCGCGATGAGGTGCTGGTTACCACCAAGGTCCACCCCGAGAACATGGACACTGACCGCTTTCTTCCGTCGGTAGAGCAGAGTCTACGGGACCTGAGAGCTGATGCGATAGATGTGCTGCTGCTGCATTGGCCGCCCAATGACGGACCCATCGAGCCGTCACTTGACCTGCTGCAAGAGGCCCGCCGGCGCGAATATGCGCGGCATGTCGGGGTGTCGAATTACACGGCCGCGATGATGCGGAAGGCACTTGTCCATCTGGATGTGCCGATCGTCGTCAATCAGGTAGAATTCCACCCGCTGCTGGACCAGTCAAAACTTCTTTCCGCCTCAGCCGAGACCGGCATCCCACTGTCATCCTTCTGTTCCTTGGCGCGTGGGGCGGTCTTCAAGTATCCGGTTCTGTCCGAGATCGGTGCCGTGCATGGCAAATCGGCTGCACAGGTGGCGCTGCGCTGGATCCTGCAACAGGGTGTGGCGCTGAACACCATGTCTACCCGCAGGGAAAACCTGCAGTCGAATTTTGACATCGTCGATTTCGACCTTTCCCAAGACGACATGAAAAGAATCAGCGCACTCACGACGACGAATCTTCGCATCAGCAACGCGGATGTCGTGCCCTACGCACCGACCTGGGACTGACCGAATGTTTCTGCAGGCAAACGCTGGATTGACAGGCGGTTGAAACTCTGTAACTCTCCGGTGAGTGAATACGTGACTGACAAGGAGCCTAACGTGATCGAGATTTCCGCCAACGAAGCAGCCAGAACTATCCGGGATGGCGACGTGGTGGCGATCACTGGCAATGGCGGCGGGATGTTGGAAGCGGATGCAATCTTCGCGGCTATCGAGGACCGTTTCCTCGCGACGGGTCACCCGCGCGATTTGGTGCTGGTCCATGCCCTTGGTGTTGGGGATGGCAAGGAGCGAGGGGTGAACCGCTTTGCCCATCCTGGTATGGTCCGGCGTGTCATCGGTGGACATTGGTCTTGGTCTCCGCGGATGCAGGCCCTTGCCCGTGAGAACAAGATCGAGGCGTTCACCCTGCCGTCCGGCGTCATTTCGCTGCTGATGCGGGAAACCGGGGCGAACCGTCCGGGGCTGATCACGCGGGTCGGGCTTCACACCTTCTATGACCCGCGCCTCGGTGGCGGGGCGGCGAATGACGCAGCCAAAGAGTCCGGTCTGATCAGCGAGATCGTCACCCTAGGCGGAGAGGAGTTCATTCGATACCTGCCGATCCGCCCGGATGTGGCCATCGTCCGTGGCACCTATTGCGACGAGCAAGGCAATATCTCATGCGCCGAGGAGGCGGGCGATCTGGACGCGCATGTCGTGGCGCTGAGCGCGCGCAACTCGGGTGGGCGCGTCCTTGCGCAGGTGCGGGAAAGGCGGGAGGCGAGGGAATGCCTGGCCCGTCTGGTGCAGGTTCCGGGTGTTCTGGTCGATTACGTCGTGCTGGCACCGGACCAACCCCAGACCCATGCCGGCGGCTATGAGCCGAGCCTTGCGGGGCTCCCTCATAATGAGGAGCCGATGTCAGCGAAGTTCGACGGCCTGGCGATGCCGAGCGGCGCCCGCGCCGTGATCGCCAGACGGGCCGCACTCGAGATCAGCGCTGGCCAATCGGTCAATTTCGGTTATGGAATTCCAGGCGGGATTGCGGCGGTCCTTGCTGGGCAAGCCCGGCTCAAAGATATCTGGCTAACGGTGGAGCAGGGCATCCACAATGGCCAGTTGATCGACGGGGCGTTGTTCGGTGCCGCGGCCTTTCCCAGCGCCATCATGCGGTCCACCGACCAGTTCGACTTCTACAGCGGTGGCGGTGTCGACATCGCTTTTCTGGGTGCGGGCGAGGTGGATGCGGAGGGCAATGTGAACGTGTCCCGACTTGGTCAGGATGTGGTCGGCCCCGGCGGCTTCGTGGACATATCTCAGGGTGCGAAGGCGGTCGTCTTCTGTGGCACCTTCGAGACGGGCGGTTTGGATGTACGCGTCGGAGACGGCAGACTGACTATCGCCTGCGGAGGGCGCATCCCGAAATTCGTCGAGAAAGTCCGCGAAGTGACCTTCTGTGGCCCCGCAGCCCGCAGCCGTGGCAAACCGATAATCTATGTGACCGAACGTGCGGTGTTCAGGTTGACTGCTGATGGCGTGACGCTGGTCGAGATTGCGCCGGGGATTAACCTGCAACTGGATGTTCTGGATCGCATGGCATTCCGGCCGGCGATCGCTTCCGACCTCAGGCTCATGGATCCGCGCTGCTTTGTCCGTGTCCCCGTCGCCAGTGAATCAAGATTGGAAAAGGCGGGCGCACATCATGTTTGATCAGGCCAAGGCTATCTTTACCGCGCCCTGCCGGTATCGCAACTTCATCGGCGGTAAGTTCACCGATGCCGAAGGCGGAGCGACCATTGCCCGGGAAAGCCCCGCGCATGGGCGGGTCGTGAGTTATTATCCGGCATCGACGCGGGCCGATGCCGATGCCGCCATCACGGATGCGCGGCGGAGCTTTGATGCTGGAATGTGGGCCTTTGCCTATGGTGGCGACCGGGCGCGCGTGCTGCGTGAGGTGGCAGAAGCGCTGCGGCACAATGCCGATGAACTCGCGCTTGTAGAAACTCTGGAGACATCCAAACCGCTGGCGGCGGCGAAAGGCGAAGTGCTTTTCGCGGCTGAACTCTGGGACTATGCCGCCGGTGCGGCCCGCAGCCTGCATGGCGACAGCCACAACACGCTGGGCGCCACAATGCTGGGCCTTGTGCTTCGGGAGCCGATCGGTGTCGTGGGAATCATCACGCCATGGAACTTTCCCCTTCTGATCCTGTCGGAGCGGCTGCCTTTTGCGCTGGCCGCAGGATGTTCCGTCGTGGTCAAGCCCAGCGAATTCACCTCGGGGACGGCGCTGATGCTATGCCGTTACCTGAAGGAGGCGGGTTTGCCGGACGGGGTTTGCAACATCATCACAGGTACCGGCGATACCGTTGGCCAAGCGCTTCTCGACAGCGACGAAGTCGACATGGTCGCCTTCACCGGATCAACCCGCGTAGGGCGGGCGGCTATTGCGGCCTCGGCGGGCAACATCAAGAAGCTATCCCTGGAACTGGGAGGAAAATCGCCGTCTGTCGTGTTTGCTGATTGCGATCTAGATGCAGCCGTGGATGGCGTGATCAAGGCCGCGACAGTAAACATGGGAGAATGCTGCATCGCAGGTTCGCGCCTTCTGGTAGAGGCGGGGATCGCGGAAATGTTCCAGCTACGCCTTGCCGACAGGCTGCGCAACCTGCGGATGGGAGACCCGCTGGAGCCGTCCTCGCGGATAGGGGCGATCATCAACAGGGCCCAGTTCGACCGGATCGCGGCGTCGGTGCGCGACGGTGTGCGCGATGGTGCGCGGATCGTCTGCGGTGGCGATCCCGAAAACCATGAGGGTCTATTCTATCCGCCCACCGTTTTAGCGGATGTCACGCCGGACATGGCGGTGGCGCGGCAGGAGATATTTGGCCCCGTTCTGGCAGTGATGGCCTTCCATGATCTGGACGAGGCGATCCGTCTGGCCAACGACTCGGTCTATGGATTGGCGGCCTATGTCTGGACCAACGATCTTTCCAAGGCGCTGGCCTGTATGCGGCGGATCAGGGCGGGCAGGGTTTGGGTCAATTCGGCCTTGCAAGGCTTTCCCGAGCTGCCCTTGGGCGGGTTCGGGCAATCCGGCAACGGCCGCGAGACCGGCCGTTACGGGATCGAGGAATACACGGAACTCAAATCCGTTCATCTGCAGATCGGCCCCCAGCCCGAGCGCTGGGTCGCTGGGGCATGAGCGGCGTCAACAAAACGATGGGGCGGGGCGTGATCCCGATGCGGTGCAGATATGGCTGACGTTATCCTGAAGAACGTGCGGAAATCTTTTGGAACTGTCGATGTCATAAAGGGCGTTGATCTGGAAGCACGGCATGGCGAGTTCGTCGTGTTCGTCGGCCCGTCCGGCTGTGGCAAATCCACGTTGCTGCGGATGATTTGCGGCCTTGAAAAGATCACCTCCGGCCAGCTCCTGATCGGCGACGAGGACATGAGTAATGTCGAAGCCGCGGACCGCGGCACCGCAATGGTGTTCCAGTCCTACGCGCTTTATCCTCACATGACCGTGGCCGAGAATATGAGTTTCGGACTTCGCATGGCCAAGACGCCGCAGGCCGTGGTTGAAAAACGGGTCCAGCGGGCGGCGGAGATCTTGCAGATCACCCACCTCTTGCAGAGAAAGCCGAAGGACATGTCAGGCGGACAGAGGCAGCGAGTGGCGATTGGGCGGGCCATCGTGCGTGAGCCGAAGGTATTTCTCTTCGACGAGCCACTGTCTAACCTTGACGCGGAGTTGCGGGTGCAGATGCGCGTCGAACTGTCCAAGCTGCACAACGAAATCGGCGCTACCATGATCTACGTCACCCATGATCAGGTCGAGGCGATGACGATGGCTGACAAGATCGTGGTGCTGCGCGACGGCAGGGTGGAACAGATCGGTTCCCCGCTGGACCTCTATACCGCGCCCGACAACCAGTTCGTCGCGGGCTTCATCGGTTCTCCCCGTATGAACTTCCTGAAGGCGCGTGTCGTGAGCCGGATCAAGTCCGAAGCGCAGGTTTCGGTGCTAGATGCCCCTGATCGCATGTTGCAGATCCCGTTGCGCGATGCCGCAATGGTCGAGCCTGGTCAGGATGTCACAATCGGCATCAGACCCGAGCATTTCGTCGGGACATCAGGAGGTCTGGGCCTTCAAGTACAGATCGACGTCATCGAGAATCTCGGTGGGATTGCCTATGCCTATGGCAGGACATCGGCCGCTCAGGATGTCATCATCAAGGCCGACAGCGAGCAGCCGCCCCGCTCCGGCATGACGGTAACTGCGCAGATCCGCGATAAATACTGTCATCTCTTCAATCGTGATGGCAGCACGCTCAGCACCTCTGCCGGTTTCGTGCGCAGCCAAGAGGTTGCAGCATGATGGATGCCCACGCCCAACCGCTCGCTGCGGGGAAGTATTTCTACGACGACCTACGCGTTGGCAATTTTTTTCGCACGGGGCGTATCACCGTGACCGAAGCGCATATCGTTGCTTTTGCGGGGATTTCCGGTGACTTCTTCGATGTTCACATGGACGATGAGTTTGCGCGGGAGCAGGGCTTCCCGGGGAGAATTGCACACGGACTGTTGGGGCTATGCCTCATTGATGGCCTGAAAAATCGTGCCGAGGTGCAATTGCAGGCTGTCGCTTCACTCGGCTGGAAAGAGTGGTCGTTCAAGGCCCCGATCGTGGCAGGTGACAACATTGGTGCGACGATTTTTGTTGATGACATGCGCCTGACGTCATCGGGAGAGCGTGGAATCGTGCAGTTAAAGTTTGACGTGCGAAAGGGGGACGGCATCACGGTACAGTCGGGATGCAACGTACTGTTAATGCGCCGAAGCGAGAGGGCAAAACGTCTTTGCGACTAGAATATAACTCACCAGGGAGTGGCTTATTTTCAGAAGGCATGCACATCCGGTCGAGTAAGGAACCGGCCAGACCTCTGGCTGGACATCAGGTTCGCATCCCGCGACCGATGCAAAAGGGAGGAAGACATATGAAACTTTTCAAGACTGCACTTTGTGTCGCCGCGCTGGCACTTTTTGCAACTACAGCTTCGGCGCGCGATCTTGTGATGAATGCGAATACGTCGGATCCGGCACAGAAGAAGGCGATGGAAGAACTGATTGCCGACTTCAAGGCGGCCTACCCTGACATTGATGTGAAGTTCAACCTCTATGACCATGAAGCTTTCAAAGTGGCAATGCGGAACTTCCTTGTGTCGGACGCTCCAGACCTCATCACCTGGAACTCTGGTAACCGTATGAAGGTGTTCGTCGATCTCGGTCTGCTGGAGGATGTCTCTGACGTCTGGAAGTCCGAAGGCCTCTATGAAAAGATGCCTGCAGTTGTCAGCGCGTCATCTGTCGACGGCAAGCAGTATGGGGTTCCGTATGCCTATTACGCTTGGGGCTTCTACTACCGGAAGGATTTGTTCGAAAAGGCCGGGATCTCCGAAACCCCAAAGACGTGGGACGAACTTCTCGCGGTCGGTGCCAAGCTGAAGGCTGCGGGCATCACACCGGTCACTATTGGCACCAAGGACTTGTGGCCGGCGGCCGGTTGGTTCGACTTCCTGAACATGCGCATCAACGGCGGCGACTTCCACGCTCAGCTCATGGACGGAAAAGTTGCCTACACCGATCCCAGGGTGAAGAAAGTCTTCGAAAAGTGGGCTGAACTGGTGAAAGCTGGCTTCTTTATCGAGAACCACCCGACTTACTCCTTCCAGGAAGCGCTGCCCTTCATGAACCAGGGCCAGGCCTCGATGTATCTGCTGGCGCCATTCATTGTTTCGATGTTCCCTGAAGATGTACGGGCAAAGGTTGAGTGGTTCCCGTTCCCTGTGATTGAACCGGCCGTAGGCATTTATGAGGATGCTCCAACCGACAGCTTCCACATTCCCAAAAACGCCAAGAACAAGGAAGATGCACGCCTGTTCCTAGCCTTCGCGGCGAAGGCGGATGTTCAGACCAAGACTGCTGCAACGCTCGATATGCTCCCGCCGAACGTGAACTCCTCTGTCAAAGACGACCGCTTCGCCAAAGGCGGCTTCGCACAGCTCAAGCAGGCGAAGGGCATCATGCAATTCTATGACCGCGACACTGATCCAGCGCTAGCCAAGATCGGCATGGAGGGCTTTCAAGAGTTCATGCAAAATCCCGATCGCATCGATGACATACTTGCAAGGATCGAAGCCGAGCGTGAGAGGATCTACGGCAAGCTCTAAGACTTGCATCTAGGGATCGGCGCACCCTGCGCCGGTCCCACTTCTATTGGGGAAAGAAAGATGACTTACATGGAGGCAGGGTCAGAATACAGGCAGAAAAGGACAGGCACGTTCTTTCGCCGGAACAAGCTTTTGATCACGCCGCTTGTGTTCATCGCGCCGGCTTTCGCGATGTTCTCGCTGTTCGTGATTTGGCCGATCATTCAGTCGGTCGTTCTATCCTTCTATGAATGGCAGGGCATTGGACCAAAAACCTGGATTGGGCTGGCCAATTATCGGGAACTTTTCGGCGATCAGGTGTTTTGGACGTCTTTGGTGAATAACCTTTACTGGCTGATTCTGTTCCTGCTTGCGCCGGTCTTGGGTCTGTTGATTGCCCTTTTCTTGAACCAGAATGTCTTCGGCATCCGACTTGTCAAATCCCTGTTCTTCTTTCCCTTTGTCATTTCGCAGATTGTCGTCGGGCTGATTTTTGCGTGGTTCTACGATCCTGCATTCGGTCTGCTTTCTACATTGCTGAAACCGTTTGGGCTGAAGTTCCCGGCAATCC
>Ga0075471_10000041_pt1 | contig 51171 bp, 45 predicted proteins | sample DEB19_08_DNA_2_FD_74787 | JGI IMG/M metagenome (GOLD analysis project Ga0075471, IMG submission 74787) | Aqueous microbial communities from the Delaware River and Bay under freshwater to marine salinity gradient to study organic matter... | ecosystem: Environmental > Aquatic > Marine > Coastal ...
GGTGCTCGAGGGCCTGAGCGAAATCCGCGTCGCGTTCATTCGTCTGCCGTTGGCTGCGCTGTTCGGGACGGCGCTGGCGTTCCGCCCACGGCGCCGAGCCCAGGGCGCGCGCAAAGTTGTCGTCATGCAGACGCAGATCATGCTCGCCGTCGTCGGCGCGGTCATCATGCTCGTCGTCGGCAACAGTCTCTCTCGCGCGTTCGGCATTGTCGGTGCGGCGGGACTGATCCGGTATCGATCGACGATCGCAGATCCCAAGGATGCGGTCGTGATGTTGTGCGCCCTGGCGTCCGGCCTGTCGGTTGGTGTCGGGCTCTACCAGATCGGCGCGGTCGCGACCGCGTTCATGATGCTGCTGCTGTGGCTGATCGAATTCTTCGAGCCGCCGGCTCGCCGCCGCTTCGAGCTCAGGATTGAAGTGCGGGATCCTGAGTTCAGGGCGAAGGCCGAGAGCGTCATCAAGGGCCTGGGGCTCGAGTTCGAACTCCTGCTCGAAGATGACGAGCAGTTGCGTTACAGCATTTCGGCTCCAGTGAACGTGCATACCCGCGACGTGTCGGATACGTTGCGGCTGGTTGCCGGCACGCCAATCGTCGTCCGCTGGGAAGAGAAGCGGAACACCCTATAGCGTCCCGTCCCCCAAACGGGGCGGCCTATCGATGCAGTGAGTACGTCGCCTTGAGAACCAGCGAGCGGTTCGATCGTCCGTCAAAGGCCCCCGCCGTGAACGCGCTCTCGTTGTAGACCAGGTAGACGTTGTCGATGCTGCGGAAGATGTAGTTGAGCCGGACCTGCGTGGCCGCCACCTGCCCCGCGCTGTTGTACTGCACGAACAGCGAGGTGAGCAGGTTGGTGGAGAACGACACGTTCGCGCGCAGGCCGAACAGGTGCGTCACAAACGCACCGCGCGACAGGCGCACGTCGTTGACCTGGTAGCTGGGGTTGAACGACAACAGCCGGCTCGGCCGCAAGTCCCCATTCACGGTGAACGTGGTTTTGTTGCCGTCGTAAAAGTCGCCGACGCTGAGCGACGCGTTGCTGCTGACTTTGCGCCCGTTGTACGAGCGCACGCCAAGCGTGACGCCCTGCCAGTCATATTCGCCCGGTGACACCGTCACGCCTGAACCGATCGGGAACGGCCGCACCACCCGCTCATAGCTGCTGAACGGCACGAGCTCGATGCGGTCGCCGCTATTGAACGCGGTGGCCAGCGTCAGGTTCGACTCGCGGCTCCGCAATACTGAATCGGCGTCGTGGTACCACACGCTGCTCGGGGTGAATTCGAATTGCCGGACGCCCCACCGGCCGGGCCGCGGCTTGATCGATCCGCGCGCGCCCGTCATGCGCTCGCGCACGCGAACGTAGCCGATGCCTGCGTTGAACGCCGGATCGATGTCGATGTAGTTGGCGCCGAGTTCGATCAGGTCGTCGCGCCACTCGGCGCCGAGCTGCTTGGCCCATTGGCCCGGCCGGCCGCGGTCGTCGGCGCGCACGGCCATGCCCATCACGTTGAGGTAATTGAAGAAGTTGAAGCGGGCATCGGCGCCGATCAGCGTGTTGCGATGTCCACCGCCTTGACGGTTGGTGGCAATCGCGCCGACGTAGGAGCGGCCGAGCACTTCCTTGCGCACGCGCGCGATCGTGAAGTTCTCGCCGTCTTGCGCGCCTACGCTTTCGGTCTGCGTGTTGAGGACGCCGATGTCGAAGCCCGCCGCCTTGCCGGTCAGCTTGCCGCCAACGGGAATGCCGATCGGCGTGCCGGCATTCGAGAGGCCGATGTTGCGCGTGTAGACAATCTCGAGCGGGGGAGGACCGAAGTGCAGCAACCCGACGCCCATCCGCAGCGAGTCCGCCCCTTCGATGAAGAACTGCCGCTTCTCAGGGAAGAACAGGCTGAAGCGGGTCAGGTTGACCTGCTGCGCATCCACCTCGGTCTGCGCGAAGTCCGGGTTGGCGGCCAGGTCGGCGGTGAGCGTCGACGTGGCTTGCCACTTCAAGTCGTCAATGCCAACTTCGGTGATGCGGCGCGCGCCGGCCGGCGTTGCCACGGCATCGAGGTCTTCGCCGCCTGCGATGACGTATGGGCGCAACCGTACCCGCTCGGCTTGCTTGATCCCCGCCAGCCCCGTGAGCCGTCCAGCCTGCGAGACGTTGTGAAACGAGAAATTGCGGTTCCAGCCGCTCCAGTAGGTCAGTTCGTTCTTGCGCTTGATGACGCGCTCGAAGTTCAGGCCCCACGTCTGCGTCGCCGCGCCGCGAAACCGGAGAATCTTGAACGGCACGGCGATCTCGAGCGACCAGCCCGTGGCGGTGATCGTGGCGGCCGCCGTCCACTGCTCGTCCCAATCGGAGTAATAGAAGCGCGATTCATTTCTAATCAGCGCGTCGAACCGTGTGCCGCGCGGATTGATGCGAAACACAAACGCGTTGCGGTTGTCGAGATACGTATCGAGCAGGACCGAGAACGTGTCGTCGCTCTCCAGCGTGTTGTCGCGGCGCAGTTCGGAGGCACGAATTGCCGCCGCCTCGCTGTCGGTCAGCTCAGCGCCGATGTAGAGATTGGTGTCGTCGTACAACACGCGAACCGTGGCCGGTTCGCTCGCATTGGCGCCTTCCTCGGGTTCGCGCTGCTTGAAGCCGTCGATCACCCGCGCCGTTTTCCAGGCGGCCTCGTCCAGCCGGCCGTCAATTCGCGGCGGAGCGGCGATCTTGGCGGCCGACGCCTGCGGCGCCTGTGCGGCCGCGAGCGACGGAAGTGACCAGGACAGCACGGCAAGGGTGGCGATCAGGGAATGGCGCACAACCCTCGACCATATCACGAGCAGATGAGTTGGATTAGTCCTTCAGCTCGACGATCGTCGCGCCGCCGCCGCCCTGGTTCTCCGGGGCCGGCGTGTACTTCATGACGAGCGGATGTCCCTTCAGGAACTGGTGCAATCCCTTGCGCAGCTGGCCGGTGCCGTGACCGTGCACGATGCGCACCTCGTGGATGTCGGTGACGAGCGTGTCGTCGAGGAAACGGGAGACGCGATCGATCGCCTGGTCGACGGTCATGCCGATCACGTTGACTTCGCTCAACATGCCTTCGCGCGGCCTGAGGTCGACGTTGACGCGCACCTTCGCGGGCTGTTGCGCCGGTGGACCGCCGATGACACGAAGTTCTTTCAGCTTCGCCTGAATGCGCTTGCCGCGCACGTCGATCTCGGCGCGGTTGCCGTCGATTCCGATGACGACACCCTCCAGGCCGAGCCCTCCAACCGTGACCTTCGATCCCACTTCAGGCGCGGATGCGACGGGCGGCGGTGCCTGCGCGCCCGCGGAACCCGGCGCCGCTGGATGCCGGAGGTCTTCGACGATCCGGTCGATCTGGGCGCGCGCTTCGGCCCTAGCCGATCCCGTTTCGCCAGTGTTGACGACGGCGCGCAGCGAGGCCTTCTCGGCAATGGCGTCTGACTTCTCGCGCAACTGGTCGATCACTGCATCGACGTCGCGGCGCGCCTGTCGCAGCCGTTCGTCGAGGCGTTCATTGAGCCGCTTCTTGAAGACGTCTTCACGCTCGGCCAGCGAGCGTTCGCGCTTGCTGAGTTCGGCGTTGGTCTCGTTGAAAGCGCGACGGTCGCGCTCGAGCTTGACGCGATCGGCTTCGAGCGCGCGCGCCTGGGCGTCGAGTCTCGACAGATGCGCTTGCAGGCGCTTCTGGTCGTCGCTGAGATAGCCGCGCGCGGCGGTGATCACGGCTTGCGGCAAGCCGAGGCGCTGCGCCATCTCGATCGCAAGGCTGCGCCCGGGCGCGCCGTACAGCAGTTTGTAGGTCGGCGCAAAGTTCTGCGGATCGAACGCGAACGCCGCCACCGCCACGCCCTCGGTGCCGATGCCCCACGTCTTCACGGCATCGAAGTGCGTCGTGGCGATCAGCAGCGCGCCGCGCTGCCGGAAATGTTGGACGATGGCCGTCGCCAGGGCGCCGCCTTCGTTGGGATCGGTGCCCGTGCCCACTTCGTCGAGCAGGACCAACGCCGGCAACTGCAGTTCGCGATCCATGGCGACCAGGTTGCTGATATGCGACGAAAACGTGCTCAAGCTCGCTTCGATCGACTGCGCGTCGCCGATGTCGGCAAACACGCTGCGGAACACCGGCAGTTTCGCCGCCGCGGCCGGGACGTGCAGGCCAGCCTGCGCCATCAGGGCAAACAGCCCCGCCGTCTTCAGCGCCACTGTCTTGCCGCCGGTGTTGGGGCCGGTAATCAGCAGCACCCGATTGGGAGGGTCGAGCAGCACGTCGACCGGCACCGCGCGTTCGAGCATCGGGTGACGCGCGCCCTTCAGGTGCAGGCTGGTGTCGATCGTGAATTGCGGTGCGATGCCGTTGAGCTTCGAGCTGTAACGCGCCTTCGCCTGCAGCACGTCGAGCGACCGCGCCACCTCGCGGCTCACATCCATGTCGGCGGGACGCGCGCGGAAGCGATCCGTCAGCTCCAGCAGGATGCGGAAGATCTCCTCGCGCTCGCGATCCTCGAGCTCGACGATGTCGTTGTTGATCTCAACCGTCGCCGACGGTTCGAGAAACAGCGTGGCACCGGTCGTCGACGAGCCGTGCACGATGCCTGGCAAGTTGCCGCGATGCTCGGCGCGCACCATCAACACGAAGCGACCGTTGCGCTCGGTGATGACCTCGTCCTGCAGGTATTTCGCCGAGGAGCCGCGCGTGAACTGTTCGAGCGTGCCGCGCAGCTTCGCCCGTTTCTGCCTGAGCTCGTTTCGGATGCGCCGCAGCTCGGGACTCGCCGTGTCGAGGACTTCGCCGCCGGCATCGATCGCATCGCGCACCGCGCCGACTTCGCTCTTGAACGACGTGACTTTCGAGACCAGGTCGCGCAGGATCGGGAAGCCGTCTCCGGCGCGGCCAATGCCGGCTCGCGCCTGATCGACCGAGTCAAAGAAGTCGGCTACCAGTCGCAACTGCAGCGGATCAAGCGGCCGGCCGACGACAGCGAGCGCCTCAAGAGCTTCTGGCAGCGCTTCGCCGGCGCGAAGCGGAAACAGCGGATGCCGTTCCAGGAATGTGACCGTTTCGCTCGTCGCGTCCTGCGCCGCGACCACAACTTTTGGATCGCTCGACGGCGCCAGCGCCGCCAGCGCTTCCTCACCAAGCGGCGTCAGGGCCATCGCGGTCACGGCTTCTACGACGCGGTCAAATTCAAGGGTGCGTGCGGACGTCATGTGAAAAGGGCGGACTGCTAGTGTAGCGGAACGACGCTGGTCCCTCCGGGTCGCGCCAAGCGTTGAGGTAACATGGGACTGGTCGGATGAAACGCAGTCTTGCAGCGGTAGTCGGCGCGCTCGCCATATTCCACGGCTGGATCTTTGGAACCCAGCTGTGGGCCGGCCAGCTGTCTGAGCCTGGCCTCATCGCGCGATGGCTGCTGGCCGCCGGCCTCACGGCCGGACTCGTTGCGCTGGCTCGCAGCGGCGAGTCGGTCTTCTGGGGCCGCAAGACCGTCTCGATCTGGTTGTTGGCGGCCTTGCTCCACGGCCCGGCCATGGCCGATGGGCGGCTCTCCGCACTCGACCAGCCGTCACTGCCAGAAGTCGCCACCGTCATGCTGCAGGTCGTGGCCGCTGCGGCTCTCGGCCTGGGCCTCGCCCTCGCAACTCGTTCGTCCGGCCGATTCCCGGTCGACCTGTCGAGCCGCGCCTTTGCGACGGTTCGTGTCCGCAGCGCGCGGCATGCGCGCTTCGCACGACGGTTCGCCCCTCGACCTCCTCCCCGCCACCAGTAACCCGCGCAGTCGTGAGCCAGCCGCCGAGCGGCATGGCGTTGTGTGTTTCCGGTTACAGAGGTGACGTGCGTCTACGCGCGTCGCCATGGGCGTGAGCAATGCCCAGGTGAAGGACAAAAGACATGGTGAAGTGCAGGTTGGCAATGTTGACCCTGGTCGCGGTGTGCCTTGCCGCGGCCGCCGACGCCGCGACGGTTCGCGGCCTGGTGACGGATGGCAGCGGCGCGGCGATCGCGAACACGCGCGTCGTCGTGCGCGACGTCGCGACGCGTCAGGAGTTGGTGGTCGAGACGGGCGCGGACGGCAGGTTTGAAACAGAGGTGCCGGCGGCGGGCACCTACATCGTGACGGCGGCACGCGAGGGGTTTTCCGAAGCCGCGCAGACGATCGTCGTCGAAGATGCCGGCACGGCGGTGGACGTGCCGCTGACGCTCCGGGTTGGCTCCGTCTCGTCGGCGGTGGTGGTCACGGCCGCGCGCGCCGAGCGCGAAGTCCGGCAGATTCCTCTGCATGTCGACACCATCTCCCGCGGCGCGATCGAACAATCCAACCAGTTGTCGACCGGCGATGCGCTGACCATGGCGGCGAACATCACGCCGGTTGGCGGCGGCCCGTTTGGCGTGCGCCCTCGGCTGCGCGGCCTTGATTCGACGCGCCTGCTGGTGCTGGTCGACGGCGAACGCCTCAACACGGCTCGCCAGGCCACGGAGCGCACCGGCGCGGAAGTCGGCCTGGTGTCGCCCGATGCGGTGGCGCGGATGGAAGTCGTCAACGGCGCCGGCACGCTGATGTACGGATCGGATGCGCTTGCCGGAACGATCAACATCATCACCAACGAGTCACGTTTCTCTGAGAGCCGTCGCTGGCTGTACGGCTTCAGCGGATTGTTCAGCTCGAACGAGCAGGGCGTTCGCGGCACCGGCACCGTCGGCTACTCGTCGCCACGCGTCACCTTCCGTGTGCAGGCCGGCGCGGAGCGCTTCGATAGCTACAAGGCCGGCAAGCTCGATCAGCCCGAGAACACGCAGACGCTGCACGACAACGGCACGCTGCGGCGAGTCGATACGATCGACAGCAATTTTGGCTTCGCCTTCAAGGCGTTCCCCGATCCGTTCAATGCCGCCTATCTGCGGACCAACAGCGAAGTGCCGAACTCCCAGGCCAACGGCAACTACGTGAACGTCTCCGGCGCCTTCGCGATCAACTCCCGGCAGTCGCTGCGCCTTCGCTATCAACGGCGCCAGATGGAAGACATTGGCTTCCCGGACTTCGCAAGCCCGTACTTCTTCAACGACACGTCGTTGCCGTACAGCAACCTCGATCGCGCATCGCTGCGCTACGAAGCGCAGGCGATCACCCCATGGCTCGCCAACGTGTCTGCCACGGCCTACTTCCAGCGCACCGAGCGCCTGCTGCGCAATCGCCTGCCGGTGCAGTTTCCCGCGCCGACGCCGGTTGCCTTCTTCCCGATCGCGGTGATGCGGCTCGATGTGCTGTCGGACACCGAGCAGAAGGTCGATTCGCCCGGCCTCGACGTGCAAGCGGTGTTCGTGCCCGCGAAGAATCACCTGCTCACCGCCGGCTTCACGCTCTACCAGGACAACAGCCGTGACCAGCGTTCGACGCTCACCCAGACCAGCATGGTCGGGCAGGTCGTGCTTGGCGCCCGTGGGCCCCAGGCGGTGGTCTTTCCGTCGCTCGTGCCGCTCGGTCCGCCGTCTTCGGCCAATCCGGTTCGTGTGCCGGATGCGAGCCTGCGAGACACCGCCTTCTTCGTGCAGGACGAGTGGCGTGTGCTGCCGCGCGTATCGGTGATCGCCGGGCTTCGCTCGGATTGGTGGAACGTGACGTCGGAGGCGACGCCGGGATACGAAGTGGCGTCGCTGATCGCGGGCGCGACGCCCGCCATCAACGCCTCAACTTTGCCGACTCCTGCTGGCGCGACCTACAGCCGCCAGTCGTTGACCGGTGACATCGGCCTTGTGGCCAACGCCGACGGCGCGCTGAGCCCGTTCGTGCGCTTCGGCCGCAGCTTCCGCCATCCCAACCTCGAGGAGATGTTCTTCGCGGGTCCGGCCACCGTTGGCACGATCGTGCCGAACGTCGAGGTGAAGCCTGAGACCGGCAACAACTTCGATGCCGGCGCGAAGTTCGCCCTCGGCCGCGTCAGCGGCGGCGCCTACCTGTTCCTGAATCAGTACAACGATTTCATCGCGCAGGACCTGGTCGTGGCCTCGACGGCGAGCGGCCCGCTGACGCAGACCACCAACTACGCCGACGTCCGCATCTCCGGCGTTGAGTTCAACGTCGACGCGCCGATCGTGCTCGGGCGCAACATTCTCACGCTGACGGCATCGGGCGCGTTCACGCGCGGCACGGTCACCGACGGTGTGAACCCGGTAAACGGTGCGGCGCTCGACGGCACTCCCGCCGACAACATCACGCCGTCGAAAATTGTCGCCGCCGCGCGCTACACGGGCTCGTCGGGCCGATGGTGGGTGGAGTACGGGATCCGTGCGCAGGGCGAGGTGACGCGCGTTGCCGACACGGTGCTCGACTCACCGTTCCTGATCGCGCAGGACATCTATTCGCTCGAAGGCTTTGCGGTGCAGCGTGTCGGACTCGGCATCAACCTGTCAGGCCGGCGTGACCGCCTCGGGCTGAGCTTCGCCGTGGAGAACCTGACGGATCGCTACTACCGCGAGCACTTCCAGTTCGCGCCGATGCGCGGACGGACCTTCACCGTCGGCTTGAACGTCGGCGCCTTCTAGCGCATCGACACGAGGGCGGCGGTCATGGAAGCCGCCGCCCCTCAGTGCCCGCCTGGTCCTCGTCAGGAGCGGAGAAACGCCAGGACCGCCAGCACCCGGCGATGGTCGGAATCGTCCGGCTCAAGTGCCAGCTTCGAGAAGATATGGGTGACGTGCTTTTCAACGGCACCGTGGCCGATCTGCAGACGATCGGCAATCGCCGCGTTACTGCGCCCCTCGGCCATCAGCGCCAATACGTCGCGCTCGCGCGGCGTCAGCGGCGTCAACACATCGGCGCGGCGCCTGCGAGCCATGACCTGCGCGACCACTTCCGGATCGAGCGCGGTGCCGCCCCGAGCGACCCGCCGCACGGCGTCGATGAAATCAGAGACGTCAGCCACACGATCCTTGAGCAGGTAACCAATGCCGCTTGCTCCGGTCGCCAGGAGTTCCTGCGCGGCCGGTTCCTCAACGTACTGGGACAGTACCAAGACCCCGACGTCCGGATGGCGGCGTCGCAGTTCCACGGCTGCCCGCAACCCCTCGTCCGAAAAACCTGGCGGCATTCGCACGTCGACAATGGCGACTTGCGGTTGCTGTTGCGCTACCGCCGTCAACAGCGTCGGACCGTCACCCACCGACGCCATCACCTCGAATCCGGCGTCAGCAAGCAGGCGTTCGAGGCCTGCCCACAGTAACACCGAGTCGTCTGCAATCACGACCCGCAAGGCAGTTCCACTCTCAGGACGGTCGGCCCTCCCGGGGGGCTCGAGATGGAGACGCGGCCGCCCAGCGCCTCGACCCGATCGTTCAGGCCGGAGAGGCCACCGCCCGGCTCCGAGCGCGCGCCACCCACGCCGTCATCACGCACCTCGATCGTCAGCAACTGCTCATCACGACGCGCGGTGACCAGCACCTCGGTCGCCTGAGAATGGCGGGCGACATTGGTCAGTGCTTCAGAGACGACGAAGTACGCCGCCGATTCAATGGCCGCTTCGGGTCGCGGGTGTATTGCGGCATCGACGCGCGTGGCGATCGGGCACCGGGCCGCCAGCGCCGGCAGTGCGGCATCAAGTCCGTGGTCAGTTAGCACGGCTGGGTGCAGGCCACGCGCCAGGTCTCGCAGATCCTGTAGCGCGCGCTTCGCTTCCTCGTGCGCTTCCTTGACCAGTCGTGCACCTTGCTCGGGATTGGTGGCCAGCTTCTGCTGCGCCAGCCCTAGTGTCATCGCCAGCGAGACGATGCGTTGTTGCGCGCCGTCGTGCAGGTCACGTTCGAGCCGGCGCCGCTCCCGATCAGCGAGGCTGATGGTGCGACTGCGGCTTTGGGCCATGTCGTCGACACGGCGCTGCAGTTCTTCCGGCGAAGCTTCGAGCAATGCGGTGGCCAACAGGGCTTCGAGCCTGGCCAATCCGTGCGTGACACCGACGGCCACCACGAGCAACAGCACACCCACGCCCGTTGCCGCCAGCATCGCCGCTGGGCCGTCTACGACCCAGCGACCGACGTTGATCTGGAACAGTCCCAGCCAGTAGAACACCGGAGACAGCAGCAAGCTGATGGACACGGACCAGACCGTCACCATGGCGGTAAACGTGAAGAGTCCAACGGGCAGTCGTAACAGCAGGAACACCAGATCACGCCAGGTCGCGGCGTCCCTCGCGATCGCCGACAGGCTGGCCAACCAACCCGCGGCGACCGGCAGGGAATGGCGTGGCAGCAGTCCGGTGCCCGAACACGCGTTCAGTCGTGCCCGTTCGAAGTTGCTCAGGGCTCGCGTGACACTCGCCATGCCGATCAGGATGGGCATGCCCAGCAGAGTAATCAGCAGTCCTGTACCCAGTGCCAGGCCCACGGCGAGCACCGAAAAGTAGAAAACGCCCAGCGGTAGATTCAGCAGCAGGTGGGCAAGGGCAAGCCCCGTGGACGCCAGCCACTTGCGGCCGGCCCAGGGGCTGGACTGCGACGCAGGTTGGACGATCGAGGCAGCGGGGGACGACGTCATCGAGAGCCTTCCGTTTCTATCACGCCCGGTCTTGGGTGTGATGGCTCACGATACGGTTCGGCGACGCGGCGCCAAACCCGGCCGGCCCCACACGTGATGGTGGGGTTATCCCCCCGTTGCCGAAAGGCGTGGGCTTGGCCCTAGGCGCGGCGGATGTCGGTCTTGGTGAAATCGTTCCCGACAAACAGCAGGGAGTCACCGGCGGTGGCCGCAGCTGCGTAGGCGATGCAATCCCCGAAATTCAGTCCCGCCGCGTGGCGGCCGCGACCGAATCGATCGTAGGCGGAGGCGGCCGCCTGCCACTCGTCGGCGCCGAACGGGACGACGGTGACGCCGAGCTCATCGATCAGGCGCTGCACTTCCTGGTGCGACGGCTTGCCGCGACGGCTGCTCAGGACGATCGCCGTCTCGACAAGTGTCGGCGTACTGACGCGAACGACTTCGGCCTCCAGGATTTGATCGACCAGGTCCAGTGCTCCGGCCTCGGACACCAGAATCGAGATCAGCGCCGACGAGTCGAGCGTCATACCCCAGCCTGGCCGAAACCGAGAATCGCGTCTTCCTCAGCGCGTGTCGGCCTTGCGCCGAGGAACTTGGCGGGGATGGTCGGCCAGACATCCTTCTTCAGGAAGCGCACCACTCGGAGACGACGGTCGGCGATCGACGGGCCCTTGAGTCGTCGGCGTCGTTCATCCAGCGCCTTCCGGATGGCCTCGGTCTTGGATTCGCCGGTGAGGCGGGCGAGCTCTTCGGCGAGGCGCTCGACCGTGGGATTCTTGATGTTCAGGGCCATGTGCCAGTATACACCACGAGAGGTGTAATGGTGTAAGTCGTCGCCGGCTACTGATGATTGATCATCGAGGCAATGCAACCCGCGCCGTAGCCGTTGTCGATGTTGACGACCGACACGCCGTTCGCGCACGAGTTGAGCATCCCGAGCAGCGCGGCAATGCCGCCGAAGCTCGCGCCGTAGCCGATGCTGGTCGGCACTGCGATCACCGGAACGCCGACCATCCCCGCCACGACCGACGGCAGGGCGCCTTCCATGCCGGCGACCACGATCACCACGCGCGCCGCGTCAAGCCTCGCGCGCTGCGCGAGCACGCGGTGAATGCCGGCGACGCCGACGTCATACAACCGATCGACGGTGTTGCCGAGCAGCTCGGCCGTCACGGCCGCCTCTTCGGCAACCGGGATATCCGAAGTCCCCGCGGAGCACAGGACGATGGTGCCCTTGCCCGGCGGGATCTCGCCTTTCAGCGTGATGCACCGTGCGGCGGCGTGAAATTCCGCCCCTGGCACCTCGGCCTTGACGGCCATCCACGCCTCTTCGGTCGTCCGCGTGACCAGAAGCGGGTGCCCGCGACCTGCAATCTGCCTGGAAATGGACGCCACCTGTTCCGGCGTCTTTCCGAGCCCCAGCACGACCTCCGGGAACCCCTGCCGGATGGAGCGGTGGTGGTCAACCTTGGCAAACCCAAGGTCCTCAAAGGGTTGTTCGCGAAGGGCCTCGGTGATGCGCGCCAAAGCCTCTGCCGGCTTCGTCGTGCCTTCGCGCACGGCGTCGAGTAAACCCTGTAGTTCGTTGACTTTAAGAGGCATCAATCCGTATTATTATTGTTTGGGCTGGGGCCAGAAACCCCCATCATAGATGACTGAACTCGAAACACTCATACTCGCCTCGTACTTCTTCGTTCTGCTGATTCTCGCTGTCTATGGATGGCACCGCTACTATCTGGTGTACATCTACATGAAGCACAAGAACGAACAGCCTGTTCCAAAGGCGTCGTTCGAGCAGTTGCCCGTCGTCACCATCCAGCTTCCGCTCTACAACGAGATGTACGTCGTCGATCGACTCGTCGACGCCGTCTGCAAGATCGACTACCCGCGCGAACTCCTTGAAATTCAGGTGCTCGACGACTCCACGGACGAGACGCAGGAAATTGCCGCGCTTGCCGTGCGTCGCCATGCGCTGCAGGGCGTCGACATCAAGTATCTCCATCGCACGGATCGCACCGGCTACAAGGCCGGCGCGCTGGACGAAGGTCTGAAGGTGGCTCGCGGCTCCTACGTCGCGATCTTCGACGCTGACTTCATCCCGCAGCCCGATTTCCTGAAGCGCACCATCAACTACTTCACCGACGACAAGGTCGCGCTGGTGCAGGCGCGCTGGGGTCACGTCAACGAGGATTACTCGTTGCTGACGAAAATCCAGGCGGTGCTGCTCGACGCGCACTTCGTGCTCGAACACGGCAGCCGCAACCGCGCGGGCTGCTTCTTCAACTTCAACGGCACCGCGGGCATCTGGCGCAAGACCGCCATTGCCGACGGCGGCGGCTGGCAGCACGACACGCTGACGGAAGATCTCGACCTCAGCTACCGCACGCAGCTCAAGGGCTGGCAGTTCGTGTTCGTGCAGGATCACGTGTCGCCGGCAGAACTGCCGGTGGAAATGAATTCGTTCAAGTCGCAGCAGTTCCGCTGGGCGAAGGGTTCGATCCAGACCTTCCTCAAGCTGATGCCGCGCATCCTGCAGTCGAACCAGCCGTTCCACGTGAAGGCGGAAGCGTTCTTCCACCTGTCGGCGAACTTCAACTACCCGCTGATGTGCGTGCTGTCGGTGCTGATGGCGCCGTCGATGATCATTCGCTACAACATGGGCTGGTACGAAATGATGCTCATCGACATCCCGCTGTTCCTGGCGGCGACGGCGTCGGTGGCCAACTTCTACATGGTCTGCCAGCGCGAGTTGTATCCGATGACGTGGACGGAGCGGCTGAAGTACCTGCCGTTCCTGATGTCGATCGGTATCGGCCTCGCGGTCAACAACACCAAGGCCGTGTTCGAAGCGCTGTTCCGCAAGCAGAGCGAGTTCGTCCGCACGCCGAAGTACGCGGTCGAGGGCGTGGTCGACAACGAGTGGAGCCAGAAGAAGTACCGCACGTCGATGTCGATCCAGCCGATGATCGAAGTGGCGCTCGGCGTCTACTTCACCGCCACCTTGTTCTACGCCCTGATCAACGGCATCTACGGCACCGTGCCGTTCCTGATGCTGTTCCAGGTCGGCTTCCTCTACACCGGCATGCTGTCGCTGTTGCAGCAGTACGGCCCGGATACGGTGGAAGTCGTGCAGGGCAAAGAAGCCTGAACACCCGCAGTTGAAGTCGACCGGCCATCCTGGACTAGGATGGCCGGATGCGACTTTTCTCTCTCCTCGCCGCGGCGCTGCTATTCGTCCCAGCGTCCGTCCCAGCGCAGACCTTCACGGTTCCCGTCGAATACTTCAAGCTCGATAACGGCTTGAAGGTCGTCGTCAGCCAGGATCGATCCGCTCCGGTGGTGCTGGTCGAAGTGATCTACAACATCGGCTTCCGTGTGGAGCCGAAAGGCCGCACCGGCTTCGCACACCTGTTCGAGCACATGATGTTCCAGGGCTCGGCGAACGTGAGGAAGATGCAGCACGTCTCGCTGATGCAGGAGGCCGGCGGCATCGTCAACGGCTCCACCCGCTTCGACTACACCAACTACTTCCAGTCGCTGCCGTCCAACGGCCTGGAGCGCGCGTTGTTCCTCGAAGCTGACCGCATGCGCTCACTCGACGTGACGGCGGAGAACCTCAAGAACCAGCAGAACGTGGTCAGCGAGGAAGTGCGCGTCAACGTGCTGAACCAGCCGCACGGCGCCTTCGACTGGATCGAGATCTGGGAAAAAGCCAATACCAACTGGCACAACGCCCACGACTTCTACGGCGCGCTGCAGGAACTCGAAGCCGCGACCATTGAAGACGTGCGCGCGTTCTTCAAGACCTACTACGCGCCGAACAACGCCGCGCTGGTGGTGGCCGGTGACACGACGGTCGAGGAAGTCAAGCGTCTCGCCGAGAAGCACTTCGGTTCCATTCCGCAGCAGCCGCAGCCGGCACCCGCGGATCTGTCGGAGCCGGCGCAGACCGCGCCGAAGAGCTTCACACGTTCCGACAAGCTGGCGCGGACACCGGCAATCGCCGTGTCGTGGCACCTGCCGCCGCGCATGACCAAGGACTTCTTCGCGCTCAGCGTGCTCGATCCGCTGCTCAACAGCGACGACAGCGCGCGGATGTATCGCAAACTCGTTCGCGACGATCGTCTCGCGATGTCGACTTCTGGCGGCTTCAACTTCCTCGGCTCCAACTGGGACATGAAGGGGCCGATGCTCTACACGATGCGCGTTGACTACTTCAACGACAAGACCGCAGACCAGGTCGTTGGCGCGATCGAGTCGGTGCTCGACGACGTCCGCAAGAACGGCATCACTGCTGAGGAACTGGCGCGCGCCAAAACGGCCATGCGCTCGTCGTTTTTTGACGAAATGGAAGGCGGCGGCATGCCGCTCTTCGGCCGCGCCAACCTGCTCGGGATCTTTGCCTTGTTCGACGACAATCCGGGGCGGATCAACACCATCCTTACCGAGATCGACAAGGTCACCCTTGACGATGTGAAGGCGGCCGCCAACAAGTGGTTCGTGCCCGCCAATCGCACGTCGCTCGACAGCCGTCCGGAAGCCAAGCCCACAGGGGGTGCACAGTGAAGCGTCGTCTTTCGTTCGTCGCGCTGGTCGCGTTCTTGAGCGCGGCGCCGGGTGCGTCCGCCCAGACACAATTGCCGGCGGTCGGCCCCGAGCGCCCGTTCTCGCCGGCGGCCCGCACTGAACGGACACTGGCCAACGGCCTGCAGATCATCACGCTCCGTCACGCGACCGTGCCGAAGGTGACCGCGATTCTCGGCATCAAGTCAGGCCTGGCCGCCGAAGCGGCGGAGAAGGCCGGCCTGGCCCAGTTTGTGGTCGACCTCGCGCAGGAGGGCACGACCACGAAGTCGAGTGAGCAGATCAAGCGCGACGTGTTCGCCATGGGCGCCAGCCTCACCGGCGGCGCCGGACAGGACGCGTCGACGTTCCAGATGCGCGGCCTCAATACCACGCTGCCGCAGATGCTGGCGATGATGGCCGACGTCGTGCGGAACCCGGCGTTCCCGCAAGCGGAGCTCGACTTGCTGAAGGCAAGGACGGAGCAGCAGCTCCAGGCGCAGACCGCGTCGCCGCAGTATGTGAACAACAAGATGTTCCGCCTGGCGTTGTTCGGCAGCCATCCGTACTCGCGCACCGGTGTGACGCCGGAAACGCTGCCGGCGATCGACCGTGCCTCGATCGTCAGCTACCAGCAGACGTTCTATCGTCCGAACAACGCGTTTCTCATCGTGGTTGGCGACGTGGCGGCAGATGCTGTTGTGGCTGCAGCCGAGAAAGCGTTCGGTAGCTGGGAACGGCGCGACCTGCCGGCTGCCAGGACCGCGCCGTTGCCGACCTTGAAGGGACGGACGCTGGTGTTCGTGCAGCGTCCAAACAGCGTGCAGTCGTCGATCTCGGTCGGCAACTTCACGCCGCAGCGCGACGATTCGCGGTGGTACACGCTGCAGCTTGCCAACCAGATCTTCGGTGCGGCGTTCGATTCACGCCTGGTCCGCAACATCCGCGAAGAGAAGGGCTACACCTACTCGCCGCAATCGGTCTTCCAGTCAATGGCGCAGGGTGGTCTCTATCGCGCCGTGGCCGACGTCAGAAATGAAGTCACCGGCGCCACGATCAAGGAGATCTATGCCGAAATCGACAAGCTGCGCGAGGGCGGTCCTGAAGCCGAGGAATTGAGCGACGCAAAGCAATACTCGCGCGGGCTGTTCGTGCTGCAGAACGCGTCGCAGTCGGGGCTGGCAATGACGCTCAACACCATGACGACGTTCAATTTGCCGAAGGATTATCCCGAGACGTTCCAGCGCCAGATCTCACAGCCGTCTGGCGAAGCGATCAAGACCGGCGCGCAGATGTTGCTCGGGTCGATGGATTCGGTCGTGACGATCGTTGGTGACTACACCAAGGTCAAGGATCAGCTCACGGGATTCGCGAACATCAAGTTCTACGATCTGACAGGAAAGCCGATCGCCGAACCAAAATAGCCGGGCTGATTTAAGCTAGGTCAATGGCGTCTCCCCCCAAGGAGTTGCCTTCATGCCTGTTCGGTTGACGCTCGCCCTCGTGGCGCTGCTGCCCGTGGTTACTTGGGCGCAGTTGCCACGACCCGCAGACCTCGGCGGCATCGTCCGCAGAATGCCTTCACTCGAGCGGTTCATGAGTAACCGGCCACTCGAGACCGACTTCGACGACACGGCCGGCCAGGTCCGAATGCTGGATCGCCTCGAGAGCAGGCGCCAGCCTGGTGACTTGCGATCGCTGCCGCGAACCAACGGTGGCGCCTTTGTGCTGCGGCCCGGACTCTGGGAAGGCGCATTCGAAAGCTTCTGCCTGCGCACCGCTACCTGGGCTCCGGGGGCCGGCGACGGCTACTTGTGGGCACCGATCAAAGGATCGCGCTCCGGCGCAGTCGCCACCATCCTGCGCAACGCCGTTCGCCATCCGAATGTGCCGCGCGGCGACATCCAGATGCTGCTGTGGGCGATCTTGTCGCGGACACGCGTCAGCGAAATGCCGCCGACGCTACAGGCCGCTGCCCGTGCGCTCCTGCCGGCGGCCGAGATCAACGCCATCAACGCATCCGGCTTTCAGGCCATCGACATTGCCGAGCGGACGCAGCTGTTCCGTGGGGTGAGCGGTCCTATCAGGCAGGCGCTCGAGATCGAATCCGATCTCCGCTATGAATTTTCAAAGGCCAAGGCCAACTACGCCGAGATCGAGAAGATCGCGGTGCTGGGCGGCGCGGCGCCGGCGGCGCCATGGAAGTGATCGAGTATCGTGACCAGGGCTACACTTTCCACCAGTCGAAACCACGCAGCCGGGGCTTCATGGAAGTGGTGGCTGACGCTGCGACCGCGCTGATCGAACTGGTGACCGGCACACCGCTCGAGGCGAGGCAGGGGTGGGCGGGCTGGGCTGAACGCGTGGAACGTGCCCAGGAGGTCTACGTAGACGCCGAGTATCTCCGCGACCGCATCGACGCTACCACTACGACCGGCGACGCGTCGTCGGTTGATGACGCGGCCGACGCCGGCCACGTCCGCGACGGCGTGATCGTCATCGTGGTTGGCGACACCAGCGACCGCGTCGGCTTCATTACCGAAATGCAGGAGCGCTTCAACGAGATGCTCGAGTACGCCATCAGCGTGTTGAACACGCTGCCCGACGGCAGCTACGACCGGGGCGGAGGAGTGGCGGTGCCGTCAGGGGGCGGCCAGACGCTCGGCTCGTCGGGGCGGTAGGGGACCTACCGCCCGATCCGATACAGCTTCGTCTGCGTTCGCAGGAAGATCGCATCCGGCGCGAGCGCGGGCGAGGCAAGACTCATCTCGTCGAGGCTGTTCTTGGCCAGCTCCATGTACTTGTCGCCGGCTTCGATCACGAATGTGAAGCCGTCCTCGCTCAGCAGGTAGATCTTGCCGTCGGCAGCCCACGGCGACGCCGAGAAGGTGTTGCCGGACCCGCCGGCGCGTGCCTTGTAGATCTCCTTGCCGGTCTGCGAGTCGAACACGGTGAGAATGCCATTGTCGTTCACGACGTACATCCGTCCGCGATAGACCAGTGGAGACGAGGTGTAGGCGGACGCGCGCGGATGGAACCATTTCACGTAGGCGTTGCTCTCCTCGCCCTTCGCGAGCGAGATGTCGCCGCTCGCACCGGGCCGGACCGCGAATACCGGGCGATTGCTTTCGCCCTGCGAACCGGTCGCGAGGTACAGCAGTCCGTCGGCCGCAACGGGACTCGGCGTGGACTGGCCGGTCAGTCCGCGCATCCGCCACAGTTCCTTGCCGGTTTCGGGCGAGTAGGAAACGGCGTGCTGGCGTCCGATCACGATCACCTCGGTGCGCTGGCCGTGCTTCCACACAAACGGCGACGACCAGCCCGAGCCTTGTGGCGCCGTGATGTCGCGCTCGGTCTTCTACAGTTGCTTTCCGGTCCTGGCGTCGACGGCGGCCACGAACGACTGGCCTTCGTTGTCGTTCACCACGAACACGCGCCCGTCGTGCACGACCGGTGACGCCGCGGTGCCGAAGTCGAGGTACATCGGCTGCGGATCGAAACGCGCCGTCCACAACGGCCTGCCGTCGAGCGCGTAGGCAAACAGCCCGACGTTGCCGAAGTACGCATACAGGCGCTCGCCGTCGGTGGCCGGCGTCTCAGACGCGAACGTGTTCTTGCGATGGCGCCCGCCGAATGGCGCGCCCTTGTGCGCTTCACGTTCCCACGTCAATCGTCCGCTGCCGGCATCGAGGGCGTAGACCATGTAGCGGACCTCGCCGCTTTCGGCGGCCAGTTCGATGTCACGCGCGATCACGCGCTTGTTGACCTCGTCGTCGGGAAGGCCCTGCTTCATCAGCTCGGCGACGTAGTCGTTGCCGAAAATGCCCGTGGACGGCGCCTTGAATGCGCCGGGGCTGATCGCGGAGGTGAGGAAAACGTTGTCGGCCCAGGCGATTGGCGACGACCAGCCTCGGCCTTTCACGTCGACGCTCCACTTCACGTTGTCCTTTGTGGACCACGACACGGGCAGCTTGCCCTCGCTCAGGATGCCGGCGCCGGATGGGCCCCGGAACTGGGGCCAGGCCACTGAAGGCTCAGAGCTCTGCACCAAGGCCGCAGAAAGCACAGAAAGCGCGGAAACGAATGCGGCGAGTCTCAGCGGACGCATTGAGGCAACGTAGCACATCGAAGCGGCACGGTCCGAGTCTTGTGACGGATCGTTCTCCTGACGGCCTGTTGGCCTGTTCGCCTGTTCCCCTGTTCGCCTATCATTTAGTCATGGCCTCAGCAGAAAAACCCAAGGGCGGTCTCGAAGACGTCGTCGCCACGTCGTCGCGCATCTGTTTCCTTGACGGCGATCGCGGCGTGCTCGCGTATTGCGGACACGACATCCACGAACTGGCACGCAATGCGACGTTCGAGGAGACTTGCTACTTGCTCTGGCACGCGCGGCTGCCAAACCGCGCCGAGCTTGGCGATCTGCAGACACAGCTGGCGGCCGCGCGCCCGCTGCCTGAGCCGATCCTGCGGCTGATGAAGATGCTGCCGCCCTCCGACGGCATGGACGCGTTGCGCACGATTACCTCGGCCCTTGGGCACTACGACCAGGACGCGCACGACAACTCGCTGCCGGCCGCCTATCGCAAGGCGGTGCGCCTCACGGGACAGATCGCCAGCATCGTGGCCACGTGGGGTCGCATGCAGCAGGGCCTCGGGCCGATCGCGCCCGACCCGGCGATGGGGCATGCGGCGAACTTTCTCTACATGCTGTTCGGCCGGCGCCCGAATCCGACCGAGATTCGCGCGATGGACATCGCGCTCACGCTGCACGCCGATCATGAGCTCAACGCGTCGACGTTTGCGGCGCGCGTGGCGGCGGCGACCCTCACCGACATTCACTCTGCGATCGTCGCCGGCATCGGCACCTTGAAGGGACCGCTGCACGGCGGAGCGAACGCGGAAGTCATGAAGATGCTGATCGAGATCGGGCAGGATGCGCCGGCCGACCGTATCGACGGTTACGTGAAGGACAAGTTCGCCAAGAAGGCCAAGATTTCAGGCTTCGGGCATCGGGTCTACAACACGGAAGATCCCCGTGCCACGCACCTGCGCAAGATGTCCAAGGAACTCGGGCAGAAGGCCGGCAATACCAAGTGGTTCGAGATGAGCGAGCGGATCGAAGGGCTCGTCAAGGCCGAGAAGAAGCTGTTTCCGAACGTCGACTTCTATTCGGCGTCCACGTATTACACGATGGGCATTGCGATCGATCTGTACACGCCAATTTTTGCCGTCAGCCGTATCAGCGGCTGGACGGCGCATGTGCTCGAACAATTGGCCAATAACCGCCTGATTCGGCCCAGGGCCGACTACACCGGTCCCTCGTATCCCCAGGGGTGGATTCCGCTCGATCAGCGGTAAGATCACGGGGATGATGCGAATAGGGAAAGTGTGTCTCGCCATCACTCTGGTGGCGCTGGCGCCGCATGTCCACGCCCAGACGCCGGCCAACCCCGTCACGCAGGCGCTGCGCAGCGCCTGGAATTCCGTCAAGATGAACGTACGCCGCTCGGCAGACGTCATGCCGGAAGCAAAATTCAACTTCAAGCCGGTCGACAACGTGCGCACCTTCGGAGCGCTGCTGTCGCACGTTGCCGGCGCGTCGTACGAATTCTGCGCCGCAGCGAAAGGCGAGAAGCCGCCGTTTGCTGAGGACGCGTTCGAGAAGTCCGCAAAGACCAAGGCCGAGATCGTCAAGGCCCTCGACGGCGCCATTGCCTATTGCGACGAGATCTACAAGATGCTGGACGACGCCAAGGCCGCGCAGCTCACGGGCGGCGCCTTTGGCGGTCCGCAGGGGGCGCGCGCGGCAAACCTGATCGGCAACACCGGGCACTTCCAGGAACACTACGGGAACCTCGTGACGTATTTGCGGATCAACGGCCTCGTGCCGCCAAGTTCCGCGCCGCAACAGTAGCGTAATCGTCGTCGTTATCAGCCAGCAGGAGTCGATGATGAAGAAGTCTTTGGCAGTGGCGTTTGCGGCACTCGCGGCCGCCGTCGTCTGGTCGGGCAGTTCAGTGAATGCGGAGCAGGCCGCCGCGAGCGCAGCGGCGCCGACGTTCACCAAGGATGTGGCGCCGATCTTCTTTGCGAACTGCACCAGTTGCCATCGGCCGGGCGACATCGCGCCGATGTCGCTGCTGACTTACAAGGACGCGCGCCCGTGGGCGAAGTCCATTGCCAGCAAGGTTGCCGACGGCTCGATGCCGCCGTGGCACGCCGATCCGAAATACGGCTCGTTCTCAACCGCACGCAGCCTGACCGATGCGCAAAAGCAGACGATCACCAGGTGGGTTGCGGCCGGCGCTCCCGAAGGCAAGGCGAGTGACCTGCCTGCGGCGCCGGTCTACACGGATGAATGGAACATCGGCACGCCGGACGCGGTGCTGTCGATGACCGAGGACTATCCGATTCCGGCGACTGGTGAGATTCCCTACCAGTACCTGGTCGTGCCGGCGAACTTCGCCGAGGATCGCTTCATTACCGATTGGGAGATTCGTCCTGGCGATCGTCAGGCGGTGCATCATTTGTTGCTCTACCTGTTGGCACCGAAGGAAATCGCCGAAGCGCAGGCGAAGCAGCGGCAGCAGGCGATGCTCGGACGGATGTTCGGTCCGGCACCTGCCGCCGGCACTCCGCGACCGGTCGCACCGTTTGAGTTTGCGTGCTGCGTGCAGATTCCCGACGGCGAAGAAGGCGGTCGTCCGCTGCCGCCGGAACTGCGCCAGGATCCGGGTCCCAACTACCGCGCGCGCCCGGTGGGTATGGCGCAGGGCATGGGCGGCTTCTCGCCCGGTGGATCGATCCGCCATTTCCCCGAGGGTATGGGCATGCGCATTCCTAAGGGCTATTCGCTCGTGTTCCAGATGCACTACACGACCTACGGGAAGGCCAGCACCGATCGCTCGAAGATCGGCTTGAAGTTTGCGAAGACGCCGCCCAAGACGATCCTCAACACCCTTGCGTTGATCAATGCGTCGCTGTCGATTCCGCCGGGGGCGACCAATCATCTGGTCGAGAACACGATGACGTTCAACCGCGACACGATGATTTACAGCCTGATCCCGCACACCCACGTGCGCGGTACTGGCTGGCACTACGAGGCCACCTACCCGGACGGCCGCAAGGAAGTGATCCTCTCGGTGCCGAAGTACGATTTCAACTGGCAGCACGAATACGTCTTCTCACAGCCGTGGAAGGTTCCGGCCGGCACCAAGCTCCTCGCCAAGGCGTGGTACGACAACTCGGCGAAGAACAAGTCGAATCCTGATCCGACCAAGACGGTGACGTGGGGCGACCAGACGTGGGAGGAGATGATGTACACGTCCATCACCTACGCTTTCGCTCCGGCGCCGACCGCCACCCCCGCGCGCCAGCAACAGTAGTGCACGCCGGGCCCTGGCTGACGCGGCGGCGGAACCGTTCGCCGCGTCAGCGCAAGCCTTCGAAGTAACTGAACATCGCGCCCCAGGCGTCGGCGTTCTTGGCGAGCCCGCCATGTGCGCCGGTTGGATCCTCGTAGAGGCGCTCGACGTATCCGCCGTAGCTCGTGATCCAGGTGCGTGCCATCCGCATTCCGTCGCACATCGGCCAGCCCTGCACGGAGTCCAGGGCGCCGCAGTACATCCAGAATTTGGCGCTGTTGTAGGCGGTGGTCTCACTGCGCGCCGCGATGTCTTCCATGACCGGCACCATCGGTCCGCCCGGCGACCACGAGCCTGAGTTGTTGCCGGTGGCCTTGAACATCCGCCGATCCTTCAGGTCGCGATAGGTGACCGGAAAGCTCTCCGCCGATCCCCGGGAGAAGCCGACCAGGAACATCGACGGCGAGCCATAGGCACATGACCGCGTGACGTCATCGATCATCGCCTTGATGTTCGCGTAGATCGTGCTGTCGTCATCGTGGACGCCGGTTGTGTCGTCCACATACTTGAGGCCGATGTAGGCCCAGCCTCGAGCTGACAGGATGTCTTTCCAGTCGACCGACCATTCGGTTTCGGGTGCTCCGCCGGTGCCATGCAGCCCAATCAGCACGCGACGGGTCGTAGACGACGCCCAGCTCGACGGAAACCACATCGCAAAGTAGCGGCTGTTCACGGCGCGGACGCCGCCGGCGGCATAGAGCGATTCTCGCTGCGTCTGCACCTCGCCGCGGCCGGCCGGCACGCCGGTTGCGCGTTGAGTGGCCGCCCACGTGGCGCACGCGGTCTGCGTCACCGTCGTTGCCACGCTTGTGCTTGCCGTAGTGGTGGCCGGGGAGGGAGAAGTCGGCCCGCTGCTGCCGCATGCGGCCGCCCCCAGGATGGCGGCCAGACCGGCACCGATCCGGCACGCGCGTCGCAACCCAGGGAGCATCGACATGCTCAGTTAGACCATCCTCGCAGCAGGAAGTTTAACGGTCGCGACGCCGGATGGGCGACGCCAGCAGGACGCCGACGCAGAAGGCGAGGGTGGCTACCGCCGCGGCATTCAGCCACCCAAACATGGCGGGCACCTTCCAATGCGGTTGTTGCCTGGCGGCGAACCGTTCCAGGTCATCGCGCTCGGTGGCGCGAATCAGGTCGAACGGCTGGAGGCCGTTCAACTCCGGAAACAGCAGGCTCGACGCATTGGTCAGGTTCAGCGCGCCGTCCCGCTCCAGCGTGATGGCGCCTTCGCGCACCTTTGGCGTGAAGTACTCGTTGTCGTAACCAAACAGCGGTTCGTAGACGAGTTGACTGCTGGCGTTCTCGGCGATGGCCCGGTCGTCGGTGATGAGGTCGTTGCGGAGGACCGGGAATGTCTCGCCGGCGCGGATGCGCTCGTGGACGCGCACCGAAGCCGATACGTCAAAGGTGCGGCGATGCACGTAGTCCGGCAGGGTGAGATAGAAGAGCGGTGCGGCGACCGCGATCGCAACGGCGAGGTTGACCAGCGATCGCCGTGCCGTGCGTTGCCAGCGATCGAAGAGTAACGCGGCCGCGATGGTCAGCGGCAGGATCAGCACCGCCGCGACGCGATGGTTGACGTGCATCGAGCGAAGAACCGGCAGCGACTTCAGCCAGGGATACAGCACGCCCTTTGCGAGCGTGGTCTCGATCGTGATCCAGGTCATGAGCGCAAGGCCGGCGATCGCGACGGCCATCGCCGGCGAGGGCCGCTGCAGCCCATGTCTCCACAGCCGCACGCCGCCCAGAACCGCGCCTGAGACCAGCGTCAGCGTCACGACTGGTGACAACGCCGTGTCGATTTCCCAGAGATGAACGCCGGCGCCTGTCGCCCAGATAAGCGCGTCGTCGAGTCGCTGCGGGAGATAGCCGCCAGCGACCAGGATCGGAAGGATGGTCAGGCCGCCGGCAAGCTGCGAGCCGAGGCCAAACAGCGCATGGCCGAATCCGATCGGGTAGCTGTCAAACAACTCGCGAGGAAAGCGGCCCATCAACGCCTGGACCGCGACGATCTTCGAGGCGCACAGACCGATCGTCAGCGGCAGCGCGCGCGCAAGGATGCCGACGAGCGACGCCCAATTGATTGCGGGGCGTCCCGCGACCTGCAGCACCTGGAGCGCCAGCACGAGCGTGCCGCTGCACAGCACGAGGATCAGGGCCCCGCCTTGATGCAGCATCAACGCCGCGCAGAGCGCGATGACGCAGGCATTCTCGATCGGTCGTCCTTGCGGGCGGGTCAGCGCATGGAGCATGGTCGACACCAGCGGGAACAGCAGGAAGCCGACGTGACCGACGATGGCATGTTCGATGGAGAAGCCGTTGGCGGCGAGCCCCACGGCGCCAATGATGCTGGCCGAGGGCGCAAGCCCCAGGGTCTGTGACAGCAACAAGTACATGGACCAGTAGCCCACGCCGGTGGCGATGGCGATCGTGGCCGCGACCGCAAACCACGGAGTGGTCGCAAACAGCAGCGCCTGGAGCGGCGAATACTGCATGTGCTGCGGGTTGGCGAAGGCAGGCAGGCCGCCACCGAAACTCGGCGTGTACCACTGAACGCCGAGGCCGTTCAGCCGCAGATGCAGGTCGGTGTCGAGGAGGCGAGGCACGAAGTACGCGAAATCGTGCCCCACGAGCGGATAGTCACGCCCCACGATCAGCAACAGGATGCCGACCGTGGCGGCGCAGCAGATGAGCGGGAACGCCCTCGTCAATCTCGCGGCGGCTATTGCGGCCAGCCGGTTTGCGGCAGGCCCTTGAAGACCTTCAGCGCCGTCTTGTAATACACGCTCTTGAGCACCTCATCCGACAACCCCATGCCGTACATCTTCCACGTGGCGTGGTAGTCGCGGTAGTAGTCGAAGTACTCGTCGTTGGTCTCGAACACGCGCCAGTAGTAGGGATATTCCTCGGGCTGGAACGAATCCTTGCCGAACATGATGCGGTCCTTGTACTTCGTGAAGAACTCGCGCGCGGCGCGGGGCTGGCGGCCGAGGTCGTAGAGAATGGCGCCGGCCTCGATCGTCACGTTCGGGAACTCATCGAGCATCTTCGCGGCCCGCGCCAGGTCGTTGGCGTGCCAGCCGAAGTGGGCGGCGACAAAGCGCGTCTTCGGATGCTTGCGGAACACGTTGTTGCGCTCCGTCATCAACTGTTCGAACGTCACCTGGCCAGGCTGGTTGTTGCGCCGATCCGGGAACAGCGACAGCTCGAGCCAGCGTTCGTTCTTGTAGTCGAGCGGCTGGAAGAACTCCTGCGGCTCGGCGGTGTGAATGAAGGCCGGCACGTCGAGGCGCGCAAACGCCGCCCACAGCGGATCCAGTTCCGGATCGTCGATCTTCAACCGTGAGCCGTCGGGCTTGGTGGTGCGGAGCCCGAACGACTTCGGCACTTCGCCGACGCCGATGGCGCCGGCCTTGACGTCGGCTTCGAGTTGCTGCGCCGCCTTCTGGCCCCAGCCCGGCCCGACGCTGCGGAAATCGATCCCGGCGAGCACGCGGAAGCGTTCCTTGTGCGGCGAGGCATTCAACGCTTCGAGCGTGCGGGTGAGGCGCTCGCCCGAGACGTTCTCGGCGACGAGCATGACCTTGAGGTTCAGCGAGTCCATGATGCCGATCACGCGGTTGATCTGCTCAGGCGTGGTCAAGGCGCCGGGATGCCCGTGGACGTCGACCGCCGGGAACTTCGCCTTCGGCACCTTGTGCTCGGCGGTCACCAGCGTGCCGCGCGGGCGGTAATCCAGGATGCTTGGCGCGGGCTCCGACGGCGCCTGGCAATTGCCCGGGCGCACTTCCGTCGTGCCCGGCGGGCATTCCTGTCCCGGATTGATTCGAGTCCCGCCGCGCATGCCTTGCGCCGCGAGCCCGGCGCCGACGAGGCCACTGAAGATGACGATAAGGGGCGTTCGTGAAAGTCGCATTGACAACATTATGAACCGTCCGCCGAACGTACGTCGAACGGTTGCCGGACTCCCGTCGGTCGTTACCCGACCGCTCCCGTTGAGCGCAGTTGTTCGATCTCGTTGTCGCTGTAGCCCACCCACTGCAGGACTTCGTCGGTGTGTTCCCCGAGCATCGGGCTGCGCCGCTTCGGATTGAGCGGCGTCTCCGACATCTTGATCGGGGTGCCAAGCGTGCGCAGGGGGCCGAGGGTTGGGTGGTCGACCTCGACACTCATTTCGCGCGCCGTTGCCTGGGGCGTCGCCAGGGCATCGTGGTAATCGAGAATCGGGCCACAGGGAATACCGGCGGATTCGAGTTCGGCGATCCAGTGGGCGCGCGGTTGCCCGACGGTGACCGCCTCGATCAGCGCCGCCAGTTCATCACGGTGCGCGACCCGCTGGTGGTCGGCGGTAAACCTCGGGTCCACGAGCCATTCGTGGTGACCGAGCAGGCGCGCCAGTTTCGTGAAGTTGCGATCGTTCGCCGCGCCGATCGTGATGTAGCCGTCGGCGCACTTGAACGCCTGGTACGGCGCCGTCATGCGATGGGCGGATCCCAGTGGGCCGGGCACGTGCCCGGACGAGAAGTATTCGGTGACTTCCCACACCGACAGCGCGAGGCCGGCGTCGACCAGCGAGGTATCGATCTGTTGTCCAGTCCCGGTGGTGTCACGATGCCGCAGCGCCGCGAGGATGCCGATGAGGGCAAACAGCCCGGCGCCCAGGTCCGTCAGCGGGACGCCAGCCTTGACCGGTGCCTCGTTCGGGCGGCCGGTCACCGACATCACACCGGACAACCCTTGCGCGATCAGATCGAAACCACCTTTCGAAGCCCATGGCCCGGTCTGGCCGTGACCTGAGATCGATCCGTAGATCAGCCGCGGGTTCTCGACGCGCATGGAGGCATAGTCGAGCCCGAGCCGCGCCATCACGCCCGGCCGGTAGTTTTCGACCAGGATGTCCGACGAGCGAGCCAGGCGCCGGAACACATCGCGGCCGCTCTCGGTGTTGAGATCGAGGACAATGCCTTGCTTGCCGCGATTGACGGCGTTGTAGGCGGGACTGTCGTTGCCGCGTGCGCCGGCCATGCTGCGCGTCGAATCACCGGCCGGCGGCTCGACTTTGATGACGCGCGCGCCCATGTCCGCCAGTAACATCGCGCAATAGGGCCCGGCCATGACCTGGGTCGCATCGAGAACGACTATGCCATCCAGCAACGTCAGCTTTGACATCAACGGTTCCGTCGCGATTGTTTCCCTGCAACGCCCCGAGGCGCGCAACGCGCTCACATGGGAGATGTACGACGCCCTGGTCGAGGCCTGCGACAAGGCCGAGGCCAATCCAAGCGTCCGCGTGCTCATCATACGCGGATCGGGCGGTGCCTTCGCGGCGGGAACCGACATCCACCAGTTCAAGGACTTCACCGACGGCCAGGCCGGCGTCGATTACGAACGCCGCCTCGACGCGGTGATCGATCGCATCGAGCGCGTCTCCGTCGCGACGATCGCCGAAGTGGATGGTGTGGCCGCCGGCGGCGGCTGTGCGATCGCGATGGCGTGCGACCTGCGCATCTGTTCTGAACGCGCCCGCTTTGGCGTGCCGGTGTCGCGCACGCTCGGCAATTGCCTGTCGATGGCCAACACCGCGCGCATGGTCGATCTCATTGGACCGGCACTGACGCGCGAGCTGTTGCTCACGGGTCGATTGGTTGATGCAAACGAAGCCGCCGCCGCCGGATTGGCGACGGCCGTCGTGCCGGTCGATGATCTTCAGAAAGAGAGCGCGACGCTGGCGGCCGAACTCTCAACCCGCGCCCGCAGCACGATTGTGGCGACGAAGGCCATGCTGATCCGCTTGCGCGACCATCGGCGGCCGCCAGCGGGACTCGCCGATGACATCATCACCGCGTGCTACGGATCAGGGGAGTTCCGCGAAGGCGTCCGCGCGTTTCTTGGCGGACGGCGACCGGAATGGAAATAGGCTACCGAAACAACACCCAGCAGATCACGGCGCCCACCAGCATCATCGACAGCCCCCACCACAGCAGCTGATTGAACAGCTTCTTGGCGTCGGCCTCATTGTGTAGTGCCGCGATGCACAGCGCGCCGATGGTCGACAGCGGCGACAGGTCGACGAGGTGACCGCCGACGTACATCGATGCGGCGATCGACAGCGGGTTGACGCCCATGTGCTCGGCGAGCCCGGGCACGGTCGGCAGGAACGCCGGCAGCACTACGCCCGACGTGCTGCTGTAGACCGAGACGGCGCCGGTGATCAGCGCGATCATGAACGTGACCGTTCCTGGCGTGGCAATGCGCGACAGCAGGTCGGTGAACAGCTCCATGCCGCGCTGCGCTGACAGCACGCCGATCAGCACCGTGACGCCGCACACCATCAGGATGACGCTCCACGGCATCTTCTTGATGGCTTCCTTCTCGTCGGCCGCTTTCAAGAGCGACAGCAGCGTCGCGCCGGTGAGCGCCGCCAGGCCGACGTGGGTCTTGAATTCAATCACCGCCACAACGAGTGTCGCCAGCACGCCGATCGTCAACCAGTGCCGCGACGTAAACGGCTCGATCTCGACGATTTCTTCGTCAACGCGCGCACCCGCCTGGTCCACCTGCGCCATGGCGACCGGCGCCACACGGTTGCGAGTGAACAGTTTCCATCCGCCGAAGATGAAGTAGGCGATGAAGGTGACGGCCACGTGGGCGAGCAGGTTGTTGAGGAACGTCCCGGTCTCGTGACCCGCGAGCCCGATCTTTTCCATGTTGGTGTTGACGATGATGCCGGTGGGCGCGAAGCGCGACAGCGCACCGGCTTGTGCGCCGTTGCCGACCATCAGCGCCATCAGGAATGGCGGAATGGCCGCGCGAGTGGCCACCGCCATCGCCATCGGCGCCATGATCGCCGTCGTCGCGATGTTGCCGGGCCCGATGCTCGACAGCGTCACCGCAATGGCGAATAGCATGATCGGGATCACGCCGGCATTACCGCGGCAGGCGCGGACCGCGCGGGCAGCGATCCGTCCGAGCGTGCCGTTGTTGTTGGCCATGCCGAAGAGCAGCGTGACGCCGACCAGGTTGAGCAGCAGGTCGATCGGGAACGTGCCAATCACCTTGGCCAGCGGCATGCCGCCCAGGTAGACACCGACGATCCACGCCATCGCCAGCGACACGACGCCGACGTTCATGCTCGTGACCATGCTCAGCGTGATCGCCACGATCAACGCCGCCAAGGATACCCAGGCCAGATCCATCAGCACTCCCTCATCGCTGTAACAGAGACCGCAAGAGTATCGCCGGATGCACCGCCTCGACACTAGCGAGATCGGCCACCTGGTGGCGGCACGAGGTGCCACCGGCCACCAGCACTGAGCCCTCCTTCATCGCGCGGGCCGCCGGCAGCAGCTTTCGCTCCGCGATCGCGGACGACACGTCGTAATGGTCCTTCGTGTAGCCAAACGATCCCGCCATGCCGCAACACCCGGCCTCGAGATCGACCACTGAGGCTCCGGGGATCCTCGACAGCAGCGCCCTGGCAGGCGCAGCGAGGCCCATCGAACGCTGGTGGCAATGCGGATGCAAGAGGATCTGGGACGGCCCGGACTTCACGGGCAGCTCCGCGCGGCCTTCCGCGCACTCACGTTCGAGGAACTCTTCGAAGAGGACGGCCTGGCTGGCGATCACCCGCGCCCGACGCTGTTGCTCGCCGCGCAGCAGGTCGGGCGCATCTTCCCGGATCGCCGAGAGGCAGCTCGGTTCAACGAACACAATTTTCTGTCCGCGGTCGGCCGCGTCGAACAGCGCCTGGACGTTGGCCGCTGCCTGATATCGCGCTTCCTGCAGCCGCCCTTGCGAGATCAACGGACGCCCGCAACATCGATTCGGCGCGATCGCGGTGGAGATGCCGGCAGCGGTCATCACCTCGAGCGCCGCCAGCCCAATCTCCGGATCTGCATTGTTGGTAAACGTGTCGGCAAACAGGAGCGCCTGCGCGGATTCCTGATGCGCGAATCCAGACCCCTGTTTCCGCAACGTCGCTCGCGTCCACTGTGGGAGCGATCGCCTTCGGTCGAGGCCCGTCAGTTTCTCTGCGGCCCACCGGCCGAGTGCACTGTTGGCGATGGTGTTCGACAGCGGCGCCAGCCGGCTGCCCCACACCGCGGCGGCGTGGCCGTCCCCAAACGCGCGAGCGGCCACCGACATGCCATGACGTTCCCAGTAGCCGGCGAGGAACTCGCTCTTGTATCGAGCCACGTCGACCCCGACCGGGCACTCGCTCTTGCAGGCGCGGCATTCGAGGCACAAGTCGAGCACCTCGTGCACGTCCTGGTCAGCCAGTTGCTGGTCGCCAAGCGTTCCAGCCATTGCCAGCCGCAGCGTGTTGGCGCGGCCGCGAGTGGAGTCCGCTTCGTCCCGCGTCACCATGTACGACGGGCACATCGTGCCCTCGCGGGTCTTGCGGCACAGGCCGACGCCACTGCACGACTCGACGGCACGGCCAAACCCCCGGTCTTTGGTGAAATCAAAGAACGTGACCGGCTGCGGTGTCACATAGCCGGCGCCATAGCGCAGATGCGACGTGATCGGCGGTGTATCGACGATGCGTCCCGGATTGAAGATGCCCTGTGGGTCAAAGGTCTTCTTCACCTGGCGGAACACGCCGTATAGCTCGGAGCCGAACATCTTCTCGTTGAAGGCGCCGCGCACCAGGCCGTCACCGTGTTCACCCGACAGTGCGCCGCCAAACGCGAGCACCAGGTCGGCGACCTCATTGGCGATGGCCTCGAACATCGCCACGCCCTCAGCGGTCTTCAGGTTCACGACCGGCCGCACGTGCAGGCAGCCGACGGAGGCGTGCGCGTAAACACCGGCCGTCGTGTTGTGACGCTTCACGATGCCGATGAACTGCTCGATGTAATCACGCAGCTTCTCAGGCGCCACGGCCGTGTCTTCGACGAACGAGATCGCCTTGCCGTCCGACGTTGTCGCCGTCGACAGGCCGAGCGCGGCTTCGCGGAAACTCCAGATCCGCGCCTGAGCGCCCGCATCAATCACCTGTCGCACCGCTCGCGGTGAGGCCGCGGCCAGGTCTCTGGCGAGACCGTCCATGCGCGAGCGCAGTTCGTCGACCGTGTCGGCGTAGAACTCCACACACAGCAGCGCCGAGCCGTCAGCCGTCAACATCGCCTGCCGCTGCGCGTTCAGGACGGGATGTCCCTTGGCGTGCGACAGGATGAAGTCGTCCATTACCTCGACCGCGGACGGTCCGTGCTTGAGGATCAAGGGGGTTGCGCCCAGGGCGTCGAGGAGTCGGTCGAACTCGATCGTCATCACCGACTTTTGCGCCGGCAGGGGGACCAGGTTGATCGTGGCGTCGACGATGAAGCCGAGCGTGCCCTCGGAGCCGACCATGATCCGCGTCAGGTCAACGGGCGTCGCGGCGCTGACGAAGGCGTCGAGATTGTAGCCGCCGACGCGTCGCAGCACTTTGGGAAACCGCCGGTCGATCTCGGCGGCGTGGCGCTGTCCGAGAGCGGGAATCTCGCGATAGGCGCGCGCTTCTATGCTGTCGCCCTGTTGCGCCAGAGCGGCGGCCGATGCGTCAAGCGGCCTGAGGTGGGCGAGCCTGGCGTCGGCCAGCACCACACGCTGCGCGAGGACGTGATCGATCGTCTTGCCGTACAACACCGATCGCGCGCCGCTCGAGTTGTTGGCCATCATGCCGCCAACGGTGGCGCGGCTGGCCGACGACACATCAGGAGCGAAGCGCAGGTGGTGTTGACGCAGCTGCGCGTTCAGTTCATCGAGCACGACGCCGGGTTCGACCCGCGCCCAACGCTGATCCGGGTTCACTTCGAGGACGCGGTTCAGGTGCTTCGACGTATCGAGCACCAGTCCTGCACCAATCGACTGACCGGCCTGTGACGTGCCGCCGCCGCGGGGCGTGATCGGCACACCGTGCCGCGCCGCGATCTCGACGGCGCGCGCGACGCCTTCCGCCGATCTCGGAATCACGACGCCGAGCGGTTCGATCTGGTAGACGCTGGCATCAGTCGAATACAACGCCCGCGTGACCTTGTCGAAGCGGACCTCGCCGTCGACGGCGCGCGTGAGTTCTCGCTGTAAAGAGGACGACACTACTGGGACTTGCCGCGCGCGGCGATGGGCCACACGTCTTCGACGCGATCACCGCGCAGGCAGTAGATCTGGTCGTAGAGATTGACCGTAGGATCGATGTGCGGCGGGATGAACTCGACCCGGTCGCCGACCTGGAACTCCCGCGACGACTGCGACGTGTCGAGGCGTCCGTGCTCGTCTCCCGCCCAGTGATAGGTCACCTCGTCGAGGCCGACCGCCCGCGGCGTGAACGGCCGATCGGTGGAGAACGCCTTGTAGCCGCCATCGACGATCGCGATCCCGGCGGACCGCGACACGATCGTCGTCACCACCGTCAGCGAATTCTTGAAGTCGCGGTACTCGGTGCCGTTCGGTCCGCCGATCATTCCGTACTCCATGTCCATGAACACGAAGCTGCCCGGCTGGATCTCGGTGATGCCCGGATTCTCGGAGTCGACGCGATAGGTGCCGGTCGAGCCTGCGGTCACCATCGAGCAGGACATTCCGGACCGCTCGATCAGCGCCTTCGTCTCGATCGCCTTCGCCATGTTGGTGTTGGTGCGGACCGCCCGCGCGTCAAACGGCGTCGTGTGCGCGGCGGCGCCATCGTAGGACTGCAGCCCGACCAGCGTCACGTGCGGCAACTTGTCGATCAGCTGTGCCAACTCCACGGCCGGCTGACCCGGCTGGATGCCGGTGCGGCCAAAGAACAGGTCGACCGCCAGCTTGATCGGCTCGCCGCCGCCCCTGGCTGCCGCGGCGTCGTTGAGGTCGCGTACGTTCTGGCGGTTGTCCACGACGTAGATCGTGTCGGGTGCCTTCGTGGCGAGGTCGATCGCGCGCGCGATCTTGTCGCGGCCAATGACGGCGGTGGTGATCAGCAGGCCGGGGATCCCGCTCTCAGCAAACACCTCGGCTTCGCTCAGCCGGGCGGCACAGCACCCGATCGCGCCCGCGCGCAGCAGCGCCTTGGCGACCTCAGGGCATTTGTGCGTCTTGCCGTGTGGCCGAAACGCCTTCTGCCGCGTCTTGAGATGCGACGACATCTTCGCGATGTTGTCTTCGAAGGCGTCGAGGTCGAGAAGGAGAGCAGGGGTTGGTACGTCGCCGCGATACTGCATGGAACACCGCATGCTAGCACTGTGTCGCGAGGTTACGCATCCCTGTCATCGCGCGATCGTCTCGCTTCGGCGCGCAGGTTGTTGCGCGCCGGCACCTCACTCGTGACCTTTCAGCCCGACCCAGAGCAGGACCCAGGAGCCAATCGTCGTGGGAACAATGATCGTGAGGCTCAATTTCTTCTACCGTTCCCAGTCGAACTCCAGGCGGTTGGCTCGCAGGGTGTCGCGAGTCGTGCCGGGCAGCACGTTTGCCCGCCTCGCGTCTTGCACCGCTCGCTGCATCAGACCGCGGAACTGCTGAATGTCGCTCTGCAGGGCGCTATAGAGCGTGACGCAACCGGCGGCGGCGTCGCCGGGGATGCCACGCGGCACAAGCACGGCAAACCATTCGCGGTCGTAGTTGCCGGCGATCGGCGAGGTGTAGCACTGCTGGCGAAACCGCTGCCAGGCCGTGTCGAGCTGCGAGGCACCGGAGACCAGCTGTCGAAGGGCCCCGCGGAACCCCTCGTCGCCCTGTTGCTGCAGCCGCTCGCTTTCGGAGCCTCGCGCTTGCGCCTGGATGTCGGTCAGGCCGCCCGACGCGCCGAGGTTCGCCTGCCGCCCTTCGAGCAGATCCTTCGCATGATCGATCGCGACACCAAAGTTGAGCCCCTGCGCGCCCTTGTAGCCCATCGTCGTGATCGCCACGACCGCGCCGTTGCGATCGAGCATCGGGCCGCCACTGTTGCCGGGGTTGGTCGCGGCGTCGGTCTGCACCAGCGTGACGCCGCCCGCGGATCGAAGACCGCTCATGACGCCCCGCGAGACGCTGTTTTGCAGCGTGCCGAGGGCCGAGCCGATCACGATGATCTCCTGGCCCGCCCGAAGTGACTGTGACGTGCCCATGGCGATGGTCGGTTGTGACGGCAGAGGCTGTGTCACTTTCAGCACCGCGACATCGAGGGCCGGCGCGCGTGACTCCACCCGGGCCTGTGTCGTGGTCCCATCGTGCTTGCGCAGCGTGACGTAGTTGTCGTTCTGCACGACGTGCACGTTGGTGATGAGCGTGTCGTGGCGCACGAAGAATCCGCTGCCACGCCCGCTGGTGGTCTCGATCAGCACGATGGCGGGCATGGCCTTTGCCACCATCTCCTCAATCGTTGCCGCTGATACGGGGACGACCGCGGCGGCGGGCAGATCGCTTCCAGGCACGAGCGGCGGCAGCGACCTAGCGGCGGCGTCCCACGCGCGAGCCTCTGGTGACGCGTCGCCTGGCTGCGCTCGCTCGTCGGCCTCCGCGATGTCGTCGGCGGGTGTCTCCTCCACGTCAGCGGCCTGCGGCCTCAGGAACATCCAGTAGCCGCCGCCCGCGACCGCCAGCGTAAGGACGACGGCAAGCACCACAGGCCCCACCGTTGAAGGCGCTGACGGCTTGGGCGTAATGGCTGGTTCCGGACCGGTCGACGCTGGGAGGGGGGATTCGACGGGCGCTAACTCAGTGCCACAGCGGCAATTGGCCACCGAGTTCGGCACCCGCCGTCCGCATGAAGGGCAGACCCTGCTGAAGGCGGCCTGATCCCGCCCCGCCCTGAGATCAGTCGAAGGGTCGGGCATGAGTCATAATAAAGGACTGAATCGCCGGTGAAACAGCCCCACATCCGTAACTTTTCCATCATTGCGCACATCGACCACGGGAAATCGACCCTAGCGGATCGCTTCCTCGAAGAGACAGGCGCGTTGCAAGCCCGTGAAATGACTGCGCAGGTCCTGGACGCCATGGACCTCGAGCGTGAGCGCGGCATCACCATCAAGGCGCACCCGGTGCGGCTGAACTACAAGGCCAGCGACGGCAAGGACTACGTCCTGAACCTGATCGACACGCCCGGCCACGTGGACTTCAGCTACGAGGTGACGCGCTCGCTTGCCGCCTGTGAAGGCGCGCTGCTGCTGGTCGACGCGTCGCAGGGCGTCGAGGCGCAGACGCTCGCCAACGCCTACCTGGCGGTCGAGAACAACCTCGAGATCATTCCGGTGATCAACAAGGTCGACCTCCCCTCGGCGCAGCCCGACGAAGCGCGGCGCCAGCTCGAGGAGATCATCGGCCTCGAAGGAGACTCCGCGATCCTCGCCAGCGGCAAGAGCGGGATCGGCGTCAAAGAGATCCTCGAAGCCATCGTGCAGCGGCTGCCGCCGCCCGACGGCGACCCGGCCGCGCCCCTGAAGGCGCTGATCTTCGACTCCTGGTACGACTCCTACCGCGGCGTGGTCATTGTCGCGCGCGTACTCGAAGGCACGATCCGCGCCGGCATGAAAGTCACGCTGATGAACACCGGGCAGGACCACGAGGTCGAGTCGCTCGGCGTGTTCTCGCCGAAGGCCGTGCCGGTCGAGCAGCTGGGGCCTGGCGAAGTCGGCTACATCGCGTGCGGCATCAAGGTCGTCGCCGACGCGCAGATCGGCGACACCATTACCGAAACGGCGCGGCGGACCGCTGAGCCGTTCCCCGGGTTCAAAGAGCTCAAGCCGATGGTCTTTGCCGGTCTCTACCCGGTGGAGAGCCATCAGTACGCGGAGTTGCGCGAGTCGCTGGAGAAGCTGCGCCTCAACGATGCGTCATTCTTCTTCGAGCCGGAAACGTCCGTCGCGCTTGGCTTTGGCTTCCGGTGCGGATTCCTCGGCCTGCTCCACATGGAAATCGTGCAGGAGCGCCTCGAGCGCGAGTTCAACATGGACCTGGTGACCACGGCGCCGGGCGTGTTGTATCGCGTCACCAAGACCGACGGCGAGGTCATCGAGATCGACAGCCCGGCGAAACTGCCGGAGACCGGCACCATCGACAAGATCGAGGAGCCGGTGATCACCGCGACGATCCTCACGCCCGCGGAATTCGTCGGCGGCATCCTGCAGTTGTGCCAGGACAAGCGCGGCGTGCAGAAGGCGCTCGAGTTCAAGGCCGCCGATCGCGTGCTGGTGTCGTACGAGCTGCCGTTCAACGAGGTCGTGCTCGACTTCTACGACAAGCTCAAGACGATCTCGCGCGGCTACGCGTCGCTTGACTACCACGTCACCGGCTACTGGGATTCGCCGCTGGTCAAGCTCGACATTCTGGTGAACGCCGAGCCCGTGGACGCGTTGTCGATCATCGTGCACCGTGACCGCGCGTATGATCGGGGACGCCAGCTCGCCTCGAAGATGCGCGAGTTGATTCCGCGGCAGATGTTCGAAGTCGCCATCCAGGCGGCGATCGGTGCGCGCATCATCGCGCGCGAGTCGGTCAAGGCGTTGCGAAAGAACGTGCTCGCCAAGTGTTACGGCGGCGACATCTCGCGCAAGCGCAAGCTGCTCGAGAAACAGAAGGAAGGCAAGAAGCGCATGAAGCGGGTCGGCACCGTCGAGATCCCGCAGGAAGCGTTCCTCGCCGTGCTCAAGATCGGAGACGAATAGCCATGAGCGACGCGACGTTCCAGAAGTCCACGCTCCGCGAGTACTTCGAATCGATCGTTGTGGCCGTGATCCTGGCCCTGTTCGTGCGGACGTTCGTGTTCCAGGCTTTCAAGATCCCGACCGGATCGATGAAGCCGAACCTGCTGGTCGGCGACCACCTGCTGGTCAACAAGTTCATGTTTGCGCCGACGGCGACGGCCTTCGAGAAGGCGATCCTGCCGATGCGCGAGGTGCAGCGCGGCGACATCCTGGTGTTCAAGTTCCCGGAAGAGCCGGAGCGCGATTTCATCAAGAGAACGATCGGGCTGCCCGGCGACACTGTCGAGCTGAAGAACCAGACGATCCTGATCAACGGCCAGCCGCTTGCGGAGCCGTACGCCCACTACCTGTTCCCCCCGGCGGACGACACGCAGACCGACAGCTTCGACATCCGGCGGAAGTACGGCCCCGTTACCGTACCCGAAGGGCACTACTTCATGATGGGCGACAACCGCGACGATTCGCAGGACAGCCGGTTCTGGGGCTTCCTCCCGGCCAGCTACGTCAAGGGCCGGGCGCTGTTCATTTATTGGTCGTTCGATGTGCCCGATGACGGATCGAGCGCGGGATTTGCGCCGCGGTGGGGCCGGTTGTTCCACCAGATTCACTAGCCGGCCTTCGGCTAAAGCTGTAGCGAGGCGAGCCGACAATAGAGATAGGCCCGCGTCCCCTCGCGGACGCCTGGAGACCCATGAAGGCGCTGATCAAAATCATCATCGGAGCCGCCATCCTCGTCGCCTGTGTCAACGCGACCCGGGCCGCGTTTGCCGACTACCAGTTCACCGACGCGGTGCACGAGGCCTTGCTGTTCGACAGCCGCCTGTCGGATGAAGAGGTCGTCGACCTGGTGATGAAGCTGGCGACGCAGTACGAGATTCCGCTGGCCGAAGAGGACGTCAAGGTGCGCTGGGTCGGCCCCGAACTCAATGTGGATATGACCTACACCACCAACGTGGTGCTGCTTCCCGGCGTGTTCGCGCGGGATTGGACCTTCTCGCCCACCACCTCGGTTCGCCGGCTGGCCGGCACCGGACGCTAGTTCGCGGCCGAGCGCAGCGCCGCGGCTGCGTGGCTGGCCGCCGTTTCGGACAACCGGGACGTTTCTGCTTCCGTTGCGGCGACAAACGCCGCGTCCTTCAGCGATCCCAGGTTGATACGCACATTCGCGGCGGCCCCGTCTGCCGCGGCCTTCAACAGCCCAACGGCGACGCCGGCATCACTGGCGGCGGAGCGGTTGCCGTGCTCGGCCACCGTGCGCCCGTGCGACAGCGCCTCGACGCACGCGCGCAGCGTGTCGAGCGGGACCAGGGTCGCGCCACGCGTGGCCGACTGAATCGCCGCTGACCGCGCGGCCTTCTCGTCGTCGGTCGTCTTCGGCAACTTGAAGGCCGACATCACGGCGTTGAAAGCGTCCGTGTCGGTGTCGGCCAGCCGCGTCAGGGCCACGCCGATCGGTTCGAGGGCCGTGCGCGCCGTTGCCAGCGCCGCCTTTTCGTCATCCGTGTTGGTCCTCGACTTTGCGAGTCCCGTGACCATGACCAGCAGGGAGGTGCCCATCGCACCGGCGACGGCGGCCGCCGTGCCGCCGCCAGGAGTGGGGTCAGCGCTGGCGAGCGCCGCCAGCAACTGGGCCACGGTCATGTCTGCAAATCGGGTCACGATTCCATCCTTGTGTGAACGACGCGGCCGCGCTTGAGCACGTGCTTGACGACGGGACCGCCAACGCGAATCAAGTCGGTGAGCATGCCCGCGACGATCACCGCGTCCAGTTGTTTGCCAACCTCGAGGCTGCCAACCGTCTCGTGGCGGTCGATCGACGCCGCGGCGTTGAGCGTGGCGCCGATCAAGGCTTCTTCGAGCGTGAGGTTCATGCCGAAGCACGCCAGGGACATCACAAACGGCATCGAGGTGGTGAAGCCGCCGCCCGGATTGAGGTCGCTGGCCAGCGCGACCGCAGCGCCTTTTTCGATCAGCAGCCGCGCCGGCGCGTAGCGGCCAAGCTTCAGGAAGAATGCGGCCGACGGCAGCAGCGTCGCGACGACGTTGGCCTCCGCCAGCATCACGGCGTGCGGCTCGTCGACGAATATCAAGTGGTCGGCCGATCGGGCGCCGACCTCCGCCGCCACGCGCGATCCACCGCTCAGCGCCAGTTCGTCGGCGTGAATGCGGGCCTTCAGCCCGCGTTGTTGCCCGGCGACCAGGATGTCGCGCGACTCCTCCGGCGTGAACACGCCCTGCTCGCAGAACACGTCGCACCATTCGGCGATTCCCTCGTCGGCGATTGCGGGAATCATTTCGTCGATCACCATCCGGACGTAGTCCTGGCGACGTCCGCGGAACTCGACCGGCACCTCGTGCGCGCCCATGAACGTGGCCGTGATCTCGATCGGCTGGCCCTGAGCGACCGTGCGGATCGCGCGCAGCATCTTGCGCTCTGACGGCAGCCCCAGGCCGTACCCGCTCTTGGCCTCTGCCGTCGTGGTGCCGAACGAGAGCATTTCGGCGAGCCGCTTGCGCGCACCCTCCACAAGGTCGTGCTCGTTCGCCAGCCGGGTGGCATCCACGGTCTTGACGATGCCGCCTCCAGACTGAGCGATGTCCGCATAGCTGGCGCCGGCCAGCCGTCGCCGCAGTTCATCGCGGCGATCGCCGGCGAAGACCAGGTGGGTGTGGGGATCGACAAAGCCCGGCACCACGGTGCAACCCTGGGCGTCGATGATCTGCGCGTGGGGCGCGAGGCTGATCGCCGCCTTGGCGTCATCTTCGGATCCGACAAAGACGATCTTGCCCTCGAAACCGGCGACGGTGGCGTTGGCGATGGCACTGATCTCGCGCTGCGCCGATCCTCGTCTGGGGCCCGGGCCGGCACACGTCGCCACGAGATCGGCGTTGCGGATCAGGACGTCAGCGAGCACGCTTCAGACTACCAGCTTTGACAGGATCTGGTCCCGCTCCATGCCGTTGATGCGCACGCGTTTTGATCGCGAGCGCTCGCCGCTCACGATGGTGACGTCGCGTTTGGGAATCTTCAGGGTGGCTGCCAGCAGGGCGATCAGTTGATCGTTGGCGGCGCCATCAACCGGGGCGGCCGCAAGCTTGATCTGCAGCACGCCGTCGCGCACGCCCGCCACCTGTGTGCGGCTTGCGCGGGGCGTGACGCGCACGTCGAGATCCAGGCTAGGACCCGGTATCGGCCTTCGGCGCCATCATCGGCTGCGCCGGCGGCAGCTCCTGCGCGCGCGGACGGTGCAGCAGGATGCGTTCGTCACGGGCGCGGGCGTCCTGCTCGCGGATGAACTCGAGCGTGCTGTTCAGGGTGCGAACCAGCCCCTCGATTTCGTTCTCGACCTCGCGGCGCTTCATGCGCAGCGCTTCGATCTCGCGCTGCACGTCTTCAAGACGCGCCTGCGCTTTCTGCAGGATCAGGTCGCGCTGGCCTTCGGCCTCACGCAGGATCAGGCCGGCCATGGGTAATGCCTCTCTCCAAAAATCGCCGTGCCCACGCGCACCATCGTCGCGCCTTCTTCGATGGCCACTTCGAAATCGTGGCTCATGCCCATCGACAATTCACGCAGCCGGCCGGCCGGAACACCCTGCGCCAGCAACTCGTCGCGCACCGCGCGGAGCCGCGCGAACCATGGCCGCGCCTCCTGCGGATTGTCGACGAGTGGCGGCAGCAGCATCAGTCCCGTGAGCTGCGCCGCCGAGCACTCGGCGGCGGCATGGATCACCGCCGGCAGGTCCTTGACCGGGGCGCCATGCTTGGTCTCTTCCAGGGCCAGGTCGACCTGGATCAGCACGTCCACCGTCCGGCCCGCCTCGCGAGCCGCCTGGTCGACGCGCTTCAGCAGATCGACGCTGTCGATGGCGTGAATGGCGCCCACCGCACCCGCGGCTTTGCGGGCCTTATTCGACTGCAGGTGGCCGATGAGATGCCACCGCAGGCTGGTATCGGCCGATTGTGCAATTTTCTGCAGGGCTTCCTGGACCTTGTTTTCGCCGAAGTCGCGTTGTCCCGCTTCGGCGGCGGCCCTGACGGCTTCAATGGGGTGGGTCTTGGAGACGGCAATCAGCCTGACGTCGTCAGGTGATCGCCCGGCGCGGCCGGCGGCATCCGCAATGCGATTGCGAATCTCCGCCAGCCGCTGAGGAATGTGTTCGTACACCGGCTACCGGCTACTGGCTACTTCTTCAGTTGCGCGATCATGCCTTTCGCCTGCGTCGCATACTGCCCATCCGGGGCCAGCTTGACGTAGGCTTCAAACGACGCGACCGCTTCCGGCAACTTGCCTTCGTTCAGCAGGGCCATGCCGAGCTGGTAGTTCGCATCGGCGTGGTTGGCGTTCATCTTCAGCGTCTCTTCGAACTTCACCTTGGCATCGGCGATCTTGCCCTGATTCCACAGGATGATGCCCTGGTTGAAGACCGCGTCGGCATTACCGCCGCCACCGCCTGCCGCGGCCTTGGCGCTCATGGCCGCCGCTTCGTCGAAGCGCTTCTGGTTGTTGTAGAGCGTCGACAGCGCGGTCAGGGCTTCGGAATAGTCAGCCTTGAGCTCGAGCGCCTTCTTCCACGATTCTTCAGCGGCCTTTTCTTCCTTCTTCGCCATCTGCGCCACGCCGATGTTGAACAGGCAGTCGAAGCACGCGGGCGAGATCGCCAGCGCCGCGTTGAACTTCGCGATCGCGGCGTCGTGCTGGTTGGCGCGGCTTGCGGCCACGCCTTCCTCGAAGATCTTCTTCAGCTCGGCGGCCTTGGCCGCATCGTTGGCCGCGGTCGAGGGCACCAGCACGATCGTCATCTCGGACACCTTGCCGAGCACGATGCGGGTGTCGTTGAAGGCGCTGCCGATCTTGGGGTCGGACGCGGTGACGCGATACAAGCCGGAGTTGGTGAGCAGCTGCACGAACTCACCCTTCTTGTCGGTCTTGGTGGTGAGCTTGCGGCCCGATCCGTCCTGCGACTCGACGACGATCGTGACGCCGACCAGCGGTTGTTGCTTGGCGTCGATCACCTTGCCGCGAACCATCGTTGACTGTGCCAGCACCGCGGGTGCCAGGCCGAGCAGCAGGGCGACCATCATGGCGCCCGCACGAGCCGTGAAATTCTGTGTCATGGAAATCTTGCCTCGTTACGTGTAGGGTCCGCCTTCAGGCGAACCGGACTGCTTCAGTGTACGTCACCTTGCGAAAAACGCGCTGATCGCCTCGGGGTTCTGCGTCACTGGTGCCGGCGGGAACGAGTCCAGGAAACGCCGCCCGTAGCCCATGGTCCGCAGCCGAGGGTCGAGCACCGCGAGCACCCCACGGTCGGTGCGATGGCGGATCAGCCGGCCCAGGCCCTGCAGCATGGCGAGGATCGCCAATGGCACCTGGTAATCGCGAAACGCATTGCCGCCGTCGGCGTTGACGGCCTCGATTCGGGCGGCAGTGATCGGATCGCCCGGGGAGGCGAACGGCAGCTTGTCGATGATCACGCAGCTGAGCTGCTCACCAACCACGTCCACGCCCTGCCAGAAAGACGAGGTCGCAAACAGCACCGCGTTGGGCGTCGAGCGAAACTGTGACAGGAGCGCGCTGCGCGGTGCCGTGCCCTGCAGGATGATCGGGTACGGCACGTCCTCCGCCACGCGGTCCCTGACCGATCGCATCATGGCGTAGCTGGTGAACAGCACAAACGCGCGGCCTTCGCTGCGCAGCAGCAGGTCCCTCACTTCCCGCGCCACGGCGTCGCCGTATTGCGACGAGTTGGGCGGCGGCATCTGTCGGGGCAGGTAGAGGATGGCCTGCTCGGTGAAGTCAAACTCCGACGCGACCCTGAGGCTCTCAGCGTCGTAGAGGCCGAGCCGGCCCTTGACGTAGTCGAACGATCCTTCGACCGTCAGCGTCGCCGACGTCATCACCGTGGCCTTCATCCGGTCGAAGAGCATCTCGCGGATGATCTTCGACACGTCGATCGGCGCCGCGCGCAGGAACACGCCGCGGTTTCGGGTCTCGAGGAAGTAGACATACGACGTGTCCGCGGCCTCGAGCAGGAACGAAAGGTGATCGCGCAGCTCCGCGGCCCGGCGTCCGAGCGTGGCCGCATCCTCATTGGGCTGTGCGCCCGCTTCATCGGTGCCGGCCTTCTTCTGCATCGCCTCGTCGAGGCCGTTCAGCGCCGCGATCAGCCCGAGGCCGTCGTCGAGCACGTCACCAAACCAACCCGGGCCGATGCGCAGCCGTTCCTCGAATCCGCCGCGCGCGTGCCGCGCCATCTGCAGTGCGCCGAAAAAGGTCAACGAGTGGTCGTCGACGCGCGTCACGGCATGACGCAGTTCCGAGTCGTAGTCCTCGATCATCCCGAGGTTGAGCGCGCGCTCGCAATCGCGGACCAGGTCGGCGACGCGCCAGTTGCTGACGGCGATCCCGAAGTACTGCGTTGCGACATCCTCGAGCTGGTGCGCCTCGTCGACGATCGCGAAGTGGCAGTCAGGAATCACCTCGCCGTAGGTGCTTTGGCGCACCGATGCGTCCGCGCACAGCAGGTGATGGTTGACGATCACCAGGTCGGATTCGGCGGCACGCTGCCGCATCCTGGTCACGTAGCACTCGCGATATTGAGGGCAGTCCTGGCCAAGGCAGGTCTCGGCGATCGCCGACACGTCGTGCCACAGCGACGAGTCTTCCTCGAGCCCGGTCAGTTCGGCGCGATCGCCCGTTTCTGTCACCCTCCGCCACTCGTCCATCGTCGAGATGAAGTCCATCGGCGCCGCCGGGTGCGAACGCAACTGGTCGAGCCGGTGCAGGCAGAGGTAGTTGGCGCGGCCCTTCATGTAAGTGGCCGTGAACGGCACACCCAAGGCGTCCCGCAGCGCCGGGATGTCCTTGAAGTAGATCTGCTCCTGCAGGTTCTTGGTGCCCGTGGAGATCAGCACGCGCTGGCGATTGAGGATCGCGGGAACGAGGTAGGCGAGCGTCTTGCCCGTGCCGGTGCCGGCCTCGGCCAGCAACACGCCGCCATTGTCGAGCGTGTCGGCGACTGCCGCCGCCATCGCGCGTTGGCCCGATCGCGGTTCGAAGTGCTCGACGGCGCGGACGAGGAGGCCCTCATCCGCAAATGCCGCGTCGACCGCCGCCCTTAAGCGAGGCGTTCCGGGTACAGCGGGAACTTCCTGCACAGCGCTTCGACTTCCGCCTTCACCTTCGCGAGCACCGCGCCGTCCTCTGGCGCCGCGAGCACGCGGCTGATGAACTCCGCGATCTGGTCCATCTCCGCTTCACCCATGCCGCGCGTCGTGACCGCGGGAGTGCCAAGACGAACGCCGCTGGCCACCATCGGCGGATTCTGGTCGAACGGGATCGCGTTCTTGTTGACGGTGATACCCGCGTTCCCGAGCGCCGCTTCCGCGACCTTGCCAGTGATGCCCTTCGAGAACACGTCCACCAGCACGATGTGATTGTCGGTGCCGCCGCTGACGATGCGGAAGCCTGCGGTGGTCATGGCCGTCGCGAGACGAGCCGCGTTCTTCACGAGTTGGCGCTGGTAGGCGGCAAATTCCGGCGACGCGGCTTCTTTGAAGCACACCGCCTTCGCCGCGATGATGTGCATCAACGGACCGCCCTGCACGCCCGGGAACACCGTGCGATCGAGGTCCTTGGCGTAACTCTCACGGCACATCACCATGCCGCCGCGTGGACCACGCAGCGTCTTGTGCGTGGTGGTGGTAACGAAATCCGCGTGGGGCACCGGGCTTGGATGCACGCCGCCGGCCACCAGGCCCGCGATGTGCGCCATGTCGACCATCAACGGCGCTCCGACGCGCTTGGCGACCTTGCCCATCCGCTCGAAGTCGATGGTGCGCGGATACGCGCTGGCGCCGACGATGATCATCTTCGGCTTGTGCTGCTCGGCGAGGCTCTCGAACTCGTCGTAGTCGATCCGCTCGTCGTCCTTGCGAACGCCGTAAGGGACGATGTTGTACAGCTTCCCTGAAAAATTCAGCGGATGGCCGTGGGTGAGGTGGCCACCGTGCGCCAGGTTCATGCCGAGCACGGTGTCGCCGGGCTTGAGCAGCGTCAGGTAGACGCTCATGTTCGCCTGCGCGCCCGAATGCGGCTGCACGTTGACGTGATCGGCGCCGAACAACGTCTTCGCGCGCGCGATCGCCAGTGACTCCGCGACGTCGACGAATTCGCAACCACCGTAATAGCGCTTGCCGGGGTAGCCCTCGGCGTACTTGTTGGTCATCACCGACCCGGCGGCTTCAAGCACGGCGGTGCTGACGAAGTTTTCCGACGCGATCAGTTCGAGGCCTTCGGCCTGGCGCGTCGTTTCGTGCGCAATCGCCGCCGCGATTTCCGGGTCGGCCTGCGCGAGCGTGCGTGACATCAGGGATTGAGACATGCGGGATGCACATTTTGACACTAAAGCCTGTGGGTTCAAAGGGTTCAGAGGACCTGTTGTATTGCAGAACCAAAATGTTATATAACCAAATTGTTATGAATGAGACAGAACTGCTGAACGCGACCTTCGCGGCGCTGGCCGACCCAACGCGACGCGCGATTCTCGCGAGGCTGGCGACCGGCGAGGCCACGGTGACGGAATTGGCCGAACCATTCGAGATGAGCCAGCCGGCGATCTCGAAGCACCTCAAAGTGCTCGAGCGCGCCGGCCTGGTGGTTCCCGGCCAGGATGCGCAACGGCGCCCTCGCAAGCTCAATCCCAAGCCGCTCGCTGACGCGTCGATCTGGATCGAAACCTATCGCAAACAGTGGGAAGCCGCATTCGCTCGACTCGATGTGGTGCTCGAAGAACTCAAGGCAGAGAAGAAAGACAGGAAGCGGAGACAACGATGATTTGCTGAACACATCACGGTAACGATTACGACACCATCGGATCGCGAGGCGGTCGTCACCCGCGATTTCAATGCGCCGGCCGCACTGGTCTTCGCCGCAGTGACGCAGGCCGACCTGATCAAGCGCTGGTACGGCGCCCACGGCTCGGTCGACTCGTGCGAGAGCGACGTGCGCGTCGGCGGTAAGTGGCGCTTCGCCTTCACCGTCGGCGGCAATCAGATGGCCAAGTACGGCGTCTACACCGAGATCGATCCGCCGCGACGGTTCGTTCGCACGGAGCGCTTCGAGGGCTGGGACGCCTACGAAGCGGTGATGACCGTCGATCTCGTCGAACACCAGGGCACGACGACCATGACGCAGCACTTCCTCTTTCCCTCGCAGGAGTTGCGCGACCAGGTGATGAAGACCGGCCTGACGCCACAGGGCATGAGTGCCTTCTACGCGCGGCTCGACGTGATGCTGGGAGAGATGTCGTGACCGATGGCGTCACCGTCACGATCACGACGCCGTCCGAGCGCGAGGCCGTCATCACGCGCCGGTTCAACGCACCCGCCGGCGTCGTGTTCGACGCGCTGACCAGGCCGGATCTGATCACGCGGTGGTACGGTCCTCCCGGATCGATCGAGTCGTGTGAAAGCGATGCCCGCACTGGCGGAGCCTGGCGCTTCGTCAGCCAGGTGCGCGGCAAGCAGATCGTGCAGTTCGGCACCTACCAGGAAGTGAGCGCTCCGCATCGCTTCGTGCGGACGGAGCGATGGGAGGATTGGGATCCAGGCGAGACGCTGGTGACGGTCGACCTTGTCGAGTCCGGCGGCATCACCACGATGACGCAGCGCATCCTGTTTCCGACACAGGACGTTCGCGACGTGGTGATGAAAGGCGGGTTGACGCTGAAAGGAACGAGCGAGTTCTACGAACGGCTCGACGACATGCTCAAGACGCTGTAGGACGAACCCGTCAGGTTCGGCTGCGCTCGATCTTTCCGACGCGGACGGCGTGCCGTCCACCCTGGAATGGAGTGTCGAGGAACGCTTTCACGATCTCTCGGGCGCGCGCCTCCGGCAGGACTCGCGCGCCCAGCGTCAAGACATTGAGGTCGTTGTGTTCGCGTGCGAGTCGGGCGGTGTCGATGTCGACGATCGCCGCCGCGCGAACGCCACTCACCTTGTTGGCCGCGATCGCCATGCCGACGCCGGTGCCGCACACCAGGATGCCGCGGTCGAACCTGCCTGCAGCCACACCTTCAGCGACTGCCTGCGCGAAGTCCGGATAGTCCACCGACTGTTCGCTCGACGTACCGAAGTCCTCGTAGACGATCGCCATCTCGTCGAGCAGCTTCTTCAGCGAGTCCTTGAGCTGATAACCGGCGTGATCAGCCCCGATCGCGATCTTCATTGCCGATAGTATAGACGTGCAGCCATGGCCACAGTGACTCTGAAACCGAAGGGCGAAGAGCGAGTGCGTGGCGGACACCCGTGGGTGTATCGCTCCGACATCGCCGACGTCGTTGACCCGGAACCCGGCGCGATCGTCGAGGTGCGCGGCGCGCGCGGCAAAGTCCTTGGCCACGCGCTGTTCAGCGACCAGTCGCAGATCACCATCCGGATGATCTCCCGCGCCGCGTCTGCTGATGCGCCGCCGATCGACGATGCCTTCTGGCGCGCGCGGCTCGAGTCGGCGATTGGCTTCCGCGAGTCGCTCAATCTGAACGCCTCCGCGTTCCGCCTCGTGCACGGCGAGGCCGACCTGCTGCCGTCGCTGATCGTGGACCGCTATGCCGATTACCTCGTGATGCAGACGCTGTCACAGGGCATGGATCGGCTGACGCCGACGCTGGTCCGGCTGCTCGTCGGGATCACCGGCGCCAAAGGCATCCTGGCGCGCAACGACCCGAAGGTGCGGCGACTTGAAGGGCTCGAGCAGGAGATCAAGGTTCTGTTTGGCGACGTGCCCGCCAGCATCCCCGTCCAGGAACTGGGCATTTCGTATTCGGTCGATCCGTGGCACGGCCAGAAGACGGGACTGTTCCTCGATCAGCGCGAGAACAGGGAAGCCGCCGCGCGTTACGCGCACGGCCGCCTGCTTGACTGCTTCAGCTATAACGGTGGGTTCGCGCTGGCCCTCGCCGCGAAATGCACGTCGGTCGAGGCCCTGGACATCTCCGCCGATGCGGTGGAGCGCATCACCGCCAACGCCCAGGCCAACGGCGTCGCCAACCTGACCGCGCGCGAGGCCAACGTCTTCGACGAGCTGCGTCACCTGGAACGCGAAGGCGCGCGCTACGACACGGTCGTGCTGGATCCGCCGGCCTTTGCCAAGAACAAAGCCTCGATCCCCAACGCGCTTGCCGGCTACAAGGAGATCAACCTGCGGGCGCTCCGCCTCCTGAACCCCGGGGGCTACCTCATCACCTGCAGTTGTTCCTATAACGTTGACGAGGCGATGTTCGCCGAGGCGGTGTTCGGAGCCTCTGCAGACGCCCACATACCGGTATCCGTCGTCGAAAAACGTATGCAGGGGCGCGACCACCCGGTCCTGCTTGGGGTGCCGGAAACCTACTACCTGAAGAGCCTGATTCTTAGAAAACTGGCCTAAAGTCAAAGCATTAGGCGACCGATCAGGTCCAAAGAGGCCCCGAACGGGGGCCAAAATCGGGCGGTTTTATTCGTGTAAGTGATGGTAGCCATTAGACGTTTGAGGAGTGACAGCCTTGTAAGGGCGTTGTACACTCCCCAATCGCTGTAATTTTCTTTGGCGATCGCTGTGCGTACGCATAGGCGATCGGGTTCTCGCCGCGCGAGCGAGGCAAATAGCAACACTTCGGAGGGGAAGATGGCTAATCGTATCGTCGGCCGAATCGTGATTGGAGCGGTGGGCGCAATGGGCCTCCTGGCTCTGCCTGCAACGCTGTCAGCACAGACGGCCACGCCAACGTTCACCAAGGACGTTGCGCCGATTTTCCAGAACAAGTGCGAGTCGTGCCATCGGCCGGACTCGATCGCACCGATGTCGCTGCAGACGTATCAGGAAGTGCGTCCGTGGGCGCGTTCGATCCGTGACCGCGTGGCGTCGCGCAACATGCCGCCCTGGCACATCGATCCGGGCGTGGGCATTCAGCACTACCAGAACGACCGCTCGCTCTCCCAGAAGGAGATCGACACGATTGTGAAGTGGGCCAGCAACGGCGCGCCGCAGGGCAACCCGGCCGACATGCCGGCGCCCGTGAAGTGGGCGGCTGGCAACGACTGGAACTATGCGAAGAAGTTCGGCCAGCCGGACATCATCGTGCGCTCGCCGAAGTACAAGCAGAAGGGCGGGGCGATGGACGCGTGGTACAAGCCCGTGTCCGAAGTGCCGCTGACTGAGCCCCGCTGGGTTCGCGCCATCGAGATGCGTCCTGGCAGCCTCAAGGGCCGCAAGATCACCCATCACGCGCTTGCCTACCTCATGCAGGACGAAAAGGAAGCCATCGCGTCCGGCCTGATCAGCGCCGACAACGACAGCGGCGCCGGCCTCTTCATGGAGTGGGCCGTCAACAAGGAAGGCGAGATCATGCGCCCCAACACCGGCAAGCTCTTGATGCCGGGTGCGAAGATGCGCTGGGACATCCACTACAGCGACGGCGGTGAAGACATCGAAGACACCGTCGAAATGGCTATTTACCTCTACCCGAAGGGCCAGGAGCCGAAGTTCCGCACGATGCTGTCGCTCTACAGCGGCGTCACCGGCGGCAACCGCAACCTCGACATCGCGCCGAACTCGATCAGCGTGGGCCAGAACTTCCACGTGATGCGCAAGGCCGGCCGCGTCGAGAACTTCCAGCCGCACATGCACCTGCGCGGCAAGGCGATGATGGTCGAAGCCATCCTCCCGAACGGCACGCAGCAGGTTCTCGGCCACGTGCCGAACTTCGAGTTCAACTGGATGAACAACTACGTGTTCGCGGATGACTACGCGCCGCTGCTGCCGAAGGGCACGATCCTGAAGATCACCGCGTGGCATGACAACACCGCCGCGAAGAAGAGCAATCCCGATCCGAACCAGTGGATCGGCTGGGGCGACCGCACGGTGGACGAAATGGCCCACGCGTGGATCAACATCACCTACATGAGCGACGACGACTTCAACAAGGAAGTTGAAGCGCGCAAGGCGAAGATGGCGACCACGACCGATCGCCAGCAACAGCAGTAAGGAACGCGATTTATCGAACGCCGGGGTTTTCGGCAGGCAAGTTCCGAAAACACCCGGCGTTTTTGCGTTTAGTCACAGCGGAGCCGTTGGGAAGGCGGCTTTGTTTCAGGAGCTTCGATGATGTCATTGAAAGTGCAGTTCGGGCGCGCGATCGCGGGAGTTGCAGCGGTGGCCTGTTTGGCAGGCACCCCGGCCGTTGGACAGACGCTGGCCGTTGAACCGCTGAAGGATTCGGGATCCAACATCTACCCGGCCTTCGAGGGTTGGTACCAGAACGCTGACGGCACCTACACGCTGCTCGTCGGCTACTACAACCGCAATAAGAAGCAGGTGCTCGACATTCCGATCGGTCCCGAGAACCGCATCGAACCGGGCGGTCCCGACCAGGGCCAGCCGACGCACTTCACGATCGGCCGCGGCTGGGGCACGATCGCGATCAAGGTGCCGAAAGATTTCGGCGACAAGAAGTTGACCTGGACGCTGACGGCAAATGGGCGCACCGTGTCTGTGCCGTTCGGCATTACCAAGGGCTACCAGATCGAGCCGTTCCTCGACGCGGCGATGGGCAACAAGCCGCCGGTGATCAAATGGACGGAAAAGGGCGCCGAACTCACTGGTCCTCCGGCACCGCTGTCGGCCGCACAGGTGTTCAACGGCGCGGTCGGCGAAGACGTCACGCTGACCTACTTTGTGACTGACGATGGGCACGAAGAGCCGCCCACGGGTGGTTCGGCCGCTGCGCCGCCACCGGGAGGCGCCCAGGCGCCGCCCCGTCGTCCGCGCGTCAGCACCACGCTGACAAAGTACCGCGGTCCCGGCGACATCACCTTCGCCGACAGCACGCCGACGATCGAGAAGGACAAGGTCACGACGACCGCGAAATTCTCGGCGCCAGGCGAGTACATCATTCGCATTGAAGCGAACGACTCGTCAGGCGTGGGTGGCGGCGGCTTCCAGTGCTGCTGGACGACCGCCT
>Ga0075471_10000042_pt1 | contig 50885 bp, 63 predicted proteins | sample DEB19_08_DNA_2_FD_74787 | JGI IMG/M metagenome (GOLD analysis project Ga0075471, IMG submission 74787) | Aqueous microbial communities from the Delaware River and Bay under freshwater to marine salinity gradient to study organic matter... | ecosystem: Environmental > Aquatic > Marine > Coastal ...
TGCGGCGCATTTCCTCCGAGGAGGTTTGAGCAGCCATTTTGCGTAGTCGGTCGGTTTGTAGCCGTCCCACTTGACTCCAGACTTCTTTGCCGGGGTCACTGGTTTCCGTCCAGGTTGCCCGTCCGAGCTTCCCGGCTGCGTGTTGGGCCTTGGCGCGTTCGCTCAGCAACCGCCGGTGTTCCGGGTCCGAGACGCGGCGGGAGGCTCCCGCACGCATCTTTTGACGGATTTCTTCAGTCACCGCCCGCCCCTTGCCATGTAGCTTCGCGTGCTCCGCCCGTGTGAGCAATTGCAGGTTTTGATAGTCGTTGTTGGTCTTGTCTTCGTCCCGATGGTGGAGGACGTACCCCCGAGGAACCGGGGAGTTGCCGTGAGACTCCCAGACATAGTGGTGCTCGCGCTTCCACTTTCCGTCCGGGAGTTTCACCCACCAGTAGCCGTAGAATTTGTCAAAACGACGTTTCATGTTTATTCACAAAGGCTGTGCTTTGGTCCAGTCATAACGGGACCTAGTATAACCCCGTTCCCACTTTGCGAACTCGCAAAGTGAGTGCTCGATGTCCCGCATCTCAAAGCGGGGGTTGACGTCACAGGGCTCCCCGAAGGTCGCGTTGAAGCCCGGCTCATCCAGGGCGTTCAGCTCCTTCATGAGTTTGAACATTTCCGCGTTCGTCTGCTCCGGGCGGGGCTTCGCGGCGAGGTCGCGCCCATACAGGCGGTTGAGCCCGCGGATCGCCCCGGGACCGGCGTTGGCCCAAGCCCAGATGTCCGGGGCGTTGCGCAGGTAGCGGGTGTGGCGGAGGTCGGTCACCACCTCATAGGCCATGAACGGACCCCAGCCGATGTAGCGTTGCTGCTGGAACTTCTCCCAGACGGTTTCGAGCCGGTTGAAGGACCGGAGGACGCCCGGAGTGGTTTCCAGCATCCGCTGCCATTCCTCGCGGTCCTCCCAGAGACGGCCCAGGACAATCTCCGCGATGTAGCGGTGCTTGGTCCAGCTGTACCACTCCTTGGAGGGGTCGGACTCCGCGCGGATCATGTAGGCTCCTGTGTACACCTTGTTGCCCGCGGCGGCGTAGTCCTCCAGGGCCTTCGTCAGCTTCGCGGGCTCGAAGCCCTCCTCATCGGGCCAGGTTCCCGGCTCCGCTTCGTCCATCAGGTAGCGGAGGGTGTCCGGCCAGTTGATGTAGCGGGCGACGGCGAGCATGAACCAGAGGTGCGGGTGGTCCGCGTAGGGCTGGCGGATGTTCTGGTCAATCCAGATCGTCACGGTGTCCAGCTCGCGGAAGATGTTACAGAACCGACCATCACGCAGAACCGGGTCCGCGGTCCAGGGGCCGGGCTTCCCGGCTTTGCGGTCCAAGTAGATGTCGTGCCGGGCCTTCATGAAGGCGGCGATGTCGTTGATGCGGGGCGTGGTCATAGTCGGGGTCCTCAGCCCAAGTTCTCGATGACGGCCTTGATGTCCTTCAGGGCCGTCTCCCAGTGGATGTCGCGGACCGTCTCGCCGTCCGCCAGGGCCTTCTCGCGGACCCGGGCGATGGTGCGGTGCTTGTCGGCCACCTGGTCCTCCTTGATGGGCTTCCCGCCGTTGCGCTCCTGGATGCGCTTCAGGCAGACTTCGAGCGGCGTGTCCAGGAAGGCCCAGATCATTCCGCCGTTCGCCTTCGACCACTCCTGCCACGGACCGTAGATGGTGCTGACCACCACGCCCTCGAACAGGACCGCCTTCACGTCCGGGTCCCGCCCAACCAGCTCCGCGACGGCCTTGGCCGCGGCTTGGGTCTTGATCCGGTCCAGACCGGCGGTGGTCGCTCCGGCGGCGGTGGGGGTGTAGTCCCCGATGATGGCGATGCCGTCCGGGGCATACGTCACCGGGATCGGCTTGTGGTCCGGGACGATGACGTTGATGACGCGGCAAAGCGGATCGCGGGCCAGGCAGCGCAGCAGGGTGGTCTTGCCGGAGCCGTTACAGCCCCGCACGTTGATGTACTTCATCTTGGTTCTCCATTTCAGTTGAAAACGGCGGAGCCGGAGCCCCGCCCGGGTTGCTCAGTCAATCTGCGTGATCGGGATGATCTTGCGCTCGCCGCCGTCCTCCTCCGGCGGGGTCGGTTCCACGATCTTCTTGAAGTCAGGCGAGCGCAGAGCCTTCGCCGCCCCGAACAGCTCCGAACCGCAGCGGGGCTTGCCCTCGTTGTCGTCCGCGCAGTGGAGACAGCCGGTGGGGGCACACTCCTTGACCTCCTGGAAGGGCTGGCCCAGATCGGTCCGGGTGAACATCGGGACGCGCTGGCCGTGGCACTGGTCCGCGGTGATCATTTCGCGGCCCATCGAAAGCCAGGCCGGTTCGCCGGTTCCGGGCTTCCCGCGGCGGTACTCATAGCACGTCGCGTAGGTCATGCCCAGCTCCGTCGCCCACTTCCGGTACAGCTGGTGGGCTTCGACCCGGTACGGCTCCGCGATGGTCTTTTGGGCTCCGGCCTGGTTCTCCGTGAACAGGTCCGTGAAGGCTTTGGTGCGCTCCGGCCCGAACCGCTTGTGGAGGCGTTCGATCATCGCCGGTGCCCAGCTGTAGCCCGCCTCGACAAACTTCACGATCACGTGGTTGTTTCCGACCGCGGCCAGGCGCTCGAACAGGTGGCGGATGTCGTCATGGGTCACGATCCCCGGGACCACCGGATTCACCTGAATGGACGTGTAGATGCACTGACGGCGCAGCTCCGCGATTTCGTCAATATGGTCCTGGAGGGAAATGGCCCCGGGGGACAGCTTGTGCCAGTCGCGGTCGTTGCCGGTGTTCAGCGACTTCTGGGCGTAGCTGTAGGTGTTCCGCTTCAGGAGGTCGATGGCCCAGGACGGATAGCTGAGACGGCTCAGGAAGAAGATGGGCAGGCCCGACTCCACGAAGGCTTCCGCCCCTTGCTGGGTGTTGTGGTACACGTCCTCAATCGGCAGGAAGGGGTCCGTGAAGCTGGAGAAGTAGCCCGCGGCGCTGGTCCGGGTCTTGGACAGCATGTTGCGGACTTGATCGCCGTAGTTCACCGGGACGCTGATGAGGCCGGTGCCGCGATAGCCCCGGAACCCGCTGTTGACGTAGCAGAAGGCGCAGCCCACGGTGCAATAGCCCCCATACGGCTCCGTCAGGATCGCCTCGCTGAAGCAGGGGCGGGCGCGGGAGCCTCGCTTGTCGTTGTGCTTGTCCTGGTACCAGCCCTGAAGGGGCTTGGCGTTCGGGATGCGGATATGCGGGAGGTATGTGACGTCATTGAAGCCAAGATACACCTTGACCTCCTTCTTGTCGTCATCCTTCGCGTTGCGGACCATCCCCACCTTCGCCATGCGGAACTTCGCGCGCATGCCGGTCAGCGGGTCCTCCTCCTCCTCGATTGGGCCCAGGAACTCCCGTTGGTTCGGGTCCGGGCGCATGAAATAGCGGTAGGCTTCCTGGGCCGCTTCCCCAGTATCGCCTTCCAGCCACTGCTTGTGGTCAAACTCAGATTGCATCAGTAAATCTCCCATCAGGGGTTCTCGAACGATCCCGGGCGAAGTCTCGAACGGAAGGCATTTCAAGCCCCTTGTTCCAACCCCCGGGGGTGACTAGCCGGTTCCGCCTCTTGGCGTCCTGCATATTATCCGTCTGCGTTCCGACATACAGGTGGTCCGGGTTCACGCACCACGGGTTATCGCAGTGGTGGAGTATATAGGCCCCCTCCGGGATCGGTCCGCGGTATAACTCCCAGGCGGCGCGGCTCGCAATCCACTCGCGTCCCCGCATCCTGAAATGACCCTTCTCGCCGTTCACAGACGCCCCGACCCAAAGCCAACAGCCACTGTTGGGTTCCGGCAGGTATCGTTCTTCAAACTTCTGGATGTCTGTCTTCATGAGAAAAAGTCTAGTGCCTAACGGCTAATAAGTAAAGTGATGAATAGTGTATCAGTCGTCACCGATGTTCCAAAACACTACAGGCCCCCAGGCCCGTACCTCCTCCGGGTCCCGAGCGGACAACCAATGATACGCCTTCAAGTCATAGAACTTGTTGCAAGGAAATGGTGCCGTCGCACTTTTGGGGGCCGCGTCCGCGTACCCGTAGCCCTCGTCAATGAACTTGATCCGGTCGCCCAAGGTCAGTCCCGCGGCCTTCTCGATGTACTCCCGGGTGGCGTCCTGGCTCCGCGAGTAACCCATGTGAAGGATGACGTTGTAGTTGCGGAGCAGGCCCGCCTCCTCGAAGCCCTTGAGCACCCCGGCGGCGACCGTCCCCGAGCTGATACTGATGACCAGGGTCCCGGAGTCCGGGAGGTGCGGGGCGGTGCGGACGGCCTCCGCGGCGTTCTCCGTGATCGACTCCGGGAGCTTCAGGGCGTTCGGCATCAGGTAGCTGTCGTGGTAGTTCTCCCGCAGGTGCTTCTTGGCCGTATGGTACAGGATCGCGGAGCGGCCCGCCGGGATGTCCACGAGGTCCGCCCCGAGCTGGCGAGCGTGCTGCTGTTGGACGCGCGGGGCGTCCGCGGCCCCGTCGCGCTTGAAGCGGGGCCAGTAGTCCACGGCCTGTTTCCCGAGCTGCTGGCAGACGTAGGCGACCGCCCAGCCCGCCTTCGAGTGGTATGTGTCCAGACAGCCGATGGTGGTCTCAGGCCGGTTCTTGATATGGGCTACAACTCCGCGAATCTTGCTGAAGGACGGACCCGGGAGCGGGGCGCACAGGTCCTCCCGCTTCACGAGGATCGGGACCCCGTTGAGCTCATAGGTTTCGACCGGGGTGTTGTTGACGATCATCTCACTGCTCCTTGGGCATGTGGTTGAGGAAGGCCCGCGCGGCGGAGCAGCGGCCCGCCCACGGTTCGAGCCCGCCGTTGATTTCCCGGATGTCGTTCCAGAGCGGGTAATGGCCATTCATGTGGGACTTCCATTTACACAGGACCGTCTCGACTTCCTGGATGTTCACGGGGCGGTCGCTCAAGGGCGGGGCTGCGAGGTCCGCGAACCGCCCAATCAGGTAGTCCGCGACCCCGGACAGGATCGCCTCGCGCTTGGGCTTCGCGTTCTCCGGGTACTTGTGAGCCTCGCGCTGCTCCCACAGCATCATCGCGGCCTTCTCCGGGTCCTTGAACATGAACACGGCGGCGTTGTCGAAGTCCACCGGGACCTCCATCACCCGGTCCATCATGTCCGCGATCTTGAAGCCGATCCACGGACCGAAGCCGTTGTGCTCCTGGGCGCGGGCGGAGACGGTGCGGAAGGGCAGGCGATCATCCTCCGTCGCCCGGGCTCCCACGTACAGGGCCATGTTCTCCGGGCGGTCGCCGTAGCGGGCCTGGATGGAGGTCACGGAGTCCACGGCGATCTTGGCCCTGTAGTGGCGGCGCTCGTGTCCCCGGGGCCAGCGTCCTCCGGCGGGCGTCTCCTCCTCGTTGCGGGCCGCGACCATCATCCAGTGCCAGAACTCCTCGCCCTCCTTCTCGCTGAGGAAGGAGGCGACACCGGCGTGGTAGAAGCACCAATATGCGAGGAGCCAACGGCAGAGCTGCGGCACGGAGAAGTCCCCCGCCTGCTCCGCCCGAACCAGGGCCGTGTAGATGGGGTCCAGATCGCCGGTGGTGATCAGGTGGCGGCCCAACGTCTCGATGTCCAGCCGGGGGTAGTTTCTGCTCATTGTACAAGTCTCGTGATAAGCCCCGGTTTTCCGGGGCTGGTTGTTGTTAGACGGCCAGGCGGGTCTGGCGGGCGTCAGCCTTCGGGGCGGACTTCAGCGGCTTGTGGGCCGTGATCGCGTGGCCTTCCGGGACCACGATGTGGAACCGCTCAGTGCCGTCCGCGTCGAAGGCGGAGCGGACCCCGTAGCCCTTCAGCTTCATGTCCCAGCCGAAGCCGGAGCGCACCGTGGCTTCGGTCCAGGGCTTGTTGCCGCCACTCAGGGCTTCGATCAGTTCGGCCATGGTCGCACCGTTGGGGCGGGACAGCATGTCCAGGAGCATGGCCTGCTTCGAGCCCTCGCGGCAGGGGATCGGGGCGTGGCCCGGGGCGACCAGGTTGGTGCCGCGCGGGGCGCGGGCCTTCTTCTCCTCCGCGGACTTCGGAGCCTTCTGGGCCTTCGGAGCAGCGACGGGGGCGGGGGTTGCGGTTTCGTTCACGGTTTCGACCTTCTGGGGTTCGGCCTTCACCGGCTCCGCCTCAACTTCCGGGTGGGCTTCGGCGTACCGCTGAAGCATCTTCCAGGTGCGGGACACGGCGGACTTCTTGTCAGCGAATCGGCGGACGTTCTGGACGGACTCGCCGTTGCGGAAGGTGCCGATGACCTCGTTGTACAGCTCGACCAGGGCCGGGCCAGACAGCTCGTTCAGGGAGGCTTCGGTGTAGGCGACGTTGTTGAAGTTGATGGCGGTGGTGTTCATGACAGGCTCCTTTTCTGGGTTGAGCGGTCTTGCGTTTGCTCGACCGTTGAAAGAAGTATAGTGGCGCATCCCGAAGAAGTAAAGTGGGGCGGGCAACTTTTTTGACTTTCAGGGAAAACCCCTAGTTGCTCGCCCCTTCCCTCACTCACTCACACTCACGGCGACCCGTGGCCGGGTCGATGCGGCACTGGCTTGCCGGCTCCTCCGCCTGGGCGTCCGCTTCGGGCTCGCCGCCGTCATCCTTCACCACGAGGATGCCCGACCGCTTCCCGCCCAAGCGGAAGGTGGTGCAGCCCTTCGCCCCGCCTTCCCAGGCGCTCACGTACACGTTCTTGAAGTCCTCCCAGCTGATGTCGGAAGGCACGTTGCAGGTCTTGCTCACCGCGGAATCGACCCGCTGGGCGGCGACGGTCAGGGCGGCGACGTGTTCCTGGACGGTGACGCGGGAGCAAGCCTTGCCGCGGACCCCGAACACGCGGGCACCGTAGTCCTCCACCGTCTCCACCCGCGGGCCGCTGAACTCGATCACGGTGCGGTCGAAGCTGTAGGCGAACACCGGCTCAATCCCGGAGCTGACGTTGTCGGCGCACAGGCTGATGGTCCCGGTCGGGGCGATGGAAGTGAGGTGGGAGTTGCGGATGCCGTATTTGGCGATGGCGTCCCGCACGTCCTCGCGGAGGGTCTTGATGAACTGGCCCTGCAGGTACTTGTCCTTGTCGAACTTCGGGAAGGAGCCCTTGACCTTGGCGATGTGGGCGCTGGCCAGGTAGGACTCATCACGCAGCGTGTCCAGCACCTCCGCCTCGAAGGCGAGGAAGGCGGGCGAACCGTACTCATGGCCCAGGGCTTCGGCAGCGTTGGCCAGGCCGGTGATCCCGAGGCCCATGCGGCGCTTGTCCTTGGCTTCCTGCTTCTGTTGCGGCAGCGGGTAGATCGCGCGATCAACCACGTTGTCCATCGCGCGGACCACCTGCGGGATGTCCTCGCGGTACTGGTCCCAGTCGAAGGCGTAGCGGCCCACGCCGTCCTTGAAGATGTACTTGACCAGGTTGAAGGAGCCCAACAAGCAGGCACCGTAGGGCGGGAGCGGTTGCTCACCGCAGGGGTTCGTGGCGGCGATGGTCTCGCAGTACCAGAGGTTGTTCATGCGGTTGATCGCGTCGATGAACAGCACCCCGGGCTCCGCCCAGTCCCAGGTCCCGCGCATGATCGCGTCCCACAGCGCCCGGGCGTCCACTTCGCGGTAGGTCCGGCCCTCGAAGGTGAGGGGGAACGGCTCGCCGGAGGCGACGCACTCCATGAACTTGTCGGTGATGGCGACGGAGACGTTGAAGCCGGTCAGCTTCAGGGTCTGCTGAAGGGACATGACCAACTGCTGCTTCTGGGCTCCCTCCGGGAGTTCGGCCACGAGGTCCCAGAGCGGCTGAACGTCCTTCCCGGGTTGCTTGGCGTGAATGAACTCCTCGATGTCGGGATGGTCCACGCGCATCACCCCCATCTGGGCTCCGCGGCGATGGCCGGAGGAGGCGACGCACTTGCAGATCGCGTCGAAGATGTGCATGAAGCTGATGGGGCCGGAGGAGTGGGACTGGAGCTTGCGGATCAGGTCGCCGCGAGGACGGAGGGTGCTGAAGTCATAGCCGATCCCGCCGCCCATCCGCATCGTGGCTGCGGCTTCCGCGGCCCGGACCATGATGGAGCCTTCGCCGTCCACGAAGCTGTCGTTGATCGTCCCGGAGACGTAGCAGTTGTACGGCGTCACCTGGCGGGTGGAGCCCATCGCGGACTGTATGCGACCGGCGGGCAGGAAGCGCACGCCCAGGAGGGCGTCCCGGAAGTCCGCGAAGTGCTGGTCATCGTCCTTCAGGGCCGCGGCGATCCGGTTCATGGCCTCGCGGAAGGACTCGCCGCTGCCGCGGTACTTCTGGGCGTGTAGTTCTTGTGAGTAGGGTACTTGAGGACCGTGCATTTTGCGAGTCTCCTTGAAGGGTTGAGGGCTTTCTATCATATCGTTGCTCCTGTTCTTGTGCTACATCATAACGAGGTCGATGCGTTCCGCGGCCCGGGTAATGGCGGTGTACAACCATTCCTTCCGGTCCTTCCCGTACCACTCATCAAACAGCAGGACGTTGTTCCACTGGGAGCCCTGCGACTTGTGGACGGTGAGCGCATAACCATAGTCGAACTCCTCCGCGTCCTTCCGCTCCCAATACTCCGGCTTGTTGCCGTGGAAGTAGTGGGGGTGGGCGCTGACTTCGACCTTCGCGCCGTCCTCGCCTTCGATGTCCATGATGACATAGTCGCCGTCGAAGATCGTGTCACGGCGGACCTTCCAGGGCTGGCCGTTGAGCAGGCCCACCTCGTGGTTGTTGCGGAGGCACACCAGCTTGTCGCCTTCCTGGGGCAGGGCGTTCGTCCGCCCGAGGAGTTCCCGGGCACGTCCGTTGCTCGTGATTCTCGTGGCGTTCCTGCCAACGAGGAGCTGGTCAGTGGACAGTACCATGTCCCGGAGTTCTTCGCGTGGCAGGCGGCCATAGGGAATCACGCGGCTGGCACCGTAGTCGCCGGGGCGGAGCACGCGGCCCTCGCGGACCTCCTTGGACATCCAGATGATCGGGTTGTCCTGGGCCTGGCGGTGAATCTCCGTGAGCAGGATGTCGGGCTTGTTCTTGAAGAAGGGGGTGCCGCCCACGGGCGGGAGCTGTCCGGGATCGCCCAGGGCGAGGATCGGGCAACCGAAGCTGAGCAAGTCCTCCCCCATCTGCTCGTCAATCATGGAATACTCATCCACCACGAGCAGCGCGGCCTCGAACAGGGGCGACTCCGTGTTGAGCTGGAACATCGGGCGGGCGAGGTTGATCTGCTCCGCCTTGATCGCCGCATCGACCTTCTCCACGAGGGTTTCCGGGACGGGCTTGTGGGTTAGCAGCTTCGCCCGCTCCGCTTGGAGTTCCTTCAGGCGATGCTGCGACTTGTCCTTGGGCGTGTAGATGAGCTTGTGAATGGTACTCACGTTGGTCGCCCCGGACTTCGTGAGGACGTGAGCGGCCTTGCCGGTGTAGGCGGCGAAGTACACGGGACCGTTGACGGTCGCGGCGAGGTGTTTGGCCATGGTGGTCTTGCCGGTTCCGGCGTACCCGGCGAGCTGGAACACGGGCTTGTCCCGGGTCTTGAGCCACCGCCCAACCCGGTCCAGCGCGGTCTGCTGTTGCGGACTCCACATGATGATCGTTCTCCGTTTCTGATGAAAAGAAGGGGGCCACGAAGGCCCCCTGAAGGTACGGCCCGAGGGGGCGGGCCGTCCGGGTCGGTCCTCCCGGTAGATCAGAACACCGGCTTGCCGCCGCCTGCGCCCTGGGCTTCTTCGTCCGCGGAGCCCGGAGCCTGCGACTCATAGGCAGCGCGGGCCTTGCCCTGCTCGATCATCGACTTGGTGTTCACGGCGGACTGGAACAGCGGGTCGTCGGGCAGGAGGCGAGCCTGCTGGGCGTTCTCGCCGTCGAAGGCGATGGCGTCCCAGTTGAAGAACTGGCCCTTGTTGTTCTTATCGCTCACGGTCTTGAGGCGGTAGCGGTGGGCGAACAGCGGAGCCGGAATGCGGCGACCGTCCGGCAGCGGAATCTGGATGGTCTTGGCCTTGGTCATCCAGCCCTTGTACTTCTTGATCTTCGTGGAGCTGAAGGCCAGGACCGCTTCCGAGGCGTTGCCGTCATCATCCAGCGCGATGCCGTACACATAGAAGGTTTCGATCAGCTCGTTGCCGTCCGGGGTGCTGTACTTGCCATACTCCGCGGACGCGGCCTTGGCGTGGTTCACCAGATCGCTGTTGACTTCGTGGATGCCCACGAAACCGCCGCCCGCATTGCGGGGCTTCCACTCCACGTACACGTGCTGGGTGGTCGCCGGGACGAAGGCGATGCCCTTCTTGCCGTCCCAGACTTCGCCGGTCACGGTGTTCAGGATCATGCCCTGGCGCAGGCTGTCGTTCTCCTGGAGCTGCGGGCTGAGGGCCTGAAGAATCTGGAGGAACGGGATGCTGTAGTCATCGCTGGTCTGGTTCTCGAAACCCGCGCCCGCGTAGTCGGCATATGCGCCATACTCCGCCATTGCGGTGTTCTGTTCCTTCACTGCGACATCGGTGGTCTTGCTATCGGTCTTGGCCATGGTGTGGCTCCTTCGGTTCAATGTGAGCGGGTCGATTGGGCCCCCGGTCGAATAGCCCTGCCGTCTCACCGGCTGTACCCGCTGTCACCCGCGGGGCGGTTCGGTCGGGAGGAAGGCCCGGGGCCGTCCTCCGGCATTCTGGTCACACTTCGATCTTGGACACGCGCTGACGATGGACCCCGAACAGGTCCAGGGGGACTTCCTCGCCTTCACGCAGCTTCTCGCGGACGAAAGCGGCAATGGTCGAAGGATGGACGCTGGCGTTGTCGTCCACCTCGAACTCGTCCGCGAGACGCTGGCGCAGTTCGTCAGCCTTCTCGTCCTCGCCCTTGCCGAATGCGACGGCGACCACGCGCTTGATCATCGCGGCGTGGCCGTTCTGCTTGAGCCAGGCGAATGCGAGCGGGGCCTTGGCCTTCGGGATGCTGGCGCGGATCGTCTCGTCAATCTTGATCTTCAGGCCGGTGGTGGTCTTGAACTCGCCAATGCCGATCTGGTCCATGAGTTCGGGCACCTGGCGCTCCGCGATGCCGCGGAGTTCTTCGCGGGCCTTGTTGAGCTGGGCTTCGAGGTCTGCGACCTTCGACTGGGCAGCGGCCTGTTGTTCGGCCAGCTGAGTGAGTTGGCTCAGTTCGCCACCGGCGGTCTGAGGTTGGACATAGTCCAGGTATGCGTTTTCACTTGACATGTGATTCTCCGTTTCTTCGGTGAGGGGGTATCCCAATCACGCTGAAGAAGTATAGCCGGTCAATCGGAAGAAGTAAAGAGGCCCGAGGCGTCCACCGCGATGTAGCGGTGGTCCTTGCCGCTCCACTGGAGCATGGACACGTCCCCGTCATTGGCGTCCGCGGCGATGGCGACGGCGAACCCGATCAGGACCGGATTGCCCACGAGCAGGAGGTGGTCCCCCTGCCCGAAGTCGGCCAGCTTCTCCTTCAGCTCATCAATGATTGGCTCCGGGCGGAAGGGGGCCGCGGTCGGGCTGAGCAAGTACACCAGCTCACCGAACTCCTCCGCCGGGGCGAGGTTGAATTTGGGCTCGAACCGCTGCTTGTCGCGGTCCCAGCGGTGTTGGTTCTGTACAACAAATACACGGCTCATAGTAGTCTCACAACCAGTCTTTGAGGCGGTCGCCGGTGATCTGGCTCGCCACGTTGAATTTGTTCCTCAACGCTTCCACCACATTCTCATCCACGGAGTCCTCAGCCACGAGGTCGATGTACAGCACGTTGTTGGTCTGTCCGATCCGGTGTGCGCGGTCCTCCGACTGAAGGCGGTCGATCAGCTTGAAGCTGTTGGAATAATAGATGACAGTCTTGGCTGCCGTCAAGGTCAGACCCGTCGCCCCCGCCGCGGGGTTGCCCACGAACACGCGGGCCTGCTCCTCCGGCGGGACGGCCTCGCGCCCAACCACCTGTCCGTTGTGGTACAGGGGGCGCTCGCCCTGGAACCGGGCCTTGGCGTCCGCCCGCTCATCATCGTTCACCAGCCCGTCATAGCGGACCGCGCTGATGCCGCGCTCGCGGAGGGCGTCCATGATCAGGGTGATGTCCATCTGGAACCGGGCCCAGACGATCACCTTGTGCTGGGACTCCTCGATCAGCTCACAGAGCAGGTCCAGGCGACGGTTCGGCCCCGGGATTGTGTACACGGGTTCCGCTTCATCGTCGGTCGGGAGGTAGCCGCAGGTGATCTGCTGGAGGCGGAGGAGCCGGGTGATGGGGAGGGCGGCGATGACCGGGGTGGTGCCCTCCGCGCCCAGGTCAGGGGCGTCTCCGCAGTCGGGGCAGGGGTAGATGATGAGGCCGTCAAACTCCACCTGACGTTTGCCCAAGCAGGTCGGGCAGGCGTCCGGCGACGGCTCCGCGGCGACCGCTTCCGCGTCCCGCTCAATCCCGCCTGTCTCCAGCCACACGATGTACTCGTCACGCAACTGGCGATACAGCTTGCCCTGCTCCGGGGTCATCGGGAAGAACCGCTTGCTATACAGCTTCGGCGGGAGGTCCAGCACGTCATCCTTCGTCACGCGGGAGGAGACGGGCTGAAGGAGGCTGTTCAGGGCGTCCAGGCGGCGATAGCCCACCAGCACGTCATACTCGTTGCCATCGTTCTTCTTGGTCTTGGGGTTGAAGGCGGTCGGGTTCCAGCCCTTCTTCCAGATGCCGAAGTGCTGCTTGAACTCCGTGAAGGTCCCCAGCTGGTTCTTGTTCCAGTAGTCGTCAATCAAGAACTTGATCTGGCTGTAGGCGTCGAAGGGTCCCTGAGCAATCGGAGTCCCGGTCAGGACCCGCCTGAATGGCGCGTACTTCGCGGAGCGGAGGATGGACTTGGTGCGCTCCGCGGTCGGAGTCTTGATGTAGTGCGCCTCATCCAGGACGTACAGGAGGCGGCGCTTGTCGAAGAAGTCAATCAGCGCCCGCTTCCCGGAGGCGGTCATGAAGGCTTCATAGCTGATGGTGAGCCAGGCGAAGCCCTTGTGCTCGATGACGGCCTTGACCGCCTGCTTGTGCCACTTGGTGTCGGCCTTCGGGCTCTGGTAGTGGAAGGCCCGGACGTGCTTGATCACCTCATCGGGTACGTGGTCCGGGATTTCCTTCTCAACCCAGTTGCGGTGCACGCCGTTCGGGGCGACCACCAGCACGCCGTCGATGAGCCCGCGGAGCCAGAGCCAGCAGGCGGTGTCGATGGTCAGCTTGGACTTGCCGGTGCCCTGTTCCCAGAAGATCGCGCGGGCTTCTTCTTCGCGGGAGCGCAACCACTCCTCACGCTGGTGGTTGAAGGGTTCGGTCTTGAAGGGGTATTCCATAGGGTGGCTCCATTTCTCATAGTGATGCCCGGAAGTATAGCCCAGCTGGGCGACGAAGGCGAGCGGAGAATCATGTGCGCTTGGGACGGGGGCCCAACGCTCGACTTCGTGTGCTGAAGAAGTATGAAGTGGAGTAGGCAGGGAAGCCCAGCGGGGCTGGGGGTTTATATATTCTTCTTCTTCTTCTTCTTAACTTACTTAACTTACTTACCTTAAACCCCCGGACGGCCTCCGAACAGCAGGAACGGTCGCCGGTCGCCTCCCTGGGCAGGGGGTCCCGGCGATTTATCGGGCGAAGTAGAACTGAACTGGAGAAAGTGAAGTAACCTAAGCGCAGGAGTGTCGGAGCTGTTACGGCGCTGGGCTTTCGATGGCGCTTGGGGTCTATACTTCTTCAGGTGTGAAGGTAAGTAGCCCAAGCGCATCCTCATTTTTGGAACCACTCATTGATGCCCATGAGGATCAGGGAGACCAGACCGGAGAAGAAGATGCCCAGCAGGGCAACGGTCCCCTTCCGCTTCAGGTCCTCCCCGGACTCGCGCCACTGGCGGAGGTGTTGGAAGTCCCTCTGCATGGCGAACGGATCGGACGTGTCCACCCCGAGCTGCATCAACGTCTGCTTCACGGCTTCGGCCACCACGCTGTTCAGCTCCGCGTGGGACATTGCGACCTTCTCCGCCGCGCGGTCTGCGGCGTTCTCCACGGCCTGGGTCGCCGCGCGAGTCGCCGCGCTGACGGCGATCTGTTCAACCTGCTCCGGCGTCAAGGGCATGGTCGGTCCTCCTTCTTGTCCAAGGTGTTCGTGGGTGACTATTTTAGCGGCCAACGAACAACTTGGCAAATTTTAGATCGCCACGCCCGCGGACCAGCCCGCCGCCTTGAACGCTGACAGCTTCTCCTCATCTTCGATGTAGGCGACCCAGCCCAGGCGGGGGTTGGCGAAGGCCCAAAGGCTGGTCGTGGCGTCCCAGACCGCGATCTGGTTGTCATAGCCCTGCCACAGGCCCGTCGCCGCCGCTCCGACAATGTAGGTGTCGCCCGCCGCCGGGGTCGCCGGGGGCGCGGTCAGGTCCCGGTCCTTCACGGACAGATGGAAGCCGAAGCGGCCCATGCGCAGCAGGTTCGCGTCCATGCCCGCGTTCCAGCCGTTCTCGCCGTAGTCCCAACCATACACGAGGCCGGAGCGGTTTTCAGTTTTCGATGCCATGTTGTTCTCCTGTTACGGGTTCCGAGGGACCAAGCCCGGGATCACCTCGAACTCGATCATTGGGTCAAGATAAAGGATGCGGTCAGGAAGGTCAAACAGCGTTCCGTCCTTCTTGCGCAGGGGCTTCAGCGCCCCGGTCGTTGCGTTGTCCAGCAGCCGCTGCTTCACGGCCTGGACCTGGGCGCGGGTCGTCAGCCGCTTGTAGCCCTGGAGCATACAGGCGACCACCCCCGCCACCATCGGTGTCGCGTAGCTGGTCCCGGAGCCGGTCCGATAGCCTCCGCCCGCGGAGGCCCGGTTGACGCTCATCGTGACCTGGGCCGGGGCGAGGATGTCCACGTCAGTCGGGCTGAAGTTCGTCCCGAACTCGCCCGTGGTCGTGCGGGGGGTGTAGTACGCGGTGTCATTCATCTGAATCCCGCCGCACACAATGGTGTCCGGGTCCGACTCCGCCGGGCGGACCACGGAGGCCGTGATGTCGGTCGCCTCGTTGCCCGCGGGATAGCAGCAGACGATCCCCGCGTTGATCATGTCCGTCACCGCGGCGTCGATTGTGCTAGTGAAGCCGGACCAGCTCATGAACATCACCGCCGGGCGGTCATCGTCCGCTTGGGCGTTGTACTGGGACAAGATCGCCGCCATGGCGGCGACCGCGTTGGACACGCCCGCTCCCGAGTTGGCGTTGTAGAACTTCATGGAATGGCCGCGGGCTTCGCGGGCGATGCCGACCGTGCGCCCGAGGGCGAGCCCGAGGCAGTGCGAACCGTGACCGGAGCCGTCTAACTCCGCGACCGCGTAACTGGTGGATTGGTGCCAGTACTGGTTCACGCGGCCACCGAACTCCGGGTGCGTGTACTCCACCCCGGAGTCGATGATGAAGATGTCCACGCCAGCGCCCGTCCGCTTCGCGTCGAAGGTCGAAGTGCGGGGGAAGGCCCGGGAGGGTGCCCAAGGATCGCGGCGACGGATACAGCGGGCCGCGGCCCAGCCTCCCGTCCCCATCATGTCCGCATTGAGGCTCACGTTCTGGGTCGCCGCCGGGGTCAGTTTCGCCTCCCCGTCATCCCACGTCTCCACCGCGGGATGGTGGGCGAACGGGAACCCGACCGGCGAGACGCCCGGAAGGCGGAAGTGGCGGGGGAGGCCCGGGAAGGGCAAGGGGTTCATCCCCGCCGCCCGGGCGTCCACCAGGAACTCCTCCGCGAGGTCCGGCGACTTCAATACAACAATGACTTCAGCCATGATCGCCTCCTCAAGCCGTCGCCTGGACCACTTCAATGGCGAACCAGGAACGAAGGTTGTTCACTACATCGTTCATAGCCGCCGCCTGCCCACTCAAGTTCAGGCGCAACTCGAAGTAGTCCCCTGCAACAACTGGGATCGGGGCAGAAGCGGGCAGAGAGTAGATGTTGTTGGTAAATCCCGTGGAACCGTCCCGGCGGGAACAGATCGGCACTCCACGGAAGTTGTCGCCGCCGTTTTTGTACACCGACATATAGCAGCCGTGGGCCGTCGCGGAGCCCGTCACCTCCACCTGTCCGCTGAGGCGAACCTTCTGGACGCCCGCCGGAACCGTCAGGCGGGTCGTGGCTCCGGCGTTCCAGAAACCATCTGTGTCGTACTCAGCAACCTGCCAGGGCACGAGCAGAGGCAAGGTGAAGTCGGTCAGCTCCGAGGTCCGACCAACCAGCGCCCCGCGGAACGGGGCGGCGAGCCCCTGACCCACGTTCAGGCCCACGAAGGCGGCAGCGATTTCGTCCAGGGTCGCCTTGCGACTGTTCCCGGATTGGATCAGGTGAATCAGCTCATCGCCGGTGATCGTCCCGGCGGCGACCAAGTCAGCAATAGTCTTGTTTGCCATGGTTCTTTCCTCTCAAAGTTCAAGCAAGTCGGTTCCGCTCTGGGCGTCTCCCGACAGAAGCATGTTGTTGTTCAGCCCGACCTCCAGCTCATCCACGCTCAACATGAGCTTCGCGCGGCCCGGGGCGTTCCCGTTGGTCACCTGGATTTCGGCCCCTACCTGCTGAAGCCCGGCGAGGAAAGCCGCAACCCTGTAATAATACGTGGTGTTGGGCAGCGCCGTCTCGTCCACGTACTCCGTGACGCCCGGCCCGACCTCCGCGAGCGGAGCCGGGAGGGCTTCGGGGTCCATGGGCGAGCTGGAGCGGTAGATGCGGTGCCCGTCCTCAATGCTGTTGGTGTCCGTCCAGCGGATCAAGATGCTCATTCAGTCCTCCTCTCACACCCAAAAAGCCAGGTGGATGTCGCTGCGGCTGTCCGTCGCCGTATCGCCGCTGATGTCCAGGGTCCCGGAGTTGAAAGCCTCGTTGGCAGCCGCCTCCACGAAGAAAGCAAAGGACCGGAATAGTCGCGTGGTCGGTTCGTCAATCGGGACCTCCGTGGGCCGGAACGCCGGAATCATACGGCTGTTGCTCCATGTGATACTACAAGTGCCGGAAGTTGCTTGGAAAAACCAAGACATGATCGACATGACCAGCGCGGGCTTGTTCGTGTTCGTGAAGCTGTAGGGCTGGGCGTCCGACTCGCCATCAAACCGGGCCGTGCCCAGGGAGGTCACGTTGATCGGCTTCGAGTCGTGACGGATCACGGCGATGGTCGCGCTCATCCGCACGTTGCTGGTCTGCTGGAGCGTCAGGGTGGTCCCTGGCTCCGACCCGTCCGCGATCTTCCACAAGGCAAAGGTCCACTGCGCGGAGGAGTTCCCCGCGTTCGCCGGGACCGGCCCGACCGTCCAGCCCGCGGGAGTGGATGTGAAGGCGCTCCGGCGAAGCCCGAACAGCACGAGCAGGTCCCCGGCGCGGCAGTCCGGGACCTTGATGGTCAGGGTCTGTCCGTCGCTGTTGTAGCCCAGGGATATTTGCTGTGTGGCGTACAGGAAGCGGGGGACCTCCTCCGCCGCCGCCACGCTGTCCGCGGCCCCGGCCCCGACCTCCGACCCGTCGAAGGGGGCGACATGGTAGTGGTACGTGGTCCCCGCGGTCACGGTCTTGTCTTCATAGACCTCCCGCCCGACCGGCACGGAGGCCAGCGGGGCCGGGAGGGCTCCGGGATCAATCGGGGCCGTCCCCCGGTAGATGTTGACCCCGTCCTCAACCAGCTTGCGGTCTTTCCAGGTCAAGCGAACCTTGGCCATGTCAAACTCCTCCACCGACCGGGTAGGCTTCGAGGCTTCCCGGCTCAAACATGTTACCAGCAGCCCCGTTCGTGCCCGTAGGCGGCGTGAGCAGCGGCAGCTTCAGTTCAGCGGGACGCCAGGAGGCAAGCCCGCCGCGCATCGTGTGTATCTGGGCCACGAGGACCGCGGACCCCGCCGGGATCGTATGGGCCAGGAGGTCGATCACGTAGCTGGTGACCAGCCCGAGGTCCTGCTGGAAGAACTGTGTTTGGGCTCCTCCAATCGTCTCGCCCAACAAGGTCACGCGGTAGGTCGTGCCGTCCTCCGGCGTCACGCTCGCGTCCGTCCACTGGAGCGGAGCCCCGCCCGTCTCCTGGAGCCGGTTGCGGTGATTCCACGTCAGGGTCGCCGGGTACACAATCGTGTCGTTGGGCGTCGCGTCGATGTCTCCGTTGACAGCCAGGTTCGCGGGCCGGTACGGGCGTGCCGCGCGGCCTTCGAGCGTCAGCTGAAGTTCCGGGGCCAGGGCGAGGTCCAACTGGCCCGATCCCGTCACCGTTGCCAGCTTCGCGCGCACCGTCTCGCTGTTCACGTACTCCGTCGCGGAGCCCGCGCTGTACTGGTCCCAGAAGTACACCACCGCCCCAGCAGCGTGTTCCGCGGGCGGCGTGTCGTACACGGCCCGGCGGACGGTCATCACGCCGTTGGTCAGGCTTTCGACCCACACCAGCTCCTCCCCGATCTGGGCCCAGGACGGGACCGTGACCAAGTCCAGGTCCGCTCCGCCCTGAATGGAGAAGGTGGTGGTGAACCGTCCGATGGCGCTCACCAGCTCCCCGTAGGGGCAGAAGTTCACCAACCCAACCTCCTCGAAGGTGGAGACGGCGACCGGAGCCGTGAACAGCCGGGAGTTCAGGCTGGAGACGTTCGGACGGCCCGCGGCCACGCCCAGGTAGCCCAAGTCAGGTTCGGCGGTCAGGTTCTGGTCCACCGTGGTCTGTCCTTGCTGCTGGACCAGCTCGATGTAGGGGACCTCAAACACGATCTGGTCCTGAATCGGGATCGGGGCCGCGTTCGGGTCCTCCCAGGCCGGAGGCTCCGGGGTGATGAAGGCGGTCTGCGGGAGGTCGAACACGTCCTCAGTGCAGGTGATCTTGATGCGGTTGGTCCGCCCGTCGCCGTAGGCGATCCCGGTCACGCGCATCACAACCTCGCTGAGGTTGTAGTCCTCCCACGACAGTTTGAACACGTCGCCAATCGTCAGGTCCTTCGCCGTCCGGTCCGCGTACACGGTACAGGTCGCCCGCTGCGAGGACAGGCTGTTCAGGTCGCGCTGGGCAACCCGGGAGGCGATCAGCGGATCAACAAAGCCCGGGTATTGGATGGTGGTCCCGATAGTGACCTGCTGCATCTGCTGAAGGGCGATGTCTTGGGCCGTGACGCTCGCATCGTTCCCGGTCGCCACGTTCCAGTAGTTCACCGTGACGGAGTTCGTCAGTTCCCCGAAGGCGGGGCGCGTGAAGTTCTCAATCTTGTCGATGTTGTCCTCATTGAGGTGGAGCAGGGCGGCTTTGTTGTATCCTCCGCGGACCAACTTCAGCGTGAATAGGCCGGTCTTGCGGTCCACGTACAGAACCGCGTCGATGTGCTTGATGATCTCCCCGATGAAGTCCTCAATGGAGGTCTGGCGGTCCCAGAGGATACTGATGCCCATCCGCTCGCTGTGGAGCTGGTCCGCCGCGGCCATGAAGGACTGGTCATCAATCTCCGTGTCCGCGTAGCCCATCCCCCAGTCCGGGTCCGTCAGGCACTCGCGGATGATGTGGGCCGGGTTCATCGCGGAGGAGTCGCCCATGACCGCGAAGAATACCGCGTTGTACAAGGCGTTCGAGTCCGCGGAGTCCACCACAGGGATGCCGTCCTGCGGGGTGTTCTCGACCAACGCGATGTAGGATGTGTTTGAGAGGTCGATGCTGATGCCGTACACGTCCACAGGGCTCTGCTCCCAGACGCCCTCCTTGCGGATCATCGGACCCGCGACGGCCAGCGCCTGATCGACCGATGTGGCGGGTTCCGGGAGGCCGTCCGTGATGAAGAACATCGCCCGGCGGCGACCGTCCGCGGAGCCGGGCTGAAACCAGTTGACCGCGTTGCCGTAGGGCTGGCTGAAGTCGGTCCCTCCCGAGGCGGACAAGCCGTCCACGAAGTTCTTGAGGTCCTGTACGTCCGCGGAGGAGACGTTGAAGCGGCTCATCTGGGACGTGGACGTGCTCCAGCCGCAGACTGCGATGTCCACCTGGACCTTGGAGTCAATCCGCAGTTGGTCGATAGCATCCAGCACCGCTTTCATCTGGGTCTTGGCGATCTGGAGACGGGTCAAGCCGCCCGACACCACCGTGTCCATCGACCCGGACGTGTCCAGGGCGAAGAAGAACATTTGGCGCTGCTTGAAGTTCGAGGCGACCTTGATTTCAGCCTTCGGGTAGTACCACTGCGCCACCCCGTTCTGGCGGAGGTGGATGCGCTGGACTCTGAATGCCCACTTCTTCAGGTACGGGTTCAGACCGATATACACCTGACGGAGGACCACGCCGACAACGCCCCGGTAGGCCGGAATCAGGGACCCGAGCTTGCTGAGCAGGTAGCCGTTCTGCCCCTGGGCCGGTCCGCCGGGCTCGAAGTCCACAGTGCCCTGGATACCGCCCTCACGGCTTTCGCCGCCGAACAGCTCCGGTCTGTTGATGTAGATTGACCCGCTGTTCCGGTCGCCCAGCCAGGCGTCCTTCCCGTCCACTCGAATGCGCAGGATGCGATCCACCGGGCCGTGGCACAGGATCATGTGCATGCCCAGGTAGTATTTGTACCCAACGGTGACTTTCTTACTGCTTCCGCCCACGGGTCGCCTCCACTACTTGGAGGGCCATCGGATCGCCGGTGGCCACGAGTTTGTCCGCGGTGATCCCGTTCGCCAGGAACTCCGACCAGTCGAGCCCGTGTCGCTCGAAGAAGGCCCGCGCCCCGCGGGAACACATCTTAACGGCTCGCACGTCATCCATTCGGATGATCAGTTGGCTATCGTCCGTCATTTCTTGCCGCCCTTCTTCTTGATCGCCACGGTGCGCAAGTCACCGAACCACACCACGTTCGGGCCGTCGATGTCTCGCGTGCCGAACAACACCGGGATTTCGCGCCCCTCCTCCGCGGTGGGCACCTTGAACTCCCCGAGGCCCGCGGGCTTCGCGCTCTGCGGCTGGGGCGTCATGGAGTAGCCCACCACGAGGGCTACAACGAACACTGCGATGTACCACCAGACCATGGTCACATCCTCCTTTACACGATGGAACTACCATCGAACGGGTTGCGCAGGGGAATCCAGTCAAACCCGCCATAGTTGTTCAAGTTGTTGAAGCGGTTGAGGCACGTGTTCCGCGTCCGGTCGCAGCCCGGGAACAGGCGAACCTTCAACCCGCCGTAGTATTTGCCATAGGATAGCCCGTAACCGTCCAGGGACAAAGCCTTCGCCAGCGAGACGAAGGGCCGGATCAGCGTCAGCTGGCTCCCGGAGTGGGCCACGATGAAGCGCAGGGTGCCGTCCGGGCCTTCGAGCATGCCGGTGGCGAAGTAGCCCGCCGGATAGGCTGCGGCCTCCGGGACGGTGACCACGGCCCCGTTCACGGCGGTCGGGACCCCGTTCACGGCCCAAGCCTCCTTGCTCACTCCGCAGCCGCGCGAGTAGAGCATGTGGCGGCAGCTCCGCTGGTAACGGGCGCGGAGCCCAGGGCGGCGCAGGGAAGTGAACACGGACTCGAAGTTGAGGACGATCTCACTCATGGAAGGCTTCAGGCCCGACAAGCGGCCCTTCCAGACAATCCCAATCTCCCCGTCCTCATCCTTCTCGAAGATTGTGAGCCCAACCAACGTCTCCACGAGGTCGTGGAGCCAACGCTTGCCCATCGCGTTGTCCAGGTCCAGCTTCACTTCGATGTTCGCCCGGCTCAGTTCGTTCTTCGTCTCCGTCTCCGACCGCCCCAGGGGGATCGGCTCATAAGTCTCGCCCATGTACGTCACCGCGGTGTCCCCGCTGGTGTAGGTCCACACCTCCGACTCCGTGGGCACCGCGCTCAGGATGGCGTTGTACAAGGCGTCCGAGTTCGTGGAGGAGAGGACCGGCACGCCGTCCCGGGGCGTGTTGTCGAGCAGCCCAAGGTATGTCGTGTCATAAAGGTCCACAGACATACAATAAATGTCCACCTCATTCCCGGAGGCGGGCGAGAAGGCCCCGGTGCGGGTGATCATGTCCACCGCGAGGCTCGCCGCGTTCGCGGCAGAGCTGGCGGACTCCGGCACCCCGTCCGTGATGAAGAACAGGGACTGGCGGAAGTCCGCCGGGGTCGGGGTCAGGAAGTAGTTGCGCGCCGCGGCCATGGGCGCGTCATAGGGCGTCCCGCCCTCAGCGACCAGCCCATCAATCCACGCCTTCAGGTCCGCGATGGAGGAGCTGGAGACGTTCCGGCGGACAATCGTCACGGTCCCGGTCCCGGAGAAGGCCGCCATGCCGATATGGACAGCCACATTCTTCTCAATCCGCTTCCGGTCGATTTCGTCCAGGACCCGCTTCAGCTGATCCTTGGCGACCTGGAACCGGGTCACCCCGGGCGACACCTGTTCATTCATGGACCCAGACTTGTCCAGGATGAAATAGAAGTTCTGATTGCCGTCGAAGGGGTCCCGCAGGCCCACCTCCGTGAATCTGTATAGCTCAACTCGTGTACTCATGGTTGTATCTCCACCGTGTTCACAGTCGATGCGACCACGCTGTTGCCTCGCCAGTTCAGTTCTACCCGATCCGTGTCCAGACGGCGAAGCCCCAAAAAGCTGACCGCGTGGATATTTCCCGCGGCGACGTTCATGGCGCTGTCCAGCGTCAGCTCAACCGTGGAGGCGTCCCCGGTTTTCAGGGCCGCGCTGTTGATCGTCCGACACAGCCAGGTTCCGCCCGAGGTCAGGACCGCGATGTGGTTGCGGAGCGGGAGCCAATCCAGGAGTCCGTCCGCGGCCTGAACCGGGAGGACGTTGGTCACCGTCCCGGAAGCCTTGTGGCGCAGATCGTTCTCAAATGTCGGCTCCCAGAAGGGACGGAAGCGGCCCGCGCGGCGCATCAGCCACTTGCGGTACGCCCGGACCTCCGCCGCTCCTTCGCACAGCACGTTCTTCGGTCGTGTGTCTCGATTGTAGCGCCAAGGCGTCCGCCGCGCAACTTTTCCGAGGGCGTAGTCAACCCTGTCCACTCGCGTGCTAATTTCGTGGCTCATGGCATCGTTCGTGAACAGGCCTGGGGTAAGGTACAGATCACGCCCCAGGAATTGCGCCGGGGCATCCTCCGCCAGCGCCTGGATGTCCTCGATTTCAAAGCGCAGCTGCGTCTCCGCCTCATAGCCGTTCGAGGTCCGTTCAGGCGATCCTTCGATGTGCCCGAGGCGCAGCGGGATCAGGTACGCATTCTGGAAGGCGTCCGTGTACCCGACCAGCGTCAGCTCGCCGGTCGCCACCGTGTCGATTTCGACCACCTGCCACTGCGTCGCGTTCTGGTACAGGAGGGCCAGGGATTGGGCGCGGAGGTCATAGTTGGTCGTGTCGCACAGGATCGTCTGGAGGTTCATCAGAACCGTCCCGAGGTGCTGGGCTTCGGCCCAAAGGGGCACGGCCCACTTCAGGCCCAACGCCCCGTACTGGGCGATGAAGGCGGAGGGCTTCACGCTCGCCGTCTCCGGGAGGTTGTACAAGAAGGTCTGGCGCGGATGGTTGCGCAGGCGCAGCCGGTTCTCCGTCCCGTTGAAGCTGGTCATCAGGTCGGTCCGCCACTCCAGCGTCTCCCGAAGCGGCACGCGGGCCGGGATCGGGAGCAGGGCCAATTCCCCGAACAGGTTGGTGATGATCTTCGCCATATCAGCTGCTCACAATAGCCCGGGCGGTGTCGGAGTTCCGCCGCAGGACGTTCATGATCACCTGCTCCCCGTCCGGGGTCGCCAGGTAGTCGCCCATCATCGCCGGGTCCAGCACGTTGATGATCCGGGCGTTCACCTGCGGAGCCGCGGCCCCGCCGCCGCCCTCATAGGGGTCGCCCTTCTTGACCTGTTCGGGCCGCGCCACGCTCACCTTCTCGCCCGGGGTCGCCCGGAAGGCGACCATTTGCGAGTCTGGACCGCCCTGACCGCCCACCACGAAGCTGCCGCCGGTCTGGAACCCGAGGTTGGTGCTCATGATCTGGGCGATGTTCGCCGCCGTCGCCACGCCCACCGCCGCCGCGAGGGCGTAGTTGGCCGGAGGCGGAGCGGAGGCCAGGGCCTTCTGAACGGCCAGCACGCCGTCGATGGTCGCCTGAGTGACCGCCGCGGCCTTGCCGATAGCGGCCAGGGTCCGGTTCTCCGACCGCGACAACGAAGCCAGGTTGCCGAAGAAGGAGCTGGCGTTGCCCAGCTGCTTCGCGTACAGGTCCGCGTTCGCCTTCGCCTTCATCTGCGCAGCGGTCTGCTCGCTGATGAGGTCGGCTTGACGGAGGGCGTCGATTTGGGCGAGGGTCTGCTCATACTGAGTGACCCAAGCCATCTGCTGCTCCATCGTCCCCTCAAACAGCGTGCTCTGCTGCTCGACAAGGTAGGCGGTCGCCTCCTGCTGCGTGATCGTCCCGTCCTTGATCAGGCTGTTGATCGCCGCGAGCTGGTCAATGAACTCCTTTTGCGGCCCGAGGATCGCGTTGATGATGTTCCCGCGCTGCTTCTGAATCCCGGCCTCCGTCTGGAGGAGGGTCAGGCGCTCGCGGAGCTGGGCCAGCTCCTGTTCGTTGATGATGATCCCCTGCATCAGGAGGTCTTGCTGAATCGACCGCAGCTGGTTCTCGACTTCGCGCTGGTCCGCGGTCATCTTCAGCAGCTCGCTTTCCTTGTTCAGCTCGCGGTTGAGTGCGCCCAAGGGGTCCATCGCGTCCTTCAGCTGCTCCTGCATCAGCGCGATGACCTGGGCCTTGCGCTCCCCGGTGATCAGGCCCGCGGCCTCCGCCTGTTCGAGCAGCTTCACGCCTTCCGCGTACTTCTGCTGCGCCGCCCACACGCGGTCATAGGACCCGATCAGGCTGTTCAGTTCGTCCTGGAGCTTCTTCAAGGCTTCCGCGGCCTTCTTCGCTGCTTCGGCGTCCGGGACCATGGAGCGGGGGCCGCGCTGGTTCAGGTCCGCCGCCGGTCCGTTCTGGGCCGCCACGCGGTCCTTCCCGATCTGCTGGGCGCGGGTCACGGTACGCTCCAGGAAGTCCTGGGCGTAGTTGGTGTTGCGGAAGCCTTCGCTGAAGGCGGCACCGATGTCTTGCCCGAGCTGACGTGCGGCCCCTTCGTTCTCGTTGGTGAGGCGGAGGTCCACCGCGGCGATCTTGCCCAACCCGGCGAACTCCGTCACCGTGCTCAGGAGTTCGCCCGCGGCGTTCACGAAGCTGCCGATTTTGCCCAGGACCACGTTCAGCGCCCGGGTCATCAGGTCCCCGAGGGCCGCGGGAAGGCCCTTGAACAGGGCGACCACGGCCATGATCGCTCCGCGCCAGGCTCCGATGTATGTGTCCACGCCCTTCGCCACGAGGCGGAGGATGCCGATGATGCTGACATCGACCTCGCCCACCCAGTCCTGGATCAGCTGGATCAGCGGCCCGAAGGTGTCCTTGGCCCATTGCCAGATCGCCCCGAACACGGCCCCGACCGTCTCCCCGAGAGCACGCATCATGTCGCCCAGGGTCGTGACATCGTCCACGCCCAGGTTGATCTGGTCGCGGAACAAGGTCAGCGCGGTGATCGCGGAGGTGAGCACCACGAGAAGGAAGCCGATGGGGTTGGCCGCGATAGCGGCATTCAGCGCCAGCACCGCGTTCCGGGCCAGGTTGATCGCGCTCGCGGCCCCGCCCACGAGGGCGAGCCCCGCCGCCGCGGACAAGGCGACCTTGGCGATGGTGTCCAGGTTCTCGCTCACGAACAGCAGCGCCCGGGAAATGGCCTCACTGGCCCCGGTCGCTTGGTCGAAGCGGCCCACCATATCAATGACGTTGTTCTTCAGGATCTGGAAGGACTGACCGATGGTCGGGACCGCCTTGCCAAAACGCTCCTCCAGCTCGCCGCGGGCGTTCTGGAAGGCGTCGAAGATGATGTCAGCGGTGATCTTGCCGTCCCCACCCATCTTGCGGAGCTGGCCGCGGGTGACGTTCAGCTGCTTGGCGATCACGTCTGCGACGGTCGGCAGCTGTTCGAGGACGCTGTTCAGCTCATCGCCGCGGAGGACGCCCGAGGCCATACCCTGGGCGAGCTGGATCATGCCCGCCTGGGCCTCCGTCGCGCTCGCGCCCGACAAGGCAATGGCTTGGTTCAGCGACTTCGTGAAGTCGATCAGCTCCTGCTGGCTCAGGCCCATGTCCTTCGCGCTGTTGGCCAGTCGCCCATACGTCTCCACCGTCCCCTCGAAGGACTGGCGAGTGCTGTTGGCTACGCCCAGCAGCTGCTGATAGACCGCGGTGAGGTTCTGGGCCTCCAGGCCGGTCGCCCGGAGTCGGTTCTGAAGGTTGGTGAAGGTGTCCAGAAGTCGGACCAGCTCACCAGCCGTGATCGCGGCCCCGAGGGTCGCCAGGGCCTTCTTCAGGAACTCCACCCCATCGGCGGACTTTCGAGCACCACCGCCGATGTCCTCCAGGTTGCGCTTAACAACCCGCGAACCTCGCTCAGTGATGACTATGTCAATGCGTTCTTCGGCCATTGTCAGCTCCCCGGATCGCCGTCAACAATACGGCCAAATTGAACAACCTGGACGGCCTCCATGACCGCCTGCTCCACGAAGTTCGCCGGAGCCTGGGCGGAGTACCCGTCATTCAGCCGCTGGATGTACGGCAGGTTGTTGGTGATGTGGATTTCCTCGCCCGCCGTGTACCCGCTGATGACGGCTTCGGCCTGATTCAGCGCGGCCTGAGTGTTCGCCGCTTCGGTGCTCCCGGACTCGCCCGGGGCGTAGGCGTCGATGGTGGCGGAGGCGGGACCGCCAATGGCGGCGATCCAGTTGGAGCGGGCGCGGCCCGTGTCCACGGGCGTCCCTGAGACCACGGCTTGGTCTGCGGCGAGGGCGACCTTGCGCGTCAGCGCGTCAGCACCCTCCGCGACCTTGCGGCCCCGGAGGGTGATGCGTCTGCTGAAATCACTTAGACTTGGCACGGGCCTTACTCCATTCAAGGTACTTCGAGTCAAGCCGCTGGATGAACCAAATGAAGTCCTCCCGCTGCTCGCCGTCGATTTCGTTGAGGACACAATACTCCAGAATGGCCAACAACGGAATCGGACCCAGGCCCATGCCTACTTGCCTACATGACGTCAGCTCCAAAAAGCCCGTGTAGAATAGCTCTGAGCCAAGGTTTAGCTCCGGGGCGTTCTGTATGCGGTCGGGCAACGGCATCCCGAACCGCGTACACTGCTCAATGATCTTCCGTTCTACGGGGCCTTGCTCGAACCCGTAGTGGAGGACTTCCCAGAGTTTCCCAGGTCGGCTTCCCGCACTTCTTCCCGGAACAGCGCCACGTTGTTGGCCTGCTCGCGGAGGTCCGCAAACAGGTCCGGCAGGTCCTCGAACAGCTTCAGGACGTTCTCACGCTTGAACTCCATCGGCTGGCCGTCCGGCCCTTCCACGTTGATCCAGTCCAGCACCACCGTGTCCGCGAACACCTCCTTGTACAGCTTGTCGGCGGTCTTGTTGTCCAGCATCCCGGTCTGGATGGCCTTGCGATAGGGGCGGGTGGCTTTCTCCAGGGCCTTCGAGAAGGCGGAGTTGTGACCACCGGCTCGCGCGATCTTGATGCGGACCGGCTCGCCCTTTTCGGTCTGACCGTATTCCAGCCAGATGCCATCGGTTTCCAGGTTCTCGTTGGTCTTGAACAGTTTGTACAGGCTCATTCTCGTTTTCTCCGCGGTTGAGAGGGTTCGGGCGGGCCGGAGCCCGCCCCGGGTTGATTATACGTCAGCAGCGTTCGGAAGGTAAGGGAATTCATTGAACAAGAGGGTGTGCTTGTTCGAGCCTTCCGCCGCTTCGATGGACAGGGGCAGGGTGATGGGCTGGTCCTGTTCCACGTTCAGGCGACCGTCGCCCAACGCGATCAGGGGGATGTCCCAGACCATGCCGGCGTTGTTCTTCACCAAGGCGAAGTCCAGCGCCACGTCCGAGTTGTTGCGCACCGCCTGGACCGCGGCGATGTCCGCGAAGTAGGCAGTGACCGAACCCGACACCGCGAAGGTGCCTGCGCTCACGTCGAAGGCCCCGAGGACAGCGACCGCCTTGTTGGGCGAGACGTTGTTGTTCACGGTCAGGGTCAGTTCCGTGAGGAAGGCGAACAGCGGGCTGGGGTTCGCGTTCCCGGCGGTGACCAGGTGCATCTTGATCCGGCTGAAGTCCGAGGAGGTGTTGAATGCGGGAGCCTCCACGAGGTCGGGACGGGTGCCCGACTTCACGCCCACGGAGCCGTCGCGCTGCTCGTTGTCCACCGCGATGAAACCCAGCTCCGCCGTGACCTTGTCGGCCTGACGGATTTGAAGGCTCATCTCATTCGGGACCGCGCCCACCAGGTACTCCGACATGGTGCCGTTGGCGTCCTGGCCCAGGGTACGCTCCAGCTGGTAGCTGCGGCGCTTGATCAGGTTCGCTGCGGCCTCGTTCTTGATGACGTTGCCGAAGAACAGGCGGATGGTCTTGCCGGTTCCGGTTTCGGTCACCATCGTGGCTGCGGTCTTGTCCAGCTCGATGTAGGTGGCAGCGACCGCGCGGACGCGGGCGAAGCCGTTGTTGGCGGCGTTGGTGAACTTGGTCGCCGCCGCGTCCCCGCCGATGAACACCCACTCGCCCGGGATCAGGCCCAGGGTCGTGAGGTCCTTCGTGCCGGAGGCGCGGACCAGGCGCGGGTAGCTGCCCGACACGTCCACGTTGATCTCCGCGGAGCCGAACTGGAAACCGACTTTCTGCAGCTTCGCGTCGGCACCCGGGGTTTCGTCCACGAGGCCATCGCCCACCACCACGGTTCCCGAGGTGGAGCTGGCGACCTGCTTCAGGCCGTTGTTCGCCGCTTGGGCGAAGCCCGAGGCCAGCACCAGATCGCCCGCGAGGAAGCCCGCGAGGCCCGAGGCCGCAGCATAGGTGTCGTTGGAGGCCGTCACGCCCGTCAGGACCACCGCCGTGCCGTTCATCGGAGCCGTGGTCAGCTTCTCGCGGATGTCCGCGAAGAAGAAGCCCTGCAGCAACCGGGTCAGGTTGGTCTGGGTGATGTCCTGGGCGAAACCGCCGGAGGCGTCCAGGTCGGTCGTCACGCCCTTCTTGCGCTGGCGAGACGGGTTGATGGGGTTCCGGGCGATGGTGCTGATTTGGCCACCAAAGTCGTTGTAGCTGTTCGGCTCCAGAGGATGCCAAACGGGCGAGCCCGGAAGGGTCTTGATGTCAGTTTCCTCAGCGTACCGGAGGCCGGTCACGTTGGAGTCGATTTTGTTGGCCATGTTCAGCTCCTTATATCAAGTGGGCGAGGGGTTCACCGCAGTTCGTCATACACAAATTCCACCAGGACGTTCATCTGATACCACGTCCCGTCCGGTCCAATCTCCTGAATCCGGGCGTTGCGGAACCAAATGCCACTCGCGGTGCCTCGCCCCTCGAAGGCGTCCCGGGCAATTATCGCGCATTTTTCAGCAAGAGACAAGCCTTGTCCACCCGACAGGGGCGTGAAAACTTGTACCGTGATCAGTCCGGGACGGGTAAAGCGGCGACCGCCGGTGGGTCCGAAGGTCGCCTGCCGCGAAGTCGTGTGGCGCAACGTGATCCGGGCATAGGGCTTGTCCGCGGGCGGAGGGTCGCCCGCGTCCACCCCGGGCCATTCCACGCGGATCGGAGCCCCGCCGTTGAGGGCCGGGGTGTCCGTGGTCCACTTGGTGTTGAACAGCCCAAGGATTTCGTCGCGGGCGCTGTCAAAGGTCGGGATGGTCATTGGCGCACCTGCAATTCATACATGATCGCTTGCCCGTTCGGGTTCAGCGGTTTCACGGCGATGACCTTCCAGACCTCCAAGCCCCGCAGCACCAAGCCTTCGACCTCCGGCGGAGCCGTCAGGCCCTCCGCGGGCATGAACACCCGCTGGTCGCCCATGCGGATCGTCTGGCCGTCGATGTAGCGTTGCTCATAGTCCAGGAACACCGCCTCAATGGTCTGGTCCGCCGCGACGTTGCCGCCCGGCTTCCAAGGCTTCGCCGGATCGGGAGCGGCCCCGGCGGTGAAGCCCCGGAGGGTCACGGCCTGGCCGTTCTTCTTGATCAGCTTCTTGGCCAGCGCGATAGCGGAGTCAAACCGTGCCATGGATCACCCCCGCAGCAACGTGCCGCCGGAGCGGACAAGGCCCGCGCGGACCAGCTTCTGGTCCGCCGCCGGGTATTTGGGCATCTGGAACACGGCCCCGCCCACGAAGGTGACGGACTCGCTGATGGGTCCGACCGCTTCCGACTTCGACAGGACCGCCACGCCCGAGGCGTTCCGCTCCGGGTCGGGGTTCAGCTCCGCGGCGAGGGCGCGCAAGGCGTACTCACAGCAGGCTTCCTTCACCTCCGGCGGGATGTCGTTGATGTAGTAGCGGTCACGGTCCCAGGCGTCCGTCCGAGGCCATTCCGTGGTCTGGTCGCGGCCCAGCCGCTTCTTGCCCACGAAGTTGAACCGCTGGTCCAGGTAGTCGGTCGCGCGGATGACCGCGGCCTCAATCTGAGGGTCCGTGTAGCCCGCGAAGGAGTTGCCGCGGTCAGTGTGGTAGGTCTTGAACTCCTCCACGCTGATGTAGGCGTTCGCCCCGGCGACGGCTCCCGTGTTGTCTTGGACGATCAAGGCCATCACGTCCTCCAGAAGGCTTGATATTTGGCCCGGCGGATCGTCAGGACGTTCCGCACGTGGCTCCGGTTGATCTCATACCAGCTCCGGTTCCCGTACCCGGGCTGAGGGACGCGGGACTTGAGGCTGGTGCGTTCCACGTGCCCAAACCAACGGGCCGTGTCGCATCCGCGGGTGTTCGAGCACAGGCGGCGATCCTGTAGGACGCCCGCCGCCCCGCCGTTGTAGCTGGACAGGACGAAGGCCCACTGGTCCGTGACCGTTGCGCCCGGGTTCGCGGCGATCATCCGCCACAGGCTCCGGTTCATTTCCACGATGGCCGTGAGCTGGAAGCCCGGGTCATAGCGGTTCTCCCAGGTCCAATCGCGGAGGGAGGCGTGGGCGTTGCGCAGTTCGTTGAACACGTTCATGCGTTCGGAGCCGTCTGGGCGATATGCGACCGTGACCTGACCGAAGCCGAAGCCGTATTCACGAGGGGTGCGCAGCTCCGCCCGCGGGTTCCAGCAGCGGGAGTGAGTCAGGCTGATACAGCTTTCCTGCTCCACCAGACCGGCGAGGGTCCAGGGCTCCGGGGCTTGCGGCCAGACCTCCCGCTGCTTCTCGACTAGCACTGGCGCGTACACCTTCGCCCCCGAAGGGACGAAGGTGCGGGCGTCCTGGGCGAGGGCGACGGAGCCGAAGGCCCAGCAGAGGACCGCGAAGGCGAAGTGAATCAGGCTTTTGCCCATAGCACCAATCCCAAGAAGGTGAAGCAGATAGTCAGGGAGACGGCGAGGACCACGAGGCCCCCAGCCACGGAGCCCTCCCGGGCACGCGCGAGCCATTCCGATAGGTTCACCTGGGGTAGTACCACACGGGTGATCACAACGGTGATCCCCGCCAGCGCGATGGCAAACGCTGTCCACTGCGCGAGGGTCACGACCATGGCCGGGTCGATCAGCAGCAACGGGACGATGCTGGCGATGAGCAGGACCCAGGCCGTGAGGTCCAGGAAGGGCGCGAGGCGCTTGCGCAGTCGGGCAAGGAAGCGGGTGACTGCGATGTTCATTGTTGGTTCTCCGGTTGCGGTATGGTACAAAGCTGGACGGCGGACCGCGCCCAAGCCTGAAGGGCGGTCAGTTTCCTGATGGCCCGGTCGCCGTCTGCGGCGATTCCCCAGAGAGCTGCTGAAGTCTCTGGCGCAAGTTCGGCTGTTCCGGCTCCATCAGCTCCGCCGGGGGCGGACTCAGCCGCACCGGATCGGGCCGCACCACAAGAGGAGACTTGGAGGCGCAGCCGCTGATTGCCAGACCGCAGATCAGCAATAGTGCGCTCATCCCGCGCCCGGGCGTCCGCTTGCTGTTGGGCGAACTCCGCCCGGAGGTCTGCGACACGCTGTTCATGGGCTTTCTCCTGTTCACGGTTCTTGTCGTTGGCCTCAGCCAGGAGGCGTTCCTGCTCCCGTTCCCGGGCGCGGACCTCCTCCTTGTATTTGTCCATGGCCTCCGCCGCCTCCGCGGTCGCGTCCGCCTTCCCGGAGCCGTAGCCGTAGCCGTAGCCCGCGAAGGCGATCAAGGCGACGGCGAGCAGGACGCCCGCCGCGGCCCAGACCTTGGAGGAGGGGAAGCCGAACACGGGTCAGACCCCGCCCTTGTCCATGCCCTTGATCGGGGCGGTGGGACCGGAGGGGGCCGGAGCGGACTTGCCGCCCATGACCACGTTCTTCGAGTTCTGGCCGTGACGCACGCCAGACTTCGAGGCATTGACCATCTTCGAGGCGGTTGCCTTGATGGTGCCGGATTTCGCCATGATGTTTCTCCTTCGGAGTTGGTTGGGTTACTGAGCAGCCTTCGCCTTGTCGCGGGTATGACCCGGGGCGACGGCTTCCACGTCAGCGCGGGTGATGCCGGCAGAGCCATACAGCTTCTCCACGGCGGTCATCGCGGGCTTCCCGTCCTTGGTCCAGTGGGTGTCGTCCGCCGGGTCCAGGCCCAGGACCGCCTTCTGGAGCTTGGTGTTCAGCTCCACGGTCGGCTCCTTCGCCGGATCGGTCAGGACCGCCGGTTGTCCGTCCCCATCGGGTACACCCCCGGCTTGCCCGGCTTCGGCTTCGACACCTCCGCCGCTGACAGGTGCCGCGTCACCGGCTTCAGTCCCGCCCCCGTTGGGCTGAACGTCGCTGTGTACCGGCTGTTGGCCGTCCGGCTGGGAGCCTTCTTGAAGATCACGCTGGCCATCGGGCACCTCCTTCAGTGCGGGGTGTCCTTCCGGGTAAGCCTGCCAGTTGCGTTCGAGGAAGCGGGCGTGCAGGGCGACCTCCTCCGCCGGAGCGGTGATGGTCAAGCGGCCCTTCTCGAAGGTGTAGGGCTGACTGCCCAAGCGAATCGTGCGGCCCGCGAGGGCTCCGGTCAGGACAAAGGTTGTTTGGATGATGGTGGACATTTGTACAGTTCTCCGGGTAGATTAAGCAAAAAGGGCGGACCGATCCATGACCGGCCCGCCCTTCGGGTACAGCGGGGCAGCGCCCGCCCCGTCGCGGGGCGAGCACTTAGTTGAGGATGCCGTCTGCGGCGGCAAGCCCCTTCTCGCTGAACATAGCCAGGCCGCAGTACCACTTGACGCGCCAGATGTGCTCATCGGAGTTCTCCGACTCTCCCACGTCCACAACCTGGATGCCCGCGGCCTGAGTCGCGGTCAGACCGGCGATGCCGTGGGTGCGCGAACCGTCATCCAGCGTACCAGCGAAGATCGTGGTGGTGTTGGTGCCGGTGCCCTTGGTCTGGTTGGTCGGGATGTAGTCGTTGCGGAAGATCGGCGTGCCGGAGTAGGCCGGGACCTCCGCACCGCCGGGCAGCTCGACAACCTCGTTGATGGACGCACCACCCAGGGCGCGGAGCAGCGCCTTGTAGCTGCGCAGGGTACGCGCGTGCATGGTCAGGTAGTCCACCTGGCCGTCCTTGTCCACCACGAGGTCCATCAGCTCATCCAGGATGGCGAAGCTGATGCTGGAGCCGTTCGCGCCGGTGGTCGCTTTCTGACCGGAGGCGCACAGCTGGATCAGGCCCGCGAACTCGTTGCCCGCGCCGGTGCCGTTGATCAGCTGGTCCTGGTACTTGCGGCCAGCGGACTTCGCCTTGGAGGCGATCTGGACAGCGGTCTGGTCGTTGCCGTCGCCGGAGCGGGTGGCCTGGATCAGGCCGTTCACTTCGGCGTCACCCATGATGGTGGTGAGGTTGGAGTTGACCTTGGTGAAGGTCGCAGCGGCCTTACCAGCACCCGCGCCGGAGAAGGTCGTGCCGACACCGGCCATGATGACGTCGCCAAGGACGTTCTCGCGGTTGTACGCGAGGCTGTTGCCTTCGATGGAATCGAAGGGCAGCACGTCGAACATGCGGTTGACGGTGATGATGTTTTCGATCACGCCAGCAACCAGTTCGTCCTGGGCCAGCTTGGCGCTTTCGGCAAGGGTAACAGAAGCCATGATGGTTTCTCCATTGAGAGGTTGTTGATTCAGTAGGTTTCAGCCCAGTCCCGCGTCACGCGGAGTTCGCTGCGGCCCCGGAATCACTCCTGCTGGCCCTCGCATTTGGCTTTTCACCAAAAGTGTCGGAAGTATAACGCCAATTTTCCGACAAGGGAAGCCGGGGCGCGTTCCGGCCTCCCTCGTGGGATCAGCGGCCCCGGCGGAAGTTGCCCTTGGCCAGGCCTGCGGCGATCTTCTCGTTGGCCGTCAGGACCTTGCCCTGCTGGCGCGGAGGCATGCCGCCGCCACGCGGAGGCATGCCGCCGCCCGCCGGGGCTTCCGACTCGAACAGGCGGCCATACTTCTCGTTGGCCTTCATTTCGCTGACCAGCTCGCGGATGGTCATGGGCTGGCCGGTCACGCCCGAGTAACGCTGGTCACCCTGGGCATCGACCACGAACACCTTGAATTCGCCGTCCTGCTCGACCACCTTGACCTGGTTCTTGATGAACGGCAGCAGGAGTTCCGGGACGCCCTTCAGCTCCGCAACGGCGGCAGTGGCGGCGTTCTCGACCAGGAGCCCATACAGCTGGTTCTGGAGGGCTTCGGCGCGTGCTCCGGCCTTCTTCAGGTCCTTCGCGTGCGCATCGGCCAGCTCCTGGCGAACCTTGTCCAGGTTCAGCTTGGCTTCGCCGCCCTTGGCCAGTTCGTTCTGGAGTTCGGTCAGCTTCGTGGTGATGTTGGCCTTGATTTCCTCCGGCGTCGCACCGAAGTCAGCCAGCGGGGTCAGGTCCACGGAGGTCTTGGCCTTCGCTTCGGCGCGAGCGGCCTTGAGGGAACGGTTCAGGCCAGTCACGGCCTCCACGATCCCCTTGTGGGCTTCGTCCGGGACGTACTTGCCGTCATCGCCATGCTTGTAGATTCCCCGGAACTGTTCCGGGACCTTGTCGATGGAATCGACCGGAGTGAATTCAAAGTCCATAATTGTATCCTCATTGTCGGCGGATCACCCGCCAGTGTTGTGCCTCACGCACGGTTCATATTGTAGCCTCAGAACTTTTCAGGGTCAAGGCCAGCCTTGCGGAAGGCGTCCGGCTTGCGCTCCGCGAGTTGGGACAGGGTCAGCTCGTTGCCGGCCCGATCCACAAATTGATCCACGTTCAGCCCGCCCTCCCGGAACAGCTTGGCCTTGGTCTTGCCCAGGACCTCATCCTGGAAGCCCGCGGGCTGACGCTTCAAGAAGTCCTGATATGTGGTCGCCGCCGGAACCCGGCCCACGTTCTCCGCGGCCCAAGCCTTCCTGATGTCCTGGATCGGCTTGCCCTGCTCCTTCGCCATCCGGCGGAAGTCGATTTCACGCTTGGCGCGGGTCCGGGTGTCCGTCACGGTCGGGCGATTGCCCAGAAGGCCCACGCCGTCGATGTAGGCGACCATCACCGACCGGCAGTTGAAGTGGGCCGGGGGCTTCGCGTCCTTGGGCTGGAGCAGGGGGATGTCCGCGGGCAGCTCATTGTCGCCCACGGGGCTCCCGTGGCCGTCCCGGGCGCGGCATACAGCCGTGGTCCGACCGTCCAGCGTGCTCACCCAGACCTTCGCCGTGATGATGTCGCTGTTGGCGTCCCAGACGTAGCCCCGCGCGGTGTTGGACACGTGGTTCACCGCGGTGCGGACGATCCCCTGGGCGTCCCGCCTGGTCATCGACAAGATGCCGTCCGCATAGGCGTTCTTGCGCGTCCCGACCACCCGCCGCACGATGTCGTCAATGGGCTCCCCGTTCGTCATCCCGAGCTGAAGGGCCGTGGTCAGCCGCTGCTGGTCCACCGCCTCCAGGGTGCTGAACCAGTCCCGGAGGAACCGGCCCTGGAACGGGCGGGAGGTGGCGATGGCCCGGAGCTGGTCCGCGTTCACCGCCATGAAGCCCACCTCAATCGTGATGGAGGACTGTAGCAGGTCGATTTCGGCCTGGCCTTCGAGGACGGCGAGCTGCCCGAGTTCGTCCCGCACCAGGGTCTTGTACTCCGCGAGGGCCGCGGCCCGGGCTCCGCGGATGTCCGTGAGCAGAGCCTTCCAGCGTTCGCCGGTGAAGTCCAGGTCACGGCCCTCGAAGCGGGCGAGCCGGGTGCGCAGGCGTTCGGTCAGGTCGCGGTCCGCCTCCTCCAGGAGCCGGGCGACCCGCTTGGTCAGGCCCGCGGTGTAGCGGCGCAGGTCGATTTGGTGACGCAGCGCGGCGTCCCGGTATGCCTCGTTGATGGTCTGGGTGACGGGGGCGGGAGAACGGCCCGCGGGAGGCTTCGCGGCAGCGAGGCGTTCCCGCATACCATTGTCGCCCAGGTAGTCCTCGCGGAACCTCCCGACCCCCTCCACGAGGAGGGTGCGTTGATCGGTCCCCCCGCCCTGTTCCAAGGCGAACCTCTCCGCGAACCATTCACTCAGGTTCTTTTTTGAATACTCACTAGGATCGCCCAGCCGCTTGCGCAGGTCCTCTCTTGCGGCTTTCCAAGCGGCAAAGCCGTCGTCATCCAACGACTGTTTTATGTGAGCCTCGACCGCATGCGCATATTCGTGGTCGATCAGCGAGGACAGCCCGCGGCCACCCACATTGACCGAGTAGCCGCGATCCGCCATCGCCCGCTCAGCAGCCTCCCAAGTACCCCCCAACCCGTTGGTGGAGAACGTGAGACGTTTGGTGAAGTTGTCGTAATCGGAGGTGAGCCCGGAGGTATAGGCCACCCCCTTGAACACCCGATCCGGGACGCCATACAGCTTCTGGAGCTCGGCGATACGGGCCAGGATGCCGTCATGAACCTCCGGGCTTACTCCAATTTCAGCGAGGGTTGCGGCGGTCTCCTCGAAACCATCCGCGACCCGCTTCATATACACCACTACAGTGTCGGGAGTAGAAGCCATCAGCGTTCCTCCGACTCAGGCTTGGGTCCGTTCATGCCGAAGTGGGTACAACGCCCGATCAACGGGGCGAGGACGATGCTCAGGAGGAGCCAAAGCCCCAAGAAGTGCCAGACGTTCATGACTCGCCTCCAGGATTTCCACCACCTTCTCCGCCTTCGCCGCCCTCGCCTTCGCCTTCGCCCCCACCCTCCCCACCTTCGGGCGGGTTCTTCTGGGCCGGGTCCAGGTCCAAGCCAGCGCGGCCCATCGCCTCGCTGATTTCCTCCATCAGCTCCTCCCAGTCCTCATCCTCATCGAAGTCCTCCGGGAGGACCCCGCGCAGGCGGAGGCCGTTCAGGTAGGTCTTGCGGCTGATGTCGCGCTTCTCGCGTGCGACTTGGAGGGCCTGAAGGCCCGGGGCGTCCATTTCCTCCAGGTCATAGTCCTTCACCAGCTCCACGGTGCCGCCGTTCGGCCCAAGGCGGAGCCAGTCCGCGGTGATGTCCAGGGCCTGGGCCAGGGCGTCCTCGAACAGCCCAGTCATCGCGCTCAGGTCGCTGGTCGCCTCCGCGCTGTCCAGCGCCCGGGCGGTCGCCGTCTGCCCGCCGGTCTTGCGCTTCAGGAACTCCGCGCCATAGCCCGCCATCTGCTCCTCAAGGTCCTTGAGGTCCGTGCGGCCCGCGGCGATGGCTTTGCCGGTGTGCTCCACGTAGTAGAACCGGCCCGCCGGGTCCGGGTTGTACAGCACCTTGTTCGGCCCTACCACCACCGGGTCCGAGTCCTCCCCAGACGCCCCCGAGCAGGCGAGGATCGGGAAGCGGGAGACGGTGAGGATGTGGCGTTGGTCGGAGGCGGACTGCCAGTGCGCCACGTTGATGTGAGCCAGGTCCAGGAGCGGGGGCTTGCCCATCATGAAGCCTTGGCGGTCCGCGTAGAAGGTGACCAGCGGGACGTAGTTCAGCCCCGTCGCCCACTCATCCGCCAGCGCCCACTCCTCCTTCTGGGCGTTGGACTTCTTCACCGGCTCCCAGAGCTGGACAAGGCCCGGCTCCAGGACGCGGATGCGGCGCTTGCAGACCTCCGCGAAGCCGTCCTGCTCCATGTAGTGTTCGATGATGCGGACGTGCTGGAGGACTTCGACCCCGTTGATCACCTCCGACCGGGCGAACAGCAGGCACTCCGGCTTGATCATCACCCAGTACGGGCGCAGGCCCTCCCGGCGGTCATCCGCCAGGGTCCGGGGTTGGCCGTCCTCCCGCGGGGCCGGGCGCGGCATGTCGATGAGGACGTGGCAGAGGGCCTTGGCCATGCCTTCGCGGAACCACTGACGGGCGAACACGTCCAGGTTGTTCCCCTGGAGGTCCACGTCAGTCATGATCGTCTCCTCAATCGCCTTGGGTACGTCCTCGTTGAGCTTGATCGGCTCGCTGAAGGGCTTGCCGCTCATGGTGTCCAGCGTCTGTTCGACCATGTTGAGGAGGACGGCGGAGGCCATGCGCTCCTGATAGCCCTTGTCCGTCTCCTCCTGGTGGCGGGGCAGGTACGTCTCGCCCGCCTCGCGCATTGCTTCGGTCCCGCCCAGCAGCGTCTCGATGACGTGCCAGCGCGGGAGCATCTGGTCATACGCCCCGCTGGTCGTGGCGGGGCTCTTTGGGTCTTTGTCGGCCATGGTCGGTTCTCCTGGTTCGCGGATTCTCGCCCGAAGGCGAGGACCCGGCAAGTTGTATTACATGTTGCCCTGCTTGACGCCACGCAGCTTCTTCCTTACCCGATACCTGATGCAGTCGGCTATGTGGTCCTCCGCCTCCGTGTTCACGTCATCCAGGTCCTTGTCGTCGCGGGGCAGCACCGGGACCGTCTCAATGGTCTGCTGACACCCGTCGAAGATGAACAGCCCAGGGACCTCGCGCGGTCCCCCGCCCGCCGGAGGCAGCGCCCCCTTGAGCAGCTTGCGGATTTGCTCCCAGCCCTGCTTGCGCGAGCCTGGGCCCTTGTCCGCGGGCGTCCAGCGCACGCCCTTCTTCTCCATGTCCACGGCGATGCTGTTGCCGTTCTCCACGTCGAAGATGGAGGAGTCAGCGGGGCCGGGCTTGACCCGACCTTCCAGCGCCCAGTCATCCTCCCGGTCCTTCACCCCTTGGGCGACCTCCGAGGCGAGCATGCGGACGCCCTCGTTGCGGGTTCCGTTCCAGCCATACCACTCCTGGATCAGGTACAGATCGCCCCGCACCTTCCCGTACACGCGGCCATTCCACTCGAACGGCTCCCCATTCGACTCCGCCCACCACAGGACGGCGAAGGGCTTGGAGCTGCCCCAGTCGAAGCTGCGGTCAATCTTCCACCGCTTCGGGATCACCGACAGCGGGACGGAGGGCACCACGTGTACGTCCCCGCGGTAGATGTCGTCAAACATCCCTCCCGCGATGATGTCCCAGGAGCCGTGGAGCCAGGCGGCGAGTTCGGAGGGGTTCCGGGCCGCGGCTCGAATCTTGCTGATGTACTCCGGGTCAGCGTGGAGCAGGATTTGGTTCTCATAGATGGACCCGTGGATGGCGACCCGGGGCGGTTCGCGATCGCCGTCTCGCATCGCGTCCAGGATCACCCGACCGCGCATGTGGGGGAGGCGGAAGCGGGCCTTGACCCAGTTGTGGCCGGGGCCGTAGGGGTTGGTGGTCGCCCGGTAGCAGCGGGGCATCCCCGGCTTCGTGGAGCGGCAGCAGGACATCATGACGGTGTAACACTTGTCGTCGGGCCAGTTGCAGAGTTCTTCCCAGCCAATCCACGGGTATGCGTGGCCGTGGTAGTTCCAATAATCCTCCGGCGACTTCATGTGACGCAGCAGCAGCTCCTCGCCGTCCGGGAAGGTCCACTTGTGCTCCACCTTGTTGTACTTGGCCCCCGGGAAGATGCGCTTGAACCACTTGTTGGTCTTGTTGATCACGTCCGACAACTGGGGGTAGGTCTGACGGAACAGGATGCCCCGCCACTCCGACCCGTAGCCCTTCCCCACATGCTGAAGGAAGTCCATCAGCAGGCAGTCGGTCTTGCCCGGGCCGCGCGTCCCCTCATACAGCACCTCGAAGATCGGGTGTGCCATGAGGAAGGCGAGCTGCGACCCGTACTGCGGGCACCAGGTCGCCTCCGACTCCTTGCCCGTCTCCGGGTCCACGTAGTAGCCCCGCAGCTCGCCGGGCTCCGCCTCGCGCCACTCAATCGGGTAGTCCGGGCGGGCCGCGATGGCGACCGCCTTGCTCACTTCGGTCTGGGCAAACATCAGCTGCCCTCCCCGGTCGGACGGCCCACGGTCCCGCGGGCGAGGTCCCCAAACTGGTTCTGCCACTCGTTGATCGTGGCCGGAGCCCCCGGGACGATCAGCACGCCCCCGCCCGATCCGCTCTGGCTCATGCCCGATCCGTCCTTGTCCTTGAACTCCGGCTTGTGTGCGCGGAGCATCGCCAGCATCATCGAATCGCTGTACACCTTCTCATAGGTGATGATCTCATCCTTGAACTTCCCGCCGATGATCGGGCGCTCCACGCCGTCCCGCGCCCGCTTCAGGGCCGGGGCAAACATGTTCTCGTCAATGAAGGCTTGCAGCGCGTCCTCGAAGGCTTCGGCAAACTCCGGGTCACGCTTCAGATGATCATACAAAGTGGTGATGGAGACGCCCACCGCCTCCGCGCAAAGGGCGCGGCACCCATTCAACTCCGGGTGCGACCGGAACAGGTCCAGGAACTGCTGCTTGCGGTCCGAGGTGAAGGGCACCATCGGCTTCCGCTGAAGTTTTTCAATCGGGCGCATCACGCTCCCCTCTCAGTGTACTGTTCGTCAATCGCGCATCACGCGGCGATCCGTCCCCGGCCTCACGCCCAAGGACATCCTTGCCGCGAGTATAGCGTGAGGTTGTACATTAGCCAAGGGCGAGGGTCGCGCCCGCGGGAGTCGATGAGCCCAGGTGTATGCTGGAGCGAATTGCCCAAGCAGGCACGCGGCGTCCTCCGCTTAGGTTCGAGGGGTCGCGCTTCACTTCCACGTCCGAAGAAGTAAAAAGTCAAGCGGGCAAAAAGGCCATATAAAACAGCCCTTTATAGATAGATAGATAGATAGATACTTAACTTACTTAACTTACTTACCTTAGCCCCCTGGGAGCCCTTCGGACACCAGAAAGCCTCAACAAGGATTCTCCTGGGCCGGTCCGCCGGGTCGATTTGTCGGGCGAATTTATTTCAGGTAAGAATCCCAAGTAACCTAAGCGCAAGGTGCGGGAACCCCAGACGGGCTTGACTTCCCGCCACGCCTTGCTTCATACTTTTTCGGAGCCGAACCCAAGCGCACTCCCGTAACCCAAGCGCACCCGGTCGAAGTGGAGAAGGAGGAGGGAGCCCCGCCGGTTTTCCCGCAGCCTTCGGCCTCCTGTAGTGAAGTCGGCACCATTGCCGCCCGGCGGGGCATTGATCGTGAGGAGGTCTTCAGCGGCCTTCCATGTGGTCGAACACGGCTTGGTCGATGCGTTCGCGCTCCGCGTCCGTCAGCTTCCGCTCCAGCCAGGGCGCGGGGCGTCCGCGGCGGTCGCGGACTTCCCATTCACCGCACCCGCCTTCCGCCGGGTAGCAGTATTCCGGCGGGCCGCTCACCTTCGCGGGCACGTAGGGTTCCCAGTAGGTGACCACGATGAGGCATGGGATGCCTGCCACGCGGTCCTCGAACTCAGCCAGCGCCATTGGTTCAGTCCATCACCACGGAAAGGTCCAGGCCCTGGAGGAAGAAGCCCAGCTTGTCATTCACGGCCCGTTCGATTTCCTTGCGGATCGTCGCAGCCCGTTTCCGCTTCTCCGTGTACAAGCTGTACGTGATCCGGTTCCCCCAGACGCTGTCACGCACGCTGATTCCGATGCTGGGGCGGTTCAGACACGTGCTGTACTTGTCGGAGGTCTTGCGGATCGTCGTGAAGTGGAGGTCATTCACCACGAGGTTCTGCGAGTTCTCCCCGATCACCTCCAGTTCCTTCGACTCGAACTTGTTGGCAGCTCCGATGATCCCGGAGCCGTCCGCAATTTCCACGTAGTAGTGCTTGATCAGTCTCTTCATGATTCAGTTCCTTGACGGTATGGAAGGGAGCCGGACCCAGTGATCAGTCCCGGCTTCGTTGTCGCAGAGTCGCCACAGCGTGCCGTCCTCGCATTCGACAACCACCTGGCGGACCAGGTAGCCGTCGCGGGTCGTGCCCACGGAGGAGGTCATGGACCGCACGCGGCGGTCGGGCGGGGTGTTGGGCGTGTTCATGCGTCATCCTCCGGCGGGTTCCCGCCTTCCGTCCCGTCGCAGAAGGTACAGCGGTCAGGACCCAGCGTGCTTTGTTGAAAGCCGGTCGCCTCGCAGGTCGGGCAGGTCCGGTTCTCCTCGAAGTCCTCCGCCGGGAAGGCGTGCCAGCCGTAGCCCAGGGCGTCCGCGGGCGGGCCTTCGGGCTTCTCCGCCGGGATCGGGTCGCCGCTTCGGGTCAGGCTCCAGTCATCGAACTGCGCCACGACATGGCCGTGGGTCGCCTCGCGCAGCAGCGCGGTCTTGCCGATTAGGTGCGGGATCGGGCCGCGGTAGATTCCCCGCTTCATGCTCCGCCCTCCTTCGCCCACGGGCAGTTCGGGGCCGTGTGGCCTTCCCCTCCGCACAGGGCGCAAGCCTTCAGGGCCGCGCGGACTTCGCCCGGGACCTCGTTGAGCAGCTGGATCGCGTTGGCGTCCAGGGCGCTCGCGCCCCAGTTGAACTTCGGCAGGGCCTCCTCGAACAGGCGAGCGGCCCGGGCGAGGGTCGCCTGGGCGTCCGCCGGTCCGGGAATCTCCAGGAAGTGGCGGAAGATGTCCGCGGCGAGGCGGGCCGCTCCTTCACGAGTCACTTGGACGTACCCGTGGTCACTCGTGATTTGGAGACAGTAGCCCCGGGCGTCTCCGCCATAGAACCCGGTCAGCTGGTAGCCTTCCCGGGGGCGGTTGATCAGTTCGGTGCTCATCATTCACCTCCCGGGGCGTTGCTCAGGGCTTCGTCCAGCTCGCGGCGGTCGATGGTCACCCCGACCTCCTCCAGCATGTCCGCGGCGAGTTCGAGGAGGGACGCCCGGGCGCGGGCTTCCGATCCGCCCAGGGGGTCGTTCACGTGTTCCGCGCAGTCGCGGAGGTCGTTGAGGGTGTTCTCCCAACGACAGTAGCTCATATTGGCCATGGCGGGCTCCTTCCGGGGGCGGTTGATCAGTTCGGTGCTCATTTTTCATCCTCCTTCGATCCCCACAGCTCCGCGTGCAGATCACTCATCACGAGGGCCGCGCGATACTCCCGAGCGTGTTTGTTTTCGCCATGCTGGTTAGCCAACCGAAGCTCGAAAATCTCCCGTGTTATTTGGCGTTGACAACCGGCATCGAACCTCAAACCCTTGTCGGTGATGTAGGCGGCGAAGTACGCGCAGCGCGATCCGATAGGGCCGATTTGGAAGATGGGACGTTCTCCGACCAATGTGCAGTCGTCCTTGATCTTGGCACCCGCCAGGTAGGCACGCGCCAGGTTGGCCCCCGCCAGGTAGGCACCCGCCAGGTCGGCACCCGTCAGGTTGGCACCCGCCAGGTCGGCACCCGTCAGGTTGGCACCCGTCAGGTTGGCACCCGTCAGGTTGGCACCCGCCAGGTAGGCACCCGCCAGGTAGGCACCCGCCAGGTAGGCACCCTCCAGGTAGGCACCCGTCAGGTAGGCACCCCCCAGGTTGGCACCATCCAGGTAGGCACCCTCCAGGTAGGCACCCTCCAGGTAGGCACCCTCCAGGTAGGCACGCGCCAGGTTGGCCCCCGCCATGTAGGCACCCTCCAGGTTGACACGCGCCTTTATCGCAGCTTCCAACGTCAGACGGAGAGTGTTGTTTTCTGCCTCATGGGAGAAAAGAACAGAACCCGAGAAACGGGACTTGATTTCGATCTTCATGACTAGGTACTCCTTTTCAGGGTTGGTTGGGGCGAAGTCCGCCCCGTTGGTTGATGCGAGTCACAACAGGACCTTCCGGGTCATGTCCAGCAGGCGGTCGAAGTCGCGCGTGAAGTGGGCGATCTTCAGGCCGGACTTGTTCGGGTGGTAGCACAGGCCCTCCGGGGTCGCCATTTCAGCGTAGTGGATGGAGTGGACCTGGTTCCAGCTCAGGGTCGCCGGGTTCCAGACTTCCGCGCGGGCGAAGGACTGGAATTGGTAGCTGTCGGACTTGATCGTGAGGCGCACCTTGAAGTCGCCCAGGGACAGGACGCGGCGGGCGGTCACGTCCTGGCGACCTTGGTTGATGGTCTCCTCCAGGAGGACGGCCTTGGGGGTGTTCTTGCTCATGTTATGGTTCTCCATTTCTGATTGAGGTGAAGAAAGTATAGTGGCGGGACCCGAAGAAGTAAAGCCCCGACTATACAACAACCGGGGCGCTTTGGTTAGTTATTTGTATTGTCGCGCTAGAAATGCCTTTTCATCATAACCGAACAAAGTTCCTTTTGTTTCGTGAGGTTCGACAACTTCTCGCCAAACGCTTTCGCCCCGGCCTAAAGTAGATTCACACTGCCATACATAACCGTCTGAAAGTTTCGGGCTTTGCATGAAGCGTTCGACTTCTACAACCGTGCCGCATTTCTTAATAAACTTGTGCATATCGTTCTCCGCTTATGGCGTCACATCAAGCGTCAATGAAGATGCAGGTCTGGTCGCAATCTTCGTCATATTCCGCGGAAACCTTAGCCTGTTCGGCGAAGAACGCAACAACCTTGCTTACGGCAGCATCGTCGCGGCCTTCAAAGCTGAAGGTGAAGTTGCGATCCCCGCGGATGGTGAATTCCATGCTGCGGCCGGCGACTTGTTCGATGGTGGTGAGGGCGTTCATGTAGTTCTCCTTTTCTTGGTAAGTTTCAACCTATGAGAAGAAGTATAGCGGAGCTGTCCGAAAAAGTAAACCCCTCAGACAAATTATTTTGGCTGATCCCACTTCGGTCGTTCGCCCCTCGCCGCCCGGTCGCCCAGGGCTTCGCGTTCGGCCTTGTCCCGTCGCAGGTCGGCGTCCGCCTCGCACAACGTCTCGCCCGTCCCGAAGCTGAAGCCGGGGAACGCGGCGCGGACCTCCTCCAGGCGGTCGGCCAGGTCCTCCTGGTGACCGTTGACCACCACGAACTCATCGCCCGCGATCCGAAACACGGCGTCAGGCCCGAAGGCGAGGACCAGCCGCCCCGCCAACTCCTGAAGGGATTGATCCCCGGCGCGGTGGCCATGGGTATCGTTGACCCACTTCAGCGAGTCCAGATCAACCAGTGCGATAGCGTCCGGCTGAACTTCCTCGAAGGCGCGGCGGTTCAGGACCCCGGTGAGGGGGTCCCGGTACAGGGCTGCGTACAGCTCCGCCTCGCTCATCCCGCGGAGCCGGTCCAGCAAGGCAGGTCTCACTGACCCACCTCCGCGATCCTCTGGAGGACGGTTCTGGACATCGCCCAGCGAGGCGAGCTGTTCCATGTCGATCAGTTCGCGGGCAGCGTGGGTCTGGGGCGGAAGGATCAGGCTCATTTCAGTTCTCCATTTCTTGGTTACGTGAGAAGAAGTATAGTGGGGGTTCCCGAAGAAGTAAAGCCCACTCATACAACTTTCTTCGATTCACGGCAACTTGTGGCGGTCCCGACAGGGCGCACAGACTCCTCCCACCAGCCTCCCACTCCATTCGCCACACAGGTCGCAGTCGCCCGGCTCCCCGGGCGGTATCTTCGCCGCGGCCTCCGCGATCCGGGCCACTTCGCGGTCCGTGTCGTGGAGAATGCGGTCATTGCTCAAGTCGATTTCGTCAGCCAATCTTGGGTTCTCCTTCAGGGTTGCCCCGGAGGACGTTCAGGGCGCTCATGAGACAGATGATCTGGCGGCGGCAGTCCTCCAGGCTGGTGTGGACGGCTTGCGTCCCCTCCGGCTTCGACCAGCCCCGCTCCTTCGCCAGGTCATACACGGTGCGGGTGTCCCGCGGCATGGAGTATCCCCACGGGATCGGGAGGCCCGCCCGGCGATAGTAACCCTCAAGAATGGCGACGTCAAAGGACGGCCCCTGGGCCCAGACCCGCTTCAGGTCCGGGTACTTGCCCAACCAGCGGGCGAGGTCCATCAGCGCGGAGCGCATCGCCTTCGGCGGGCGCTTGGGCTGGAGCCCGCCCTGGTCCCGCCAGAATTGGACCGTGGAGGCATCGACCTCGCCGCCCAGCAGCAGGGCGCTGTGAAGGTCCACGTCCACCTCGAACAGGTCCGGCTTCACCAATCCGGTTCGGCTGTTGAACGGGATCGCCCCGACCTGGATGACCCCGGCGTTGGGGCCGGTCGCCATCGTCTCCAGGTCGATCATCACGCTGTCCATCGTGTTGTCATCACTCATGTCACTTCTCCTTCTTCAGTTTGATCTCATTGAATCGTACAAACTCTTGCCACACGGGGCATTCCTGGACCGACTCGCCGCCCTCCACCACTTCACAGTAGGGCACGGCCTCCGTCCGGTTGATGCAGTTACAGTGGCGGCAGTCGCCGGTCCCATAGTGCGACTCCCACTGCTCCACGGCGATGAAGTAGCCCGAGCAGCGACCGCCTCCGAAGCGGTGCGGGAACCGATAGGCCCCGCATGTGCAGACGTACTCCCCGCGGCGGGGTTTCCGGCGGGCCATCAGCGGAATTGATAGGGGTCGCGGTGGGGTTCGCCCAGGTCAAGGAGCGGTCCGCTGATGTAGCTGACCCCGACCTGTCCGACCCGCTCATGGACCTCGTTGCGCACTCCCGGCAGCGGCGGTTCGCCTTCCGTCACGCGGTCGATGTACCCTTGGGCACGGGCCAGGTTCAGCTCCGACCGGCGGCGGGCGTCCCGCTCCGCCTCCAGCTCCTTGCGGAACACCTCCCGCTCCTTGTCCAGCGACCGGCGGGCCTCGTTGCGCTCGCCTTCGAGGCGTCCGGCGATCCCCTCCAGCTCCAGCTCCGCGATCCGGGCCGCGGCCTTGTCCAGAGCGGCTTGGAGGTTCGAGGCGACGATGTCCCGGGCCTTGAGCTGGTGATCCAGCCATTCGCGGAAGGTCGCCCCGAGGACGGAGGGCTGACCGTCCGCTCCGTCGCCGCGGTTGTACAACATCATGGCGAAGTTGCCGATGTCCACGGGGTCGCCCTTCTCCAGGTGATCCAGCAGCATCACCGCGAGGGTGTCCAGCTGACACTGGTCGGGGTCGTGCCAACCGCCCCGGCCCTCCGCCCGCTTCTTCTCCAGCTTGCGGCGCATCGCGTCCGCGAAGTCAGCCACGCCATGGTTGTCGATGAACTCAGCAGTGGCGTCCGTCATGTCGATAGGTTCCATGTTTGTTCTCCGTTTCTGTCGGGTTGTCAATCTTCGTCAGGCAGTCGCCATTCGTCCTTCTTCACCTTCTTCATCTTCGCCTTGCCCAACCAGTTCGAGGAGGCGAGGTGGAGGGCGTAGTCATGACACACCACCTGCCCGTCGATCAGGCCGAAGTTCTCCGGCTTCAGGTCGGTGAAGAAGTCGGGCAGCTCCTTCGGCAGTTCGCCGTGGGGCAGGGGTCGCGTCCGCTCCTGGATCAGGACGATACCACAGGGGCTGATGCGGCGACACGGGGCGAACCAGCGCGCCCAGGGGGTGAATTGGACCTCGTGCCACATCTGCCATTCCGCGACATTCTGGAAGGACTGCGTGGTGGTTTCGACCTTAGCCACGAGGGCGGTTTGTCCGTGGAGGGCATACACCTGGCGGGCGACTCCGAACCCCATGCGGTCGCCCAAGAAGGTCCTGATGAAGTCGTTTTTCACCACGCTGCCCCACTGTTCATGATCAAGTTCCAAGGGGTGTTTCTCCGGTAGGTGTTGTTGGTCGAAGCCCGGGGCCATCATCCCGGGCCAGGTGATCGGTCCCGACTCCGGCGGCGGGGCGGCGGGCGTCCGCCTGAACAGGCTCCTCGAACAGTACGGCCAGGGCCGCTTCGTCCAGGTCCTTCACAGCTGCCCTCCGTGGAGTTCCCCAAGGCGCTGATTCAGCCACGCGACTTCCCGCGGCAGCAGCTTCTCTTGGTGGTTCACGAGGTAGCGGAGGCGGCGCAGCTGCTCCTGGTTTTCGTTGGACAGCTTCGCCACGTTGGCTTCGAGGCGCTTCAGCTTCTCCGGTACGTCGCGGGCGAGTTCCGCCATCAAGCGGCACTCCTCCCCGAAGGCCCGGACCGCATCCCGGGAGGCCGTCACGGGGTCGATGTTGTCGCCGTACTTCTCCCCCAGGTACTCCGCGCAAGCGGCTCCCGCCGTCCCGATCATCTGGAGGAGGTGCTGCTGGCTCGCGCACTGGCCTGGGTCGATGTCCGTGGAGGACTTCAGGCCCGGGCGGACTTGGCTATACACCAGGACCGTGACCTGGTACTTGCGGGGGTCCTCCGGGTCGCGCCCGAGGCGGGCCTGGACGCCCTGGATGGTAGTGGTCATGCTGGTTCTCCTTCGCACAGGGGGTTGGCTTTCCAGAAGGCGCGCAGCTCGCGGCCCATGTAGATGTTCACGCCGTCCTGGCCCTCGAAGAAGCCCCCGGCCCGAAAGGTCGGCACCACGGCGTCATGCGCCCCGGCGGCGATCCCGTCCGCGGATTGAGCCCAGTTCAGGGCTTGATCGGCGGAGTCGAAGCCCTGCGGCGTGAAGAAGCTGCCGGAGTCGCTGATGATGTAGAACTTGTCCAGCTCCATTTCCAGACCGCTTCCGGGGTCCAGGAAGGTTTCCACGTGCTGCATCTTCCCGGTCGGGCTCCGTCCCCAGGCGCGGTTGCGGTTCACGCTCATCTTGTAGTCCACCACGGTCTGGAGGTCCACGTTCAGCTTCTCCGCTACCTGGGCGAGCATGATGAACACGTCCGCGCACTCCTTCTGGAGTTCCTGGACCAGCTCCGGGTCCATATCTCCGACCGGGACGGCGGCGACCGTGGCGAGGCCAGCGACCAGCTCCGCCACCTCCACGTTCATACGGGCGGCGACTTCCGCCGGGTGCTTCACTCCGAAGGTGTCGTCAGCCCAGCGGGTGATTGATTCTTGGGTTTCGTTGCTCATTTGGTTCTCCGAGGTTCGCAAACAATACGGTTGCCCAGGGGTCGGGCGGGATCGTGCCAGCACTCCAGCCGCTCGAAGCGGGCCGGGTCCGGCTTCGCCCCGACCTCCGCCGGGAGGACCCGGGACGGAGGGGCGAGGCGTGGGGAATTGCTGCCGATCTGCGCACGCCGGACCGTCTCCTGGGCGTTGGGCGTCAGCAGGGCGTGCCGCTGCCGAGCGTCTTCCGCGTGTCGCTCAAAGTCTCCATGCCGCGTCGTGAAGAGGGCGTCTTTTCCCTTCGCCCACGTCTCGTGGATCGAGGCGCACACTTCCCACGCAATCGCCGCCTCTTTCCAACCCTCTTGCTCGCTCTTGCGCAACTTCATCAAATCCTCAGAGCAGCACTGGTGTTCCTCGGTCTTGATGCGCAGTGCAATCTCAAGTCGCCTTATCTCCGCAGCACATTCGCCGTGCGGGTCTCCATCCGGTTCTTCGTCAAACATTGCTTTGTCCTTTCAAAACCAGCCCAACTCAACGGTCAACAAGGACGCGCCGACAGTCAGCGCCGGTTTAAGTCTGTTCTTGCTCATAATTCATTTCTCCTGTTAAGCGCCGTGAGTCGGCGCGCCTGTTACCTGGGCGTTATACAGGGGGCGGTCCTCCGGTGCCGCCTGCGTGGCGAGGGGCAGCATGGCGAGGGCGAAGATCAGCAGCGGTTTCATAGTCGGGCTCCTCAGTGCTTCGAGGCCGTCATGGACTGGAGGAGGTCGCCCAAGGAGGGGCTGGCGTCATCCTCCTCGCGCTTGCTCAGGAAGGCGCAGCCGTGGTCGTCCAGATAGCTCGCGTCCAGCTCCCACTCCCCCAGCTCCTCCATCTCCTACATCGGGAGGTCCGCGGCGTTCATGAGCACCGGCCAGGCTCGGCTCATCTGCTCCTGGGCGTCCCGCCCGAGTTCGTTCAGCCGCTCCTGAAACTCGCGTTCCAGCTCCGCCTTCTGGGCGTGGGCTTGTTGGTGGATGCCGTGGACGGCCCGGGCGGCGGTCAGGGCGTCTCCGGTGAGACGGATGGTGGTCTTGCGGCTCATAGCGGTTCTCCGGTGATCTGTTCGCCCAAGGACACGATGGTGTCCATCAGGAAGTTCTGCATGGTGCGGGTTTCATCGTACAGCTGGTGGCGGAGGTGGATGAACTCCTCAATCAGCGTCCCGGCCAGCATCTTGGTTCCCATCATCAAGGTGCGCTTGCTGATGTAGATTTTGCCCTCATGCGCCCGGCCCAGGACTTCCTCGCCCAGGAACTCGCTGACAATGATCGGGTAGTCCTGGACGGCGAAGCCCAGCCGCTCGCAGAAGCCCGCGGCCTTCTCCAGCCGGGTCCGTTCCAGCTCGCTCAGGCGCATCGGGGTCGCCTCCTCGTGGAGCTGGTCCATGATCCAGACCTGCGAAGCCTTCAGCGCGGAGCGGGACAGCGAGGAGTCGAAGCTGCGGGCGAGTTCGGAGACGGTCGCCAGGAAGGGCTTGGACGGCTCCACGCCCTCGAACTCCAGCGCATGCTCGAAGGTCGCCTTGGGCGCGGTGACGGCTTTCTTGATCAGGGGAGCCTGTTGGGACTCGCAGAGCCCGCGACGGACGGCGGCGCTGATGTCCCAGGACCACTTGATGGTCCGATCCTCCGTCAGGTCCACCTTCTTCTGGATGTTGTAGGTGAACTGCGAGGGGTTGTCCAGCCGATAGGCTCGCACGCCCCGGTAGTACACGAAGTGCGACGGGCCGGGATGGATGTGGACGGCCTCGTGGCGCTCCAGCGGTTCGGAGGACAGGATGATGTCGGAGCGGGACGCCCAGACATCCAGGAACTTCTC
>Ga0075471_10000043_pt1 | contig 50779 bp, 41 predicted proteins | sample DEB19_08_DNA_2_FD_74787 | JGI IMG/M metagenome (GOLD analysis project Ga0075471, IMG submission 74787) | Aqueous microbial communities from the Delaware River and Bay under freshwater to marine salinity gradient to study organic matter... | ecosystem: Environmental > Aquatic > Marine > Coastal ...
CCCTGTTTCGCAAAATGCCTCCTTTTTTCCGCATTCTGGCTTTGTTTGCCATGTCCGCCGCCTCTGGGCTGGCGCAGGAGGCTCTGCCATTGCCGCAATCGGTGTTGCCACGGGCAGAGTTGCCAAGCCCCACGCCTGTTCCGGGTCCTGCAATCTTCATCAAGCCGACCAAGAGCATCAAGCCGCCAGTGTCTGTCGTTGCTTCGGCAGGCATCTCCACCGCTGAATTACCGCCACTGCAAATCGTGTCCTCGCCATCGCCGGACACTCGCTTGCGCCGTTTGGTGGTCGTTGATGCCACGATGAGCCCGGAGTCCATCCGCCAGACCATTTTGGCTAGTGGCCAAGGCCGTGTGCCCGTGACGATGGCAGGCGGCGTCTCGGCTCCTGCCCCTGTTTTGACAGATCTCGCCGGATTGTTTGGCTCCACCGCTACTGAGGAAACGCAGAAGAAGATCATCGAGACTGTGAGGAAAGGCATGGGCTCATCCTCACGTCCGCTGAAGCGCGTGGAAGTGGTCGGCTGGGTGCCCACACACGGCGTCATGGCCATCGCGGTCTATCCCGAGAGCTGAATTCCTCCTTTTTGAGATTCTCATGTTTTTCCGACGCCCTCGCAGCTCCTTCGTCACCGAGTTGTTCCCATCCTCTAGCCTACTGCCGTGACGCCAAACGACACCCCTCGTGTGCTGCTGGCGGAGGATAGCCTTCCCTACCGTCGGGTGATTCGCGAGGCACTCACGGCCTTTCGCGAATGCGAGGTGGATGACACGCCAAGCGGTGAACATGCCTTTGAGATGGCGTTGCGCCGTGAGTATAGCCTCTTCATCTTCTCGATCCCGCTCTCGGACCTGAAGGGTGATATATTGGATCGCCTGCTGGCGAAAGCCTACCCGCTGGCACATCCAGGCCGCCACACTGCGCCGCCTGTGCTCTACCTCACAAGACCCACCGACCACGGACTCTATGAATCGCTGAAACGCGATGTCCGCGTGCGTGGCAGCTTGCCTTTCCCGCCGCGACTAGATCAAGTGCTTGCCGCCACCGCAGCCTTGCTGCCCGCGCGAAACACTTCTTCGGCACCTGACTTGCCATCGCTGCTCTGATTCGTTATTCGACATTCTCAATTCGTCATTTATGAGCCAGCAACATGCTTCACTGGTTCTCCAATGACCGTTTTCCTCTTTACCTCGCGCCGATGGCGGGCGTGACGGATGTGGTCTTTCGCGGCATGTGCAAGGAGCTCGGAGCTGACGTCATGGTCACCGAATTCGTTAGCGCCGAGGGCATCTTACAGCGTGACGACCGCACGCGGCATTACACAGAGTTTGATGAGACCCAGCGCCCTATCGGTGTGCAGCTTTTTGGCTCTGACGGTGTGCGCATGGGGGAGGCGGCAAGGAAAATCATCGACTGGAAGCAGCCGGACTTCATTGACATCAACTTCGGATGCCCGGTGAACAAGGTTGTGGCCAAAAACGGTGGCTCCTCCTTGCTCAAAGACTGCCCGCTGTTGCAGAGCGTAGCCGCCAATGTCGCCAAGGCAGTGCCTATTCCCGTCACCGCCAAAATGCGCATTGGCTGGGATGCGCAGCATGTCAATGCCGTCGAAGTCGCCCGGATCCTCGAGGACAGCGGCATGCAAGCCATCGCCGTTCACGGTCGCACACGTGCACAAGGTTACACCGGGGAAGCCAATTGGGAGATTATTGATCAAGTCGCCGCTGCGGTGAGAATCCCTGTTATCGGCAATGGCGATATCCATAGCGGAGTCGATGTGCAGCGCCGTCGGCTGCAGACTCGCGTGAGCGGCATCATGATCGGTCGTGCTGCCATGACGAATCCATGGGTGTTTCAAGAAGCAAAGCACTTTCTCGCAACCGGTGAGCAAGCGAAGCCTGCCAGCATCCAGGACCGTTTCAGCTTCATGCGTCGTCACTGCCTCGCTGCCATCGCGCACGACGGCCGTGGGCGGGAGTTCGAGATTCTGCGAAGCATGCGCAATAGGCTCATGAACTACACCAAGTCCATCCCTGGCGGCAAATGGCTGCGCCAGCATTTCAGTCAAGTTGCCAGTCTAGCTCAGCTCGATGATATTCTCGCGGCTTACTTCAAACATCAGGAAGAAGTTCACCACCTCACTGATGTGGATTCATAAAAATTGGCAAAAATATTCCAAGCGTGGCTAGGATGCGTTACTGGATGGATGAACGCCGATCAAAATTTGTCCGGCCGCATCACCTGCACATCGCTCTCATATGCGACCATCGCGTAGTCGTTGAAAAAATCGCGACGCAACCTCGCCAGCAGGTTTTCGGCGACTGCAGGCTTGGCAATGACCTCGATTTGGACATTTCCGCATTCGACGAGATCGGCGGTGCGTTCACCCTGCCGGCCGCTGCCACGCACATCAAAAGCAGTGTGGCCATGCGCGCCACATTCATGCAGAACCTCGACAATCCGATCTTCCAGCACGGCTTCGCAAATGATGGTGACGAGTTTCATGGGATGCAGGTTCATGGCGGATCAGGCGTGAAGGAGTTTCGCGGCCTCGAAGAACAACGGAATACCGAGGCTGATGTTAAACGGAAATGTGATGGCCAGTGCGGCTGTCAGTGAAAACGTGGGATTTGCCTCCGGCACGGAGAGTCGCACCGCTGCCGGCGCGGCGATGTAGCTCGCGCTGGCTGCCAGGACACCGAGCAATGTCGCCCCGCCGATGCTCAACCCCACCCAGCCACCGAGCAGCACGCCCGCGAAACCATGCATCAGCGGTGCAGTGACACCGAATAATAACAGAAACACCCCAACCTTCTTCAAATCACTGAGCCTTCGTCCCGCCACCATGCCCATTTCGAGAAGGAACAGCGCCAGCACACCTTGAAACGGTGTCACAAAGAAGCCCTCGACTGATTCCATCCCGCGCTTGCCGCATAGCGAGCCGATCACCATCGCGCCGATGAGCAGCAGGACACCCTTGCCCAGCACCGCGTCTCGCAGCGCATGCCGAACGCCCGGATCACTCAAGGAAAACTTGCTCCCGCCGAGCACGCCCTTGCCTAGCATCACGCCGACAATGATCGCGGGTGATTCCATTACCGCGAGAAAGGCCGACGCATAGTTCTCGAATGGTTCATGAATGCTTTTCAGGAAGTTTGTCGCCGCAATGAAAGTCACTGCGCTCACGCTACCATAGTGCGCCGCGATCGCGCCCGCGTCCGCCATGCTGAACTTGCCTAACTTTCGCAGCACGGGGTAAGTCCATAGTGGAATCAGCCCACCCAGCCCCATCGCCACCAGCGCCGGAAGCCACACCGCGCCGATCCCTGCTTCATGAATTGCCACCCCGCCTTTGAAGCCGATGGCGGTGAGTAAATAGATTGTCAGCGTGGTGTAGAGCGACTCGGGGAACTTCAAATCGCTTTTCGTTACCGCTGCGAAGACCCCTAGCACGAAAAACAAGACGGCAGGGCTGAACAAATTCGATTGAATGGCAGTAAGGAGATCCATGGGCACGTCTTCATGTCCTGTGAGCAAGATTCTTTCCAATTCATGTTTTGGTCCAAATCGTTCGCTTTGATCAAATCACCGCCTCGGCCCATAAACCGGCAATTTTTCGCCTGCATACGCTCCTGCTTCTGTCAGTTCGGAAAGGTTCGGCGGTTCGTAAAGCCTTGCAGGGTCTTCGGGGAGTGAAACGGGCACTTGGAGCTCTCGGCCGTTTTTTTCGAACTTGGTGCCGGGGAGCTTTTGGAAGGTCCAAGAGCGGATTTTGCCTTCGAAGGGCATGCCGAGCACGGCGTAGGCATTGTGATCGATGATGCAGTGCTCACCAAAGCTCTGTGCATCGACGGCGCGGCCTCGTCCGGGGCCGTAGCCGCCGTAGTTCACGCCTGCGGGTGCTTTGCCGCCGATGAAGAGGTTGTGGGTGATCACGGCGTGATCAAACGGCTCGCCGGTGTGAATGCCGAGGCCGTCCCCGGCTTTCACGACGGTGTTGTGCTGGATGACATCGCCCTGGCTGAAGCGGTGGAGTTTGAAGGGCTCAAGGATGATGTTAAACATCACATTGCGCAGAAAGTAGTTTGGTCCGCCAAGGCTAGGCTGTGAGGAGATGCCGACAAAGCAGTTCGTGAGGCGATTGCGCATCACGCGGCAGTTATGCAGTGCAAAATCCGCCTCGATGCCATCATCTAAGCCAACACCGATGTCATTGTTGAGGATGTCATTGCACATCTGAGGTGCCGCGCCTTCGTCCTCCATGTGGCTGATGCAGTCGCGGAAGCCGCTGACGCGATTGTGGCGGATCACATTGCCGCTACCAGTGAACTGGATACCCTCGCCCTCGTTGTCGCCGCCCGCGCCCATGATCTCCGGCTTCCATTCGCGGATGCCCGTGATGACGTTGTCCTCGATGCAGCAGTTCATCATGCCAGGCTTGTAGGCTTTGATACCAAACTGCGCGTTGATGCGGCAACGCCGCACGACGCAGTGTTCCGAGCCATTCAAGCGCACCGGCCCGTTTACCGTGACACCTTCGAGATACACCCACTTCCGATTCGTGAGGCTGATCTCGCTGAAGACAGCCTTTCCGCTCGTGTTGCGATAAACAATCGGCCTTCCAGGCTCACCATCGCGATTGAATGTCGCTGCACCGTAATCGCCATCGGCCAGCAAAAGCACCTCGCAGGGCTTCACCGCATTCAAATCGCCCTTCGAGCCGTTTTTGAGCACCGCATCGGCTTTCGCGACGGGTTCTGGCCTCGTTGAGGCTTTCACGATTTTAGTCGCAGAACCGCCATCGGGATCATGAAGCTTCAATTCGATCTCGTAGCTAGTCCCTGCTTGTAGATCGAATACGCTACCGCTGAGCCGGTTCGACCACACGAAGATGGGTGAGGTTTTCTGACTCCTTCCAGCTAGAACGCGACGCAGTGGCGGCGCCTCGTGCCAAGTCGTTTCGCCCTGTTTTCGCACTTTCACCTCACAAGTCGCGTCTTGATCATCATCACCTTTGATCTGCCACTCAATGGCGAGTTGGTTGATGGTGGGAAACGGTGTCGTTACCTCACCGGGGGTGAGGGTGTTCATCGCGTGAACGGCTGGCGCTAGCCAGAGGAAAGCCCAAAAACGCATGCACAGTCTTAACGAAAGCTACCCAACGGCATCTCTCAGTAAAAAGCTGAGTTCGTGTGGCTACCGCCTATCGCGAGGATAAAACGCAGGCAGTGTAGTGGTTTTTGGAGGTGCGCTGACGTTGGCATTCACGAACGCGCCTCTGCAGTAGCTGGGCAAGCCCACAGTAAAATGAGCCCGATCAGTAGGCAGCCTAAAGCGTCCATCATGGTCCACCACCAAGGCAATGAGCATTGAAGATCAATCGAGAGATAAGCCGGACCCGCGATTGCCATCGTCCACCCGCAAACACGGACGAGAGGTTGATAGCGCACGAGATCTTGCGAGATGACCCAGACCAGTGCGGCGATTGCCACGTAGGCAAAGCCAGCATTGCCTGCGAGATAGACCGTTAGCGGGACGAGCGGCGGCTCGCCATACCCCATGAGCCAAGAAAACTTCCGAAAAGCTATGGCAGGAAGCAGCGCTCCCGGCAGTCCTGTTAGGAGAATGGCGATCATGATGCGCAGCATCCAAATCTGCACGCGAGGTCTTGGAACGCGATCTGGAGACATGAGTTAGAGAGTGGTCATCGGTCCCATCTTGACGACTTCAAGATCTTTGCCCTTCACTTTGCGGATGGGGAGCAGTTCCTCGTGATTCCATCGATCATCGGGCGCGCCGCTGATGAACCAGTCGCCTCCGTTGTCGGCGAGAATCATGCCGTGGGTTTTGAGGCCTTCGAGGATGACTTTGGCAGCACCGGTGAATTTCGAGGTATCGAAGCTGGTCTTCAAGCGCACGCGCATGCCCATGGGCGGCAAGTTTTCATCCATATGCGGACTGGCGAAGTGCGTGGCGGGCTGCACGTAGGCGCGGCGGCTCTTTTTGACGGTGAATCGCAGCGCATGCGTGAGCTTCTTCGTGCCGCAGATTTCGTCGTAGCGGGCGAGCCCTGGCAAGATGGGCAAACCCGCCGCATCAGCGCTCGTCCAACCGGCGGGCCGGGGCTTGGGATTCCTTAGGTCAAAAATAGCGCCACTGCTGGCTTTCCATGACCTGCCTCCGTCCAACGGAAAAGCGTGGAAGAGTTCATAAAGCCTCCAGTGATCCTTATCCAGCACCAGCACATGCCGATCACCTTCGCTCTGGGCTCCGCCCTCGATCCATACATCCTGCGGGATCGGGTACGGTCCTGGATCACTCTCCTCAGGATAGGAGAAACTCACAGGCACTGTTGGCTGGCTTCCGCTGACAACGTGATACGGAATACCTCCCGGCTGCCCCCTCCATACGATTCCAAAGTCCTCATGCAGCCCTTTTTCAATACCAATAGACGCTATGATGGCATCACTAAGCGGATCAATATCGTCTTTTGAAACATTACGGTTCCATTCGTCATGCGTCGGCATCAGCATTACACCCCGGAGATCCGCATTCGGGCCGGTAGGGAGATGTGGATGTTGCGCAATCACACTCGCTGGGAAGATGGAGAGGAACAAGGTTAGTTTTTTCATCATGAAAAGAGGGCTGATTTCACTGCGGATGTTTTGAGCGGACGGTTGAACATGAAATTGATTGCTGGCAGGAAATTGGCATCGTCCTGATTCAATAGAACGATCGCTTTTGGCTTGGCGTCATGGCGATCGCTATTTCGGAAAAATGGGTGGTTTTCTTGAACCTTTGGCCGCGTGTCGAACGATGACGCAAGCTGCTGCTCTAAATAAAATAAATCTTGGCATAAAACATTTGTGTTAACGAAGAGGGTCAACCGCTATCGCTCAGCAAGTGGCTGATATGTCAGCGCAAAAAATCCTTTTTTATCATGGCTTCTTGTCGCGTCCGATGATTGTAATTTATGATTCGTCGGATGAATTGAATGACATCAGTCTCTCGTCGCATGCCGCAGTCTAGATTGGCATGGTGAAACAAACGAATGACGACGATACATGCGTGCGAAGCAGGCGCATGGGTTCAAGGCTTTTATAAATTTGATTCAAGTCTCTATCTCCGATGAATCGATCATCCATTTGAGTGGAGGAAACAGTTAGCCTTAGTCCCAATGATTTTCATCACACCCACTCATCTTCAAAAGTTGGCTAGAAACTATTAAACATGCTGATCCACTCTACCATTCCTTTCGAATACCCCAATTTTCTTCGTCATTCCTGCCATTCGATTGAACGATATTGAAGGTGGCCTTACGGGCGACAACTGGCGTAGGCGCGTGCGGCGGGAGTTGAAATAAGAAACTCAAAAAAGAAGGCACTCGGTCTGAGTGCGTGTGGCCATGAGAAGAATCGCATGTAGGGGACAGCTTTTGCATGGTGGCTAGGCGACGATCAGTAGGTCTGCGACGTTTCATTTTAGGGCAATGCCTTGAGTTGGAGTGATTTTCTCCCAATGCTTCACGATGGCATCATAAGCCTGCTCTGGTGTGAGACGGCCACGCAAAAGATCTCGCTGAATTTCCCGCGCTAAGATGATGTCGAGATCGTAGTAATATCGCCCTTTCTTGAAGCTATCAGTGTCGGTGAAGGCAATGTGCCCCAGTGAGGTTCCCTCAGCGTATTTGAGAGCAGCTATGAGCCCGAAAACAACCCAAGGACGCTTGGCGATAGCCAAGGGGCCTTCGTTCTCCTGAAGCACCGGGCGTGAGCTGCCGATAAAGATGCCCTGACGTCCACGGGCATCGGTGACAGCATGTGGCCAAACGCGCGTGTGTATAAAGTTGGAGAGTTGCATCATTGATTCCGCACGATGAGCAATGTTTTCTAATATGTGAAATTCATTGTGGTCTAGCACGCGTCCTGCCGTTGGTTTTGCTGGGCTGGAGGAGACTTTGATGTCTGCAAGCACTGGCATGGGAAGCGCAATGCACGCATTCGCCAAACAGAAAGAAATAAACATCTGGTTTGTTTTCATGGCGTATTAGAGGTGAATTTGACGAAAAATTCAGCCGCGATGAGTTGCTTTGACAACTCGAGGTGCGCCATTCAACTCGCGCATCTTCATGGCTCTCGTTGTGAGAGTTTTGCGAACCATGCTGTTGAGTTTGAGTAGCGCCTCCTCAAAAGTATAACCGGCAGCGCTTGCTAGAACATCCGGACCTGAAACACTTAGCATCACTGAAACCTGATAAGAGGAGGCTTTTTGGGATAGCTGTTCAATGCGGACCTGCACGCGGGAGATGGCTTTGATAGCAGCAAACTGCTCCAAGGTTTGATGAATGAGAACTTCCCATCTGTCACGCGGCTCACAGCCGAACCAATCCAGTTGAACGATCATGAGGATATATGTTGGAGAATTGCGTTTCCAACGAGAGCCGTGCTGTGTCCGATGGCATGGCCAGGGGATTTCAGGACACAAACACGACTCCCGCCAGATTAGTGCAGCATCAGGAGTTGTGGGGGATCCAGCTTCCTTTGCTGTGACGAGAATCCTCATGTTCACCATTTCTGGGGACGTGGAGATTGGCGCTCTCTTGAGTGCAGGATGAGAGTGCCGTGGCCGCTATGAGGAAAAGAAAACAGGTGATTTTCATCGTGATAATTTCACAGCTAGGATTGCATGATATCTATTGTATCCAATGGGCAGCCTCGCTTCGCGCATCTCAGCAAATAGCTGAGAAGACCTCAACAATGTCTTCATGCAGGAACTCGGTGATCAAGTTTCTCTCTTAACAGATGACTTGTTTGAGTCACAAGCTGAGTGGAATAGCATGAAGATCACCTGCCCACCCCTATTTCAGCATGAGTGGGGGCTCTTGATCTTCTTGCGTGGGGCTTTGATAGGCGAATGCACCACATGCCGCAGAGTTGCTTTCGATAAGGCTAAGCAGGCTCGACATCTACTCTTGTTGCTTTGTTATGAGGATGCTCAAGGCAAGAATGACCTTGAACTTATCTGCGCAGCATAGCTTTATAAGGATCCGTCAGCGGATGAGAAACTGCTAGGCTCAAGGCCAGCCGATGCCGGCTCCAAACCGCCAGTCGCACACCGAGCACATTTCAGCACGCATGTCCTGAGTGCGCTTGATGACGCGGCCACATCCGTCACAGCGGTTGGTGACTTCGCGCTTAGAAAGCTGCTCTTGCGAAGTCGGTGTGGCGCATGAGCAGAGCATCAAGGCTAGCCATGTGAGAATGAGATAAATTCGCATGTAGGAACGCTGAGACTCGGGATCAAAAAGTGCAAGCAACAAAAAATGTCTCACGCTTGCTCAGCCGTCCAGCGCGTGGCATGATGAATCAGTTCAGTAGCGTTTTTCAACCCAAGCTTTTGGCGGATGTGCGCGCGATGGGTGTCAACAGTCTTGATGCTAAGATGCAGTATGCGGGCAATCTCATGAGGCTCTTTGCCTTGTCCCAACAAACGGTAGACTTCGAATTCACGGTCAGTGAGCGAGCTAACGGAGCAGGGCCTCGTGCCCTTGCCGCCTGACATGGCATCGAGAATCTGTGCCGCAATGCGATCGCTGACGGAAATGCTTCCTGATAAGACCCTGCGAATGGCCTGAACAATTTTTTCGGGCCCCTCCTGTTTCATGATGTAACCACGACCACCGGCTCGGATGACGCGCTCGGCATAGAGCGTCTCATCGTGCATGGAGATGATGAGCACGGGCGTTTGTGGCGAGAGGGAACGGATATCTTTCAGTAATTCGAGACCACCTTTGCCTGGCAGGCTCATGTCGAGCAATACGAGGTCGGGATGCAGTTTTTCGAGGAGTTGAATAGCCTGTGAGGCATCATTGGCCTCACCGCAGACGGTGAGATCCATCTCCAAATTCACGAGACCGATCAAACCAGCTCGAAAAATGGGATGATCATCTACGATGAGAACGCTTTTTTCGGTTGGAGTCACTTGTGATGGCATTTTTTTTCGCATGATGACGAGGGGGGTGGAAATGGCAGGTAACAATGACGCCTTTGCGGCAGCCGCTGCGCACGCTGAGTGTGCAGCCGGCCATTTCGGCACGGTAGCGCATGATACGCATGCCCATGCCTTCGCTGGGCGAAGACTCGTGCAGGCCTGAGCCATCGTCGGTGATCATGAGCTTGTCTTGAGTGAGCTGGATGATCACTTTTTTGGCCGCACCATGCTTCACGGCATTGCTTACCGCCTCCTGAGCTATGCGGTAAAGATTCGTGCTGATGAACTCATCGTCGATTGGAGGAGCTCCTTTGCATTCAAAAAAGCACTGCACGCCAAAAAGTTCGGCAGATTGCACGGCGAGGGTTTCAAGCGCTTTCGTAAAGCCACCCTGTTCCGGTGCCACCGGGTGCAGGCCGCGGGCGAGACTCCGTGTGTGCGAGAGAGCCTTTTGCAGCCAACTGCCGATCTTGCGTGCATCGGCGTGGCGTGGTGAGTTATCCGCCGCCAGCTTTCGCTGGAGAACATCCACCATCATCCATGCGCCAGCGAGTTGCTGGCCGAGATCGTCGTGCAGATCTTGGCCGATACGACGTTGTTCGCGCTCACTGATGTTGAGAAGTTCCTCCTCGAGGCGCAGCCGCGCCGCAATCTGTTCGGTGAGGGCTGCGGTCCGTTCCTGAACTCGCTGCTCTAGGTCCGCGTTCAATTTGCGGATGGTCTGTTCTGCTTCTTTTCGCTCGGTGATATCCGTGATGTCGATGATGATTAGAGGGCCCTCGGGCGTCTCCACTTGGCTCAGGCTGATTTCCATCGGAAACGGTTCGGCGCGTCGCCGAAGGCCGTTCAGGTGGATACCTCGAAATTTCTCAGCACGGTTTGGCTGGCGCAAAAAGTCTCGTCGGTATGCGGTGAATCTGTATCGGTCGTCCGCTGGCAGCAGCGCCTCAAAGGCGGCGCCGATGATCCTCTTCCGTGGCAAACCAAAGAGCACTTCTGTTCTCGCATTGGCCATGCGCACCATGCCTTCGGCGTTCAGAATGACAAAACCGTCTGGTGCCGACTCCAGCAACTGGTGGAACATACGTCGGTCCACATTTCGCTGTGTGATATCACGTGAGATTTTAGAGAAGCCGCAGATACGTCCTGCAGAGTCATTCAAGGGTGAGATCGATACCGAGATGTCAATTATCCGACCGTCCTTGCGCACCCGATGTGTCTCGTAGTGGTCGATGCGTTTTCCTTGCCGGATGTAACGGCGAAAAACCGCTTCATCGTCTGCGGCTTCCAGCGGTCGCAGAAAACTCACATTGCGTCCCACAGCCTCTGCTGCGGTGTATTGGAAGATTCGCTCCGCGCCGGCATTCCATGTCTGTATGGCGCCATCGAGGTCGAGAGTGATGATCGCATCATCGGAGTTTTCCACCACTGCGGCGAGGCGTTTGCGCGAGGCATCCGCCGCTTCGCGTTCGGTGATGTCACGTGCGATGCCGCCAATCAGATAGGGCTTGCTGTTTTTGCGGCCCAAAATGATACCGCGATCCGCCATCCAGCGCACCTCGCCCTTTTTGCCGATGACGCGGTAATGCACCTCGTAGTCCGCTTTTTCTCCGCTGAACCACGCCCGCAGTGCCTGACGCACCGCGGGGCGGTCCTCGGGATGAATACCCTCTTCCCACAGGCTCGGTTTGCGCTGCAACTCCGCCACGCTGCGCCCCCAGATGCGCTCAAACGCGGGGCTCACATAGCTAAAGCGCATGGGATTCAGCTCCTTGAACCACAGCACATCGCCGATGTTTTCGACGAGCAGTCGAAAGCGGGCCTCATCTGGAAGGGGTGGTGTCATGCATGCATCGAAACGGGATCAGAACTGCCAGCGCAGGTTCAGCGCTCCGAAGGGGGCCGACTCCAGCGTTTCATTCGCCAGCACATTGTTGTTCCCGTCGCGCAACTCAAGCTCTCCGCCGATATTCATACCGGCACGCAGCGAGATGGAAAAGCGTTCCGTGGCTTGGTAGATCACCGATGCGGCAGTCTGCCAGCCATTAAGATCCACACGGTTCACCATCGGGTCCTCGACATCCCACGAGCCACCGCTTGGATAGGCGCTGAGGCTTAGCGTCACGCGACCCGTCGCCCGCCAGCCGAGCACGACAAAGGGCGGCGTCACCTGCACGATGAACGGGGCCGGCTTCCATATGAAACCCAGCGCTGGCACGATCATGCCTTCGTGTGCGCCGTACTGAGCGAAGAAACCGCCCGCGAGGCTGAACGTGTCCGTAAAGCGATAGCCGAGCAATCCAAGGCCCGAGACCTCAAAGTCATCCCATGACAACCCTTGGAAATCCGTGCCTAGCCCCGGTGTGAAGAAGCCAAGCCCCCACCATTTCGACTGCTCCGGCCGCCAAAAAAGACTCACCTGAGCCTCCAGCGTGTGCAGCGTCTCGCGTTGCAGGCCGAGGAATCCATTGAAGTCCAGCTCGCTCAAATTGTAGCTCAGCGAGGCGCTGATCCGCAACGCGTTCACCTTCTTCGTCCACAGAGGCAGAATCGTAAGCACCTCCATGAAATCGAGCCCGCCCGGACGGTTCGCAAAGTCCTGCGTGTCGATGAACGTCGTGTCCACCATGTACCCCGGCCTTCCAAACCCAAACGCCGCCGGATCGATTAGATCCACGGAGCGCGTGGTGGTGGTTTCCATCGTGGTTTGTGCCGACAACGTCAGCGTGGAGATGCAAAAGAGCGCGAAAAGGATTGAGAGAGTTTTTTTCATGGACGGGGGGAAGGGATTCAAAGCGGGCAAATTACGCCTCAGCGGCTGTGCTGGACTTGGATTGCGATCTGCAAGACGCCGAAAGTCAGTCGCGGTGAGCATGAATCATGTGGCGTCCGATCAGCGCACGCCATCAGCGAACGGCTGAGGCACGAGAGGCGTCTTTAAGGATTGCAGGGCCTGCGCTCACAAAGATCACTCCCGCTAGCTAGTCGGTTATCTCGTCAGCTTGCTTGGGGCATCGGCAGCGATTGCGGCACGATAGTTTGCGAGGGCGCGGAAGTAATCGGCCTGCGCTTCGACTTCGAAAACCTGCGCGTCAAAGGTGGCTTGCTCGCGGATTTGGAGCGCGAGTAGGTCGGTGGCTCCTTGTTGAAGCCGCTCGTTCTCGGCTTTTTCGAGCTGGCGTGCCAACTCCACGTTTTGGCGCGTCATCTTGAGCGCGTCGTACGCAGCGATCAGGGCGCTGTAGGCATCGCGCACGTCGGCGGTGATGCGGTCACGGGCGAAACGCTTGTCGTTGTTCAGGCGTTCGATGGTGGCATCGGCAATGTCCATGCGGCCTTGGGCCTCGCGCCGTTGGAGGGGCAGCTTGAATTCTACTTTGGCTTCAACCTCGTTTTGATTGATGTCATTCGGTCGATTGTTCCCAAAAGTTTGTCCTGCCTCAACTCCGAGGTCGAGATTAGGCAGGAGGTTATTTTTGGCGAGCCTGCGGTCGATTTCGACCCTTTGGACAAGGAGTTCAATGCGGCGGATTTCGGGACGGAAGACGGCTGCCCTGGCGAGATCAGCTGTGAGTTGGCTCTCATCAAGGCGCGGGTGGGGTGGGAAGGTATTTGGCACGCGATTCCGCCCGGCGATAATGGGCTCGGCTTTCTCTTTGGTGCGGAAAAAGAGAGACAGTTCAATGGAGGCGGCTTGGAAGCGCCGCAATGCTTGCACGGTGGCGATTTCACGGCTGACGACGAGGCGCTGGTTGTCCACCTGCACGATGGGGGCGCTCGCACCTTTCTTCACCTGTTCAGCGATGGCAGTATCACGGTCTTTGGCGATGCGAAAAAGCTCCTCGGCGAGCGCAAGACGCTGTCCACTAGCGACCCAAGTGTAGTAGCCAATCGTTGCGGCACGGATGAAGTCAAGGTATTGGCGGAGGATGATCGGATCGGCGAGTTCTTGGTCGATCTGAGCCTGCCAAAGAGAGGCGCGGCGGCGGTCGATGGTGCCATCTCGCAACAAGGGGATGCGAAATCCGAGGATGCCTTCGCCATCCATTCCGGTGCGGTCCTTATTGTAATTCGGCAGGAAACCGCTGCTTAGGCGGTAGCCACTATACACGCTGCCGCCCCAAAACGGCAGCGGTTGCTCCAGCATCGCGTAACCCGTCCGACCATCGTAGTAGCCAGCCAGATTCATCGTGCCACCGGCATTCAGATTTAAATCAAAGGCTCCTTGTGCCTGCCGCACGCGGCCATTGGCGATGTCCTGCTCGATGAGAGCGGCAAGGTAGGGTGGATATTGCGACTGCACGGAAGCCAGAACCTCAGGCAAAAGAAGCGTTTGGGACTTTTCGGCGGCGCTCAGAATTGAAAACTGAGAATTGAAAAAGGAAAACAAGAATATGACTAACCCAGCCGCCAAGCGACTCAACAATGATGGCTGGGCAATGGGGGCAGGGTTTGTCATTTCTTTGTCGGATCGAGTTTACCGTCCTTGTCATTGACCACGGGGGGGAAGCCGTTGATTTGACGCCAAAGCTCAAACCACAGTGGCACTTGATTCAGCATGACCCATGCATTCGCGCGCGCACCTTGCCTGAGCCAGCGGTCTTTTTCGGGCCAACCGACCGTGACCGGGCCTTTTCCATCGCCACGATCCACGAAATCATTGGAAGGGCCAACCACAACACGAAATTTTCCAGTGCCGTCATCTGTGGCATCGACGAAGACGACCTCACCGCCAAAGGTGCCGATGGCGAGTTGTGGCCAGCCGATCATTTGCACGGCAGGCCAGCCTTCAAACGCGATGCGAACAGGGCTGCCGGGCGTGATGACGCCATTCTCCTGCTTGCGTGAGTGGATAAGTGGCATGTCATTGCCATCGACCATGATCTCGACAAAACGGCTGTCTGTTTCTGGAATAATGACGCAGATGAGCGACCCGGGTCGTAAGTAGGTGCCATCTGTGGCGGTAACATTCAGCACGATGCCATCGCGTGGTGACTCGACAACTTGGCGGAGGTTTTGATTGATCTGGATGTCGATCGCGGAGAGATCGCGCTCGGCGGTGGCCACCTCGCTTAGGGCGGTGCCTTTCGAAGCATGGGTAGAAGCGATGCTTGCGTCAAAGTCGTTGCTAGTGCGTTTCAACGCCGCTTCAGCGGACTTGAGTTCAGCGATGGTGGAGTCCCGTGAGAGCGTGGCAAGCTCGAGGTTGCGTTGGGATTCGAGCTTCTTCTCAAAAAGATCTTTTGTGCGGTTGTAATTCAGAAGTGACGTTTCTGCTGCGATCTTCGCACCGGCGACACGCTGCTGCGCGCCATCGATGGCCTGCGCCTTGGCGAGTTCCTGCTGGGTGATCTGTGCGGTGAGAGACTCGACGCGGCCATTGGCAAAATCCCGTCGGCTTTCGATAGCCTCGCGTTGGGCCTTGAGGTTGTTGAGGAGGTTCGGGTCGTTGTCTTGAATTTCGACGATGAGTTCACCCTTTTTTACGCGTTGCCCTTCGACAACATGAAGGTGCTTCACACGGCCTGCGACTTGGGCTTCGATGTTGATGCGTCGGTCGAGGGGATTGAAGGCGATCACGCGCCCTGCGCCGGATACAAACTGTCGCCACGGCAAAAACAAAATGCCGATGACGAAAGCCATGAAGCCAATGAGCAGCAATCGGCTGAAGATGCGCGTGAACTTAGCGCTGCCAGCAAGCGAAAGTGCTGGGAGGGGTGGTGCGGTGATGGAGCTGAGCGTCATGGCATGAAAAATGACGAATGAGGGATTCTGAATGTCAAAGAAAAGTCGAAGTCCGTAGCTCGAACAGCCAAGCGAAGATTATCAAGGTCTGGCGGGCGTTTCATCATTGGGATTTCGATGTCTGGATCACTGTGCCGTCATTCAAATGACAAGGTGCGAGCTCGATGACCTGATCGCATCGCTTGGTGACATCGTGATCCCGTGTAGCAAGGATGACGGTCCAAGGCATGGTGCGGTCGAGGATAGCGGTTTCCAAGAGTTTGAAGGACTCACCGTCGAGACTGTCGAACAACTCGTCAATGAGGAGCAGTCTCGGGCGCTGGACAATGGCGCGGGCGAGTAGCAAGCGGGTGCGCTGATTGCCGCTGAGCGGTGCCCCACCGACCTTGAGCCGCAAATTAAGCCCCTCGGGACGATGCAGCAGAATATCAAGCAGACCCACGCGTTCCAACGCCTCTCGGATTTCATCAAGGCCTACATCGACACGGCCCAAGCGCAGATTTTCAAGCACGCTGCCGTCGACGATCTCATTGCGGCGCAGCAGCATGACGCTTTCGCGCAAGGCCTCGAGATACCAAGTGCGGAGGTCGAGGCCATCGATGCTGACATGCCCTTCGGAGGGCTGGCGGAGACCGAAGAGAATGTCTAGCAGCGAGCTGGCACCGGAACCGTGCGGGCCGATAATAGCGGCGCGACTGCCCGGTGGGATAAGAAAGGATTTTTTCTCAAAAAGAGCACCATGATAGCCGAAGCTCACATCACAGCCTCGCACTTCAGCGCCCCCATCGCGTCTCACAGGCTGCTCGCCGTCTTCACGCTCGATTTCGAGATCGAAGATATGACCGAGTTTGTCCATGGCCGCCATGGCGTCATACCAAGCTTCGAGCTTTTTGCCCATCTTCGCCATAGCAGCAACGATGCTGCCCATGATCAACTCCGAAGCCACGAGCTGTCCAAGGGTGATCTGCTGGCTGATGACGAGCCATCCACCGACAACTAGTAGCGTGGCGCTAGCAAAGACACTCAGGATCAGCAGCCCGATGATCTGGCGCATGACGATGCGGAAATGGCCCGCTCGGCGGTTTAAATACTCGGTGGAGAGCTGGTTCGCCCTTTGGTAGGCCATGTCATAGCCGCCGGGTCCTTTGAATACAAAGGGAAAGGCAGCGATCTCTTCAAACCAGTTCACCACATCATACTTCATGCGTGACTCGGCAATCGAAGTGTCCACGGCGCCTCTTCCGAGCAGCCAAGTGATGAGAACGATGAGTCCGAGAAGCACGGCTACGAAGAGCAAAAGCACTGGATGGTAAAGGGCCAGCAGGAGCATGCCAATAAGGCTGCCGAAGATAAGATTGATGCCATCTAACAGCAGAAGTGACGTGCTTTTTTGCACCGTAACCACATCGAGAAAGCGATTCACCAGTTCAGGTGCGTGCACATTGTCGAGAGCCTCCGCCTTCACGCGGGGCAGGCGGTAGGCGAGGTCGGCAGCGGTGCGGACGAAGATGCGTCGCTGGATGATGTCGGAAATATAGTACTGAAACCCGCTGACCACCGCCTGCAGAGCTAGCGCTCCAAATAGCGCGATGGCTAGGATCACGATGGCCTGCACATAGGGCTGCGCTTGGCCTCCAAAAGCTAGATTGCTGACCACCGCGTCCACCGCCAGTGGCGCGGCGAGGTAGAGCAGCCCGGCGAATACGGAAAAAATGAGCAGTGTGACAATGTCACTGCGTTCAGCCTTCAACAGACGAAAAAAACGTCTTGTCGGGCTAACATGCTTGCCATGTCCATTGCCATGCTCCTCACCATGCGTGTGTGTCTTGCGGGCGACAGCGGCATGCACGCTCATGTCATGTGCCGGACGCTCCGGATGCACGATGCCGGCTTCGATCACATCGTTCAGGCTCTTGAGTCCAAGCCGCTGCACTAGATCGTCCCGGCTGATGGTGACGCGATGCGTGGGATGCTCCCCATCCGCTACCCGCAGGCGGAACCAGCCGGCAAAAGTGATGACGATCCACTTGGATTCTACGGTACTCCAAATCACCACCGGCATGTCATGATGGGCACGCCAGACCACCTCGGCAAGAGACAACCTGACAGGTGAAACGCGCATGTAAACTTCCGCAGCCGCAGCAACGAGCTTGGAGAGTGGATCTCCTTCGCGTTTCGTTGTATTTTGCACAGCGATCAGGGCGCGCTCGTGATCGTATTCGCTTCCGGTGATGGCGGCAAGCTGGGCGAGCAGTGCAGGGGTGGTGTAGCAGGGGGTGGGCGACATGCGTTTCAAAATACGTCAGTGCGGTGAGCAGACTGACGTAAGCTTACATACTTCCTGAACTAGTGGGCAGATGCAAATCAGGGATTCGCTGACTTCATGTAGATAAAAACCACCTAAGCTGGCCTCCAGTGTTTGGAAGTGAAGTTTTTGGGGAGGTTGAATAAACAAGCATGGCCTCGGGGTGTGGACGCTGCGCTCTTTGCACGGTCAAAGTGTGCCGTGCATCGACATCCCGGCTTCATTCCCCCCTAGAATGAACGCAAAAGTGGAGGAGTGCTGAAATTACAAAAAAGTCGACGAACTCATCTATGGCCAGAATGCTCCTGAGCGTCCAAGCCGAGCGCTGTCTCGATTCCGTGTGCCGCATCTTCACGCCATTGGAGTACTTTGTAAGGAAAGATGCCACCGAGAATCAAAAAGATCGACACCGCTGCGAGCGGCCAGCGTTCGCGTGGAAGGGCGTCAGGGATGTCGATGACATCACGGGGTAGGACGCCAAGGAAAAGCAGGTTGAAGATACGCAGCAGATTGATGGCGTTGAAGGCGGTCGCGATTGGCAGGGCAATGCCGAGCCAAGGGTGATTTTCGAGCGCTCCGTGAAAGATCAAGTCTTCGGCGCAATAGCCGAGTGTGCCTGGCAGACCAATGAGGGCGAGACCACATACGAGGAAGAAAGTTGCGAGACGCGGCGCTTTCGCTGCGAAACCGAAATGACCGTCGGGGTCGTCGGTGCTGGAGACTCGCACTTCTAGGACGCGCACGATGGCGATGAGGCCGGTCGAGGCGGCGGCAACAACAAGCCAGTGTACAAGTGCGCCAGTGATTCCCTCAGCACTGGCGGTGGCGATGCCTGCAAGGATGAAGCTGGCCTGCGAGAGGCAAAGAAGACCAAGCATGCGGCGTGGTTTTTTTTCAGCGAAGCCGCGGATGCTTGTGATGAGAGCTGTTGCGAGTGCAATGATGCTGAGGATGTCGAGAGTGTGCTTTTCGGCGAGTGTGAGCGTGGTGGTCTCGCTTCGGGCGATCAGCAAGGCACCGAGGTGACCATTGAAAAGCAAGGCAACAGGCAGCAGCGGACCGTGCTCAAATTGGCTGATCATCCAGCCATGGAGCGGGAATAACCCTTTGCGCAGGGCGACGGCGAGAATCAGTAGCGTAAAGGCGAGATTGCTCGCATGGCTGATCTCGTCGATCTCAATATGATGCAGCACACTGATGGCGATGGTAAGTGCGATGCTGCTCGCAATCAGAAATCCCTGAGTGACTTTTTGACTGCGATCTTCGCCAAACATGCGCAGTACAAAGGGCAGGCTCGTGAGCCACCAGCCAACCGCGAGAACGGCAAGGTTCGCGGCGGCATAGGCGGTCTGCGTTGCCGAGGCTAGCAGTAGCATGCCGGCGAGCGCCTTGCCTGTGGCATCTCGGCGTGGCATGAGGATCAACACACCAAGTGTGAGCGCGGCAAAGAAGGCCATGGGTGTGGCGTCAAGAGCATCGGCTTCGAAAAATTTTAGCCAAGGGTCAAACAAACGCTCGTGACCCGCGGCGGAGACTTCGAAGGCAGCGCGTAAAAAACACGCGAAGGATGCGGAGGCACCAAAGATGGCCGGCAAACGCGGTTTGGCGGATTTGAGAGCGCAAAAGGCTCCCACAAGCAAAGAACTTACTCCTAGGCTGATCAAAGGAAGAGTCAGAAAAGTCATGGGAAAAGTCGAAAATCAGGATTTGTCGCCACGAGGCTCAAAGAGGCTCAGAAAGCGAGCGAAGGTGATCGCAGGTGTGACGATGAAACGGTCCACGATTGGATCGTAGAAACCGCGCCCCAGTGCGACGCGGTATAGCCACAATTGGATCTTCTTCGGCAACAGCGATTCATAGTGCTCTCCAGTGGGATCGATACGGCCACCCGCAGCGGCGTGGACGCGGTTGTAGTCGCGCAGCATAGATGGCGAGCGTAAGAATTGCAGTGTGCGCAACAAGGCATGGCTGACGAGATGCACGATCGCGAAAGTGGTCCAGCCGAAGCCAATTTCGACAAAGATGAGACCAAGTTGAGTTTGAGCGGCGTAAGCGAGTGATGTTTTTGCGTCCGCACAGGTTCGGTGAATGAGTGTACCAAGAAAGGCGGTGGTGCTGCCGATGAAGATGACAAGCCCTGTGGCGATGGCTGACGAGTGCAGCAGAGGCTCGATGCGTAGCAGTAGGTAGGCGCCCGCATGCACGCTGATGGCTCCGTAGAAAATCGCGCTGGAGGGTGTAGGGCCTTCCATGGCACGTGCGAGCCAGCCGCAGAAAGGTCCCTGTGCGGATTTGCCGCTAGCGGCGAAGACGAGCAACACAGCGACGATTGTTGCCGCAAAACCGCTGAGATTGTTGACATGCCCGGGCCAGTCGCCGCTGAACATGCCGTTCCAAGAAGCCGTTTTGAACCAGTGATGCGCGAGGAATACGCCCATGAGCATGAAAAGATCCGCGACGCGGTAAGTGGCGAATACCCGCAGCGCGTTGCGAACAGGATCCGGCCGGCATTGGAAGAAGCCGATGAGCAGCACGCTGGTGATGCCGACGATTTCCCAGCCACCGAGCAGCACATCAAGCGAATCGGCCATGAAGACGAGCAACGCGCCGAAGGTGAAAAGATGCAGCAGCAGGAAGAAGCGGAAGAAGCCGGGATCGCGATGCAGATAGCGCACGCTGAAGGCCCCGACGACGCCTGCGAGGATCACCGTGATGGTGACGATGGGCAGCGAAAGGCGGTCGAGCAAAATGGTGAGCGGAAACTCGTAGTGCGCGACCTTGAACCAGTGATCGCCAATGGCCGCATGCACGGAGTGCAGATCATCCTGCCACATCTTGTAGAAGATGATGCCCGCGAGGACGGTGAGAAAGGCATACACGAGCTTCGTGAGCCGAGACATCGCCCGCTCGGACACCGGTACGCCGAGCAGCCAGAGCAGGCTCAGAAGAAGAAAGGTGATCCCCGGTGTCGCAATCAGGGTAAGGGAGAGTTGCTGAAGAGACATTTCAGGCGGCTTTGGAGAGTTTCGGTTCGATGCGGGCGAGCGGGAGGTGCTCGGCTTTGCCGCGATACCAGTGCATGGAGTCCGGCGTGACGGGCAGGGGCTCTTCGTCACCGGTGAGAGGCTCGAAGACGTCGTTGCCGCGGTAGATTTCGATGTGGCCGTCGTCGGGGTCCATGGTGGCGATGCGGATCCAGCGGTTGCACACAAATTCGACGAGCTCCTTGTTTGCCTTGATGACGCTCATGAGGCGCTGCGGCGTGGTTTCGACGACGAAAAGAATGCGCACGGGCTCGTGGATCTCGACGGTCTGCACGGGCAGGCCGGTGCGGAGATCGCCTTGGAAGCCGTTCATGACGCCGACGAGGCCGGTGATGTTGTGTGGGAGCTTCGTGCCTGCGCCCCAGACTTCGTTGTCCACGGTGGAGAAGTAGTATTCGAGGCTAATGCCGCCGCATACGGGAATGACGGCACCGAGCACGCGGGCGAGCGCGTTGTTTTCAGGATCCTTGGTGGCATCGTAGCTGATGAGGAAGGCGCGGCGGTCCATGAAAAGGCCGCGCGTGTATTGTCGGCGGCCGACATAGGCAACGGCGTTCGTGCAATGTCCATACTCGGGGCGAGGCTCGGCGATGTGCTCGGCGCGGGCCTGCACATGACGCAGCGCACGTTCGCCACGCACGCCGGGGCCGGCGGTGCCGAAGCGGCGCACGCGTTCATCGGCATTCAGCACGCGGGCTTTGTCGAGAGACTGCTTCACGCGGTTGAGATCGCCGTGATGCGTCTCCGGCATGAGATCGACGTCGAAGAACTCGATGTCGTCACTGCACGTGTCGTGGTAGCCGCCGAGGAACCATGTGTCCTCGGGGATGATGACACCCTTTGCCCGCAACGCATGGCGCACACCGGTACGGTTGGCCATGATGGCGAAGATGCGGGCGTTGGGAGCACCGGTGCGGCCACCGCAGGCACCGCAGCAGTAGGCGGACTCATACGGATTGTTCAAACTGGTGCTGCCATGACCCAAGATGACAACAAGACGCGCGTGCGCTTTGTGCAGACCGGCGAAACCGAGCACGGTGTAGATGCGGTCGGCCATTTCCTGCTCGGTAAAGCCGTGCAGCAGGCCGGTGGTGGCGTGGCGTGACTCGGGATCGTCGCGCATGAAGATGACTTCCGTCTTGGGCGTGGGCAGGAAGGCGCGATTCAGCTTCTTGATGAGGTTTCCGTATTCACGCGGGCTCAGCACGCGGAAGATGAGCGGGAAGAGCGAGAGGAAGCCGAGGCACGCGGTGCTGATCCAGCCGCGCACGAGTGTGCGGGAGGAGATGAAGCCATTGCGCGTGATTTTGGCCCATGCGTTGCGCATTCTTCGGCGCTTTTCATGTAAATGTGCCTGATCGCCCATGGGCACCTCACGCACGGAGTGACCAGGTTTGACCACCACAGGGCAGAGCGAGACACCGCCCGCGTCATCGATTCCAGCATAATCAATCGCCACACCGAAGAAACCAGCGGCGCCGACGGTCTCGATGCATGGATCGACTTCTTCTAAGGCCCTTCGGATGGATTCCTCGCGCTCGTCGATGCAAAAGATGATCTGTGCAGCCAGCCGGTCGGTTTGCGGCATGGGACTGGGGAGTGCACGATGTTTTGCCAGTGGGATGAGAATACGGCGTTCATGGCGGCGCTCATACGCGAGATGCAGCAGGCGACGGCGCTCGATTGCGTTGCAAGCCATTAGCTCGTGCAAAAGCGTCATGAAGCGTTCCTCGGAAAGGCTAGCAAGGACTCTGCTCTGCAGGCCAAGCAACTGCACGGCATCGAAAAAGCGTGCCACGGGCGTGAGTGGGTCCACTCTGGCTGAATGAATCTTCACCGCCCGCCAAGTGGTGGTGTCTTCCATGATGTCTTGCAGCGCAGCGATGGTGTAGGTCAGGCGGAGCGCGAGGAATTCCATCAGTGAGCACTTCACGCGGTCATGAGGCGCGAGAGTAACATCATTCTCCAACATGCGGATCATGCCCGCCCAGCCTGGAAGTGCGATGAGCTCTGCGGTGATAAACTCCTCCCATTCACTCGGAAAAATGGAAAGACGTTCGAGAATATCGATGACAACGTCTTCGGCGCTCATATTGCGCTCCATCTGGCGTTTATACTCACTGCCGACGAGTCTGAGGTGCTTTCGGGCGATGGAAAGCGGTTGTGACATCACTTGACGCGATGCGGCGAGGAGTCCTTCCTCGCGCAGCGGCATCGGCCAGTAGGCGATGCCTTGGTCAAGATACGCACCAACGAGACGAATGAGCGGTGGATTGACGATGAGATCGAGATCGAGGCCTTTTTCCGCGATTACGGCATCGCGCGGACGCTTGGGCTTCGTGGGCGGAGGCGTGACATGTTTCGGCACGCGGGCGAGGCACACTTCCCAAAGTTCTTTTGGCGTGTCGCCGGTGAGTTGATGCGCTGCGGCAGGAGGCAGATCGGGACGAAAAGCCTCGAGCCAGTCGCCCTCTTCAATGGCCCATGCGACGTCGATGCCATTCACACGACGCACGCCCGGAATGAGCAAGGCGCGGCGAAGCTGCCTGCGCGTGAGCTTGTCTGGCAAAACCTCGACATCTGGTTCGCGCGCTAGTACATCATCGATATCCTCATCGAGGATACGTCTACGCGAACGTTCGCGCTGATAGGTTTCTTCGGCGAGAAACGGTTCGGCTTTAAAAAGTTCGGAAGCCTTGAGTACGGATGGCTCGAACTCCTGATGCTGGAAGGCATGCAGCGTATTATGGTGCACGAAGACACCTATCGGTCCCTGTGTGGGAAGATAATGGGCGGCATGATCGAGCACATGGCGCAGGTGCTCGCGGCAATCGGAGGGAGATGAATGAGAAGCGGACACAAGCTTGGAGTGAAAGTTCTGGAAAGTAACAAAGCTTGCCGGGTCCTTGCCATCCCTTTGACAGGGGGTATTGGCAACCGGTAGAGGGGATAGCATTGTGGCTTCCGCGCGATGGGGAAGACTTCAAGACTCCCCTTTCACTGCTGGCATTTTACCCTGTCGAGGGGATGTTATCGTCTCAGAAATTGTGCGTGAATAGCAGCGTCTCGAAACACACACTTCTAATTCATGTCAGCTTCCATTTCTGCCTCCAGTCGCCCATCTGGTCCGACTCCTGTCGGTTCCTTCGCCGGATTCAAAACCTATCTAACCAAGGACATCCTATCCGGATTCCTCGTGTTTCTTATCGCGCTGCCGCTATGCTTGGCGATTTCGAAGGCCAGTGGTTGCCCGCCCATTGCTGGCATTTTCACCGCTATCATGGGCGGGATACTAGCTCCATTCCTCAGTAATTCCGAACTCACCATCAAAGGTCCTGCGGCAGGTATGATTCCCATCGTGGCCGGTACGGTGGCTGCCTTCACACCTGCGCTGGCAGGTGGTATGACCGAGCAAGAGGCCATGATGATCGGCTACAAGTGCATGCTTGCCGTGGGCGTGGTGGCAGGAGTGATCCAGATCCTTTTTGGCGCGCTGCGTCTGGGTAAATATGCCGAGTTCTTTCCAGTGGCAGCTGTCCACGGCATGTTGGCAGCCATAGGTGTGATCATCATGTCCAAGCAGGTGCATGTAATGTTGCTCGGCAAGTCGATCAAAGCCCATCACCCTCATGGTGAGGCGTTCGAACTGCTTGGCCGCATTCCGGAAAGTGTCAGTAACATCAACCAGAGTGCTGCCATTATTGGGCTCGGCGTTTTGGCAATCCTTTTCATCCGCCCGTTGATCAAGTTGAAGATCGTTCAGGTCATTCCCGGCCCAGTCTGGGCCATGCTGTATGCCATTCCGATGAGTTTCTACCTGAAGCTCGACACGGCCTATCTGCTGAATCTCGATGCCGACATGACCAAGGGCTTCCATCAGCCCGATTTTGCGCGTGTCTTCACCAGCACCGGCTTCGGCTGGATCATCATGTTTGCCCTCATCGGCAGCTTGGAATCACTTCTCAGTGCCAAGGCGGTCGATCTGCTCGATCCGTGGCAGCGCCGTGCGAATCTGAGTCGGGACCTGCTCGCCACGGGGCTGGCGAACACAATGGTGGCCATGATTGGCGGGCTGCCCATGATCTCTGAGATTGTTCGTTCCAAGGCTAACATCCAAAACGGTGCACACACACGCTGGTCAAACTTTTGGCATGGCACTTTCTTGCTCGTCATGGTGGCCAGCATTCCGCTGTATCTGAACAAGATCCCACTTCCTGCGCTTGCCGGCCTTCTTGTTTACACCGGCTGGAATCTTGCCACCCAGGACATCAGACACATGTGGGAGATCGGAAAGGGGCAGCTCGTCGTGTTTCTGACCACGCTTGCCGTCACACTCGGCACGGACCTACTCATTGGCGTGGGCGCTGGCATTGTGATTAAGATCATCCTCCATGTTGTCGCTGCTAAAGTGGGCATCGGCAATCTCTTCCGTGCCACAAGCCACCTAGAGCAGCATGGCGAGGTCATTGTGCTCAAGGTGGAGAAAGCAGCCATTTTCAGTAATTGGCTGGGTCTTCGCGGCCGCCTGCTGACCCTTTCAGAGCACAAGAGGGTCACGGTTGACCTTTCGGAGACCAGCTTTGTGGATCACAGCGTCATCAAGAAACTCCAAGAGATGGCGCAGGACTGGAGGCTCGAGAATCGTGAGCTTCTTGTCACCGGACTCGATAAACATAAGCCTGTCTCCAACCATCCAGAGGCTGCACGTCTGAAGATGGCCTGAATCCGTATCTAGAAAAGATTTTTCCCGCTGGTGTTGAGGTAAATCTGGTGGCGGCGTGGCGGGCGCCGCCACCGCGCCTTACCCAACAAAAATCCAAGTTTTACTATGTCAATCATGCACACCTCTCTCAAAGCTCTAGTCACCTCATGCCTTTTTGTTTCGACTGTTTTTTCTGCTGACCATACCGAGTCGAACCAAAACCTCTGGCTCAACTATGTCGGCGATCATCCTTTTTCCCCCGGAAGTAAGTGGGGTCTCCATCTCGAATCGCAAGTGCGCCGGTCAGACATGGGCGAGCACTGGCAGCAGCTCTTGCTGCGTCCTGGCATCAATTACACCATCAGCCCTGCATTGACGCTAAGCGCCGGTTACGCGTGGGTGGATACTCATCCGTATGGAGACATACCGGTGGCCGCAGAATTCCCGGAGCATCGTTTTTGGGAACAGGTAGCCTACAATCATAAATGGCTCGGCCTTGATTGGACGCACCGCATCCGGTTAGAGCAGCGTCGCATCGGCGAGGTGAATCCAGCGACTCAGGACGTCACCAACTGGCGCTACGAGAACCGCATCCGCTACATGCTGCGCACGACCATACCACTCAGCGATGACAAAAAATGGTATCTCGCTCTTTGGGACGAGTTGTTCTTCAACTTTGGTTCCAATGTGTCGATCAACTACTTTGATCAAAACCGCGCTTTCATCGGGCTTGGACGCCAACTCACCTCAACAACCCGACTCGAAATCGGTTTCATGGAACAGACCGTGCAACGCCGTGGAGGTGTGGTGTGGGAAAACAACCACACAGCTGCTGTTTGGCTCATGTCGAAGTGGCCTTTTGGTATAAAGCTTTGATCTCAAAACTTCACCATCTTGAAAACCCACTTACGTTTTCCACTCTACTTTGCATGCGTTGCTTTTTCCTGCTGGACTCTGCTCCGTTTGGCCCTCTGGTGGCGCTTTGCACCGCCTGATACAGGTGCTTTGGAGACGCTCAAACTGCTGCTCGCAGGTTTGCACCTAGATTTCGCTTGGGCGTTGATTGGTAGTGCGATGCTTCTTGGCATTTGCGGTTTTTTCACCACCATGGTTGCCGTTGTGCCGGCTCTGGCGTTGCGTTGCTTTGGCATTCGTGCGTGGAAACCGATCTGGAAGGGACTCTTTCGAATTGCCATCACCATCGGCTGCACCGTTGGCGTGTTTCTGCTTATCAGTGAATGGTTTTTTTTCGATGAGTTCGACAGCCGATTCAACACCGTGGCTATTGATTACCTCATTTACCCGCATGAGGTTTTTACGAACCTGCGGGAGAGCTATCCACTGCCGCTGATCATCTCTATCTGTATTCTTGGAGGTATCGCCATTTCGTATTTAGGATTTTTAAAACAACCGCCTGCATGGGAAAACCAACCTCTCATCGCTAAGGTGAAGTTTATTGGCCTTTACGCCCTTGTCTGCCTATTGGCGCATCAGTCCATTTTTAGTGGTGAAACATCTTTCAGCCGGCAGCGCGTGGTCAACCAACTCGCGGACAATGGTTGGGCCAGTGCCGCATATGCCGCATGGACACGGAATCTCGACTACCGAGCTTTTTACCGCACCATGGACCGCCGTGATGCTTTCCTGCGTGCCCGTCGTGTTCTCGCGGAGCCCGGAAGCACCTTTCCCCATCCTGAGCCGCCGCCACTGCCATCTGATTCAGTGAGCAAAGAAGCCGAGAACGCATGGTTCAGAGCCGCGCGCGACTCGCTTGTGCGCGAGGTGATTGGAGATTGTTCCAAACCGAAACGCAACCTTTGCATCATCGCCGAGGAGAGCTTTGGGAGCGAGTTCTGGGGCTGCCTCGGCCGCAACGTCAATGGCAAAGCCCATACGCTCACGCCTCGCATGGATGAACTTGCCGCGAAGGAAGGCTTACTCTTCACGCACATCCTTGCAGATGGAAATCGCACCATTCGTGGCCTTGAAGCTATTTTTTCCAGTATTCCACCTCTTCCAGGAGACAGCATTCTCGCTCGGGATAAATCGCAAAACGTAGAAACGATTGCCCGTGTGCTGAAGCGGGATGGTTACAACACACTTTTCTGCTATGCCGGCCATGGCACGTTCGACTTCATCAAGAGCTATGCTTCGTCCAATGGATGGGATCGGCTCGTGGAGGAATCTGACTTTCCCAATCCCGCACACCGCACCGCCTGGGGTGTGAGTGATGAAGATTTGCTCCAACGTGGCATCGAAGAGATGCGCACGCTTCACAGCGTCGGCAAGCCCTTTCTTGTGAGCTTCCTGACCGTCTCAAATCATCGTCCATTCTCGTATCCTGCTGGTCGCATCGCGGAAGATCCCAATGCTCGCAATCGCGAGCATGCCGTGAAATACGCAGATTGGGCGCTGGGAGACTTTTTTGATCGCGCCCGCAAGGAGGCTTTCTGGAACGACACCATCTTCGTCGTCATTGCCGATCATGGTGCGCGCGTTTATGGGCGCCAAACCATCCCGCTGAAGAGTTACCAAATTCCTTGGCTCATTGTCGCCCCCGGTCTCATCACCACGCCCCGGCGTGATGACAGCAGTGGTTGCCAACTCGATGTCATCCCTACCTTGCTCGGTCTCATCGGCCGACCCTATCGCAGTCTTTTTTTTGGACATGATCTGCTCAAAAACGGTGGTGGTGAACGTGACCGCAGTTTGCTTAACCACAACCGCAGCATCGCTGTCTACCATCACCAGCGAGAAATCGTGCTCGGCTTGAATAAAACCGTCGAATACTGGTATGGAGACGCCGGCTCCGTCTTCATGAAACGTGTCGTAGACACTGATTCAGAATTTCGATCCATCTGTGACGACGGTATCGCTCTATTTCAGGTGGCCGACGATCTCTACACGCACCGGTGGTATCGATTGGAAGATTGAATCTTCTCAATCACGTCCCTTCTGAATCAATTGACGCAGAAGGTCGGTCTGAATTTGCTGGATCTCCAGCAGGCGCTGGCTGTGGTGTTGAAGAAGGTGGTCCATCTTTTCGTGCAGGTGGCGAATCTCGAGCTCGGCCTTGAGGTTGATCTTGTAGTCTTCCTCTGCATGTTGGCGGTCGCGGGCGGACTGACGGTTCTGGCTCATCATGATGACTGGAGCCTGAATGGCAGCGATGCATGAGAGCATGAGATTGAGGAAGATGAAGGGATACGGATCGGGTGGCTGGGCGATCCAAGCCATCGTGTTGAAAAACACCCACAAGATCAAAAATGAAGCAAATCCGATAATGAAGCTCCAACTGCCGCCCAATTCCGCCAGGCGATCCGAAAGCCTTTCACCACGCGTGCGACTGTCTTCATGCTCCGCAGGGCTTGATGAGATGATTTCATGCTGTCGCAGACTCTCGATTACATCCCGCTCCAGATGCGTGATCTCACCGATCTCTTCATTTAGAGCATCTTCGACATAAGCCGCTTTGATGCCTGGCAGCAAGTCGCTCGCGATGAAGTCCTTATCTTGGATCTGTGGATGCTTCTTGCGTATGAACTGGAGTAGCGAAGGGCGCAAAACAGCACATGGAACGGCTTGTTTTTCACGCACGATTCGGCCGCTGAGGGCACAGGTGATCTGAGGAGCGCTCATAACATGGGTTCTTGGCTGGAACGGGCTGGCACCGATAGTTCGACACATACACCATGCGGTTCGATGGACGAGACCGTCAGCTCGCCTCCACATTGTCTGGCGCGGGCACGCATACCGACCATTCCTAGACTCGAAGGTGATTCGCTGTTCTCCTGTGGCAGGCCCTTGCCATCGTCGCGGATGCTCAGGCGAATCATGTTTCCTTCCCTTAAGAGTTGAATCGTCACCGATTGAGCTTCCGCGTGCCTTGCGATGTTGGTGAGGGCCTCCTGAGCGATACGGAAAAGATGCGTCTCAGTCTCATCGGCGAAGCGGCCCGGACATCTGGCGTCCACCTTGACCTCCAGACGTGTGCGTTGTGCGAATTTCTCTGCGAGCCAACGCAGGCTGGCATCGAGCCCAAAATCATCAAGAATGACCGGGCGTAGCAATTGCGCCAGTTCGCGAACATTCGCGATGGATTCATCGACGAGATTCAAGCAGTCGTTTCGCAGCGAATCAAGGTCCTGCGTGTTGCCACGCATGAGATTAGCCCTTACCGCAGCAAGCGATTGGCCAAGTTCATCATGCAGCTCATGCGAAAATCGCCGCGCGGCATCCTCCTGCGTCTGCAGCATGTGCCAAGACACCCGATTCAATTCGTCGGATTGCCAGCGGATGCGCCCGATGCTGTGGCGGACGAAACGGATGGTCAGAATGGCTGATAGCGCGGCAAATACCAAGCAGGCCCCAAGCAGCATTTTGGATTCCTCGGCTAAGTCGTCGAGCTGGACCTCGATCTCTTGGTTGACCTCAGAAAGGTGACGGGTGCTTTGCAGGATAAGGTCGTGAATGAGCTTCACCACCTCATCATGACTGGAAAACAAGGACTCGAGAACATTTTTGGGCAGTGGACCGTCGTAGTTCAGTGCCTGTCTCGCTGTCTTGGAAAAGTCTTGAGTAGCCTGTGCCAGCCTGCTCCATTCACCGGATTGTGGCGTTTGCGCGGCTTCGATGGCTAAGCGGGATACATCGCGGTCCGCTTCCTTGAGGTCGTCCAGCACCTTGGCGCGGCTGGCGGCATCCTCCGATTTGACCAGCAGATGCAGAACATGTGCCAACGCATCTTCCTCCGCCTGAACCTCGTAGAGCAGTCGTGCGATGAGAAGCTGCTCTTTGACTAGGCCTGACGAGCTTTGTCGGATGGCGTGGCTGTCCCTCACGGCTACGAGTCCAGCCAACCCCAGTAGCACCACGACTAGGCCAAAACCCATGACCAGCGCCCACAGTACCGTGCGCTCGGTGATGCGTCGTGTGAACGGAAGAAGGTGTTGCAACATGAGAGAATCAATCAATCAGGCCGTTGCGGATAGCGAAACGAACCAGTTCACCGATGGAGTGCAGATTCAGTTTCTCCATGATGCGTCCGCGATGAGCTTCCACGGTGTATACGCTCAAATTCAGCGTTGTGGCGATCTCCTTGTTCGTTTTGCTTTCAGCGATCATTTGCAAGACCTCACGCTCGCGTGGCGAAAGCAAGTCAATGGGATTGGTGACATGCTTCCGGTAGTCATCCAGCACTGCATCGCTCACTTCGGGGCTAAGCCAACCCTTTCCCATCGCCACCGCCCGCACGGCAGCAAGAAAGTCAGCTTCATTGCAATCCTTCAGCAGATACCCTTTGGCACCTGCACGCAGCATCTCGCGAACATAGACAGAGTCTTTTTGCATGCTCAGTGCTAGGATGCGCGTCTTGGGCAGAACTTTTGTGATTTGTCGCGCTGCCTCGATGCCGTTGAGCTCAGGCATCGTCACATCCATCACGACCACATCTGGTGTGAGCTTTTCGGCCAGTTCGACGGCTTCACGACCGTTCGATGCCTCACCGATTACCTCCATATCCCACTGCGCAGCGAGCAGGGCGCGGAAGCCGTTGCGCACGACGCCATGATCGTCGGCAAGGAGAATGCGAGTTTGTTTGGAGGGCATGGGGGCTGGGAAACGTACTCCACAAGATTTAAAGCGCAAAAAAGCAGGGGAAATTTTCGTGTGATACCCCAACCTATATCCATGACTCAGGACAAGCTTAGCCTCCTCCTTCAGCAAGTAGCCTCCAACACACTGGCTGAGGTGCCCTCTGCCTTGGAGGATTCCATTATGGACCGTGTGCGCACTGATACCGGTCGTGCAAAGCGCTGGTGGATGCTCACCGGTCTTATTGTGATGCTGGCCTTGCTGGCTGGTGTCACGATTGCCGCCTTCATCGGCTGGTCAAAAGCGGCCCAAGACCCCATCCATGCCAAGCCGCCTGCCATGTCGATTTTCAAAGGAGGCCCCTTGTGATGCGCTCGCGAATGAGATGGCTTCTCGGGTCGGTTTTGATCTCCTGCTTGCTCGCCGGTCTGACCGCTTGGCGAGTTGCGGACTGGACACTGCATCGCCATGGCGAAAGTCATGCGAATGACCCAGCGGAGACCGATCTGCATGCGTGGATGCATGAGCATCTCGACATCACGCCGGAGCAGCATGAGAAGCTCGACCCCATCGAAAAGCAATTTGAGGAGCATCGCTTGGCGCTGAAGGCGCAGATCAGCGTCGCCGGGGTGGAGCTGGCACAGGTCATCAGTGCGGCGAACGTCGATGATGTGCGCATGAAAGCCGCACTAGACCGTCTGAATCAAGGTCAGGCGCAGCTGCAACGCATCACACTCGATCATTTCTTTGCCATGAAACGCCATCTGCGTCCTGCGCAGGCGCGCAAACTCGTCGAATGGACCCATGACAGCCTTACCCGCGAGCACTGATCTCCAGCTGCCCGTGGCGGAGCCAAGTTCGCCATCGGATCCCGAGCGGGAAAATATCCTCGCCGCGCAGGCGGGGCAGGCCGACGCGTTTGAGTGGCTCGTGCATCACCACGAGGTGCGCCTGCTTGGCTTCTGCCGCCGATGGCTCCGCTGTGAGGAGGACGCCCGCGAGGCCTGCCAGGATGCCTTTGTGCGTGCCTGGCAAGCTCTGCCGGAGTTCGAGAGCCGGGCGAGATTTTCCACATGGTTGTATCAAATCGCTCTGAATGCGTGCCGGGATCGTGCGAAGGCCAGAAACACTCGCCAGCGTGGCAGCACCGTCACGCTCGAAGAGATGCCTGAGGCCCCTGTCTGCCCCAAACTTTCACCCGATGCCGGTGCTGAATGGCAGGGCGAGCTCGATAAGCTTCAGCGTGGCCTTGCTCTGCTACCAGACAAGCTACGTGCCGCTCTCATTCTTGTGACCATGGAAGGTCTCAGCCAAAAAGAATGCGCCGAAGTGCTCGGATGCTCCATCCGCGGTGTCGAGGGTCGCATTCACCGAGCTCGCCAGATGCTATTGGACTGGTGGGATGAGGAAAGGTAGCACGAAAAGTTCACTGCTTGAGGACGCTCATCACCTCGTTTAAAGCGGTTTTCAGAATGTCTGCCTAATTCCCGCCGGCGGTGCAGCCTCATTTGCTCGTCAGCTATTGCTCCAATAGCCGCCTCGCTCTTTCCTTGCCACGGAGGCCACCACGTCCGCTGGTCATTTCAGACATTCTTTTTGAGAAACGGTCTAGTTCACGTAAACAAATTCATTCAAGCTCATCACCACCTGGCAGTAATCCGCCAGCGAGGCGCCGGATTTCAGGAAATCGAGCCCCGTGGCAAGTTCGTGGGATTTGGGTTCGCGATGGAAGCAAAGCCGATACGTCATCGCGATCTGCTTCGCGGCATCGCCAACGCTGGAAACTCGTTTCGCGAGTCCTTCGGCCCATTGGCGGGCCTGCGGGCTGTTCATCAAGATGAGCGCCTGAGGCGCCACGGTCGTCGTGGGGCGTGCACCTTGGCTCACGAGAGGTTCGGGTTGGTCGAAGGCCACCATGCTGCCGATGAGCTGGCTGCGCTTGATGTTGAAGTAGATGCTGCGGCGCTTGCTGTTTTCATCGCGCGTGCCGGGGCCATGCATCGTCGGGTCGAGCACACCGCTCACGGCCAGCATCGAGTCACGAATCGCTTCGCCTTCGAGGCGATACGGCACGAATCGCATGAAAAGGCCGTTCGCCGGATCAGCGGCCTCCTTTTTCGCATCGCGGGCACTGCTCTGCTGCCACGCACGACTGCTGAGGATGAGTTTGTGCATCGGTTTCAGTTTCCAGCCATTCTCGATGAGTTTTGCTGCCAGCCAGTCGAGCAACTCAGGCTGCGTGCATGGCGTGCCGGTTTTTCCAAAGTCATTCGGCGTGGGCGCCAATCCAGTGCCGAAATGATGGAGCCACATCCGGTTCACGATCACGCGAGCCAACAATGCACCTGCACCGCCTTCCACGTCCGTGATCCAGTTTGAGAGCGAGCGACGTTTGCCGGTCGATTTCGCGCCCGCAGGCGGCTGCCACTGCCAGCGTTTCGCATCCCCGGGCTTGCTCAGCACTTGAAGGAAGCCCTGTGTGGCCTCGCCGTCCTTCATAAGTGGGTTGCCGCGCTTCAGCACATACGTTTTGTCAAAGAAGGGCCCGCCCTGCGTGTGCATCACGATAGGATCATAGCCCTCGGCGCAGATCATCATGCGCGTCGCACCTTTGACCTCCGGCGTGTTCTTTTTGGCATTCATCGTCGTCACCGCGGAGGTCACTTTGCCATCGGGATGCACGTCCACGTTCATGCGCGTCGTCGTCGTGAAGGTGCTCAGCATCGCGTAGTAGTCGCGGGTGGGCAGCGGATCGAATTTGTGATCGTGGCAGCGGGCGCAGCTCAGCGTGAGGCCGAGCATCGCGCTCGCCGTCGTGCCCAGCATGTCGTCCATCGCATCGTAGCGCGAGCTTTCGACCTCGTTCGCCGTGATCTGCGAAGGAAACACCCCCGCGCCGAGAAATCCCGTCGCTGCGAGCGCCAGCGCGTTCTGCGGCTCGTATTCATCGCCCGCGAGCTGCCACTTCACGAACTGGTCATACGGCATGTCCGAGTTCAGCGCCTTGATCACAAAATCACGGTAATGAAACGCAAACGGCCGGTCATAGTCCTGCTCAAAGCCCGTGCTCTCCGCATACCGCGCCACATCCAGCCAATGCCGCGCCCAGCGCTCGCCATACGCCGGGCTGCTCAGCAGCCCGTCAATCAGGTCACTTAGGTCAGCCGTGTCAGAAACCTCCGAAGGCGGCAGCCCCGTGAGATCCAAATACAACCGCCTCACCAACACCGCCCTCTCCGCTGGCGGCGCAAAGCTCATCCCCTTCGCATTCTTCAAAAGCAGCTCATCAATGCTCTTCGCCTGCACCTTCTTCAGCGGCTGAAACGCCCACCACTGCCGATCCTCATCCGTGACCACACTGGCATCTTTTTTCGGCTTTTTGCCCGCGATCAATGGCGCGGAATAAGGCGCGCCATCATCAATCCAGGCCGCGATCTTCGAAATGACCGCTTCTGGCAGCTTCGGGCTGCTATCCGGCATCATCGGCTCCTTTTCATGACGAATCAGAGCCATCAAAAGACTGCCCTTCGCATCAAACGGCACCACAACCGAGCCATGCGAGCCACCACGCAGCAAATCCTCGCGCGTGGCCATGTCGAAGTCGCTCTTCACCTTTTCGCCGCCGTGGCACTTCAGGCAGTTTTGCTTCAAAATCGCCGCCACCTCGCTGTCGAAGAGCTTCAGGCCGCTCTCCATGCGCTTCGCATGATCGGGGGGAAGGTTTGTAGCCAGCGTGGTGCTGGCGGTGAGAATGAAAAAGAGGAATCGCATTGCTAGAACTAACGCTGGACGAACATGCCCTTTTCAGTCGTAGTTGTGTCCTATCATGGGATCTCGCCGCAAATACCTCAACTACACGACACCTTGGGGTGTTGACCTCGCGCGTGTCGCTACCGCAGGCTGGACGCCTTTCTTAATCCACGAAAGCGGCTATCAGCCAGCGCTCGAGGATTGGAATCATCAAGACGTCGATTCACCCTTCTGGCGCTTCTACTACAATCCCAAGCCTGGCTGCCATCTTGTCTTTCGAGGGCAGCACATTCCACTGGAACCGAAAAATGCCGTCCTGATTCCAGCAGACACCGTTTTTGACTGTGTCGGCCCCGTGCGAGCCTGCCACTACTGGCTGCATTTCACCACCAATCATCCAGGTGTGTCCTTTTCTGCTAAGCCCATGCTTTTTCCTGTCGATGACATGATGCGCAGCTTGCTCTCGCAACTGATTGAAATACATCAAGGAAGCTCCGAGGGGCACCGCCTGCTTCACCTAGCCTCTGCATTGCTGCATATTGTCTTTGGGAAGCTCGACTCGCCTGCTCAAATACTGCCTGAGCGTCTTTCTGAGGTCCTAGCACTCATTGCCCGTTCGCCACACACAAAGCTCACAAATCACTTCCTCGCCGAACGTGCCGGCATGAGTGTGGAGCGCTTTATTCGCAGCTTCCGCGAGCACACCGGCCAGACACCCGCCGCTTACGTTCTCGGCACGCGAATCCGCCTCGCGGGCGAAGCTCTTGCCCTCACCGACAAAACCATCGATCAAATCGCTGTCGAAACCGGCTTCCCGAATCGCCACTACCTCAGCCGCATGTTCGCCCGTCAAGTCGGTTGCGGCCCGGCGGAGTATCGGGCGAGGCAGCGTGAGCGTAAAGGCAGGTAGCTCTGCTACTCACGCCGGATCGATTCGATCAATTTGCCTCGCACGGCCAAAACGGTTGCGAGGAGGCAGATGACGAGGCCGAGGAGGAGGATGCCGCCGATGAGCGTGGCGAGGAAGGGGAGCGGGAGATCGCCGCCGCCTTGTTTGAGGGCAGGTAAGACGGCAAGCGCCGCAGTGAAACTACCGAGTAGCACTCCAATGACGAGCAGCGTGGCATGCTCGCCGAGGATCATGGTGCGAAGTGCACCGGAGCGGAAGCCGAGGGCCTGCATGAGGCCGAGTTCGCCTTTGCGTTCGAGCACATGACGCGCTACCAGCACGCCGAGACCGGCGGTGCCTAGCAGCACGCCGAGGCCACCGAGGATGGTGAAGATGCCGATGTAAGTGTTCTGCACGGCGAGGAAGGCTTCGAGACGCTGCTTGGCCGGTTCGAGGGCCAGGCCGCGCTGCTCAAGTTGTCGCGTGAGATGGGCGCTTACCTGATCGGGCTTGTCGGAGCCGATGAGGAAGAAGCGGTAACCGGCGGCATCGGGGTATTTGGCGAGGTAGGAGGCTTCGTTGATGATGACCTTGCCTTGCAGCACCGAGCCAGCTAGGAGGCCGGTGAGCTTAACTTGGAAGGTGCTGCCGTCCGCGGCTATGTAGTCGATGGTGTCACCCACGCCTTTGCCAAGACCCCACATGGCGGTAGCTTGATCGGCGAGAGCTTCGAGAGGCTGTTGAGGCAGGGAACCAGAGGCGAAGGCAAAACGATCGGCGAGCTTGATGAAGTCCACGGCGACGAGTTGAGGCTTTTGAGCGCGATTGAGGTTCAAGCAACTCGCGTCATCGCCTTCTCGGACGCGGAAGGGTACAACGGTGGTTTGGGTAAGAAGTTCTTCATCTAGGGCAAAAGCCTCACGTCCGGATTTCGAGTTCAGATCTTCGTAAACGGGTAGAGAGGACTCGCCGATGAGCGCGAAGCCGCCGGCACCTGAATCGGTGGCATCCATGCGGAAAGCATTCACTGCGACGACGAGGAAGATGCCGCCCGCCATCATGCCGATGACGGCGAGACTGCGCGAAGTGCGGCGCGAGATGTTCCGCAGGCCGATCTGTGTGAGCGTTTGTGAGAGCGAGTTGCGATCGCTCTGCATCCAGCGACGCAGGTAGAGCAAACCGGTGACCATGAGCAGCATGCCGGAGCCGAAGAACATGCCGGAGACGGCCATCGGATTGCTGGAGGCCATCGCGGCAGGGATAAGGGTGAGGGCGATGAGGAGAGTGATATGGGCGGGAAGATTTGAGTGAGAGGTCAGACGTGAGAGGTCAGACGTGATGGAGCCGTCGATGAGATGGCGAGCGGGCGTGGCGAAGAGTTTGCGGCTGGCCCAGCCGAGCGTGAGCAGGACGACGAGGAGCGTGCCGATGCTGGCAGCGATTTGAGTGGTAAGGCTTGCTTCGAAGACGAGCGGCAGACCTTTGGCGGCGCCGTTCCAAGCACCGGAGAGGCCGTCGAGAGCGAGCTGGGTATAAAAACGACCGCCGAGGATGCCGAGAAACACGCCGACGATGGCGATGACTCCAGCTTCGAGCAGCAGGACGCGGCGGACGTTCTTCGGTGTCCAGCCGATGGCGAGCAGCAGGCCGATTTGTGAGGCGCGGCGTTCGAGCGTGAAGAGAAAGAGCAAGGCGGCGAAGATGAGCGCGGCGGCGATGAGGAAGAGGCTGAGGCCGATAAAGAGGCCGCCGAAATCCACGCTGCCTTTCGCAGCGGCATCGGCATCGGCTTTGAAATTACGCACGACGAGACCGATGTCGCTGAGCTGAAGTTTGGAGACGATTTCTTGCTTCAGCGCTGCTTCGTCCTGTCCTGAATCTGGGAAACGGATGGCGGTGTGTGCACCGAAGCGGTTCTTCCAGAGCTTTTGACCTGCAGCGAGACTGATGAAGCCTTTGGGTGTGCCTTTGTAGTCGTCCCAATATTTTTCGTCTTTGTCACGGATCGCTTTCATGTCCATCGGGATGCCGGGCTCCCAATCGCGGCAGTTGTCCACGTCGGACACACCGGGGAATTCGGGCGTCCAGGCCTTGGTGACCTCGGGATCGGTCATCGGTAGGATCTTGGATACTTTGAAGGTGGCCTCCTGCTGCTTCAGCTCACGTCCGAGACCGACAGTGAAGTATTTCAGCGTGAGGTCATCGCCGACTTGGAGGTTATGATCGTCGGCGAGCCATTGGGTGATTGTTACTTCTGACTTGTCACTTTTCACTTCTGACCTCTGCATCCGATCTGCCGCAGTGATCATCGAGTAAGGCGTTCCGCCCTTTGCCGAGGTGATGCCGTTCACGAGGTAGGTGAGTGCGCCGTAGGCTTGCGGTGTGGCGAGGAGTTTTTCGGCGAGGATGGGATCGAGAAAGACGCGGCTGGTGCTGATTTCCCATTCTTTCTGGCTACCGGAGACTCGCGTGAGTTTGAGGCCAAAGTCTTCTAAGACTCGTTTCTCAGCACTGAGTGCTAAGGGCAGAGCGCTGAGGGCTCCATTCACCCGTTCCTCCATCTCGATTTGCTTCTGCAAATCGCTCAACGACACGAAAGCGGTATCGGGCGTGATCTGCGAGGCGATAAGTTGGAAGGCACCGAAGTCCTCGGGTGGCAAAATGGTGGCGATGGTGCGGCGGAGAGTCACCTGCTCATTCGTGGAACCGGAGAGTGGCGCATCGCGGGAGATGGCGCTGGGGCGTTCGAGGCGGAGCAGAATGCTGTCGCCGGTTTTGGCGTTCAGTTTGCGGGCCAACGTGTCGTTGATGGCGATCTCGTTGGAGCCGAGGTCGATCTTTTTTTCGCTGGGGCTGAGGCTCCAGAAGCTGTTATTCACACCGAGAATCTGGGCGTTGTTGACGCGAACGTTACCATTCTCAGCACTCGCAGAGCCGGTAGTGAAGATGAAGGGTGCACTTTGCGATTCGCGGGCGAGTTTTTCGGTGAACCAACGGTCGCCACCGAGCACACCCGTTTGAATTTGGCCGAGACGGAAGGCCGCGACGCGGCGTAGACTAGCACGAACGCTGTCGCCGACGAAGAGGGAGCCGCTTAGGATGGCGGAGGCGAGGAAGGCGCCGAATAGCAGACCGAGATGACCGTTCCAGTAGTGCCTAGCGGAGGTGAGGATGAGGGAAAGGCGGCTCATGCGAGTCTTCCTTCGTGAATCTTGAGCACACGCGACATTCTCGCGGCCTGCGCGGGATGGTGAGTGACCATGACCAACGTGGTGCTCGTGGTCTTTTGGAGGTCAAGAAGCAGCGTGGTGAGAGCTTCGGCGTTTTTCTCGTCGAGAGCGCCAGTGGGTTCATCGGCGAGGATGAGGCGCGGTTGATTGATGAGGGCTCGCACGACAGCAACGCGTTGACGCTCGCCGCCGGAGAGCTGCGCGGGCTTCCAAGCCATGCGGTCCTTCAAACCCACTTGCGAGAGCAAGTGCTCCGCACGCTGGCGCGCATCGGAGGGCGGCTGCGCGAGGGCGAGCGTGGGCAGAAGAACGTTTTCGAGTACACTGCACTGCGGCATGAGGTGGTGAAGCTGGAAGATGAAGCCGATCTTCCGGCTGCGCACCGAGGCGAGTTGCTCCGTGGTGCATTTCGTTAGCGATTCGCCATCGAGCCTGATCTCGCCGCTGTCAGGTGTGTCGAGTGTGCCGAAGAGATTGAGCAGCGTGCTTTTGCCGCAGCCCGACGGTCCGACGATGGCGATGGATTCGCCGGCCTCGATGCTGATGTTGATGTCTTTCAGCACCGGCACACTCTGGCCGCTACCGGGATCAGTATAGGATTTGGAGACGTGAGAGAGCTGGAGGAGCATCGGGGATGAGGAAGGAAGAAAGAATGGAAAACTGAAATGGAGAAGGGAAGAAGCCTTCCGCCTCATTCAACGCTCGGCCAGCCCCGGATTTAAGCAGCTTCAGCGATGCGCCAGCGCTTGGCTTTGAATTCGTGCCGCGGGAGGCTATTTGCCTCAACGTGACGCACAGGAATGCGGAGATTGAAAGTATCGCGAAGACGGGCCTCAAGTTTCTTGATAAGGGACTTGGCTGTATTGTCGTCAGCTTCGATGAGAAGCTCAATCTCGTCCATATCATCGATTTTTTTCTGCTCGACAAGGTATTCGACGACTTCGGGGAACTCGCGCACGACGGCGTCAATGGCGCTGGGGTAGAGATTTACGCCGCGAAGCACGATCATGTCATCGAGGCGGCTAAGGATGCCGCCTTCCAGCGTGAGACGGCCACGGTGGAGCTTCTTTTTGACGTAATCGCCGGTGCGATAGCGCAGCAGCGGGCATGAGGTGCGGTCGAGCGTGGTGATAACGAGCTCGCCGTATTGGCCGTCATCAACTTCAAGGCCGGTGGCGGGATCGACGATTTCGGTGAAGTACGCATCCTCGATGACGATAAGATGACCTGGCAGTTCCGTTGATTCAAAAGTGACCGGCCCGACCTCGGTCATGCCATGATGGTCAAGAACTTGGGCGTCCCAGAGCTGCTCGATTCGCTGACGGACTGCGGGCACGCTGCCTCCGGTCTCTCCGGCAACGACAATCTTCTGAATACGCAAGCTCATGCGCTCGACGCCAGATGCATCCCCGATGAGCTCTCCAAGCCTAAGAGCATAGGTGGGTGTGCAGCAGAGCACGGTAGCCCCATAGCGTGCCATCATTTCGAGTCTTGCCTGACTGGAGAGGCCACCCGCTGGCAGCACCATGTAGTCTTTTGATGCAGCTTCGAAAGCCGTCCAGAAACCGAGGAAGGGACCAAAAGAAAAAGCGAAGCAAATCCTGTCCCTGCCTTTGACGAGACCTGCGGCTTCAAAGACTTTTCGCCAGCAGGCTAGCATGGCATCCCAACTCTCCGGCGTGTCGATCCATATCAAGGGCTTGCCCGTGGATGTGCCACTGGTTTGGCAGAAGCGGGTATATTGGGTGATGGCACGGGTAAGGTTGGTGCCAAAAGGCGGATTGGCTTCACGGTCTGCCTGAATCTCGGTCTTGGTGGTGAAAGGCACCATCTTAACGAAGTCCTCCAAGCGGTTCATGCCACTGAGGCGAACACCGGTTTCACGAAAGCGCTTGCCGTAGAAGGTGTCGAGCGTGCTGAGATTGAGAACGATGGAGCGGAGCTTGCGCCATTGGTTGGAGCGCAAGCGCACCCGATCGATCAGCGGCGCGTGGTTGTCAGACACAGGCTTAGGAATGGCGAGGATAAAGGAAGGGGCAAGGGCTGAATGACGGACGGTAAACGTCTAATGACCCTCATTGGCTCGATGATTCATCGGCTGAGGTCCTCTTGTCTGAGCACTTTGAAACCAGATTTGGTGAGCACTTCTTCACCGAAGTCGGCCGCGTCAAGGTGTAGCACGAGTACGGCGTTCTGGCCAGGACGGATGAGCAGAGGGTAGCTGAAGGCAATGTTGATTTCGGCACCTAGCAAAGTGGATAGGGCCTGCGGCAGGGATGTCTCGGTTTCTTGAAGCTCAATCACGGTCACTGGGATGATGCTATGAGCAATACCTTTTTCGATGAAGAGCAAATGAGCGTCATCCGGGGCGCTCACAATTAGCCGCACGATCGCAAGTTCGGTGTTGTCCTGAAGGGATAGTCCCAAAACAGCCACATGATGATCCGCGAGCAGTTTTACGAGGGACATGAGTGCCCCAACACGATTTTGCAGGAAAACGGTAAGCTGACGGACTGGGCAGCCTTTGGCAGCGTTTGACTTGGAACTGGCTTTTCGCTGGGCGTTGGTGGGCATGGCCAAAAGAGAATAGCATGTATTTCACAAAATACTCCAAGGACCTGTGCAAAGCGATGATATGGGTCGGCCTGCTTGGCTCATTTTGCAATGGGTTCGGCTACACCGACCGCGTATCACGGGGAAAATATCGAGGCAAACAGAACGCAGTTGCGCGGAAGTTGCTTCAGTTGGCTTTTTTATTGCCGAAGGGGTTACCCCGCAAGGATTCGAACCTTGAACGAGAGAATCAAAATCTCCTGTGTTACCATTACACCACGGGGTAGCGGATATGCAGACAAGATAGTAGTGCGATGAAGCAACTGCGCAAGGAGTGAGTGTGAAATGCTTCGTGCTGCCGGACTTTCACTGGGCCCCACAATGTGATGTAGGCCTTCAAGGCAGGTGGATAGATTGAATTTCATCAAGATCCTACTTTGAAAGACTGAATGCGTGGTCTTAGCTGAATCCATGATCCGGATGGATAACAGCCGTCATTGAAGAGGTCTGACGCTCGGTTCTGTTTCTCTCTTTAATTGGGAATGGGTGAATGGAAATTGGAACGAAGTGGCTTGAGAAGCCAAAAACACCTTGCGCCGGGAGGTTGCCGTGCTCCTATCCGCGCTCCGAAAATTCGGAAATGGCTCGGTAGCTCAGTCGGTAGAGCAGGGGATTGAAAATCCCCGTGTCGGCGGTTCGATTCCGTCCCGAGCCACCTTTTTTGCCTGTAGGCAACGATGGTTTGTGCGGCGTTTCATCGGCAGTAGCCATCACTTGCCAGTTATGGGCTCTCAGGCCGGTGTGCCCCACGTTCTTAGGGCTTTTGGGGGGATGTGGTTTGGCGACGTTTTTTCGAGCCGGATAGTTGGTCGCTGAGCCGGAACAGCCTGTCGATTGAGATGGAACCCGAGCCAAAAAGCAAAAGCGTGAAGCTGATCAATGCGTACAGCCATGCTGCCTCAAGATGAGGCGATGCGGAGCGGGCTAAGATCCCAATGGCTGTGATGATCACGGGTAAAAATAGGATGGCAAAGAAGCGTGTGAGGAATCCTAGTGTCCAACTGACTCCCACGGAGGCAATTACCATAGCCACAGCCGGAGCGGCGAGATGTGGATAAGGGATTTCGGCTTCGGCAAAACTCTTTGCCCAGTTCCACGGCGTCTCATCCCACAAGAAATGATAAGCGCCTAACACCGCAGCGACACCATGCCGGATAAGGAGGGTCAGGCCGGTGCCGATGCGCAGGAATGCGATGGTCTTGAAGAACGCACCGACTGGATTGGGGGGCTTAGCAGGATTCTCGCCGTAATACTCGATCATGGGTGAGAGGGTCAGATGTCCGGAGAAAGGGTGATTACATCCCCGGCGCGTAGCTTCCAGTTGTCATTGGCAGAGTCGAGAGTGGTAAAGAAGCGGCGTTGACCGCTACGGTTGATGTATACGCCACGTGTGTTGGACATTCGTCTGCGACCACCGGCGACTTCAACGGCTCGCTTGACATTGATATCCTGAAAAGCCGGCATGTATTCGGCGGACTGCACATCCCCATTGATGCCAATGAGGGGGGTGTTTTCGACGGAGAAGACATGGACCGTGACTGGACGTGAGGTCTGTGCTGTCACACGAAAGCAGGCGCCGATGGCATCAACAGCCTCAGGTAGGTGTTTGCCACCGACTTTGGCGTAACCGGTTTGCCCGAGAGATATATGACCCGCATCATCCACCATGACGAGGCCGCGAAAAACGCGGGAAGGATCACGCGTGCCTTCATAAACTTCGAGACGCAGGGTGTGCCCGCTTTGCAAAGGGTTGTGGGAGTTGAAGGGAACCTCGGGGTCGTTTTCGCCAGCTTGGTCATTTTCTGGCATGCCGGGGATGAGGTTGGCGACATCACGCATGCTTGGCATTTTCAAGTCAGGCAGCGGAATGTGTGAGGCGGCGCTTTGCACCGTAGTAGCGACGTTTTTAACCGTCTGGCAGGAGGAAAGCACTGACGCGAGCGTGGCGGCGATGATGAAGCGATGTAGGCGCATGACTGGGCGGGATGAAAGAGGAGATCCTAGTCTGCCATGATGGATGCACCCCCCGTGATGGCAAGGACACATTGACTTGGGTGTGGCAAACGATGCTTGATCAGGGCGTTGAGGTGTTCAGTATCCGATATTCATGCCCCTCCGCTGTGCCTGCTCTATGCTTCTTGTGCTGATCAGCGCCATGCTTTGCCAGTGCTCTTCCGGCTCTAGTAGGTGGGAATATGATTTTGTGCCTGGCAAGACGGCCGTCATCATTCGTGGAAAGGCCGTGCCACCTGCCAACGCACCTCCGGCGGTTCTGCGGGCCATTTCCGCCGGCAACCGAATTTGCATGAAACCGTACCGCCGTGGCGGTGGGCATGCGTGCTTTGAAGACAGTGCCTACGATTGCTCCGGGACGGTCTCTTACATTTTGCACGCGGCTGGCAAGCTCGATGCGCCCTCGACTTCGAGCGGTCTCCGCAGCTTTGGCCGCAGAGGCCATGGAAGGTGGATCACGGTTTATGCACGCAAAGGGCATGTCTTCTGTGAGATTGCCGGCCTGCGCTTTGACACGGGCTATAATGATCATGACAGCGAGGGCCCTCGCTGGACAGATCGGCCGCGTCCAATCAAAGGTTATTCGGTGCGGCATCCTGCGGGCCTTTGAAGCATGAAAAAGGGCGCGAATGAATTCGCGCCCTTTCGAGTTCGTTAATCGCAGGAAATCGAGGGGTTACTTTTTGCCTCCTGAGGCTTCTTGGCGAAGTTGCTCAAGGCGGGAGAGTGCCTTTGGAGCAGCGGGTTTGGGTTCCTCTTTGGGCTTAGCGGCTGCCACAACAGGGGCGGCAGCGGGAGCCGGCGCAGCCTTGCGGGGAGCATCAATGCGCAGGATGGATCCAAGCGCGATGCGATGAGCAGTTGTGCCACCAGCTACCGGGACATCGACACGGACGAAAAGATTCCCCTGTTTACCGACCGGAGACTTGTCCGTGGTCTTCACCTTGAATGAGACTTCCTTGCTGTCTTTGGTGATCTCCGCAGGTTCGATCTGGATGGTGTCAGGCACGCCCAGAACAGCGGCTTTAGCCTTGCCCTCAAAGGGCTTGAGGTGTTCCAGCTTGGCAGTCATAATCGTTTCCTTGCCCTGCTCCACAGCTACGAGTGGGATGGCCGGCGCAGTGAGGAAAGCGGTGGTGGTGGTCACCTCGGTGAAGGGGCTGGCATTGTATATGCGGCCGTTGCCAGCATCCACCTCGCCCATGACCGTGTAGTTCCACTTGCCGTCAGTAACTGCGCCATTGGCATCAAGGTTGAAATAGCACTCGTTCTGGCCTTCGGCGATGGTTTGCTCTCCGAGGCAGCTCACGCCGGGTGATTTCCAGATCATGAATACGCGGATGGCATTCTTGAAGCCTTCTTTGCGCTTCGCGGTGACCTTCAAATCGAGCACACCATTTGCGACGAGTGCCACAGGGGGCTTTTCAATGCTCAGGGAGTAGGGTGCCTCATCAATCACGGCGACGGGCAGCTTGTCTTCAACCTCGGTGTAATAAACGACGTTGCCATTGCGAACGATGTCGAATTCTTGGCGCAACTTGCCAGTGATCTTTGTGTTCGGATCGACGGCGTTGAGCTTCAAGGGAACCGTTTGGTGACCGAGCGGTGCATCAGGGGCAGCTTCGAAGAGTAGCGGCACATTGCCGAGATCCTTGGGTGCCATCTCGGTAAGGAGCTTCACACCCTGTGGCAAGCCCGTAGCGTCAAATTTGAAGTCGCCGCCTACGTTAACACGTGAAATATTCACCAGCGTTGCATAGCGACCACCTTTCGGCACGGCGATGAATTGGCGGTAGTGCGTGTCATTCACTGTAAATTGTGGAGAGGCGAAATAGAGCTCCGGCACGGCGGCGACGAGTTCGAGGCGGTAAACGTAATTTGGACCGCCACGCTCGAGATGATCCGCTACACGGACGAAGTAATTGCCATCCGCAGGGATGCTCACCTTAAACTTGCTGTCGAGGCGGCGACGGCCGCCACCATCATCGTTGCCGCTAAGGCTACCGCCTTTTTCATTGTAAACGTTCACCACGCTGTCGAGAGGAGAACCGAGGCTCTGCGCAAACGTCTGCACTTCCAGAGTCATACCCTTCTTGAGCACAACTTTGAAATAATCTACATCCCCTGGCTTCTCGATGATGCCATTGAGTGCGATCGGCTCGCCTGCGGCTGGTGAAGCCTTGGCCTGTTCGTCGTTGGGCTCCATCTCAAGGGCATTGTCGAAGGTGACGAGACGGAATGGGTTGCCAGACGGCGCCGGCTCCTGTGATTTCGAGTAGATCATGTAGCCGGGGTCGATCTCGGAGGGAAGCTGGGATTCTTCTTCGAATGCCCCGTCCTTCTCGATAAAGCGCACCTTGGTCTTCGAGCCGATTTTGCCACCGGCGGGATACACCACGTCTGGACGGCGGTAGCTGCCCACATGCAGGCGGTAGAAGGAATTGCCACTGCCGCGATAGGATGATTCGCGGATCATCACAGTGTAATCGCCATCTTCCTCCGCCACATAGGAACAGTAGCCGTCTTGGCGATGTAAAATGGTGTCATCACTGATGACTTTCTCGAAGCGTTCTTTGTCAATGATGGCGAGAAAGGGGTCGAAGACCGTGTAACCGAGGCGGAGGCCGTCCACCTCCACGGACAGGCGCTGACCCTTCTTCAGCGGCACTTTGTAGTAGTCCACATCCTCGTTCGTGACGACGCCCTCGACGGTCTGATTCATCTGAATGACCTGCGGTGTCTCAAATTCGCTGTTAGGCTCTTTTTCCTCCACATTCGGGAAGATGCCCACGAAGAACTGGCGAGGGTGGGAGATGCCAGTCTTTGTGCGAATGCGCATAAGATGGTTTCCGGGCGGCACATCGGGAGCGATGGCAATGGTGAGGTCTACCTTGTTCTTCTCGGCCTTCTCCACACTCTTCTGAGTAAAGCCGGGAGAGAAGAAAATGAGACTCTCGAAGTCTTCGAGGCGGCTGCCATTAAGAGTCAGCTTCACCTCGGTCCCACGCTGGCCGCCATTCGGCTTGGTGGCGGAGAATTCGGGATAGGAGGCAAAGAGGCTCAACGAGGTGGCAAAGACCGTCGTGCCGAGAAGGATGGTGCGGATGGAAGACATGGGAATTCGCATGGGATCAGCGGACATACGGTCTTCCGCCAAGGAAAATTGCTTTCAGGGACAAAGATTACGACAGGGCGGCTGCCGTGGGAAACAGCTTTAAAGCCATCAGGCCATATTTTTCTTCAGGTGGGCGTATTTCTCGCTCCATTCGTCCGGCAATCGCACGGGACGGCCTTGTGGCATCTGAACAAGCGCCAGCGATTGCCGGCAGGTGATCAAAAGCGTGTCATCGGCCGGCCGGTGAACCTCAAAAGCGCACCAGAAACGGGCGCGTTCGACGCTTTCCAGCCGTCCGTGGATCACGATCTCGTCCCCGAGCTTCTCCGGGCGGCGGTAATCAATCTCCGTGCGCACGACGACGGGAAAAAGCTGCGTCTCGGACATCTCTCGCAGCCTCATGCCCAGCGAGGCCGCCAACCGCGTGCGGGCAGTCTCGATCATCCGCAGGTAGGCGATGTTATGAACTACCCCGCCGCAGTCGGTATCGAAAAACATGATCTCTTCGCGGGTCTCGATGGTAGGGGTGTGCATGGGCCGTGTAGTTTGGGAGGTCTCGGCCCTCTCGCAATCAAGTTCTCCCAACTTGGGAAGAGCTATTCAAAAAGCCACTTGTCCAATTTGGATTACACATGTAATCCAACATGAAGGATTTAACTCGTGCACATGCCTTACGCCTCCTCAATTTTCTCTACAGTCTTACTGCTCGGCATTTCAGCATTTGCTGCCGAGAAACACGACAACCCCACGCCTTGGTCGTACCAGCGCCTTCAGCGTCCGGCCATTCCGACCACCAAAGACCTCGCGTGGCCAAAGGATGACCTCGACCGCTTCATCCTCGTCCGTCTTGAAAAGGAAAACCTTCGGCCCATCGGCGATGCCTCGCGGGCGACGCTGATTCGACGTGCCTCCTTCGATTTGCGCGGCCTGCCGCCGTCTCAAAACGAGATCGAGGCCTTCCTGCGGGATCCTTCGTCCGATGACATCGCCTTTGCGAAAGTCGTGGATGCATTCCTTCAATCCGAACGCTTCGGCGAGCGCTGGGCGCGGCATTGGCTCGATGTTGTGCGCTATGCGGATAGTGTCGGTCGCGTCTGGAATGCACCGTTTCTGTATGCGGCGCGGTATCGCGACTGGGTGATCGATTCCTTCAACGAAGACAAGCCCTACAACCGCTTCGTCGCCGAGCAGATCGCGGGCGATTTGCTCCCTGCTACCACCGTGCTGCAGCGCCGCGATCAAATCGTCGGCACCGGCATGCTCGCGCTCGGCAGCATGAACGTTCAGGAGGGCGACTACGAACAATACATCCTTGATCAGGTCGATGACCAGATCGACGTCGTCGGGCGTGCTTTCCTCGGCCTCACGCTCGCTTGCGCCCGTTGTCACGATCACAAAACCGAGCCCGTCACCATGCACGATTACTACGCGCTCGCCGGCATCTTTTACAGCAGCCGCACGCTCAGCGGCACGCCGAACCGCAACGACGGCATCGCCGGTGGTTACGTCAGCCCCGAGGCGCTCGTCGATCTGCCCACCGAGCTCGATGAAGTCGTCGGTCCGCCGCAAAAACTGCCCGCCGGTATTCACTCGATGGATGACATCCGTGAGCTCGGCAATCCGAAGCAAACCATCCGCTACGACCACGATCCGCACTTCTGCATGGGCGTCATCGACGGCGAAATCAAACACTGCGAGATCGCCATCGGCGGCGACCCGCATGATCGCGACACCGCGCCGAATCGCGGCGAATTGAAGCTCCCCGCCTTGCCACCGATGCCGAAAGTGCCCGCGCAAAGCTCCGGCCGCCTCGAATTTGCCCAATGGCTCTCGCAGCCCACGCATCCGCTCACCTCACGCGTGATGGTGAACCGCCTCTGGCAGCATCTTTTCGGCGAAGGCCTCGTGCGCACGCCCGATGACTTCGGCATCACCGGCGCCGATCCCACGCATCCCGAGCTTCTCGACCATCTCGCCATCCGTTTCGTCACGAACGGCTGGAGCGTGAAGAAAATGATCCGCGAGATGATGCTCAGCCGCACCTACCGACTTGCCTCGACCGGTAATCCCGAGCATCCCGATGCGGGCAACAAACTCCGCTGGCGGCAAAACCCGAAGCGCCTCGAACTCGAACCGCTGCGCGACACGCTCCTGCAACTCGCCGGACAGCTCACCTTCGACCGCCCCGAAGGCATCCAAGTCGTCGGCACCGGCGGCAAAGGCCGTCACGGCGTCACGCGCGGCCTGCTGAGCGTCGAAGACTCGTATCGCACCATCTTCCTCCCCGTCGTCCGCGACAACATCCCCGAACTCTTCAGCACCTTCGACTTCCCTGGCCCCACCCAAATCAAAGGCCAGCGCGACGTCACCACTGTCGCCCCGCAGGCCCTGTTCTTCATGAACAACCCCTTCGTCGAACAACTCTCGGCTCAAATCGCCGATAAAGCCGGGAAAGACACGAAAGCCATCTATAAGCTCATCCTCGGTCGCGATCCCACCTCCGAAGAAACCGCCGACGCACGCGATTTGGACGACCAAACGCTCGTGCAGGCTCTTTTGGGCACGGCGGAGTTTCGATATGTTTTCTAAAGACCCATTTTCCAATACAGAGTTCACAGAGAGAAATGGAGATCAGAATTCAGAACCTCTGTGCTGCTTTGTGAACTCTGTGATGAATCCGAATACAACATTATGATCACGCGCCGCTCCATCCTCCAATCCACCAGCGCAGGCTTCGGCTGGTTGGCGTTCAATGCGCTGCATCAGCAATGGGCTTCGGCTGCGGCACCGCCAAAGACAATCAATCCGCTCGCACCGAAGGCCCCGCACTTCGCGGCAAAGGCGAAACGCGTGATCTTCATGTTCATGCAAGGCGGACCGAGCCATCTGGACACGTTTGATTACAAACCAGAGCTCGTGAAGGCCAACGAGCAGAAGTTGGCAAAATACATGGGCACTGCGTTCGACTTCAAACCGCGCGGCAAGAGCGGTCTCATGATTTCGGACGCGTTTCCGGAGCTTTCGAAGCACGCCGATGACCTCTGCATCCTCAACGGCATGCAGACACGCACCAACGCGCATCAAATGGCCACCGTGGCGCTGCACATCGGCAGCGAGACTTTTGTGCGGCCCTCGATGGGCGCATGGATCGTTTACGGCCTCGGCACCGAGGCGGAGGATCTGCCGGGCTTTGTCACCATCAATCCCGTGGCCGATACCGGCGGCGCGATGAATTACGGCTCGGCGTTTTTGCCCGCGAGCTTCCAAGGCACGCGACTCAGCACTACCGGCGGCGGCGTTCCCGATCTCTCGAACGGTCGGCTCAGCGACGCGCAGCAGCGGAAGCAGATCGAATTCATCCAAAAAGCCAATCGCAGGCTCCTCGCGGGAGACCCGGGCAATCCGGAGCTCGAAGGCATCATCCAGAGCTACGAGCTCGCCTATCAAATGCAGACCAGCGTGCCCGACGTGCTCGATCTGGACAAAGAACCTGCGCACATCCGCGAACTTTATGGCCTCGACAACGGTGACACCGAGCGCTTTGGCACACAGTGCCTCATGGCGCGACGGCTCGCGGAAAAAGGCGTGCGCTTCATCCAGCTCACCAGTACCGGCTGGGACCATCATCAGCAGCTCCGCGAAGGCATCACCCGCCAGGCCGGCAGTATCGACAAGCCCATCGCCGGCCTCATCGCCGACCTGAAGCAGCGCGACATGCTGAAGGACACGCTCATCCTCTGGGGCGGCGAGTTCGGCCGCGGATCGAGCTACGACAACGAACCCTACAACGG
>Ga0075471_10000044_pt1 | contig 50546 bp, 39 predicted proteins | sample DEB19_08_DNA_2_FD_74787 | JGI IMG/M metagenome (GOLD analysis project Ga0075471, IMG submission 74787) | Aqueous microbial communities from the Delaware River and Bay under freshwater to marine salinity gradient to study organic matter... | ecosystem: Environmental > Aquatic > Marine > Coastal ...
GCAAAGAAACGCGAGTAGCTGAAGTCCCGACCAGTGCCGTCGCGGAGCGTGACGGAAAAATCAACAACCCGGCCGGCAGTGGGCGTCACGGTGATCTCGCCGGGGACGCTGCCAGCCTTTGCCGACACGGAGGCACCGCTCGCCGATCGCAGCGTCCATTTCTGAGGCGGACCCAACACGCGCAGCTTCAGCGGCGACTCGTCCGATCGGCCGGCGGGCCAGAGTTTCGGCGACGTCCAGTCGTACGGTCCCCACTCGTCGACGATGATGAATTCGCGACCGCGCCGTGCGCCCGGGGGAATCATGGCGTCGATGCCGTCCTTGATGCGCGGCGGCGCCGCGGGAATCTCGATGGTCTCCGTCGCATCCAGCTCGATGTTGTCGGTGCGGGTGATCTGGGTCGGCGTTTTGACCCCGCTCATCTCGTTCATCGTGATCAGGTAGTCGCGGCTGCGCGTGTCACGCGCTTTCGGGTAGCCCCAATTGGGGTCCTGGGTCTCGTTGGCCCAGAGCCTGATGGCGATGTCGTCATCGGTGAAGCTGTTGTCGGCGATGACGTTGTGCTGCCCGTGCTCGATCGCGATCGCTTCCTGATTGCGCGCAAAGCGGTTGCCGATAATCAGCGACTCGAAGCTGTAGCCGCCCCACACGCCGTGCCAGTTCTCCTCGACGCGGTTGTTGATGAAGTGATTGCGGCTGAACGTGGCCTCGATGCCATTAGTCGGCGCGTGGCTGAAGTCGTTGCCCCAGAACAGGTTGTCGTTCGAGCCGCCCTTGCCGCTGTCCATCGTCGACTGGCCCGCCCAGAGGAACAGCCCGTCACCACCGTGGGTGACGGAGTTATAGGCCACGACGTTGTTGCTGCTCTGCTCGTACATCAGGATGCCGGCGGAATCCTGTCCGCGATTGAAGAACCCGTGGCTGTAGCCACGCACGCACCAGTCGATCTTGTTGTGCATCACGCGGCTGCCCGTCACGCGATACATGCCGATGCCGAGGCTCGACAGGAAGGAGAACTCGTTGTTCCAGATCGTAAGGTTCTTCGAATGCGTGATCATCAGGCCGTTCTGGCCCTGCTTCGCGATGTTGCGATCGATGCGCGCGCCCTCAACGTTCTTCAGGTAGATGCCGGCGCCGTAGCGGAGCCACTCATCCTTCTCGTTGTTGTGGTACGACATCCAGTCGACGAGGCTCTCCTTCTCGACGCGGCTGTAGAGGCGCTGTTTCCAGTTGTGCGAGACGTCGTTGCCCGAGAGCGTGAGGTTCTTGACGTTGCGCGCGAGGATGCCGACCTTGTACCCGCGGATCCGTGCGTTGCGGATGGTGATGTTCTCGCCGCCATCGATCAGGATCGCAAGACCCGCAAACTTGTCCGGTGCAGTGCCGTCAGGCGAGCCGACCAGCTCGACGCCGCGGAGATCGAGATCGATATTCGAGCCGCGGACCGTGATCGCCGGTGTGTCGACGTTGGCGCTCGAGACGCGATGGGTGCCACGCGGCAGCGCCAGGCTGTTCTCGATCAGCGCCGGCAACTGCGCGGGACGCGCCTGTGCCGACAGCCACACTTCCGACCCCAGAAGTGCCAGCAGCAGGACGATCCGCTTCATGATGCGCTGAGTCTAGACGAGGGCCCTCGAAAAGGACAGATCGTGAAGGCAGAAACCCTGAAGGTCCGGCTAGAGCCGGATCCCCAGGGCTCAGAGGATCATCGAAACAGTTCGTCGATGGTGATGAAGTGGACCGGGCCGAGATTGAGTTGGCGGATCGGTCCTTCAATCGACTTGCGATCGCCCACGACGACCACGGCCATTTTGTCCGGCTGAATGTAGCGTGCCGCGAGCCGTTGCAGGTCGGCCGCGGTGACGCCGGTCACCGCGCCTACGAATTTGGCATAGGTGTCTTCCGGCAGGTTGTAGACGACGAGATCCTCCAGCTTGCGTGCGAGGTCGCCCGTGGTTTCGAACTCTCCCGGAAAACCCAGCGCGACGTAGTTCCGCGCCTTGGTGAGCTCCTCCGAAGGCACCGGCTTCAGGATGTTATCCAGCTCATTGAAGAACTCCTGAACCGACGGACCGGTCTTGTCGCTCTGCACACCCGCGGCGGCGAGGAACGGACCGGCGGACAGGCGCATATCGAACGCAGAACTCGCGCCGTAGCTGTAACCGTGCTCTTCGCGCAGGTTCTGATTCAAGCGCGACGTGAACGAGCCGCCAAGAATGGTGTTCAGTACTTCGAGACCGGCATAGTCGGCCGTCGATCGCGAGACGCCGACCCAGCCAATTCGCACCTGCGACTGCGGGGCATCGGGCTTGTCGACGATGTAGACCTGGCGCGAGGTCAGTTGCGGCGCCACCGGGACCGCCGCCACCATTGGCGCGATGCCCTCTGCCTTCCATCCACCGAACGCCTTTTCCAGCATCGGCATTACTGACGACGCGGCGACGTCGCCGACCACCAGCAGCGTCGAGTTGTCCGGTCGATAGTGCGCGCGGTAGAAGGCCTGCAGATCGGCCACCGTGAAGGCCTCGATCGTCGTCGGCTGGCCGTTGGCCGGCGTCCCATAGCGATGCGTCGGTCCAAACACCACACGGTTGAACGCCAGGCCGATCAGCGCCGCCGGATTGTCCTTCGCCTGGAGAAGTGCCGTCAGGCGCTCCTTGCGCAGCCGGTCGAGTTCATTGGCTGGGAACGTCGGGCGCAGCGATACATCCGCCATGATCGGCAACGCATCCGCCAGCTTCGACACCGGCACCGACAAGCGGATCGCCGAATAGTCGAAGGAGCTGGTGGTCGACAGGTTCGCGCCGAGAAACTCGAGGCCGTCAGCAAGGTCCAGCGCCGAGCGGGAGCCCGCGCCCTCGTCGAGCATCGCGGCGGTGAGGCTGCCAACACCGTACTTCCCGATCGGATCCGCGGCGCTGCCGGAGCGCACGATCAGGTTGACCTGCGCCAGCGGTACTTCGTGATGCTCAACGATCCACACGCCGAGCCCGTTCGACAGCTTCAGCTTCTGGATCGCCGGCATCTTCAGCGACGGCGCCGGCCCGATGGCCGGCGGCTTGCTGCGATCCGGCCGGTCCTGCGCCGATGCCGAGGCCGCCGCCGCGGCGACCACCATGAGTGCGATCAGTGCGCGCTTCACTTCTTGTCTCCCGGAACAACGCTCAGTTCAACGCGTCGATCCTTGGGCAGGTATTTTTCGACGACGGCCTTGATATCGGCCGGCGTGACGGCGCGATAACGATCGAGATCCTTCTGGAAGAAGTCCGGTTGACCGGTCGACTTGTAGTACGAGTTCAACTGGTTGGCCTTGCCGCCGAAGCCGCCGACGCGCTCCATGCTGCGATAAAAGTTGGCTTCGGTCTGATTGAGCGCGCGGGTCATTTCACGCGCATCGGGCGGCGTGGTGCGCAGCTTGTCGAGTTCTTCATCGATCACCGCGAGGATCTTGTCGAGCGATTGCCCGGGCCGCGCCGTCGCGACGATCGTGTACATGCTGCTCAGCGCCTGTGACTGCTGCGAGGCATTGACGTCCTGCGCGATCTGCAGCTCGTAAACCAGGCGCTTGTAGAGGCGCGAGTTCTTGCCGCCCGAGAGCAGGTTTGACACCAGATCGAGTGCCGCGTCGCCCGGCTGCATCATCGCCGGCGTGTGCCACGCCAGGTACAGGCGCGGCAGCTGCACGCGATCGGTGATCGTTTTCTTCTTCACGCCGTCGAGGACGGGCGTGGGGGCCGTTAACGCCGGGACCGGCTTGCCGGCGGGAACGTCGCCGAACCACTTCTCGACCATCTTGCGCGTGGCGGCCAGGTCGATGTCTCCGGCGATCACGACGCTCGCGTTCGACGGCACGTAGTAGGTGCGGAAGAAGCGCGCCACGTCCTCGAAGCTCGCGGCGGTGAGGTCTTCCATGGAGCCGATCGTCGACCAGCTATACGGATGGCCGGCGGGATACATCAGCGCCGGCAGCTCGATAAACGCCTGGCCATAGGGCTGGTTGTCCACGCTCTGGCGCTTCTCGTTCTTGACGACGTCGCGCTGACCGTTGATCTTGTCGGGCGCCTTCTCGTCGAGCAGGAAGCCCATGCGATCCGACTCGAGGAACAGCGCGAGCTCGAGCGCGTTGGCCGGCATGTCCTCGTAATAGTTCGTGCGGTCGTTGGTCGTCGAGCCGTTGTTGTTGCCGCCGGCGGCTTCGAGCCAGGTGTCGAAGGCGCCTTCCGGCACATGCATCGAACCTTCGAACATCACGTGTTCGAACAGATGCGCGAAGCCGGTGCGCCCCGGGCGCTCATGGCCCGAGCCGACGTGGTACCAGACGTTCACCGACACCACCGGCACGCTGGTGTCGCGATGCAGGATGACGTTCAAGCCATTCGGAAGCTTGAACTGGGTGAAGGGAACCGAGAGGGGAGCGGCAGGTTGCTGGGCGCTCAGGGCCACAGACATCGCCACGATCAACGCCGAGAGAGTCACCCAACGTTTCATAAGCATGAATTGTACGCTCAGACCTTCTTGCGGACGCCGCCGAGCATTTCGTTCGCGGCTTCCGAAATGGCCACGACGGCCGGGTGTTTCAGGCGCCGTTCCACGGAAATGGCGAAGTAGCGTTCGCGAACCTCATCCAGTCGTCCCACGACCGTCACACCAAACTGGCGCATCACTTCTTTTTCAAGCACGGTCGGCGCGACGAACAGTCCTGCTCCCGCTTGCCCGAATGTCGTCAGCAACGCGCTGTCGTCCAGCTCGGCCACGATTCGCGGGCGCAGCCCGTTCTGCTCGAAGAACTGGTCGAGTGTGCGGCGCAGCGTCTTGCCGACAGTGGGCACGAGGAACGGCGCGCCATCCAGCGACTTGGGGAACTGCTTGCGTCGTGGCGCCGCCAGCTTGCTGACGCCAAACACCGTGACCGGCGTTTCGCCGAGCGGATGACTGAAGGCCTTGACCTTGATCGCCGGAGGAATCGGCGTGTCGGCAATCACGAGGTCGAGATTGTGCGTGGCGAGATCGGTCAGCAGCCGGTCCGCGGCGCCGTCGCGGCAGACGATGTGCACGGGTTGCTCGAGGCGCATTGCCGGCTCGAGCAGGCGATACGCAATGATCTTCGTGACTTCATCGGCGACGCCAACCTGGAAGCGCACCGGCCGACCGGTGGGGCGATCCTTGAGCGTGTCCATCAGTTCGCGGCCGAGTCCGAAAATGTCGTCGGCGTAGCGATAGACGAGCCGGCCCATGTCGGTCAGGACGAGGTTGCGTCCCGAGCGCTGGAACAGCTTTTCGCCGAGTTGATCTTCGAGGACGCGAATCTGTCCGCTGATCGTCGGCTGGGCGAGACGCAGTTCCTCGCTGGCGCGCGCAATCGTGCCCTCACGCGCGACGGTCCAGAAGTAGAGCAGGTGGTGATAGTTCAACCATTCCATAGGCAGTCAACAGTCTACAGTCGGCAGTCACGAGTTTTCAGTCGGCAGTCTACAGTCCAGTCGAGCAGTCAACAGTTCAGTCACGCAGTCGCCAGAGGTATACTCAGCGTTTCGTTGCCGTGGCCGATCATCCTCTTGTAGCCGTCATCATGGGGTCGACGTCGGACTGGGACACGATGTCCCACGCCGCCGACATTCTCGAACGATTCAACATTCCCTTCGAAAAAGCCGTCGTGTCTGCGCATCGTACCCCAGTGTGGATGTCCGAGTTTGCGCAGAGTGCGGAAGGCCGGGGGATCCAGGTGATCATTGCCGGGGCCGGTGGCGCAGCACACCTGCCGGGCATGGTCGCCTCCCACACCGTGCTTCCGGTACTCGGCGTGCCGGTGCAGAGTGCGGCGTTGCAGGGGCTGGATTCCCTGTTGTCGATCGTGCAGATGCCTGGCGGCGTGCCGGTCGGGACGCTGGCGATCGGCAAGGCCGGTGCGATCAATGCCGGCCTGCTGGCGATCGGCATCCTGGCCACCTCGCGGCCCGAGCTGCGCGAGCGATTGCGACAGTTTCGCAACGACCAGACCGCAAAGGTCCGGCAGGACACCCTGCCGTGAACCGGGTCGTGTTGCCCGGCGCGACGATCGGCGTGCTGGGCAGCGGACAGTTGGGCCGCATGTTCGCGCTCGAAGCGCGGCGCCTTGGCTATCGGGTCCACACGCTGTCGCCCGGTGTTGATACGCCGACCGGCCAGGTCGCGGACCTCGAGGTCAACGCCTCATACGACGACATCGACGCGATCCGCGCGTTCGCGCGCGGCGTCGACGTGGTGACCTTCGAGTTCGAGAACGTTGCGACCGACGCGGCGGACGCCGCCGCGGAGATCGTCCCGGTGCGTCCGAGCGGCTCCGCGTTGCACATCACGCAACAGCGCGCGCGCGAAAAAGCTTTTCTTGCCGATCGCGGCTATCCGGTCACGCCGTTTGCGACAGCGCGGACGCTGGATGAACTGGTCATCGGTCTCGGCACGGTGGGTGTGCCGGCAATCGTGAAGACCGCGGCGTTCGGCTACGACGGCAAGGGGCAGCACCGCATCACGCGCATCGAAGACGCCGAACGCGTGTGGGGGCTGATCGGCCGCCAGGAAGCGGTCATCGAGCGGGTCGTCGACTTCACGCACGAGATTTCCGTCGTCGCGGTTCGCGGCGTCGACGGCCAGTTCGCGCACTATGGCGCGATCGAGAACGTGCATCGCCACCACATCCTCGACGTCACGGTGTCGCCGGCCCGAGTGCCGGAACCGATCGCCAGTGAAGCCGTTGCGCTCGCCCGCCGGGTGTGCGAGGACCTCGCTTACGTGGGCGTGTTGTGCGTGGAGTTTTTCGTCACGCGCGACGGCCGGGTGCTCGTCAACGAGATCGCGCCGCGCCCGCACAACTCCGGCCACTTCACGATCGACGCGTGCGTGACCTCGCAGTTCGAACAGCAGGTGCGCGCGGTGTGCGGCCTGTCGCTCGGCGACCCGTCGTTGATCAAGCCGGCGGCGATGGTCAACCTGCTGGGTGATTTGTGGGCGGACGGCGAACCGGACTGGGCGGCCGCGCTCGCCACGCCTGGCGTCAAGCTGCATCTCTACGGCAAGAGCGATCCGCGACCTGGCCGCAAGATGGGCCACATCACGGCGCTTGCCGACACCGTGGATGAGGCCGCCGCGAAGGCCATTGCCGCCCGCGACGCGCTCGGCTGATGATCCGGTTCGGGTCCTTCCAGATCGATCCGCGCACGTGGTTGCTCACCAACGACCGTGAGCCGGTCGATCTGTCGCCGCGCCTCGTCGAGATTCTCGGATTCATCGTCTCTCGCGGTGGCGAGATCGTCACGAAGGAAGAACTGCTCGAGAAGTTCTGGCCGGACGTCAACGTCACCGAGAACACGCTGACGCGCGCGATCGCCGACATCAGGAAAGCCCTTGGCGAAGAAGCGTCGGCGCCAAAGCACCTGGGCACGGCGTCACGGCGCGGCTACCGGTTCATCAGCGAAACCACCGCCGTCACGACCAGCGATCCCTTCCAGGAGTGGGTGAAGGGCCGCCTGGCGCTCGACACGCTCGACGCGACCACACTCGACGAAACAGTCCGCTCGTTCGAACAGACGGTCGTGGAGTTGCCGCGCTATGCGCCTGCACACGCGGGCCTCGCCAATGGCTACCTGCTGCAGTACGAGAAGACGCGCTTTGGCAGCGCGCCGGATCGTTCGCTGGCTGAGTGCGCGATGCAGGCGGCTCGCGAAGCCACGCAGCTCGATCCGTCACTTGGCGAGGGATGGGCCGTTCTCGGGTACTTGCTCTCTGCGAGCGGGAAGTCCGAGGAAGGGCAGGCGGCCGCCCGGCGCGCAACCGCGCTCGAGCCCAACAACTGGCGGCATCAGTACCGACTCGCCTACAGCGCCTGGGGTGAAGAACGCCTGCGCGCGGTCGACAAGGCGCTGGCGCTGATGCCGGAGTTCGCGCCGGCACGAATGCTGGCCTGCATGGTGTTCGTGGCGCGCGGGTCGATGGCGCGCGCCGAGCAGGAAGCCGCGATTGGCGTCGAGACCCAGCGCCGCCAGCGCGTCGATCAGACGCTGTTACCTGCTGTCGGACATCACTGGCTGCACGGCATGCTCAGAGGCGCCGCCGGAGACGACGAGTCTGCCCTCGCGGCATTCGACGAGGAGATCGCCACCGCGACGTCTGGTCATGTCTACGGGCGCGAGTTCGGTGTGAACGCGCACGTCGCGTCGGGATTCGTGAGGCTGTCGCGCAACGACGTGAGTGGCGCTTTCGCATCGTTCGCGCGCGCGCTGGCACAGGACTCAACCCACCAGAAGGCGCAAGTCGGCATCTACGCTGTCGCGACGCGTTTGGGCAACACCGGGGCAGTGGACGCCTCGCGTGTCGCGCTCGAGTCCGCGATTGAAGAGTTAACGCGTCGCGGCCGCGACGCGGAAGCGGCCCTTGTCAGCGCCGGCGCGCAGATCGTTCGCGGTGACGTAGACCAGGCAGTGGAGACTCTCGATCGCCTGCTGTCGACAGCACCGGCCGGACCGGCAGGATGGATCATCCCCATCGACCCGATGCTGGCCGCCGTGCGGAATCACCCCGGAAAACAGGCACTTTTCGCCAAGCTCGCCGCCCGCGCCTCATAAGTTCAGCCTTTCCTCATCGTCCGCTCAGGACTCGCCGGCGCGTCCGGCGCATCGTTGATAGCAGGAGCGAACATGACGACCCTTCTGCTGACACTGCTGCTTGCGACCGCCGCGACTGAACAACCCCAAGCTACCGCCGCGAGTGCCCTCATCTCAGCGCCCGTCGACCTGGCGCAGGATCAAGGAACCGCAAAGGCGGCGTCCAGCGATCCGAACAGTACGCGCCTCATCTTCGGACCAACCGGTCGATCACTCAGGAAGGGCGAGGTCTACGTCGGCGTGTACGAAGTAGTCCTGCCATTCGTGCAGGTCGGCGTCACCGATCGGCTGTCGATCGGCGCCGGTACGCCGTTGTTGTTCGGCGACTTCGATCGTCCGTTCTGGTTCACGCCGAAGTTCAAGGTCATGGAGCGCGGGTCCACAGCCGCGTCGGTGGGTGTGATGCACTTTCTCAACATCGACGATCACGCCAACATCGGCGTCGCCTATGGCGTCGTGACTCGCGGTGGCGCCGACTCGAGTATCACGGTTGGCGGCGGCGCGGCCTACGCGCGGTGGGACGTCAACGACGGCGAGCGCGACACCAAGGCCGGCGCCGCGGTGCTGATGCTGGGCGGCGACCATCGTGTTGCGAAGGGCGTCAAGCTGGTGACCGAAAACTACGTCTTCAGGCGCGGAGGATTTGTCAGCGGCGGTGTGCGCTTCTTTGGCGAGAAGCTGTCGGCAGACATCGGGCTGATGATGCCGCTGGACACCGACAGCGTGATCGCGCTGCCGATCGTCAATATCGTGCGGCGCTTCTGAATGATCAGGCCATCAACTTGTCGTCGATCTTCAGCCTCGGGTTGCTGCGCCACTTGCCGCGCGTGAAATCAGGGAATTCGACCGGCCGGCTTCGGCTGCCGGTCGACTTCACGCTCAGGTCGACGACGGCGCTGAGCGCGGCCGCGTCGTAGACGTTCATGTCGGTCGGCGTGCCTTCGCGCAGGCACTGAATCAACCGGAAGTCCTCGATGTAATCCATGCCGCCGTGACCGGCGCCTGCGGCGCGCTTCTCGATCGCCGTCCACAGCGGATGATCGAACTCATCGCGGACGGTGGCCGCATCGATCCATCGGTGGGGCGTGCCCCGGCCCTCGATGTAGAGACGATTCGGATAGCCCTGGAACATTCCCCTGGTTCCCTGAACCGTGTTGATGCGGCTGTAGGGACGCGGCAGGTTGGTGCAGTGCTGCACGACGATGGTCTTGCCGAGCGCGGTCTTGATCATGCTCGTGTTCACGTCACCGAGCACGAAGCGTTCCTGCCGCTCAGGTGATCCATCGGGAAAGTGGTCACGCGCCCAGTCCTGTAGACCACGCGACGGGCCGCTCATCGACACCATGTAATCGAAGCGGTCGCCGCGGTTGATATCGAGGCAGTTGGCCACCGGGCCAAGTCCATGCGTTGGGTATGGATTGCCGTCGATCTTGCGTGACCACGCGCGTCGCCACAGGCCCTCGTCCTTCCTCTCCCACTTGATCTCGCGTAGATCGTGCAAGTAGCCGCCTTCAGCGTGGAGCACATCGCCGAGCAGGCCCTTCTGGACGATGTTGAGGACCATCATTTCGGGCCGGTCGTAGTTGCAGTTCTCCATCATCACCGCGTGACGTGAGTACTTCTCCGCAGACTCGACGAGCGCCCAGCAATCATCGATGGTCATCGCCGCCGGGACTTCCGTCGCCGCGTGCTTGCCGTTTTTCATCGCCGACAGCATCACCGGCACGTGCCACTCCCACGGTGTTGCTGTGAAGACGAGATCCAGATCCTGTGTTTCGCACAGCCGCTCGAAGTCGCGCGGTCCGCGCGCAAACACAGCCGGCTCTGGATGTCCTGCCGCCGTGATCTGCTGCTTCGCCCACGTCGTCCGCTCCTCGCGCACGTCGCACACTGCCGTCACGCGACAACCAGGAATCTTCAGGAAGTTCTCGAGATGCGATCCGCCTTGCAGCCCGACGCCAACCATGCCGATGCGGACAAGGGGAATCGGGGCGGGCGGTGCGGAAGGTGCGAGAGGTGCGAAAGGTGCGGCGAGGGGCGCAAGCGGTGCCGCGCTGCTGATCTTCAGGAAGTCACGACGATTCATGTCGCTCATTGGCGTGCGCTCAGTGTGAGTGTTGAAACGGTGGCACCTGGCAAAAACGGCGTTGCCTCGCCGTTCAACCACGCGCGGTATTGGTCGCCGAAGTGCGGGGACAGCGGATGCCCGCTTTGCCCGGTTGGGATGTGCAGGATGCCGTCCTGTTCGTGACCCGGAGAGACCACGATGCGTTCGGACGGGCCGGTACGCGGTGTGCTGGCACGGGGGGTGTAAATGTCGCCAGGCAGCGGATCGCCGGGCATGTTCAGGTAGCGCCCGAAGAAGGGGATGGATCCGCCGAGCGGGTGTCGAATCTCCGCGGTGTTGGCTTCTCCCCAGCTGCGATCGGCGAGTGAGCGGCCGTCTCCGGTGAGCAGCGCGATCGTCGCATCGACGCTGTCGACGATGGCCTCGTCCCATGAGCGGTACTTCGGCTCCAGCAAGTGCATTGGCCGCTCGTCGAGGATTTGCCAGACGGGGCCTTCGCCGCGCTGCAAGCGGATGGGGTCGATCTCCGGATCGACCGCCAGTGCCGGCGCGATCAGCGACATCATCACGCGACGGACGAACAACGTCCTGAACTCCTTGATCAGCCGGTACGACACGGAGTCCGGCGATGCCTTGCCGGTCCACTTGGATTCCACCAGGTCGCGAAACTGGCCGCGAGCGCCGGACTGGCCGATGAGCGTGCCGAGCAGGAGGTTGCGCCACCGCGCGAGGAACAGGGCTTGATCATCGAGCTGAATCGCGAGCATGTCCTTCGGCGTGGCCTTGTCGATCTGCATCAGGCGGTTGCGAATGATGCGGGCGCGAATGCCGTCGGCGTATCCGCCTTCGCCGATCGTTGCCAGCATGGCGTCGCCAACGACGGGCGCGTTCGCGGTCCACAGGCGGCCGGCCGGCGGATCGACGATGCGCGGGAATTCTGAGGGAGCGAGGTAGCCCTGCCAGTGATGCGAGCCGTCAGCCCACGACTGCGGCGTCATGCCGCTGTAGCCTGATCGCCGTGGAATGGCGCCACCCACCGTCCACGCAATGCGCCCGGACGAGTCGGCCATCGCCACGTTCTGGTTGGGCATGCCAAGCCCGGCGATCGCCGTGAGCAAATCATCGACGCTGCGCGTGCGTTCGGGCGCCGTGAGGTCGGCGGCGAGTGCCGCGGGGTCGTGGGCAATCCAGTGCTGCGCGTACTCGCGGCCGCGCGCATCCTTCCACACGATCGGTCCCCAGATCGTGGAGCGGATCGTCGTGGTTCTCGCCTCCGCGCCCTTCGCTGCGATCGTCTCCTGCGCAATGTCGAACGTCTTCGGTCCATCGGGCGTAAGGTATTTCGCCGGATCTGCCGGATCCGGCTCGACGCGAACGAGGTCACTCCAATCGCCGCCGGTGTTGGTCAAGCCCCACGCCACGTGACCGTTGCTGCCGGCGACCAGCGGCGGAATGCCCGGCAACGTCACGCCGGTAATGCGCTCGCCACCAAAGGCGAACGACGCGCGGTACCAGATGATCGGAACCGCGATCGTGAGGTGCATGTCATTGGCGAGGATCGCGGCTCCGCTCGCGGAGCGAGCACCGTCCACAGCCCAGTTGTTGCTGCCGATGGTCGATGCAGCCTCCGGATCAAGGTCGAGCCACGGAACAGTCCGCCTGAAGGCGGACGCCGCGAGAACCGAAGCCGCGGGAGCCGAGGATGCGAGAGCCGAGGATGCGTTATCACTGCGGCGTCCGGCTTTAGCCGGACTGTTCCGATCCTCCGCCGGACTGTTCCTCGCCTCCGAGGCCCGTGCGCCCCTGATGTTGAAGACTTCAGGACCCGGGATTGGCGGGCGCACGACGGGAGATCCGACCACCGGCGTCTCCCATTCCGATCCCACCGTGGACAAGAACTGGAACATCGGTTCGGGCAGCGTGTCTTTCAGGGCGCCGTGCGAACGTTCGAACGTGGCCTGGCGTCCCTGCAAGGTGTTGAACATGGCAAGGACGGTAAGGATCGAGTCCTCCGCCAGCCACGGTTCCGGCGTGGCGCGCAGCACCAGGTATTCAAACGGCGCGGCGCCGAGCGCCTGCAGTCCCGCGTTGACGCCTTCGGCATAGGCCTCCAGGATGCGGCGATACGACGGCGTGGTCAGTTGCAGCGCGCGCTGCGCGACGCTGCGAAAACGGTGCACGCGGATCTCGGCATCGACGTCCAGTGCGCGTGGTCCGACGAGGGCGGAAAGCTCACCCGCCGGCTGACGGCGCTGAAGATCCATCTGGAAGAATCGATCTTGCGCGTGGAGGAAACCAAGGGCGCGGGCCACGTCCTCTCGTGATGCCGCCGAGATCGTGGGAACACCGAGCGCATCCCGATCGACGCGAACGTCGGCGCCAAGCCCGGCGATCGTGGCCTGGCCGTCGAGTTGGGCGAGGCTGGCACGAACCTGGGATCGCGCATACAGGCCGCCGGCGACGATCAGCACGGTGGCCGAGATCAGCAGGATGAGGACGCCGCGCAACACCCGTCGGACCATAAGGGCCTATTGTGCCTGAGTGCGGCGGCGGTCCGGTGCCCGCGATTTGAACGCAATCCGCGGATGGCGGGGCGCGATGGGCATGGCCTATTGTCGGCACATGGTGCACGATCAATTGAGCGATATGGCGGGTCTGGATCTGCGGTGGAAAGCGCTGGCGTCGAGGGATTCGGCCGCCGACGGGACGTTTGTATACGGCGTCACCTCCACGGGCGTGTTCTGCCGTCCGAGTTGCCCGAGCCGGCGCCCCCGCGCGGATCGCGTCAGGTTTTTCGATACCGTCACCGAGGCCAAGCAAGCGGGATTTCGCGCCTGCAAGCGGTGCCGCCCCGAGACCATTGGTCTTTCGGTGCCTGGCATCGACGCAGTCCGGCGCGCGTCCGTGTATCTCGCTCATCACGCCGACGAGACGATCACGCTCGGGCACCTGGCGCGTGTCGCGGCGATGAGCCCGCACCACCTGCAACGCCGATTCAAGGCCATCGTCGGGCTCTCCCCGAGGGAGTTTCAGTCGGCCGTCCGCGCCGGTCGGCTGCGGACCAGCCTGCGCGATGGACGCGATGTGACCACGGCAATTTACGAGGCCGGCTACGGATCGCCAAGCCGTGCCTACGAAGCGGCGCCGGCCGGGAAGGGCATGTCGCTGTCGACCTACCGGCGAGGCGGAGCGGGCATGAGCATCCGCTATTCGATGATCAGCAGTCCGATCGGCGAAGTTCTGGTGGCCGCGACCGAAAACGGTGTCTGCGCGGTGAAGCTGGGAGATTCGCCGGTGTCGCTGGTTCGCGAACTGCGTCGCGAGTATCCGTCGGCGACAATCGCCGAGGAATCGCGTCCCCGCCATGAATGGGTCAAGGCGATCGCCAGCCACCTGCGCGGCCACGCGTCTTCGCTCGACCTGCCGATCGACGTCAAGGCCACCGCTTTTCAGTGGAAGGTGTGGCGCGCCTTGCAGCGGATTCCCTACGGCGAGACACGCGAGTATCGCGAGGTCGCCAGGAGCATCGGCCAGCCGTCCGCCGTTCGGGCGGTGGCGCGAGCGTGCGCGACCAATCCCGTGGCGCTCGTGGTGCCGTGTCACCGGGTCGTTCCGGCGGCCGGCGGCACAGGCGGCTATCGGTGGGGCCAGGCCAGGAAGCAACGGCTCCTTGCCGATGAGCAGCGGCGCGAAAAAGTGCGCACCCGCCCGGCACGATAGGCGCGCGATGCACGTCAGGCACGCTAGTATTTAGCGTGCCTTCAACTCGTTACGGCGTCTCGCCCTGGTTGGACGCCGTTGCCGTCAAGAAGCGGCCTGAATTCCCAGCGTTCCGCGGCGTGATCGAACATCCGGTGGTTGTCGTGGGCGGCGGTATGTCCGGCGCGATGACCGCGTATGCCTGTGCGTCGGCCGGCCTCAAGGTCATCCTGCTTGAAGCAGATCGCATCGGTGTCGGTGGAAGCGGCCACGCGTCCGGGTTGCTGTCAGGCGAGGCCTGTGAATCGTTTCGCGAACTGGAGGCCCGCGCCGGAAAACGTGTGGCGCGCGCCCTGTTCGACGCCATGGAGACCGCACCGCGCGAACTCGCGGCCACGGTCAAGCGCCTTGGGATCAAAGCCGGCCTGCAGGTGGCCGATCAGCTGCGCGTGCTCTCCGATGGACAGCCCGACAAGATGCTGCGCCGCGAGGCGGCCGCCCGAGAGGCGGCAGGCGTCAAGAGCGCGTGGCTGGCACCGGCGGCGGTGACGCGCCAGACCGCGATTCCCTCGGGTGGCGCGCTTCGGCTGCCGGACGGTGGCTTCGTGGACCCGTTCGCGCTGACGCTGGGCTTTCTTGCAGCTGCGAAGAAGCGCGGCGTCAAGATCTACGAGAAATCGCGCGTTAACAAGATCACCTTCACGCGCAAGACCGCGACGGCGTTTCTCAACGGCGGCGCCATCACCACCACGAATCTGGCGATCTGTATCGGCGAGCCGACGAGCCTGTTCAAGCCGCTGAAACGGCACCTGCGCCACGAAGATCGCTACGTGGTTCTCACCGAACCGCTGCCTGCGGCGGTCCGTGCGGAGCTGGCCGGCGCATCGTCACTGGTGACGGACACCGAGGCGCCACCACACCATTTGTGGTTCACCGAGGACCATCGGGCGCTGTTTGCCGGCGCGGACCAGAAACGTCCGCCCGAGCGCCTGCAGAAGCCGACGCTGGTGCAGCGCACCGGCCAGTTGATGTACGAGCTGTCGCGGATTCATCCGGCCATCTCCGGCACGGTACCGGCCTTTGGGTGGAGCGTGCCGCTGGCGCACCCGGTCGACGGCGTGTTGTACGCCGGGTCCCATCGCAACTTTCCGTTTCATCACTTTGCCTTCGGCACCTCGCACGATCCGGCGCGGGCGTTCCTGGCCAGTCGCATCATCCTGCGCAGCATCCTCGGCAAGCCCGAGAAGGGCGACGAGCACTTTTCGTTCGCCAGGAATCTGTAGCAAATGGCTGATTCCGGCATCTTTCGGATCAATCCGCTCCAGGCCTGGCAGCGCGAAGCGATTCTGAAGGCCGCGCAATTGCTGCGCGACCGGTTCGGCAACCCGCCTGTCGACGGCCAGGCCCGAGCCGCCCATGACGGGCTGCTCGAAGTGCTCGATCCGGCCCGCCGGACCGTCCGGCTCCAGCGGGAGTTGAGCGAAGCTACCCGAAAAGCCGCTTTGACCGAAAAGACGGAACGACGTGCAAAGGATCGTCGTGGGACGGAGCGGCGGAAAGCGAATGTCGGCCCACCCCAGGGGCTTGGGGAGCGCCGCACGGTTGAACGCCGGCGGGGCGAACGACGTAACCGGAAATGAGCCTTTGACCGGCCGGCCGCCGCTCGGAGGCGGGACCGCCGTGACACCTTGTGCCACGGCTGACGTCATATACTCAAACTTTGTTCGAAATGATTTCTTCACCGGAGGGCTTTACCCCCATGCTTCGCACGATCACAGCATTTCTCTTGAGCGTCGTTATTGGCACGGCTGCCTTTGCGCAGTCGACGGCGATTAACGGCAACATCGAAGGCACGGTCAAAGACGAACAGGGCTCATTGCTGCCCGGCGTCACCGTGACCGTCACCAACATCGATACCGGCGATTCGCGCGTCGTGGTCACGAACGAAAGCGGCGTCTATCGCGCACCGCTCCTGTCGCTCGGCACTTACCGCGTGGCGGCCGAGTTGCAGGGCTTCAAGAAGTTCGAGCAGACCGGTGTGTCGTTGCGCGCCGGTCAGACGGCCGTGATCGACGTGTCGTTGAGCGTCGGCGCCCTGGCCGAGACGATCACCGTCACTGCCGATGCGCCGGTCGTGGACCTGGCGAAGATCGAGCAGGGCCGCACCCTCAGCGAAGCGGAAATCAAGACGCTGCCGCTGACGTCGCGCAACCCCTACAACTTCGCCCTGCTGCAGCCGGGCGTGGTCGGGTTCGAGACCAACGAATTCGGCGTGCCGCGTATTACGGCCAACGGCGCGCTCCTGCGCGTCAACTACCAGGTCGACGGCAGCAACAACACGCAGAAGGATCGCGCCGGTCTGCGCCAGATGCCGATGTCGGAAGTGATGATCCGCGAAGTGAAGGTCGTCACCAGCGGCTACGCGCCCGAGTTCGGCCAGACGATGGGCCTGGTCTACAACGCGATCACGCCGTCGGGCACCAACACCTTCAAGGGCCAGGGCAGCTATCGCATGCAGCGCCAGTCGATGGTGTCGCTGCCGTTTTTCACCGCCGCCGGCGCCGCCAAGCCGCCGACGGACGTCAACGTCTACACGTTCGACCTCGGCGGTCCGATCGTCAAGGACAAGACGCACTTCTTCGGCGGTTACGAGCACACCGAGCGTGACCTGTCGGGCCTGAGCGTCATCACGATCTCGGCCGCCAACCAGGCGGCGCTCGGCATCACCGAGCCGGCCTACATGCCGCGCGGTTTGAACACCGAATTTGCGATCGGCAAGATCGATCACGCACTGAGCGCGGGCAACCGCCTGTCGGTTCGCTACATGTTTTTCGACAACTTCATCACCGCCAACGTCGGCGGCGGCCTGGTGTCGGTGCAGCGCGCCAACGACTTCGCCGACCGCCAGCACTCGACGGCGGCGCAGTTGATCTCGACGCTCGGCGCCCGGACGCTCAACGAATTGCGCGTCCAGTACGCGACGCGCGCGCAGAGCCGCGTCCCCAACGCGCAGTCGGGCACCGGCCCGGCGATCAACATCACCGGCGTGGCGAACATCGGCGGGCCGATCGCGTCGGTGGCCGACTCCGGGTTCGGCTTCACGCAGAATGTCGCGCAGGTCAACAACAGCACCACGCTGCTGCAGGGCAACCACGCGCTGAAGGCCGGCTTCGACCTGCAGTGGGTCAAGGACACGCGCGTCGCGCCGCAGGCGCAGCTCTACACCTTCCCGAACCTCGCCGCGTACCTGGCGGCGCGCTCGGGTGAGAACCGCCTTGGCTACACCAGCTACACGGCGTATTTCGGCCTGCCGAACCTTGAATACAACACCTCGCAGTACGGCCTCTTCGTGCAGGACGACTGGCGCGTCAGCACCGACCTGAAGGTGCTGTACGGCGTCCGTTACGACTACTACACGCCGCCCGATGCCAACGCCAATGCGCCGGTGCTGACGTCGCGTGAGTTCCCGGTGTCGAAGAGCAACTTCGCGCCCCGGGTCGGCGCGGTGTGGACGATCGGCGGCGATCGCAAGACCGTGCTCCGCGCCAACACCGGCCTGATGTACGACCAGACGCTGAACGCGATGTACGAGCAGGCGCTGCAGAACGACGGCACCAACGCGCGCGCGTCGGCGACGTTCACGCCCACGCAAGCGGGCGCGCCGGCCTTCCCGGCCACGCTGACCGCCGGCACTGGCGCGACGCCGAACCTGGCGTGGACGGTGGATCCGGATTTCAAGGTCGCCAAGTCGTGGCAGAACAACGTGCAGCTCGAACGCGGCATCGGTGATCACTACTCGGTGGCGATCGGCGGTTCCTACGTCAAAGGCTACAACCTGCCCGTCGTGACCAACATCAATCCGATCAACCCGATCGGCACCCTCGAAGACGGCCGTCCGATCTTCAGCACCGCGATCAACGCGTCGACGCGCCTCGATCCGCGCTACAACGTGATCAACAGCGTGCAGTCGCCCGGTGAGTCGACCTACAAGAACCTGACGGTGCAGTTGACCCGCCGCCAGTACAAGGGCATCGGCTTCGACTTCGCCTACACGCTGGGCAAGAGCGAGGACAACGCGCCGATCACCGGCCAGCTGTCGGTGCAGGGCGACGCCGGCCGGTCCGACATGACCAGCCTCGATCGCGACCTCGGCCCGAACGTGCTCGACCAGCGCCACACCTTCGTCGGCAGCATCGTCGCGATGCCGCAGTTCGAGATCGGCGGCGTGGCCGGCGCGATCCTCAACAACAACGTCTTCGGCATCGCGCTGCAGCACGCCAGCGGTATTCCGATCAACCTGCGCAGCAACCTCGAGTTGAACAACGACGGCACGGCGAGCGATCGTCCGCTGAACGTGGCGCGCAACTCGCTGAACCTGCCGGCGCGCAAGAATATGGACTTCCGTTACTCGCGCAAGGTGCGGTTCGGCAGCTCGATGGCGGCGGAAGTGATCGCCGAAGTGAAGAACGTGTTCAACACCGAACAGGTGTCGAGCGTCAACGCGACGATCGCCACCAACGCGCAGGGCGTGCCGACCGTGGCGCTGCCGACGTCGGGCAAGGACCTGACGCCGACCGGCGGCTACGAACAGCGCCAGTTCCAGTTGGGATTCAAGTTCACGTTCTAGCAGGTAGTCGTAGGGGCGGGCTTCGGCCCGCCTGTTTGTCAGGGGCGCACTAAAGTGCGCCCCTACGTTTTCTGGGAAGCTCCATGCGCAAAACTCTCTTCGCGATCGTCCTCCTGATCGGCGCCGCGTCGGCGCACTCCACCGCTCAACACCAGCTGCAACCAATCGCCGCGCTCAAGGGCGCGCCGGCGCTCGAACTCGCGCTGCGCAAGCTCGACACGGTCGGCAGCTTCATGATGACCACCGCGCATCCAGACGATGAGAACAACGGGATGCTCGGCTACTTCTCGCACGGCAAGGGCTATCGCGCGACGCTGGTGACGGCGACCCACGGCGAAGGCGGCCAGAACGAAATCGGTCCTGAGCTGTTCGTGCCGCTGGCGGTGCTGCGCACCGAAGAGTTGCTGGCGGCGCATCGCTTCGACGGCGCCGAGCAGTTCTTCACGCGCGCGATCGATTTTGGATTCTCGTTCAGCGTCGAAGAGACGCTGGAGAAGTGGGGGCACCAGGAAATCCTCGGTGACTACGTGCGGCATATCCGCACCATCCGCCCCGACGTGATTGTCGGCTTCGTGTTCGATGGTGACGGCGGCGGTCAGCACCACCAGACCTCCTCGCGTCTCACGCTTGAAGCGTTCCGCGCGGCCGCCGATCCGACCAAGTTCCCGGAACAGATCAAGGAAGGCCTGCGTCCGTGGCAGGCGAAGAAGTTCTACTACACCGCGGGCTTCGGTCCCGGTGGCCCCGGCGGCCCGGGCGGTGCAGGTCCACGCGTTGGCGGCGTTCCCGGTCCCGAAGCGCCGACGGTGCTGAACTTCGCGGGTGGGTCGCAGTTCGATCCGCTGCTTGGCCGCACCTACGACGAGATCGGCGCCGAGGCTCGCAGCATGCACAAGTGCCAGGGCATGTCGCAGTTGCTGCCGCTGCCGGCGTCGACCGGTGGTGGCGGATTTGGCGGCGGTGGTGGTCCGGGCGGCGTGCGGAACTATCGCCTGCGTGATTCGGTGCTCGACGGCGGCGTGGCGCGTCCGGAAAAAGAGATCTTTGACGGCGTTGATACCAGCCTGCGCAGCCTGCTGGCGTTTGCGCCCGGCGCGCCCGCGTCCCTTGGTGCGAGCCTCGACCGGATTTCGGCGGCGGTCGCCGATGCGCGCAAGGCACTGAGCAGCGGCGGCGAATCCGCAACGATTGCGCCGTTGAGCACGGCGCTCAACGCGCTGCGCGATCTGCGCGGTTCGCTCGGCTCGCTGGGGTTGTCGGACTCAGCGCGCTACGAGATCGATTTCCGTCTGGGTCAGAAGGAGCCGCAGTTTGCGCAAGCGCTGATGCTCGCGGCCGACGTGCGGATTGATGCGGTCGCCCGCGACGGCCTGGCAGTGGCCGGTCAGCCGCTGGTAATCGACCTGCTTGCGGCCAATCGCGGACGAGCGACGATCGAGTTTAATGCCGCAGCCAATGGTTTTGGCCCCGCTCCGGTGGCGGCGTGTGATGCCACGGTGTCGCTGGCGCCGGGCGCGTCGCGCAACTGCAACAAGACCGTGACGGTTCCGGCCGACGCGAAACTGACGGCGGCACATTTCAAGAGTGATCCCAACTTCACGCTGGGCGCCGCGCGATACGTCGCGCGCTACCTGTTCGATGAAGACGTGCCGTTCGGGCTGCCGTTCCGCCCGACGCCGTTCACGGCGACCTTCACCGTCGGCGTCAACGGCACGTCGTTTTCGACGACGCTGCCGATTCAGGCACGTTCTGAAGGCAACATCTTCAGTGGTGAAAAGCGCGCCGAGGTGCACGTCGTTCCTGCGTTCGCGGTGACGACGACGCCCGAGATCGTGGTGGTCTCGACCAGTGCGGCATCGCAGACCAAGGACGTGCGGGTCACGGTCACCAATCACTCCAAGGGCGCCGCGAAAGCCGATGTGGCGCTGCAGGTGCCGCAGGGATGGCGCGCCACGCCGGCCGCCCAGCCGATTGCGTTTTCGCGCGAAGACGAGTCGATGACGGTTCGCTTTGCCTTGCAGCCGCCACCGGTGGCCACGCTAGCGTCGGCCGCCATGAAGCCTGGTGGCAACGCAGTCGCCGTGAAGGCCACCGTCACGTCCGCGGGGAAGGCCTTCGCGCAGGGATACCAGGTGATCGAGTATCCGCACACGACCCGCCGTCATGTGCTGGTCGATCCCCAGGTGGCGGTGAAGGCGCTCGATGTCGCCGTGAAGCCGAACCTGTCGGTGGGTTATGTGATGGGCGTCGGCGATGAAGTGCCGGCAGCGCTCGAGCAACTCGGCGTCAAGCTGTCACTGATTTCATCGGACGAACTGGCGTGGGGCGACCTGTCGAAATACAACGTGATCATGACCGGCGTGCGCGCTTACGAACGCCGCACGGATCTGCGCGCCTACAACCAGCGCCTGCTGGATTACGCGAGCGCGGGCGGTACCGTAATCGTCCAGTACAACAAGTTCGAGTTCAACGACGCGCAGTACGGTCCGTTTGCGGCAAAGGTCGGCCGCGAACGTGTCACCGACGAGAACGCCGAGATGAAATTGCTCGAACCTGCGCATCCCGTCTTCAACACCCCGAACCGCATCGGCCGCGCCGACTGGGCAAACTGGGTGCAGGAGCGAGGGTTGTACTTCCTCGATCAGGCCGGACGCGATCCGCAATATAAAGATTTAATCGAATTCACCGAGCCGTTCCTTTACAATCAGGGCTCCAAACGCGGCGCCCTCGTTGAAGCTGCGGTTGGCAAGGGCCGATGGATCTACATTGGCCTCGGCTTGTGGCGTCAGTTGCCCGCGGGCACGGACGGTGCATACCGGCTGATGGCGAATTTATTGAGTTTGAATTAAGCGCGTTGCGCTTTTGCACTAAACCTCTGAGAGGCGGACCGGTCTAAGCATCACAGGCCGGTTCGCGCTCCCTCCCCGGCGATTACGGATCCGTATGTTGGAACACATCCTTCGGCGTATGGGTTTCGGTGCGAGTCCCGCTGAGCTGGCGGCATGGGCGAACGTGCCCATCGAGACCGTCATCGATCGGCACTTGAACTTCGAGTCGTTGTCGACCGACCACGACTCCAAGATTGGCTTGCCGGAATACGTGGGCATCACGACCCAGTCAGGCCAGCCGTTTTCACCGAACACACTCATCAACGATGCGCGGCAGCGATGGCTGTTCCGCATGGTGCATTCGCAGCGCCCGCTCGAAGAGAAGATGGCGCTGTTCTGGCACAACCACTTCGCGACCGCCTACAGCAAGCTGGCCGGCGCCGTTGGCCAGGAGCGCGCAACGCGCCTGATGGACAACGATCCCAACAGCCTGGCCGGCACTCCTCCGGGGCAGATCCAGAAACTGCGGCAGCTCGGCACCGGTAGTTTCGCGACCCTGCTGTGGGAGATGGCCAAGGATCCCGCGATGATCTACTGGCTCGACAGCCAGTTGAACACCCGCACGCGTCCGCAGGAAAACTTCGGCCGCGAGATCATGGAATTGTTCAGCATGGGCATCGGCAACTACACCGAAGCCGACGTTTATGCTGCGGCACGCGTGTTTACCGGCTTCAACTGGGTGCTGGCCGGTGATCGCACGGCCGTGACCGGCAGCTGGTACGAGTACCAGTACCGGCCGAACGATCACGACACGACCGCCAAGACATTTACGTTTGCGATCTATCCCGATGGCGGCAAGGTCATTCCAGCCCGATCATCCGCGCAAGGCGAGCAGGATGCGCTCGACCTCGTGCTCGCCCTGGTCCGCAGACCGGCGACGGCGCAGCGGCTGGCGACGCGCCTCTACAAGTTCTTCGTGAACGAGACGTCGGATCCCGATCCGGCCGTGATCTCGGCGATGTCGAACGCCTATCTCAGCGGCAACTACAACATCAAGACGATGCTGCGGACGCTGTTCAACTCGAACGCCTTCCGCGACGCGAGCAATTACTACCAGCGCTACTCCTGGCCGGCCGAGTACGTAGTGCGGTCGCTCAAGGAAACCGGTTGGACCGGCTTTTCGGTCAACAGCGCGTTGACGCCGATGAGCAACATGGGCCAGCAGTTGTATGAGCCGCCCGATGTCAACGGCTGGGATACCGGCTCCGGCTGGATCTCGACATCGTCGATGTTGTCGCGCATGAACTTTGCCGCCACGCTGGCCGGCAATCAGCGCTTTAATCTCGCCCGCGATGCACAGCCCTACCGCTCATCACCGGAAGCGCTGCGCGATTACGCCCTGGCGCGATTCCGGACGATGGCCTTCAGCACGGCGCAGTTGACGGCCATGACGGATTACCTCCGATCGACGACGTGGACGGGTTCGGATTCGCAGTTGCAGTCGCGTATGCCCGGCCTGACGAGACTGATCGTCGGATCAGGCGAGTATCAGTTCAATTGACAGCCGAACAGGCGAACGGGCGAACAGGCGAACAGGTAACGATATGAATTTTTCACGACGGCAATTCGTCAAGGGCGGCGTCACGGCGTTTACGTTCGGCTTCGCGGCGCCGCAGGCGTTGTGCGACATCGCGTTCGCGCAAAGCGCCTCGTCGCGAAACCTGGTCGTGGTCTACCTGAGCGGCGGCAACGATTCGCTGAGTACCGTGATTCCGTACCGCGATCCGTTCTACACCAGCCGACGGCCAACGATTGCGATTCCGGCCGCCAACGTCCTGCAGATCGGCACCGACGCGTCGAACGTCGAGCTCGGCCTGCATCCGCGGTTGACGGGCCTGAAGAGCATTTTCGACGGTGGCCGACTGGCGATCGTTCAGCGCACCGGTTACGCGAACCAGAGCCGTTCGCACTTCACGGGCTTCGATATCTGGGGCACCGCCACCACCAACAACACCTCGGGCACCGGGTGGCTGGGCCGCTATCTCGATACATTGGCAACGCCGGTCGATCCGCTGGTCGCGTGGAACACGGTGCGCGAGACGCCGCGGCCGCTGATGTCGCGCACCGTCGGTGTGCCGGCGATTACCAGCCCGTCGACCTACGCGTTCTCGAGCCCCAACAGCGGCACCGAGGCGACCTACGAACGCACGGCGCAGACGCGCATTTCATCGCACGTGCCGGTCGACCGTCCGCACCTGGCGTTTGTGAATTCAACAACGCAGGCGGCACTTGGCACGCTCGATCGCGTGGCCACGGTGGCGACGTATCGCCCCGCCGTGACGTATCCCACCAACGGATTTGCCCAGGCACTGCAGGCGGTTGCCGGGGCCATGAACAAGCAGATCGGCACCAAGGTGTTCTGGGTGCAGACCGGCGGCTACGACACGCACGCGTCGCAGGGCACGAACACCGGCGCCTATGTCACGTTGATGGGCACGTTGGGCGACGGCCTCAAGGCGTTCTATGACGACCTGAGCGCGCAGGGCATGTTGAACAACACCGTCGTGCTGGTCTACTCGGAGTTCGGCCGCCGCATCAGCGAAAACGGCAGCTCGGGCACCGACCACGGCGCCGGCGGCAACATGATGGTGCTCGGCGGCCTGGTGCGCGGCGGCATTTACGGCACCGCGCCAAACCTGAATACCGATCCGTCGAATCCGACCCTCGAAAACAACGCCGGCGACGTGAAGTTCGAAACGGATTTCCGCGGCGTTTACGCGAAGATCCTCGACAGCTGGCTGGGATCGAACTCGGTGAGCGTGCTCGGCGCCGACTACAGAGGCGCGGCCCCGAGCATTCTCTAGACCCTACTTGGCGTGCTTCACGAGCGTCGCCTTCCACGTGTTCGTGGATTCCGGCGCCGTGCCCATTCCGTCATAGACAATTTGCCCGGTGCGATAGCCGACGCCGTAATAGCGTTCGTTGGCGTCGCGATCCTGCCGGATCGTTGAGCCGTTCAGTGTGACGCCCGCGAACAGGCCGCGCGAGCGCGAGTAGCTGAGGATCTTGGCGCGCATCTGGATGTCGGTGGAGGCGCTTGCCTCCCGGCCGATTGGTCCCGCAGCGACGCCGGCATCGGCTCCAACCTTGAACTGGTTCTTGACCAGTTGCTCGAGCCCGCGCGGATCGTTGATCACCAGGACGAGGTCGATCGCCTGCACGCCGAACTGCGGTCCGACGCTGCCTCCGGTAATGGTGAGGAACGCGGGATTGGACCAGGCGCCGTCTTTCCCGCGCACGCTGAGCACGCCGCGACCGCGCTGCCCGCCAACGAAGAACCCACCCTTGACCAGCGATGGGAAAACCGCGATGGCGGCTGCGCGTTCCAACACCGCGCGCGGGACCGCCTTGTCCGGCGCCGCCATGATCTCGTCGAGCACCGTTGCTGCCGTGGTGACACGCTGGTGTTCTTCATCAGCATTCTTCGACTGGGCCGCGAGCGGCAGGATCGCCGCCGCGGCGATCAGGGCAATGGCAAACACTTTCTTCATAAACTCAGACTCCTTAACGCAGGCTCGAGCGTGCGGTGCGTGAAGCGGAACCCCAACTGCTCGGCATACGCAGGCAATACGCGCTGGCCGGTCAACAACATGGACGACATCTCGCCAAGGGCGGTTCTAAGCACGAACGCCGGTGCCTGCAACACCGCCGGGCGGCGCAGCACGCGCCCAAGCGCGTGAGTGAATTCGCGGTTGGTGACCGGCGCCGGCGCCGTGGCATTGAATGCGCCCGCGCACCGCTCATCCTGGATCAACCACGACACCATGGCCGTCCAGTCGTCGACGTGGATCCAGGGCATGTACTGCTGCCCTGACCCCAGAGTGGCGCCCAGCCCCAGTTTGAACGGCAGGCGCATCTTCTGCAGCGCCCCGCCATCGCTCGCCAGCGCGAGTCCGGTACGGAGTACCGCCACACGCGTGGCTGGTGATTCGGCGGCGCGTGCCTCCTGCTCCCAATCGACGCACAGGCGCGCCAGAAAGTCGGTGCCCGGCTCGGTCGACTCGGTAACGGGTTCATCGCCGCGCGGACCGTAGTAGCCAATCGCCGACCCGCTGACAAAGACGCGCGGCTTCCGGGCACACTGCGCCATCGCCGTGACCAGTGTTCGCGTGGCGAGCAGACGGCTGCTGCGCAGAACCTCTTTGCGCGCCGCGCTCCACCGCTGGTCGGGGAGTGGCTCGCCGGCAAGATTCACCACCGCGTCGGCGCCGTCGAGGTGCCCCGCAAGCGCTCCTGGTGAGCCGTCCGGCTGCCAGGCAATGGCGCCGTGCTTCGAGGACCGCGACAGGACCAAGGCGCGATGTCCTTCATCCTGAAGCCGCCTGACGAGTTTTCGCCCCAAAAACCCCGATCCGCCCGCGACAACGATGGTCACGTCTCCCATCTTAAGGGCTGTCGGGTTGACAGACAGTCGCGCTTCGAGTTAACTAACCAGTTAGTTATCAATTCGGTGTCAGGCACCGGAGTGGAAACGAAGATGACGGCGGCAAAACGAACTACCACCACCTCGACACGCGACTCCGTCTTCGACGCGGCAGCGGCGCTCTTTTCCGCCAACGGCTTCGACGGCGTCAGCATGGACGACATCGCCCGGACCGCAGAGGTCAACAAGGCGATGATCTACTACCACTTCGCTGACAAGCTCGCGCTCTACCGCGCGATCATCGGCGACGGCCTCAGCAGCACCGGCGACACCGTTGGCGCCATTGCCAGCGGTAGCGCGAGCCCGGAAACGAAGCTCGATGCGTTCATCGAAGCCTTTGTCCGCATGACCGAAGCCAGGCCGTGGATGCCGGCCATGATGTTGCGCGAGATCGCCGAAGGCGCGCCGCGGCTCGATCCCGACACGATGCAGCACATGCGCACCGTGGTGATGAGCTTCATCGCGATCCTCAAGCAAGGACAGGCCGCGAAAGTCTTTCGCGAAATCCATCCGATCCTCGCCTACGAATCAACGATCGGTCCGATCATCATCAACGCCGCGCGCGAGCGCGTCGCCGAGCAACCGGAACGCAAGAACCAGGACTTTCCAATGCTCATCGAGATCACCCACGAGCAGGTGATCGCTCACAGCCAGGAAACCGCTCGACGCATGCTCAAGCCGTGACACACGCCATGAAAAGACTGCCCATCGCCATCGCTCTCCTTGCAGCTGCCTGCTCCGAACCCCAACCTACGGACCGCATCCGAGTCTCGGGCCACGTTGAAGCCACCGAGACCCGACTCGCTGCCGAAGCCGGAGGAAGAATTCTTACCCTGGCGGTCAAGGAAGGCGACCGCGTCACGCCCGGACAAGCCGTGCTGACGCTCGACACCCGCGATGCGCAACTGGCGATCGACCGTGCCAAAGCCGAACGCAACGTCGCCGAAGCGCAACTGCGCCTGGTCCAGGCCGGCGCGCGCGTCGAAGACGTCCGCCAGGCACAGGCGCAGGTCGAAAGCGCGCGGACCGAGGTGGCGGCCGCGAAAACGGAACTCGACGCCGCCGAAACCGACCTGGTCAGGTTCGAGACGCTCCTCAAGAACAACTCGGGGTCACGCAAACAGCGGGATGACGCAGCGGCGCGGCGCGACCTCGCCCGGGACAGGGTCGCGTCGACCGAGAGCCGCGTGAAGACGGCGGAAGAAGCCCTCGGCCGGGTCAAGGCCGGCGCGCGTCGCGAAGAAGTCGACGCGGCCCGTGCGCGCGTCGAAGCCGTTTCCGCCCAGATCGCCATGCTGGAGAAGACGCTGCACGACGCCACGCTGATTTCGCCGATCGGCGGACTGGTCACGGAAAAGATGGTCGAGATCGGCGAGGTCGTTCCCCCTCGCGCTCCGGCCATCGTCATCACCGACCTGGAGCACGCCTGGGCAGACGTCTTCGTGCCCGAACCGACCGTGCCGCAAATCAAGATCGGCCAGCCGGCCAGCATCTTCACCGACGCCGGCGGCAATGGCCTGACCGGAACCATTGCCTACATTTCGCCGAAGGCAGAATTCACGCCGCGCAACGTGCAGACCGCCGAAGAACGTTCGAAGTTGGTCTACCGGGTGAGGATCACGGTCGACAACAAAGACGGCGTCCTGAAGCAGGGCATGCCGGTAGAGGCGGAAATCGTCTTCGCCAAATGACCGCCATTCACTTCCAGAACGTCGTCAAGAAATACGGCAGCGTCGAGGCGCTGCGCGGCATCTCGTTCAGCGTTGAGCGCGGTGAGATGTTCGGGCTGATCGGCCCGGACGGTGCCGGTAAGACGACCGCTATCCGGGCGCTGTGCGGCCTGCTGCATGTCGACGGTGGCAGCATCGCCGTCCTCGGGCAAGACCCCATCCGGCAGCATCGCGACGTCACCGGAGTCGTCGGCTATCTCTCGCAACGGTTTTCGCTCTACGGCGACCTGAGCATCGACGAGAACATTGCCTTCTTCGCCGAGATTCACGGCGTGCGCGACTACCAAGGCCGCCGCGACCGCCTGCTGGAGATGACGCAACTCACGCGCTTCCGCCATCGCCTCGCAGACCAGTTGTCAGGCGGCATGAAACAGAAGCTCGCGTTGGCCTGCACGCTGGTCCACGAACCCAAAGTGATCGTGCTCGACGAACCGACCACCGGCGTCGATCCCGTCTCCCGGCGCGAGTTCTGGAAACTGCTGTCGCAGTTCCTCGCCCAGGGCATCACGATCCTGATGTCGACGCCCTACCTCGACGAAGCCGAACGCTGCAGCCGCATTGCGCTGCTGCACGAAGGCCGGGTGCTCGCCCTCGATCAACCGAACCGTCTGCGCGCCGGCCTGAGCGGCACGTTGTTCGAAGTCGTCGTCGACTCGCCGCGCGAAGCGCTCGACCGCATGACCGGCCGGTCAGACGTGATGAGCGCGCAGGTGTTCGGCGATCGTCTCCACGTCTGGATCGACCGTGCCGACCCCGAATCGGCCACTGCCGTCCTACAGACGGCAACGACGGCTGCCGGCCTGGTGCCTTCGAGCGTCCGCCCGATCGTGCCGTCGCTGGAAGACGTCTTCATCGCACGCCTGTCGTCGGCAGCAGCACACGAGGCCTCAGCGTCATGACCCGTTCCACACTCGCCACCATCGCAACCGTTGCACTCGTCGCGGCATCGCCGTTCAGTTCGGCCGCGTCGGCCCAGACTGCGCCCATCCGCCTGTCGCTCAACGAGGCCATTACGCGCGGTCTCGAGAACAGCCATCGCCTGTCGGAGATCAAGGCGCGGGAAGACGGCGCGAGGGCGGCCGCTCACACCGCGTCGCTTGGCGACAAGCCCACGTTCAACGCCAGCGGCAGCTACTTGCGGACCAACCACGTGACCGAGTTCTCGTTTCCGCAGCCGAACGGGACACGCCTGGTCGTCTATCCCGACGTTCCCGACAACTTCGCTTCGCGCGTGTCGTTCCAATGGCCGATCTTCACCTCGGGCCGAGTCGATGCGCTCGAGCGCGCCGCCGATGCGGAGGCCGCCGCAATTGCCTCGGAGGTCAACGCCGCCCGCGCCGACCTCAGGCTCGAGATTTCACGTGCCTACTGGGCCTCGGTGACGGCCAGGGAAACGCTTCGCGTCCTGGAGGAGTCCGCCGCTCGCGTCGAGGCGCAACTGAAGGACGCCAGGCAGCGTTTTGAGGTTGGCTTGATTCCGCCCAACGAAGTGTCGAGCCTCGAGGCGCAGCGCGCGCGCGAGCGCGCCCAGCTGATCGAAGCCAGCAACCTGCTCGAGTCCGCCCTGATCGATCTTCGTCGACTGATCGGCGCCCCCATCGAAGCGGTCATCGAGACCACGGACACGATTGATGTGCCCCAGGCGCCGTCAGTTCCCGCCGGCAGCGATGACCTGGTCGCGACCGCGCTCAAGGACCGTCCTGAGCTGAAAGCTCTTGATTGGCGCATCACTGCGGCCGAGGCGCGTCAGCGCGCTGCCGGCTCACTCACCAAACCAACGATCAACTTGATGGGCGGCGTCGATTACGCCAATCCGAATCCGCGACTCTTTCCGCGCAAGGCAGAGTGGCAAGAGTCGTGGGATGTCGGCGTGGCGGTGAACTGGAACTTCTTTGATTTTGGCCGAGCAAAGGCGCAGCAGGCCGAAGCGGCGGCGGCAATCAAGGCGACCCGTGAACGCATCGCCGAGGTCGAATCGCTGGTGTCGGCGGACGTGCGTCAGCGCCTGATGGATCGCGCCAGCGCGCGCGCCGTGGTCGACGCTTCCGACGCGGCGGTGAAGAGCGCCGTCGAGGCACGCCGGGTCGTCGGCGATCGATTTGCGGCCGGCGTGGCCACCAGCACCGACGTGATCGTGGCGCAGGTGGCACAACTCGAGGTCGAGCTGGCGCGTACCCGGGCCCTCGCGAACCTGCGGCTGGCGGAGGCCAGGCTCGAGCGCAGCATGGGCGGCCCTCGATGAGCAGTATCGCGATCGACGTCAAGGGCATGACCCGCAAGTTCGGGCAGTTCGTGGCCGTCGACAACCTGTCCTTCGATGTGAGGCAGGGCGAGATTTTCGGATTCCTCGGCGCCAACGGCGCGGGGAAGTCCACCACCATCCGCATGCTGTGCGGCCTGCTGACGCCGACCAGCGGAACGGCGATGGTTGGTGGCGTCGATGTCAGCCGCGATCCGGAAGCGGTGAAGCGCAACATCGGCTACATGTCGCAGAAGTTCTCCCTCTATGAGGCGCTGACGGTCGACCAGAACATCGAGTTCTTTGGTGGCGTCTACGGACTGGCCGGTGCGCGCTTCCAGGAACGCCGCCGATTTGTCATCGAGATGGCAGGGCTCAAAGGTCGAGAGAATACCCTGACGCGCGATCTGCCTGGGGGCTGGCGCCAGCGACTCGCGCTTGGCTGCGCCATCCTGCACGAGCCGAAGATTGTCTTCCTTGATGAGCCGACCGGAGGCGTCGATCCGTTGTCGCGGCGGCGTTTCTGGGACCTGATCGGTGACCTCTCGCGCCATGGCGTCAGCGTGCTGGTGACGACGCACTACCTGGACGAGGCTGAGCACTGCCACCGCATCGCCATCATTCACGCCGGCAAGATGGCGGCGCTTGGCACCGCCAGCGAGCTGAAGCGGGTCTTTGCGGATCGTCCGATCGTCGAGATTCACGCCTCGAAGCCGGTTGAAGCCATGGAGATCCTCGGCCAGCACGACCGCGTCGAGAAAACCAGCCTGTTCGGCACCGCGGTCCACGCGGTGCTCAAGGATCGATCGATTGACCCGAGCGCGCTGTCGTCGGCGCTGAGCGCCCACGGCATCAGCGTCAACTCGATCGGCGGGGTGAGCCCGTCTCTCGAAGACGTGTTTCTCGACGTCGTCGAGCGCGTCGAAGGCCCTGCCGCGGCCGCGGCGGCGGAGGGCAGGGCGTAATGCGACAGGCCGTTGCGGTGGCCGCCAAGGAACTGCGGCAGATCCTGCGCGATCAGCGATCGCTCATGATCCTGCTGTTCATTCCCGCATTCTTCCTGTTGATCTTTGGCTATGCGCTGAACTTCGACATTCGCCACGTGTCGCTGGCTGTACAAGACAAGGATCGCAGCACGCAGAGCCGGGAACTGGTCTCGGCGTTCGTCAACTCCGGTTACTTCAGCCTGGTGGGTTACATCGACGCGCCGGCCGAACTCGATCGGTTGGTCGACGAAGGGCACGTGCGCGCGATCCTGTCGATCCCGTCCGGCCTCGAGCGCGACCTGAGGCAGCGCCAGCCGGTGACAGTGCAGGTGATCATCGACGGCGACAATGCCAATACCGCTTCAACGGTGATGGGCTACGCGCGACGGCTGGTGGCCGAATACAGTGCCGCTGTCTCGGTCACGCCGAAGTCATCTCCGGGGCCCGGCATCACCATCGAACCGCGGATCTGGTACAACCCGCAGCTTCGCAGCACGCTGTTTCTCGTGCCCGGCCTGATTGCCTACATCGCCATGATCACGGCCGTCGTCTCGACCGCGCTGTCGGTCGTGCGAGAAAAGGAACGCGGCACGATGGAGCAGGTGCGCATGGCGCCGATCAGTCCATTGCCGTTCATTCTCGGCAAGACGCTGCCCTACCTGGTGATCTCCTTCGTATCGGCCGTGGTGGTGATTCTTTCAGCCATGGCGCTCTTCGACTTGCCGATGCGCGGGTCCTGGCCGCTGCTGTTTGGCTCGATCGCCTTGTTCTTGGTCGGTGCCCAGGCGCAGGGTCTGCTGATCTCGACGATTGCGCAGACCCAGCAGGTGGCGTTCCAGGTGGCGCTGCTCTCGTCCCTGCTGCCGACGATGATCCTGTCGGGATTCATCTTCCCGATCTCGAGCATGCCGGTCGTGGTCCAGGCGATCACCCACATCGTGCCGGCGAGGTACTTCCTGGTGGCGCTGCGCGCCATTGTGTTGAAGGGCGCCGGTGCGATGGCGTTCTGGCAGGACCTGGCGGCGCTGGCGATCTTCGCCACGGTGGCGACCTTCCTGGCGTCGATGCGGCTGCGGCGGGAGTGGTCATGAAGCGCGTGCTCCACCTGATGAAGAAGGAGCTCCTCGAGCTCAAGCGCGACCCGCGATTGTTTGCCATCGTGATCATCGCGCCGATCGTACAGTTGAACGTGCTCGGCTACGCCGCGACCACCGACGTCAAGGACATCCCGATTGCGATCGTGGATGCGGATCGCTCGACGGCGAGTCGCGAGTTGACGCATCGCTTCGAGGCCTCGGCCAACTTCAAGATCGTGGCGATGCCAGGTTCGACCAACGAGATCGACCAGCTCCTCGATCGCGGCGATGTCTGGATGGCGATCAACATTCCTGCCGACTACGGCCGCCGGGTTGCGGGTGGCCGGGAAACGGCCATCCAGATCGTCGCCGACGGAACGGATTCAAATTCCACTGGTGTGGCGATGGGCTACGCGCAGACCCTGATCGGCGGCTACGCCCAGGATCTTGCTGCGCAGGCCATGCCAGGCGCCGTGGTCGGTGGTCTCGTGCAGCCGGAGATTCGCGTCTGGTTCAATCCAAGGCTTGAAAGCCGGGACTTCATGATTCCCGGGATCGTCGCCCTCCTGCTGCTCGTGATCACGACGAACTTGTCAGCGATGGCCATTGTCCGGGAAAAGGAAATCGGCACGCTGGAACAGCTCAATGTCACGCCGCTGGCGAGATGGGAGCTGATTACCGGCAAGCTGCTGCCCTACGCGGCGATCGGCATCATCGACGTGATCCTGGTCTTGATCGTGTCGATCTACTGGTTCCAGGTGCCGATGCGCGGCAGCTTGGTGCTGCTGTTCGCGATGTGCCTGATCTACCTGCTGTCGACCCTTGGTCTTGGACTCTTCGTCTCGACGATCTCGCGCACGCAACAGCAGGCGATGATGACGGCGATCTTCTTCTTCCTGACGCCCATGATGTACCTGTCAGGGTTCGTGTTCCCGATCGAGAACATGCCGGAGTGGATTCAGCCGCTGACCTACCTGATTCCGTTGCGCTACTTCCTGGTGATTCTCCGGGGCATCTACCTGAAGGGCCTGGGCCTGGAGGTGCTATGGCCGCAGGCGGCGGCGCTGCTGGCCTGGGGGCTTACCGTCCTGACGCTGGCGACCCTGCGATCCTCGAAGCGGCTTGGCTGATCAGCTGCGGTGACCCGCAGCGCGCATCCCGGCGTCCTCGTCGACGAGACCGAGCACGGCGGCGCCGGCGATGAAGAGCGCGATGATGGCGAGAATGGCGGTGCGGCTTGATCCGGTCACGACCACGCTGATCGTGAACAGCGCCGGGCCGAACACCGTGGCAAACCGCTCCGACACGGCATAGAAACCAAAGAACTCCGACGAGCGATCCTGCGGGATGAGGCGCGAGAACAAGGCGCGGCTCAGTGCTTGTGAGCCGCCCATCACGAGGGCCACCAGGAACGCCAGCAGGAAGAAGTGCGTGACGTTGGTCATGAAGTACGCCAGTCCCGCGGCCACGACATAGACGCCGATCGCCAGGAAGAGGGCCTTCTTCGAGCCGATCCTGCTGCCGAGCGCGCCGAACAGAAACGCGCAGGGGATGCCGACAAACTGCACCATCACGAATGCGGCGATCTGCGACGTCTGCTCGATGCCGACCTCGGCGCCGTAGACGCTCGACATCCTGATCACGGTTTGGATGCCGTCCTGGTAAAGCAGCATGGCGATGAAGAGCAGGAACGCATGGCGATACTGCCGGATCTCACGAAACGTGCGCCCCAGCCGTGAAAACGCGACCGTGACAGCCGAGCCCGCCCGCGTGGAGTGATCCGCCGCCGGCTCGGGAACGTTCCTGAACAGCGGGATGGAGAACGCCGCCCACCACAAGGCGACGGCAATGAATGACGCGCGAATCGCCGAGGGCGTGCCCGAAAAGCCAAACGTCTCCGGCAGGAGGATCCAGGCGAGGTTGATCAACAGCAGCACGCCGCCGCTGACGTAGCCCATCGCGTAGCCTGCCGACGAGACGCGATCCGTTTCATCGACCTTGGCAACATGCGGCAGCAGCGAGTCGTAGAAGACGAGCGAACCGGACACGCCGATGTTGCCGATGAAGAACAGCACCGAGGCGAGCGTGACATCGCCCTCGCCGATCAGCGCCATTGCCGCGCAGGCCGCCACGCCGATCACGAGGAACACGCCGAGGAATTTCTTCTTGGCACCGCTGTAGTCCGCAAAGGCGCCAAGCAGCGGCGAGACGATCGCGATCACCGCCACCGAAACGGTCGTGATCAATCCGAACCGGGCCGTGGCCTCCGCGGGCTCGAGACCCTTCGCCGCGTAGGTGGCAAAGAAGCTCGGGAAGACCGCGGTGATGACGGTCGTGAAGTACACGGAGTTGGCCCAGTCATACCAGGCCCAGGCGCGTTGTTCGGGAGTGACGAGACCGATGCGGGTCAGCAGGCGAGCTATCACCGCAGGGATGATAGCTCGTCCCGCTGTGTTCTAGCGTCGAATCGAGACGTCGCCGGAGAACGTCTTCAACCTGAAGTCGCCGGAGCCGCCGCCATTCAGGGCGCCGCGGAAGTTTCGGCGGCTGCTGCTGTTCAAGGTCACGGGCAGATCGCTCTCGAAGCTGCCACTGAAGCTGTTGAAGTCGATGTTGCCCCGGGCGTTGCCGGGCAGGCGCAGCCGCACGTCACCGCTGAACGTGTTGACGTCGAGATTGTTGCCGTCGCCCCAGTCGCTGGACTCGACGATGATCGTGGAGCTGAAACCATCGATGTGCTGGCTGGCACTGACGCCGATCACCGTCACGTCGGCGCTGAAGGTCTTGATGTCCAGGCGGGTCTTGGCCGGAATCTGGATCTCGAAGTCAGTCTCGACGACGTTGTCGTTGCGGCGCTCGACGAGCCGATGGTTGGCATCCACCTCGATGGTGTTGCCGTTCTGCGTGATCTCGAGCTTGATGTCCTGCAGCCGCTCGCGCGGGGCGCGACGCACCGCGTGCACGATCAGTTGATTGCCCGAGCCGCCGGTGATCTTGACGCGACCCGAGAATGTCTTGAGCCGCAACGTGCCGCCGGCCGGCATCGGCAACGTGCGATCGATGGTTTCGGTTTCACGCGGCCCGCTCGAGCGGTCGTCGCGGTCCCGGTCGCGCTGCGCGGCCACGGGGGCGGCGAGCACGAGGCCGAGGAGAAGGGCGAAAGAGACGGTGGCAAAACGCTTCATGTCCGAATAGACGAGGGCGTTGGCCGCAGGGTTTACTGGCGTTTCGCAATTACGAGTTCCGGCAGGTCCGGGTCAGCGTTTGCCCACGCTTTCACGGCCAGATCGAACCCCCGGCGTGCCGCCGTCGTATCTCCACTGTTCTGGGCCACCAGGGCGAGGGCGTAGTGGGTCCCGGCGTAGTTGGGGTCGTGTTCGACCATCAATTGCGCCATGCGGGCGGCCAATGCCCAGTCGCCGACCGCTCTGGCGGCGCGGGCCTGGGCCTCCAGGCGGAACAGGGACTGCGTCCAGGCGTCGGGACCGGGGAGCGAGCGCCATTTCTGCGCCGCCCGTTCCATCACCTGGCGACCCTTTTCGCGCTGGCCGGTCCTGAGCAGGAACTCGCCCTGGAGGGCCTCCAGTTCGATCGTGACGAGTCCCTGGCCTCCCTGGGCGGAACGCAGCGACTTCAGCGCGGCGTTCGACGCAGCCGCGCCGTCAGCGGGACGATTCGAGGCCAGCTGCGCGAATCCGGATTCGATGTGACCGGTGGCCTGCACGATCAGGCTCGGATGCGACAGCAACGACTGCGCGGCCTTCAAGGCGTCGCCGGGCCGATTGCGCGCCAACAGAAACGCCGGCCACTCCCGCTTGTTCACCGCCTGGACCAGCAGATTCGTCTGCAGGTTGAAGGCCTGGCGCAGCAGCGCTTCCGCCTTCTTCATCTGTCCGACGTACTGATACGAGGCCGCGAGCAGGTCGAGATTGTGCGCGTGATGCCAGTCGTACTCGGCCGGGATCTTCTCGCGCGCAATGTAATCGCGCTGCAGTTTGTCGGCAGTTTCAAATCGCGCAATCGCTTCGGCAATGCGTCCGAGCCGGCGCAGTTCGTGGCCGTGCATGTGCACCGCGTGCGGCACCGCCGGGTTGGCAGCGGCGTAGGCGCCCGCCGCGGTTGCGGCCTCCTTCATGCGGCCGCCGTTTTCGTAGGCGTGCGCAAGATAGTGGTTCGTGGCCCACGCCACCGACGTGTTCGAGGCGCGCTGGTAGAAGGTGATGGATCCCGCCACGGATCCCTGCCCCCGATCGGCTGGGTCGTTGGACTCGGCAATGCCGCGCCGGAGCACCAGCTCGGCGTCGTTGGGAAACGCCGCGATCGCGCCGTCGAGAACCTTGCGATAGGCCAGCAGCCTGGTGGTGTCGCCTGGCGCATCTTCCGCGGCCATCTGCGCGGCGCGCGCGTCAACGTGTCGCTTGACGTGATCCGGCGCGGCCTTGGCCAGTGCCTGCGCGGTCGCCAGGGCCTGCCGCGCCTGCAACGTTTTGTTCAATTCAACGTAGGCGTAACTGAGCCCGACGTGCGCGAGCGCCAGGTTCGCGTCAGCGCGCAGCGCCTGGTTGAATGATCGCGCCGCTTCGATCCAGACGAAATTGTGGAGGTAGGCGAGACCTTGATCGTAGAATCGCTGCGCCTCCGCTGACCTTGTAGCCGCATCGTCATGAGCGCTGCCGATACCCGTTCGAATGGTGACCGGCCGCTCCAGCACTTCCTGGGGCACCGACAGGACCGCGTGCGGCGCATGCTGCGCGCCGGCCGCTGTCGAAAACACGAGTACAAGCAAAAGCGGGAGGCCCAAGACAAACATCTTAAGCCTCCCGCATTGTTTTCTGGCTACCGGCCTGCTGGCTACCAGCTACCGGCCACAGCGACCCGCAACTAGAAGCTGATGTGGCCGCCGATCTTGAAGAAGCGGTGCTGCAACACGTTCGTCGGGCGCTGCCACGTGCCGGTCGCCGCCGTTGAGTAAGCGGTCGTCACCGTGTAGGGCCAGCTGCTGTTGAACACGTTGTAGAGGTCGAAGTCGACGCGCAGGCGCATCTTGCTGTTGATGGTGAAGCGCTTGGCGAGCTTCATGTCCAGCTGGTTGAGGTTGTACTTACCGTAGTCGGAACCTTCCTGCAGGATGTTGATGGTGCGTGACGCCACGCCAGTCCAGGCGCGTGCGCCAATGGCCGCGGCGGTGGCGCTCGGCAGCGCCCACGACGCGTTCAGGCTCGGACCAGCGCCGCCGTTCTGAATGCCGCGGCTGAACTGGTAGGTGCCCGCCAGCTGGATGTCCCACGGCAGGGTGTATGAGCCCGACGCCTTGAAGTCGGGGCGGTAGCCGTATTCGCGATGGCAGCTCGTCGTGCCGTCGGGATAGATCTCCGTGCCCTGCGACGTGGCGGTGACCACCGCGTCGAGACCGGCCTTCAACAGATTGCAGTTGTCGAAGGTGCGAGCCGTGGCGGCGATGCCGGCCTTGACGAACGCGCCGTTGCGGAACCGTGCGTCGAGGTTGAGGTCGAAGCCCTGATACAGGTTGGTGGTGCCACCAAAGTCCTCCGAAAAGCGGATCAGGCTGTTGGCCGGCAGGCCCTGCGCGAAGACCGCAGGCTTGAGGTCCTTGACGCCGCAGACCTGGTAGCCGCCGCCGTTGGGCAGGTCGGGATCGCTCGGTGCGCTGATGCAGAACGTGTCGTAGCTGTTCTCGTCGTAGCGCAGGTCGTCGGTAAAAGTGTCGTTACCGAAGGTGCGGCGGTAGTAGCCACCGTTGACCGACACGCGATCGGCGATCTGGTGCTGGGCGGCAATCGTGTATTCCATGTTGTAGCCACGCTTGCCCCATCCGCGCAGCAGGTCCGGCGAATACTGCGTGGTCGGCACGGTCAGGCGGCCGAAGGTTGACGTCGACGCCGAGTTGGTGAGTTCGTTGAACTGGATGTTACCGGCGGCGTCGAGCGGCAGGCCGTTGCCGTCGAGGTCGCTCCACGCGCGCGTGTCGGTCGCGGTCAGTGCGCCGATCGGGTTCACCTGGTTGGCGAACGCAATCGCCTGACCCGCCACGTATTTCGCCCAGCTCGCCTTCAGCGCCGTGCGGCCGTTGCCGAACACGTCCATTGCGAAGCCGACGCGCGGGGAGATGTCCTTCCAGTTCTGCACCATGCCGGTGCAGAGGTCACCCGGATCCACGGTGCCGTCCGAGCATTCACCGAACACCGCGCCGCCGCTCAAGCGGCTCGGCAACACCGCGCTCTCGCGCGACTCGCCGATGAACTGGTCGTAGCGCAGGCCGAGGTTCAGCGTGACGCGGCCCATCGACCACTTGTCCTGCAGGAACAGGCCCATGTCGCGATCGACGCCGTTGTTGCGATCCGACGGCAGGCGCAGGGTCACTGACACCGGGCGCCCGGCGTTGTAGGTGATCGGCTGCATGTCGCCGGTCCAGCGGGTCAGCAGCTTCCAGTCGCCGGTGGTGTAGTTGATGCCGCCCATGAAGCTGTGCGACCCAATCACGTAGGACGCCTTGCCCATGAACGTGCGGAGGATCGAGAAGTGGTCGGCGGGGTTCGGCCACGCATTGGCCTGGCGGTTGTTCGACTGATCGAGCACGTTGTAGACGCGCGAGTTGATGATCGCTTCGTCGCTCCACACCTTCTTGTCGGTGCCGGTCACGCTCGGCTGGTACAGCTCGGTGTATTCCTGGTTGTAGTAGCCGAAGCCGCCTTCGAACAACAGGTTGTTGGTGTGCGTGCGCGTCCACTTCGACACGTTGACGCGGCTGGTCGGCGTCACCTGGACACCCGCGGCGTCCGGAGGAATCGTCGACGCGATGCCCCAGTGATCGCGGTACTTCTTCTGTTCGTCGTGATAGATCGAGACCTTGTCGCGGCTTGAGATCTGCCACGACACGCGGCCCGCGTTGCTGACGATGTGACCATCGTCGACGCCGGGCTTGGTGAAGTCCGGATCGTAAATGAACTGCGACGGGTTCTTGTCTTCGTAGGCGTCGGCCTTGGTCTTGGTGGAGCCCCAATGGCGGAACGTGTAGTTGAACCAGACCTTGTTCCTGACGATCGGACCGCCGATCGACGGATTGACGTCCCAGATGTTCTTGATGACGTCGACGTTGGTGAGCGTGTTGTTGGCGTTGAAGGTCTTGCTGCCGCTCAGGTTCTTGCGCGTGCAGGGCTGCCCGATGCCCGGCGATCCGCAGTTGTCGGAACCGAAGTCCTCGCCCGCATAGTTCATGACCATCGAGCCGCGGAACGAGTTGCCGCCGTCGCGCGGCACCATGTTGACGCGCATGCCGCCCTGGCCGACTTCCGCCGAATCGGCGCCGGTGACGTAGCTGAATTCCTCGAAGCTGCCGTCGTTCCAGTAAACGCCTGAATACGCGCCCTGCGCGCAGAGGTTGTTGAGGCGCAGGCCTTCAATCGTCTGGACCGTGTCGCCCGAGCCACGGAACTGCAGCGGAGACTGCTGCAGGTTGCCTGACCCGCCGACGTCGCGCGACAGCGCACCGCCGCCGCCCTGCGCGAGCGTCGTGCCGGGAATCATGATGCCGACCGCCTGGATGTTGCGGCCGGTTGGCAGCGCATCGCGAACTTCCTGCGTCATCACCACGCGCTGCGTGATGCTTGAGGTGTCGACAATGGGGGATTCACCGGTGACGGTGAGGGTTTCCTCGAGGGCGCCAACCTTGAGGTCGGCGTTGATCGTCGCCGTAAAGTCCGACGTCAGTTCGACGCCCTCACGCACGATCGTCGTGAATCCGGGCAGCTCGAACTTGACCGAGTAGACGCCTGGTCGCAGCGCGAGAATCGAGTAGGTGCCCGATCCGCTCGACACCGTTGAACGGGTCTTTTCGATCAGTGCCGGGCTCGAGACCTCCACCGTGACGCCGGGCAGGACACCGCCAGAGGCGTCTTTCACCGTGCCAGAAATCGCGCTGGTTTGTGCCGACGCCATCATCGGACTCAGCACGAAAGCAAGAAGTGCAATACAACGAACAATGAGCAAACGCATCACAATGGCTCCTCCCCAAACCCGCCGGAGGCGGGAAAGCAATGCTGTTGCTGTCGCGGCGCTGCCGCGGCAGCCTTCCCTAACCGAGAGTCCCACGGCACCACGGCACAGTGGATGTCGTACAAAAGCGGGTGTTCCCCGCAATCGAGCACATTAGGCAGTAGAAGTCTCGGAGTCAACCGAATTGGGGTCGACAAGCCCCGGCCGTAATCCGATGGTTTGGATCACTTTTTTGTTGCGGTGAAGGTCCCGTTGACCATGCCGCCGATGTCCAACTTGCCCTTCATGGTGTTCTTTTCGACCGTTCCCTCGTAATTGACAGGCGCCTGCTGCCCCTGGACGTCGAGGGTGAAGGTGAACTTGATGGCGTTGCCCTTCACTGTTCCAGTCAGATCCGCGGTGCCGAGCTGGCCGACATACTTGCCGGTGAGTTTCTCGCCATCCTGCTTGAAGGTAATGGTCGGCGTGCCGCCGCCCTGGTCGGTGGTGACGTTAAATGTCCATTCGCCGGTCACGTTGGTGGCCTGTGCGAAAAGCGGTGCAGTGTTGAGCAGGGCGATACCGAAAACGACGACGCTGATGAAACGAATAATGGATTTCATGGGGCCCCCTCCGTGGGCGAGAAATCCTAACAGAAAACGTGACCGGTGCTAGGATGGCGGCCGTCAAGGACAACCCATGAGCAAATTCGCTTGCGCGTGCGCTCTCGTGCTCGTCAGCCTGCAGATGGCCGGTGCACAGGGCCGGTCGGTCGAATGGACTCACTACTCGGGCAACGCTGCCAGTCACAAGTACTCGCCGCTCGACCAGATCAACAAGGACAACATCGGCAAGCTGCAGGTGGCGTGGCGGTGGTCGTCGCCGGACAACGCCGTGGTGGAGGCCAATCCCACCGCGCGGCCTGGAGGCTACGCCGACACGCCGCTGATGGTGAAGGGCGTGCTCTACACCGTCACCTCCCTCGGGCAGATCGCGGCGATCAATCCCGCGAGCGGTCAGACACTGTGGTCGCTCGATCCAGGTAACTGGAAGACAGGCCGGCCCGGCAATCTTGGCTATGTGCACCGCGGCATCACGTTCTGGAGCGACGGCAAGATCGATCGTTTGCTGCTTGGAACGCACGACGCCTATCTGATCTCCGTCGATGCCAGGACTGGCGCCCTCGATAAGGCGTTTGGCGCCGATGGCCGCATCGACTTGATGGGCAACCTCGCCCATGCCGTGCGCGCCACCAACTATTCGGTGAGCGCGGCGCCGGTGGTGGTGAAGGACGTGATCATCGTGGGTGCCAGCATCCACGATGGTCCCACGCACAAGGAGTGGCCGCGCGGCGACGTGAGCGGCTTCGACGTACGCAGCGGCAAGAAGTTGTGGACGATCCACTCGATCCCCCAGAAGGGCGAGTTCGGCAACGAGACGTGGGGCGACGATTCCTGGACCTACACGGGCAGCACCAACGTGTGGACGAACATGTCGACCGACGAGGAACTCGGTTACGTGTTCCTGCCGTTCGGCACGCCGACCGACGACTTCTACGGCGGTCACCGCCCAGGCAACAACCTGTTTGCCGAAACGGTGCTGGCGCTCGATGCGAAGACCGGCAAGCGCGTCTGGCATTTCCAGGGCGTGCACCACGGCATCTGGGACTACGACTTCCCGGCGGCGCCGATCCTCGTCGACATTACGGTCAACGGCAAGCCGATCAAGGCGCTGGCGCAAGTCAGCAAGCAGGGATTCACCTACGTGCTCGACCGCCGCACCGGCACGCCAGTGTGGCCGATCGAAGAACGCGCCGTTCCGCAGTCGACTGTGCCAGGGGAACGCACCTCGCCGACGCAGCCGTTTCCGACCAGGCCGCCCGCGTACGAGCGGCAGGGCGTCACCGAAAGCGACCTGATCGACTTCACGCCCGAGTTGAAGGCCGCCGCGCTCGACGTGTTCAAGCAGTTCGAAACGGGGCCGCTCTTCACGCCGCCATCCGAGAAGGGCACGATCGTGAACCCGGGCTGGGCGGGCGGAGCAAACTGGGCCGGCGCGGCCTACGATCCGGAAACGCAGACTCTCTACGTGCCGTCGATGACGAGCCCGATCGTGGTGCAGCTCGTGAAGCCGAATGCGGAGCGCAGCAATCTCCTGTATGCGCGGGGCGGCACACAGATGCCGCCGACGCTCGATGGACTGCCGCTGCTCAAGCCGCCGTACGGCCGCGTCACCGCGATCGACCTGAGCAAGGGCGACACCAAATGGGTGGCGGCGATCGGCGACGGCCCACGCAATCATCCACTGCTAAAAGACCTGAATCTTCCGGCGCTGGGCGCGCCAATCCGCAATGCGGCCATGGTGACGAAAACGCTGCTGTTCGTGGCGATGGGTGCCGGCAACCTCGGGGGCGGACGAAACATCGCAGTGGGCGGGCGCCCGATGAGCAAGGTGGAGATCGAACCCACGAAGTTCCGCGCTTACGACAAAGCCACCGGCGCGCCGCTGTGGGATGTTGAGGCGCCAGGCCGTCCGCTGGCATCGCCGATGACCTACATGTTCCAGGGCAAGCAGTACATCGTCGTCGCCGCCGGCGGCGGGACGAGCGCGGAACTCGTTGCCTACGCGTTGGGAAGTTAGATATGCGCACATTCAGTTATCCCGTTGGCCGGTTGGCCCGTTGGCCCGTTGCCCTGCTCGTGGGTCTGTTGGCCTGTTCGCCTGTCGACCTGTTCGCGCAGGCACTCCCTAGCCTCAGCTCTTTGCAGGTGCGTTACACCGCGCTGCGGAACGCGGCGAAGCCCGAAGGCGAGTTGAAGGCGCAACTCGACGATGTCGAGAAGGCACTGGCCGAGGCTCGCCGCGCCGGCAATTTCAGCGAGGTTCGCCGGCAGCTCGCGAAAGGGATGGCCATCCTCGACAAGCAGCCGTGGACCCCGCAGCTCGACTACCGCTCGTCGCTGGTCCTGCGCAGCGAGCGCACGGTGATCGACTCGACATCTCCGTATGCGTTGCGCCTCGAGCAACTGCATCGCCCGGCGATCGAACTCACGCCGGCGCTGACGGCGAAGGTGTCGATTCGCAAGCGAGTGCCGTTGACCAGGGGCGCGCAGGCGCCGCTGTCCCCGTGGATCGAGTTGGCGGCGTTCGATGGCGTGAGTCGCGATCTGCGTGAGACGCCGCTGGCGATGGAACTGGATCTCAAGGCGATTGACGACGGCGCCATGACGATTCAAGCGGAAGTGTTCGACGGCACGACGTCGCTTGGAGCGACGACGCTGGGTGTGTTTCTCAGCAAGGGACTCGATGCAAAGCTGAGCGCACTCGAGTCGGCAGCCAGGACTGTGACGCCCGCGGTGCGTGACGACGTGCTGTTTCCGGGCGACTACATCAAGAACGTGAACCGCGGCCGCATTGAACTGGCGGATTTCAATGTCGCCATCGAAATCGGCAAGGCCGAGACGATCGTCGCCGAGGCAAAAGGCGGCAAGGATCCGTTCAAGACCCGCACCGGCGACTTCGAGCGTCATTATCTGCTGCAGGGCGCGAACGAGATCATGCCCTACCGCGTCTACGTCCCGAAGACGTACGCGGCGACCAAGGCAACGCCGCTCGTGATTTCGCTGCACGGGCTTGGCGGCAACGAAGACGGCTTCTTCGACAACTACGACCGGCTGCCGCCGCAACTGTCGGAGCAACACGGCTTCCTGCTGGCATCGCCGTTGGGTTTCCGCCGCGACGGATTCTACGGGTCGGGGATCATGGGCAACGCCGACGCCGCCGCGCGCAAGCGCGGGGAATACAGCGAGAAGGATGTGCTTGAAGTGCTGCGCTTGATGAAGGCGGCCTACAACGTCGACGACACGCGCATTTACCTCATCGGGCACTCGATGGGAGCGATCGGCACGTGGTCGCTGGCAGCCAAGTATCCACAGACGTGGGCCGCACTGGTGGCGTTTGCCGGCACGGGCGCTCCCGCACTGGCGACGAGCATGAAGGCGATCCCGCAATTCGTCGTGCACGGTGATGCCGACAACACGGTGAACGTATCGGGCTCACGCAACATGGTGGCGGCGTTGACGAAGCTCAACGCGGACGTCACCTACGTAGAAGTGGCCGGTGGCAGCCACACCGACGTCGTCGTGCCCAACCTGCCGAAGGCATTCGAGTTCCTGGCGAAGCAGAGAAAGAAGGCAGCGGGCACTAGCCAGTAGATGGTATTGCCGGGGATCGCGGCGCGCCTATAATCAAGCCAGCAGGCCATCCGGCCGGCAGGCGATCAGGGCATGATGAACCGGCATTCTCTCGCAGGACTGATTCTTCTCGGCGCGGTTGGCGCCGGGTACCTCGCGCTGGGTTCAGAGCCTGTCGCGGCGCGTCACGTGCCGATCACAACCAAGATCGTCTTCAACCGCGAAATCGCGCAGATCTTCCAGAAGAAATGTTTCCAGTGCCACACCGACGGGAACGTGTCGGTGCCATTGACGACCTACAAAGAGGCGCGCCCGTGGGCCGTGGCGATCAAGGAAGAGATTCTCGAGCGCAAGATGCCACCGTGGGGAGCCGCGTCCGGGTATGGTCACTTCTCGAACGACATGAGCCTGACCGGCCGCGAGATCAGCCTGATTCTCTCGTGGGCTGACGGCGGCGCGCCGAGCGGCGTGTTGCTCGCGGATGAAGACAAGCCGCCGGTGTTCATTCCGCCATTGAGCGGTTGGGTGCAGGGACCGCCTGACGAAACCATCAACGTCGCGGCCGATAAGAAGATTGCCGCCGATTCACCGTACCGTGTCGAGCGCTTCGAAGTGGCGACGGGATTGAAGCAGGCACGCTGGCTGAGTGCGTTGCAGTTCAACCCGGCTGATCGTCGCGCGATTCGATTTGCGGCGGCCTACGACGCGCGGGGCCGCTGGCTGGGCTCGTGGTCACCGACCAGTCAGGTGAGCAGCATGCCGGCTGGATCCGGCGTGCAATTGCCGGCTGGCGGGAAGATCACCGTCGAGATCGGCTATCGCGGCAACAGTGAAGAAGCCCCAGGGGCAACCGAGCTGGGGTTGTACTTTGCCGAAAAGCCGCCGGCCCAGGCCACGCAGGCCATCGACATCAACGTGCCGGCCGCAGTGAACCTCGCGGTCGGCAAGAACGGCGAACGCATCAGGACGGAGACCGCCATCAAATCGGCGATGGAGATTTCCGCAATCTGGCCACGCCTCGGTGTTGGCGCGCGCTCGCTTGAAGTCACGGCGATTCGACCGGATGGCAGCGTTGAGCCGATGCTGTGGGTGAACGACTACCGTCCGGAGTGGCCGGTGTCCTACATCCTGAAGAACGCTGCCACGCTTCCCGCGGGCACGCGCATTGCGATGACGGCGTACTACGACAACAAGACGGAAGCGGCGCTGGCGGCGCGTCCGTCGGTCACGCTAACGGCGCTGCCCGAGCGCCCCGCCGAGCGGAGCAAGACCACCCAGCCCTAGTGCTGCGCGGCGCTGGTTTCTCCAGCCCGCAGCACGCGCACCGTAAACGGGATCGTCGACAGCACGTTGTTACGCTGGAACTGCACCCAGATGCGGTAGTGGCCCGGCTTGGGGAACAGCGCGTGGAACACCAGGTCGGGACCGCCGCCTTCCGTGGTGGTCGTGCCCTCGAGCGTCTCCTCCGGATGCGCGTGCACGTGCTCGGACATGTCGTCGCTGAGCATCATCGCGTGGCCCCAGGCGCCGAGGTAACGCTGCAGGTCCTTCAACGGCTGGCCGGTCTTCTCGTCTTCGAAGTGGATCGGCACGTCGGCTTCTTCTCCCGCAATCACTTTCGCGGGATCGATGTCGAGGTTGACCTTGACGCCGTTGATCGTCTTCGACATCGCGTCCGGCTTGAGGCTGGGCACCGACGCGGCGATGTCGCCCTCGAAATTCGCGGTCACCAGCGGCGTGGCGATCATCTGCGGGCCGCCGCCAACCGGCATGAAGTCGCTGAACAACATGTATTGACCCGCGGTCGGGATGGTGTGTTCGATCGTGAATGAACCATCCTTCTCGGGCGTTGGATGCTCGTGGAAGAACTGCGTCATGTCACGGCTGATGATGAAGAAGTGGAAGAGGCGATCGTGCACCTCGGCAAACTCCTTCACCGGCTCACCGGTCAGCGGATGCTGCACCGTGATGCGGAACCTGGTCTTTTGTCCGACCTTGGGTGCGCGCGGCTCGGTCACGATGGTCAGCGAATAATCGGCGGTTGCCATCGGATCGCCGGGAACCAGCGTCATGCCGCAAATGCTGCAGGTGCCTGGCGCAGCCTTCACTTCGTTGGGATGCATCGGGCAGATGTATCCACTCGTGGTCGAGGGCATGTCCTTGAGCAGCGGGCGAGCGGTTCCGGGCATCATCTCCTGCCCGGACACGCCGACGGCCAAAACGAGCACCAGCGCGGCTATGGAACGCATAGCCCTATCTTAGCGCTAGCGGGGGGAGATCACCTTGATGAGGTCCCCAGCCATCGAGACCAAATAAGCCGCACACACACCGACGAGGACGAAGCGTTCTGCGACGACTGCCCGGGTTGGTTTCCGGGCGTCTTGCTCCAGTTTTCGGCGATGGGCCGCGAGGCGGTCATGGCACCGCGCAATGGTCTGTGCGCCTCGCCCGGCATTTGGCCTGATCAGCGGAAGTTCTTCGCTCATGTCGTTGCCGCCTTGAATCCCAGCCACAGCGGGTCTTCACTGCTTTCCAGGTGTTGCGCGATCGCGGCGCGCGCACGACTCAGCCGTTGGCGCATCGCCTCTGGAGTGATCCCGCAGACAGCCGCCGCCTCAGCCGGCTTCAAGCCTTCGACGGCGACGAGCAGCAGTGCTTCTCGATGCGCAGCCGGCAGGGCCGCGATCGCTTCGTCCAGCCTGCGTCCTGTCTCGTTCGCCACGGTCGCATCGAACGGAGAGACGCGTGGTGTGCCGAGGGGCCAGAGACCGATTGCCTCCCCCGACTGCGCGTCCTCCAACATCCGCGACCGGCAATAGCTGATGTAGAGGTTGCGCGCGACGGTGAAGAGGAACGGCCCGAGCCTGGTGTCGGGCGTCAGTTTCGGCGCGCGATCGACGAATCGCAGCCACGTCTCATCGAGCAGGTCTTCGGCGATCTCACGGCGACGTGACAGGCGCGCCAGGAAGTTGAACAGGCGCGTGTTGTATTCGGCATAGATGGCGTCGAACGCAGCGCTGTCTCCGGCGCGCACCCGCGCCACCAGGTCGAGCTCCGCTTCCCGCTCCATGCCTGTCATAACGCGTTAGACACCGGATCGTGACAGCCGTCACGTTCATGCCGATGCCGCGTTATATCGGGGAAAAGGAGATCGTGATGGCTTTCTTCGGAATGTTGCGGCAAATGGGACCGGCGGCGTTGTTCAGCATGATGGTCTGCTTCCTCCCGCTGATCGGTGCCGGCATGTATTTGTTCAAGCCGACGGAGCATCGACTGGCGATGATGCGTCCGTTGTCGCTGGCCGGGATCTTCGCGGGCCTCAACGGATTGAGTCTGGGGTTGATCAACACGCTGCGCGGGTTGTGGATCGAGCCACCTCGCGACATGCGGATCATCTGGATCGGGACCGCCGAATCACTGGTGACGGTCTACGTGTCGTGTTCGTGCCTGATGCTGGCGTGGATGCTGGTCTCGGCCGGGATGTGGAGGAACAAGCGCTAGTCGAGCGACAGGTTTCCTGTGTAGATAGCCATGCCAACGACCGCGTCGATGCCCTTCGCGTGAAGGGCATCGATCTCTTCACGCGTCGTGATGCCGCCCGCTGCCGTCAACTTGCGTTCCGTTGCCTTGGCCACCGCTTCGATGGCGGCCATGTCGGTGCCTTGCATCAAGCCTTCCTTGTCGACGTGCGTATACAAGAACTCCTCGCAGTAGCCTTCGAGCAACTGCACCGCTTGCACGGCGGTCAGGGGGAGAACGGTCTTCCAGCCGTGGATGCACACCCGTCCCGCGCGAGAGTCGACGGCGGCAATCACGCGATGCATGCCGATTGTCTTGGCAAGCGCATCGGCAAAATCGTGGTCGATCATCTGCGCCAGGTCGCCGTCTGCTGATCGTCGGAACAATCCCGACCCGGCGATCACCGCTTGCGCGCCCGCGGCGATCAGCTCCTCGGCACGGCGTACGCTGCGCACGCCGCCGCCAACCCGGCACGGCAGCTTCGAGGCGATGTGCTTCACGAGTTCGTCGTTGTTGCCGCGTGACATCGCGGCATCAAGGTCGATCAGCTGGACTTTCGGGAACTTCGAGAATCTAGCCATCCACCCGTCGAGATCATCGGTGGCGATGGCGAGCTTCTCACCTTGCACGAGTTGGACGACACGGCCGCCCTGCAGGTCGATCGACGGAATCAGCATAAGAGTTACAAACGAACGGGAATCTTATTGTCCGCGAGAAAACGCTTCAGGTCGCTCACGCTCTTCTCGTTGAAGTGAAAGATCGACGCCGCCAGCGCGGCATCGGCACGTCCGCGGCCGAACACGTCCGCGAAGTGATCGAATGTGCCGGCGCCGCCGGAGGCGATCACGGGAATATTGACGGCGTCTGAGACTGCTGCGGTCATCTCGCAATCGAACCCGGACTTGGTTCCATCCCGATCGATCGACGTCAGCAGGATCTCCCCGGCGCCGCGATCGGTTGCTTCTCGCGCCCATTCGACGGCGTCGCGATTCGCGGACGCCTGGCCGCTGCGCGCGTACACGGCATATCGATTCCGCACAGTCCGGCTAAAGCCGGACGCCGCAGGGGAAGGCTCGACCGTTTTCGCGTCGATCGCCACAATGACGGCCTGGCTGCCGTAGCGATTCGCCAGCGTCGTGATCAAGTCGGGGTTCGACAGCGCCGCGGTGTTGAGGCTGACCTTGTCGGCTCCTGCCTCGATCGCCGCCGCGGCATCCTCCTCACCGCGAATGCCGCCGCCAACGCAGAGCGGAAGGAAGATCTCCTTTGCGACAGCCTGGATGGTGTGCGCCCGTGCCTGGCGGCTTTCGATCGTCGCGGTGACATCAAGAATCACCACTTCGTCGATGCCCTCGCTGTTGTAGCGACGCGCCAGCGCGGCCGGATCCCCCGCGTCGCGAAGACCTTCGAAGTTCACGCCCTTGACGACTTTGCCGTCGCGGACATCGAGGCAGGCGATGATGCGCTTAGACAGCACGGCTGCTCCAGTTCTGGAGAATCTGCAGACCGACATCCCCGGACTTTTCGGGGTGGAACTGCACGGCCGATACATTGTCGCGCTCGACGGCGGCGCTGAATGACACGCCGTACTCACCCACCGCCGCTGCGTCGGCCATCACCGGGGCGGCGTATGAATGCGTGAAATACACCTGCGAATGTTCAGCGACGCCATTCATCAGCCGCGCTGGTCGCGGCATCGTCAGCGAGTTCCATCCGACATGTGGAACCTTGAGCGAACCCGGGTGCCCGAGCTTGAAACATCGACCGCTGAAGACGCCGAGGCCGTCGATGCCAGGTGCTTCGTCGCTTCCCTCGAACAGCCACTGCAGGCCGACGCAGATTCCCAGGAGCGGCGTGCCATCGTCCACCATTGTCTTGATCGCCGACCGCCAGTCGCTGGTGAGGGACTTGGTGGAGTCGAAGTGGCCCACGCCGGGCACGATGATGCCGTGGGCGCGGCCGAGTTCGCCGGGGACCGACGGCGTCCACACGTTGGCGCCGATCGCGGCCAGGGCCTTGCGGACCGACGCCAGGTTGCCGGCGCCATAGTCAACCAGTGCAATCACAGCAAGCCCTTCGTGCTCGGCAAGGTGCGCGACAGGCGCTTGTCCTTCGAACACGCGACCCGGAGCGCACGCGCGAACGCCTTGAAGCACGCTTCGATCTTGTGATGGTTGGAGCGGCCGTACATCACCTTCAGATGCACGTTGGCGCGCGAAGCCATCGCGAAGCCATCGAAAAAGTCATGCACGAGTTCGGTTTGCAGGTCGCCAACGATGCGGACGTTGACCTTGGTGTCGATGACCGCATGAGGCCGTCCGCTCAGGTCGATCGCCGCGACGGCCAGCGTCTCGTCCATCGGCATCACGAAGTAGCCGGCCCGGTTGATGCCGCGCTTGTTGCCGACCGCGGCCAGCACTGCTTCACCCAGCGCTATGCCGACGTCCTCGACGGTGTGGTGCTGGTCGAC
>Ga0075471_10000046_pt1 | contig 50400 bp, 53 predicted proteins | sample DEB19_08_DNA_2_FD_74787 | JGI IMG/M metagenome (GOLD analysis project Ga0075471, IMG submission 74787) | Aqueous microbial communities from the Delaware River and Bay under freshwater to marine salinity gradient to study organic matter... | ecosystem: Environmental > Aquatic > Marine > Coastal ...
TGGCGGGCCGGTTCGAGGAGTTGGAGGCTCCCCTCTCGGCGATCGGCCTTCCCCTCGGACGAGCGTTCCAACTCCGGGACGACGTTCTCGGTGCCTTCGGCGATTCCCGGGCGCTGGGCAAACCCGTCGGGGACGATCTCCGCGAGGGTAAAGCCACTCCGTTGCTCGCGATTGCCTACGAACGTTCGGACGATGCCGGGCGGTCCGTGCTCGACCGGGTCGGGGGCCCCGAGTTGGGACCCGGGGAGATCACTGCGATCCGGGAGGTCATCGTCGCCTCGGGTGCACTCGGGGCGGTCGAGGAGGAGATCGACGCTCTGGTCGACCGATGTCGGCAGGCAATCGATGCGGCACCCCTCGCCGACGAGGCCCGGGCCGATCTCCACGAACTCGCCGGTTACGTGGCCTGGAGGGATCGGTGAGTCCGCCCGCTATCAGAGTCCGGGGCCTGGTGAAGGCGTACGGCCGGAGGCGGGCCGTAGACGGTCTTTCGTTCTCGGTCGAGCGGGGAGAGGTGTTCGGACTGCTCGGACCCAACGGTGCGGGCAAGACCACCACGGTCGAGATCCTCGAGGGCTACCGGTCGGCCGATTCGGGCGAGGTCGATGTCCTCGGCCTCGATCCGGTGGCCCGCGGTCCCGAGTTGCGTTCCCGGATCGGCGTGATGCTCCAGGAGGGCGGTCTCTACCCCGGCCTGCGGCCGCCGGAATTGCTCGGACTGTTCGCCGCCTACTTCGACGAGCCGGATGATCCCGACCGTCTGCTCGGTCTCGTCGGACTCGACGAGGTGCGCTCGACCCCCGTGCGACGCCTCTCGGGGGGGCAGGCCCAGCGGCTGTCGCTCGCCGTCGCGCTCGTCGGGCGACCCGAAGTGTGCTTCCTCGACGAGCCGACCGCCGGAATGGATCCCCATGCCCGGCTCAAGACCTGGGACATCGTCCGCGGCCTGCGGGCCGACGGGGTGACGGTGGTCCTGACGACGCACGCCATGGACGAGGCCGAACAACTCTGCGATCGGGTTGCGATAATCGACGCCGGACGACTCGCTGCAATCGGGACCCCGGCCGAACTCATGCGGGGAACGGCCTCGGGCGAGGTCTGGATCGAAACTTCGGAACCGATCGACGCGCCTGCGCTGGCCCGCGCCCTCGGCCTGGGCCTCGATTCAGTTCGTTCCGCCGGCGAATCCGAGTACGTGATCACGGTCGTGATCGGGCCCGAGGTCGTCGCCGGGCTCGCCGCCCATCTCGCGGCGGTCGGTGCGACGCTGCTCGGGCTCCGTTCGGGACGCCGCTCACTCGAGGAAGCCTTCTTTCACATCACTGCGAGCGGAATCGGGGATTCCGCGTGAGGCGGCGGGCGGTACTCGCGCAATCCCGGATCGAACTGCTCATGCAGCTGCGGCGGGGCGAGAACCTCGTCGTCACCCTGGCGATCCCACTCGGGGTTCTGATCTTCTTCGCCAAGGTCGACACGGTGGCGGCCGACGGCTACGACCGACCACTCGACTTCCTCGTTCCCGGGGTACTCGCGTTAGCCGTGATGGCCGCCGCAATGGTGTCGCTCGGGATCGCGACGGGGTTCGAGCGGCGCTACGGGGTCCTCAAGCGCTTGGGGGCCACCCCGCTGTCGCGGGCGGGACTCCTCGTGGCCAAGACGGCCACCGTCGTGACCTTCGAAGCACTGCAGATCGGCTTGATCGTCACCGTCGGTGCGCTGCTCGGGTGGTCGGTTCCCTCGGGGCTGCCGCTCGCCATCGCCTGTCTGCTGCTCGGCACGGTCGCGTTCGCCGGTATCGGCCTCCTCCTGGCGGGCACCCTGCGGGCCGAGGCCAACCTGGCCGCCGCCAACGGCCTGTTTCTGGTCCTGCTCTTCCTCGGCGGGATGGCTTACCCGCTCGATCGCCTGCCCGACGGAGTTGCGGCCGTCGCCCGTCTCCTCCCGGCCGCCGCTCTGAGTGAGACGGTCCGGGCTGCGCTCACCGGAACCGCGTTTCCGGGCGGGGAGTTCGTCGTACTCCTCGCCTGGGCCGTCGGCGCTCCCCTGGCCGCGAGCCGTTGGTTCAGCTGGGAGGAGTGACTCCCGGAGCGATCCGGGCCAGCCCGGGTCCGAGGTCGGCGGGTTCGATCCCACCGTAAACCGGTGGAGCGCCGATGCGACCCCGGGAATCGATGAAGAAGGTCATCGGGGGGCTCCGAACCCCGTAGGCCCGAGCGACCGCGCTCGCGGTGTCGTCGTCGATCAGGGTGGGGAAGGTGACCCCCAGGCGCTTTACGAAGGCCCGGGCATCGGCCGGGGAGTCGCGGTAGGTCACGCCGACGACGCCGACCCGCCCGTCGCGGGCGAGAGCCTCGAGTGCGGGCATCTCCTCCTCGCACGGACGGCACCACGAGGCGAAGAAGTTGAGGACGACGGGACGGCCCCGGAGGTCCGCGAGGCGGACGGTGCGCCCGTCGGTCGTCGGGAGAACGATCTCGGGCGCCGGCGAACCGACGACCGCCCGGTCGGGGTCGAAGGGCGGGGCGGCAGGCGCGGTGACGGGGGCCGGGGCCGGTGAATCGTCGGCGGTCAGGACCAGGCCGAGAAGCGCCGCCGGGACGATCACGGCGAGCGCGGCGACGATCGCCGTCGCCGGGCGTCGAGCCCTGGTGTCAGCCGATGAAGGGATCGAGGGCAACGGCCGCGAAGAGGAGCGTCAGGTAGACGTTGGACAGCGTGAAGAACCCGATCGCCCGCTCCGGGGTCGGGTCGCGCCGGAGGGCGAAAGCCCGGTAGGTGAAAACGACGCCGAGGACGAGCGCGGAGATTGCGTACAAACGTCCGAGATCGCCGGTCGCCGTGAGGGCGAAACTGCAGGCGACCGTATACATCGCGTACGCGGTGATCTGACGAGTGGTGGCCTCGATGCCGCGTACGACGGGGAGCATCGGGATGCCCGCGGCAGCGTAATCGTCCTGGTATCGGAGCGCGAGCGCCCAGAAGTGAGCGGGCGTCCACATGAATACCAACAGGAACAGGAGCACGGCGGGAAGTGCGATGCTGCCCCGTACCGCCGCCCAACCGACCATCGCGGGCACCGCTCCCGCGGCCCCTCCGATCACGATGTTCTGGACCGTTCGCGGCTTCAGCCAGAGCGTGTAGACGAAGACGTAGAACAGGGTCGCGGACAGGGTCAGCGCCGCGGCCAGCAGGTTGGCGACGGCGGCGAGCAGCACGAAGGCGATCACGTTGAGCCCGATGCCGAACCAGAGTGCCCTCCCGGGTTCGACCTCACCTTGCGGGAGCGGCCGGTTGCTCGTGCGGCGCATGAGTCGGTCGCGGTCGCGTTCGAGCCAGCAGTTGATCGTGTTGGCGCCGCCGGCGGCCAGGGCGCCCCCGACCACTACGGCGGCAACGAGAGCCGACCCCGGCCAACCGCCCTCGGCGAGGATCATGGGCGGCACGGCGGTGACGAGCAGAAGTTCGATCACGCGGGGTTTCGTGAGCCGGATGTAGGCGCCGATGCTCGCCCGGCGGCGCGCCGAAGATCCGGCCGTCACGGGAGAACTCATGATCGGCGGGGGATCGTCGTCACGAGACGACGATCTTGCCCTTCATTCCGGCTTGCGCGTGACCGCTGATGGTGCACTCGAAGTCGTAAGTGCCGGGCGAGAGGGTGATCGTCTTCGCAGCCGTCTTGCCGCGGCTCGGCGTCTCGAGGAGGAAGTCCTCCCCGTCGATCGAGAAGTTGTGGGCGATGGCACCCTTGTTGACGAGGGTGATCTCGAGCGGTCCGGCCGGTGCCTCGATCGTCTTGACCCCGAAGCGGATGTCGTAGGCGCAGACGGTGATCTTGCCACCGGTGACGACCATCGTTTCGCTCGGCGCGGGACAGGGGGGACCGGACGACTCGCCACCCCCGCCGCAGGCGGCGAGACCGAGGGACAGCATCAACAGTGCGAGGAGAACCGAGATCCGGCGCATGGGCCGAGGCTACCCAGCGACCCCGGGGCCGTTCCGCATCGGGTCGGACGACAGGCCCGGCCTCCGGTAGCGTCGATCCATGGCCCGACGCGTCGAGAACGACGCCACCCACGCAGTACGAATGGTCGCCGATCGGATCCTCGTGGTCCCGTCCCGGGAGGCCGGGGAGCGCAAGTCGAGAGCGGGAATCCTGATCCCGGCGACCGCCGACGTCTCGCGCCGACTCGTCTGGGCCGAAGTCGCCGCGGTGGGCCCGACCGTGCGCTCGGTCCAGAACGGCGATTCGGTGCTGTTCTCGCCCGAATCGGGATTCGAGGTCGAGATCCGGGGTGACGAGTACCTCATCCTCCGCGAGCGCGATGTCCACGCCGTTGCCTCCGCCGATACCGACGGGGGCTCGGGTCTCTACCTGTGATCGATCCGGCCACCGCTCTGCGGCTCGACGGACGGGTCGTCCTCGTGACCGGCGGCACCCGCGGTATCGGCCGGGCGACGGCCGAGGCGTGTGCTCGGGCGGGGGCAGCGGTGGCGCTCGTGGCCCGCAGGGAGGAGGAGCTGACCGAGTCGGTCGGGGCCCTCGCTGCGCTCGGGGCGCCGGCGATCGGTGTCCGGGGCTCGGTGGGTGATCCCGAGGTGGCCGAGGACGCCGTCCGCCGTTGCGTCGCCGAACTCGGTGGCTGCGACGTCGTCGTGAACAACGCTGCCGTCAACCCGGCGATGGCTCCCTTGATGGAGGTCGATCTCGGCGCCGTGGCCAAGGTTCTCGACGCGAATCTCGTCGGGCCTCTGCGGTTCGTCCGGGCGGCCTGGGCGGCCTGGATGCGCGAACACGGCGGAGTCGTCTGCAACGTGGTGTCGGTGGGTGGTTTGCGGCCGGGGCCGATGATCGGCGCCTACAACGTGGCCAAGGCCGGCTTGATCCACCTGACCCGGCAGCTCGCCCTGGAACTCGCACCGGGCGTACGCGTGAATGCGATTGCACCGGCGCTCGTCAAGACCGATATGGCGAGGGCCCTGTGGGAACCCCACGAAGAGGCGATGGCCCGGAGCCACGCCCTCGGTCGCCTGGGCACGCCCGACGACATCGCGGCCGGTGTGCTCTACCTGGTCTCCGACGCTTCCTCGTGGGTGACCGGCGAGACCCTCGTCGTCGACGGGGGTATGAGCGTGGCCGGTCGCTGAACCGACGAGGCGCTCAGGGACGGCGCAGGCGGGTTCGGCCGAGTTGCACGGGTACCTCGGCCGGATGCGGCAACGGCGGCGCCGCGGCGCGCCGGGCGTCGAGGTAACGGGCTACCTCCTCGTAGACGGCGTCACCGAGCATCCGCCTCAATTCGGCCTCCATCGAGCGGTAGACCGGCTCGCCGCCGGTGAATGCTTCGGGGGCCTCGGTGCACCACCACGCGAACTCCTCGCCGCCCTCGCCCCAGCCGTCACGGCCGAACTCGGTGAGAACCGTCGTCGTGGTGCCGTCCTCCTCGTCGCGTTCCGCGGCCCGGAGCGGGAGTTGCCAGCAGACCGTGGGCTTCAGATCGGCAAAGTGCTCGCCCGTCCGTTGGGCGTGGAGGTGGAGAGCACAGCCGGGCCCCGCGGAAAAGCCGGGACGGTTGAGGAACACGCAGGCGTCCTTGTGCAGCCGGGTGCGCCACTCACCCTTGCCGGCGTCGACCCAGACGCCCTTTCCGAGACCCACCGTTCGGAACTGCCAGATGTCGGCGCCGACTCGGCGAGCGAGCTTGTCGACCCGGGCCTTGACCTTGCGGTCCGACTCGTAGGCGCCGTACGAGCAACAGCCCTGGGCGAGCTCCGCGGTCGGTTCCGTGAGGACGCCCTGGCAGCACTCACCGAAGACGCAGCGCCACGAAGAAGCGAGGAAGGTGACGTCGATCTGCCACTGCCGGCGCTCCTTGCCCGGCACCGGGATCGTGATCCACTCGCGTGATGCTCCGGCCATCGACGGGCGAACCTACTCGCTAGGCTCGGCGCCATCGCGAACACCGCTCTCCTCGCAGACCTCGTTGCCGCGCTCGGAGCCGATCGGGTCAGCGCCGAACCGCTCGAGTTGGCGCTGCACTCACGCGACGCCGGGGTGAGCAGCGGGCGCGCCGCGGCGGTCTGTTGGCCGCGTTCCACCGACGAGGTCGCGGCGGTGGTCCGAATCGCGCGTCGTCACGATCGATCCTTCGTCGCCCGCGGCAGCGGAACCGGTCTGGCCGGCGGCGCCGTACCCGTCGGTGATCCCGTCGTGATCGTCACTACGGCCATGAACCGCATCCTCGAGATCGATCCCGGGTCGGGCCGGGCTTGGGTCGAACCGGGAGTGGCGAACCTCGACCTGTCCCGCGCTACGGCTCGGTACGGACTCCACTATGCGCCCGACCCCTCCTCGCAGCAGGCGTGCACGATCGGGGGCAACGTCGGCACCAATGCCGGGGGACCCCACTGCCTGGCCGAGGGGGTCACTTCGGCCCACATCCTCGCCGTGGAGGTCGTCCTGCCCGACGGCGAGGTGGCCCTCCTCGGGGGCGCAGTTCCCGACCAGCCCGGCTACGACCTCCGCGGGTGTTTCGTCGGATCCGAGGGCACCATGGGCGTCGCCACCCGGATTCTCGTCCGCCTGGTTCCCGATCCGCCGGCGGTTACGACCCTCCTGTGCGCGTTTCCCGATGCCGAGCGGGCGGCTTCCTGCGTGAGCGGGATAATCGCCGCGGGGATCATCCCGGCTGCGATCGAGATGATGGACGCGCGTATCACGGCGGCGGTCGAGGATTTCGTCGGGGCGGGCTACCCGCGTGACGCCGGAGCCGTACTTCTGGTCGAGATCGACGGCCTGCCCGATGGTGTCGCCGAACTCGGTCTCGCCGTGAAGGCGATTGCGGAGGCGAACGGAGCCACGAGCGTCCGCACCGCGGCCGACGAGGTCGAGCGAGCGTTGCTCTGGAAGGGACGCAAGACCGCGTTCGGGGCCATCGCCCGGATCGCGCCCGATTATTACCTCCACGACACCGTCGTGCCGCGCACCCGACTGGTCGAGGTGCTCCGCCGGGTGTACGAGATCGCCGAAAGCCACGATGTACTCGTCATGAACGTATTCCACGCCGGCGACGGAAACCTCCACCCCCTCCTCGTTTTCGACGGTCGCGAGCCCGGAACCTGGGAGCGGGTGCGCGCCGCCGGTGCCGAGATCCTCGAGGCCTGCGTCGCGGCCGGGGGAGTGCTCAGCGGTGAGCACGGAATCGGGCTGGAGAAGCGTGACCTGATGGATCGGGTCTTCACCGCCGACGACCTCGACGCCCAGGCCCGGTTGCGCGACGCGTTCGACCCCGACGGAGCGGCCAATCCGCAGAAGGTGCTGCCGAGTGGGAGTCGCTGCGGGGAGATGGGGCCGATCCCGGAGGGCACGTGGATCTGAGGTCGGTCGCGGGTGCGATTGCGCCGGTCGGCGGCCGTACGCAGTGGGAGATCGGCGGACCACCGCCGGGGGATGCGGTCGAGGTTCGCGCCCCCGTCGGGATTATCGAATGGGAGCCCGACGATCTCACGGTCACCGTCGGTGCGGGCACGGCGTTCGCCGGGCTGGATGCGGAACTCGCGACCCGGGGCCAGGAAGTCGCGCTCGACCCGGCCGATGAGAGGGCCACGGTCGGCGGGATCCTCGCCTGCGGTTGCTCGGGACCGCGCCGACTGCGACTCGGTCCGGTCCGCGATCAGGTTCTCCAGGTTTGGGTTGCGTTGGCCGACGGACGGACCGTGCGCGGAGGAGGGCCGACGGTCAAGAACGTGACCGGCTACGACCTGCCCCGGCTTCTGGTCGGCTCCTTCGGCACCCTCGGCCTCATCGAGCGGGTGACCCTGCGTTGCCGGCCCCGACCCGAGGTATCGCAGTGGTTCACGACCGATCGGGGCTCCGAGTGCTTTCGGCCCGCCGCTCGACTCTCCGACGGAGGAATCGAAGCGGTTCTGCTCGAGGGGCGGCGGGTCGACGTCGAGGCCCAGGCGCGCGATCTCGGCCTCGTGGCCACCGCCGAACCGCCGCCCACCCCGACCGGCGTCCACCGGGGCCGGGTGTCGATGGATCCGGAGTTGCTCCGGGAGTTTCTCGGATGCCTGCCCAACGAAGTGCGCTACCGGGCCGAGCCGGGCGTCGGGACGGTGCTCGTCGCCGGCGACGATCCTGACGCGCTCCGGGCGGTCCGTGCTACTGCTCGGGCCTTCGCCGGGTGGATGCTGCGGGAAGCGGGCCTGCCCGGCGACGACGGATTCGGGACGGCCTTGCCGGTGGCAACTTTGGCGGCCCGGATCAAGAACGCTTTCGATCCCGAGGGTCGAATGAATCCGGGCCGCCTCCCGCTCGCCCCGCCGCCCCGTACGGTGGCGTCGTGAACGGCGGACGGCTCGGACTCGATCCCGAGGAGCTCAATGCCTGCGTAGCGTGCGGCCTCTGCCTGCCCCACTGCCCGACGTATCGGGTCTCGGGTCGGGAGATCGACTCACCGCGGGGTCGGATCGCCGCCATGCGTCTCGTCGAAGCCGGTGACGCTCCCATCGATATTGCGTTCCGGAACGCCATGGAAGCCTGCATCGGCTGTCGGGGCTGTGAAGCGGCGTGTCCGTCGTCGGTTGCGTACGGCCACCTGATGACGGGGGCGCGCGCCGCGTTGCCGGCGCCGAGGTCGATCTTGCGGCGCGGGGCCGAGACGATCGGGTATCGCCTGGTGTTGCCCCGGCACCGATTGTTGCTGGCCGCTGCTCGTGTTCTCGGAGCGCTTCGCCGCCTCCGACTCCTCCCCCGGCGCTGGGGCGTGCCGCCGCTGACTGCGGCCGATCTTCGTCCGCTCGGGCTGCCCGTCGGGGGTGATCCCGATGTCTGGCTCTTCACCGGTTGCGTGATGGATGCTTGGATGCGCGATACCCACCGGGCCGCGGCCCGGGTCATCGCAGCAACGGGAGCGTCGGTCGCGGTACCCGGCCCGGAAGGAGCCTGCTGCGGGGCCTTGCACCAGCACGCCGGACGCCGGGTCGAAGCGGCGCGGCTCGCCGGAAGGGTCATTGCGGCGATGCCGGGCCGCGCTCCGATCGTGGTCGACAGTGCCGGGTGTGGGGCGATGCTGAAGGAGTACGGGGATCTTCTCGGAACCGAGGAGGCCCGGGCCTTTGCCGCCAGAGTGCGGGACTTCTCCGAGTGGGTCGTCGCGGCCGGAATTCCGGATCTCGTGCCGGACGGGCGCACGCTCATCGTCCAGGATCCGTGTCACCTTCGGCACGTGCAGCGGGCCCATCAGTCGGTTCGGGATTTGCTCGCCCCCGCCTACCACCTGGTCGAGACCGCCGACGACGGCCTGTGCTGCGGAGCCGGAGGTGCGTTCTCAGCGATGCGACCCGGCGATGCCGCGGCGGTGCGCGACCTCAAGGTCGGGGCACTGCGGGCCGCCGCGCCCGATGCCGTCGTGGTTTCGGCGAATCCCGGGTGTGTGATGCATCTACGGGCGGCGGGCCTCGCGGTCGAGCATCCGGCCGATCTCGCGGCGGCGGCGTTGCCGTGAACGAACGCGAGGAACTGATCCGGGAACGACTCGAGGCCGTCGCCGAGGAATTGCGTGAAATCGAGTACGAGAGCCTCGCCCGCCGGGCCGCTGATCCCGAGGGTGCGGACGCGCCGTCGGCGCGTGAGTCGGAGCGGCGGGCGGCGAAGGCCCGCCGGGCCGTCCTCCGCGCCGTAGCCGCCCTCGGAGGCCGCGAGGCCGACTCTTGGTAGCCGCCCGCTACCGGGGTCTGTTCTTCGACAGCGCACGGTGGAACGGCTTCGCCCTGCGTCCGGGGGACGTCGTCGTGTCGACCCCGGCCAAGTGCGGTACGACCTGGACCCAGGCCATCTGCGCGTTCCTCGTCCGTGGTAGCGCCCGACTCGAGGCACCCCTCGACGCGCTTTCTCCGTGGCTCGACTCGCTGCTGCGGCCTCTGATCGAGGTCCGGCGAGCGCTCGAGGGCCAGGCCGGACGCAGGGTGATCAAGACCCACACCCCGCTCGACGGAATACCGAGCGTCGAGGGGGTTGCCTACCTGTGCGTCGGTAGGGATCTCCGCGATGCGTTCGCGTCATGGGACGACCACGTCGCGAACGTCGATCCGGCGCGGCTGCTGGCGGCTCGGGCGGAGGCAGTCGGTCTCGACGACCTCGCCGAACTCTTCCCCGAGGGTCCGCCGCCGATTCCGCCGACTCGCGACGAGCGATTCCGGGTGTGGATCGAATCGCCGCTGCGAGACGGACGCGGCGTGAGCGACCTCAATCTCGCCCTGGCGCTGGCTCACCTCACCGACGCCTGGAGTCGTCGCGACGAGGAGGGCGTGCTCCTGCTCCACTACGCCGACCTCCGAGCCGACCTGGCGGGCGTAATGGCGCGAATCGCGGCGCACCTCGGAATCGCCCCGGAACCGGCGGTCTTCGACCGACTGGTCGAAGCCGCAACCTTCGCGCGGATGCGGGAACGAGCCGACGAACTCGCCCCCGAGACGACCAGCGGGATCTGGCGGGAGACCGGCTCGTTCTTCCGGACGGCGCGAACCGGATCGTGGCGGGAATCCATGAACGAGGAGATTGCCGGCCTCTACGAGCAGCACTGTCGCGAGTCGGCCCCTCCGGCGCTGATCGACTGGATCCACCGAGGCGAGAGAGCCACCTTCGGGTCCTGATCCGGCCCGGGTTTCGTCTCGTCAGCCGAGAACGGGCGCAGCCAAGTCGGCGAGTGAAACCGCAGGGCGGGCGCCCAGGTGGGAGATCACCTCCGCAGCGGCAATGGCGCCGAGCCGCCCGCTCACCTCGTGCGGCCAGCCGTTGGTCAACCCGAAGAGGAACCCGGCGGCGAAGAGGTCTCCGGCTCCCGTCGTGTCGACGACCTCGGTCGGGACGGGGTCGATCACGTGGAGTTCGTCCCCGGCGACGATGACCGCTCCGAGCGGGCCCCGGGTCAGGACGGCGATCTCGCAGTGGCCGCGAACGTGTTGCAGGGCCTCGTCGAAGCGGTCGACTGCATAGAGGCTCGTGATCTCGTCCTCGTTGGCGAAAAGTACGTCGATCTCGTGCTCGGCGAGGTGAACGAACTCCGCGCGGTTGCGGTCGACGCAGAAGGGATCCGAGAGGGTGAAGGCGACCCGCCGCCCGTTGTCGCGGGCCAGCGCACAGGCCCGCCGGATCGCGTCCTTGGCCGGTGCCTGGTCCCAGAGGTAACCCTCCAGGTAGGTCAGGGCCGAGAGGGCAACCAAGCCCTCGTCGACGTAGGAAGGGTCGAGGTCGGCCCCCGTCCCGAGGTGGGTGCACAGAGTGCGCTGGGCGTCGGGCGTGACCATCACGAGACAGCGCCCGGTGGGCTCGCCGGGCGGCGGGAGCGGCGGATCGAAGTGGACCCCGGCGCTGCGCAGGTCGTGGGCGAAGATGTGTCCGAAGGTGTCGTCGGCGATGCGCCCGATGAAGGCGGCCCGGCCGCCGAACGAGGCGATGCCGGCGGCGGTATTCGCCGCCGAGCCCCCCGACACCTCCGTCGTCGGGCTCATTGCTGCGTAGATCTCGTCGGCGCGCGTCCCGTCGACGAGGGTCATGGCTCCCCGTTCTACGCCGGTGCGGATGATCACCTCGTCGTCTTCGTGGGAGAGGATGTCGACGAGCGCGTTGCCGAAGGCGAGGACATCGAAACCGTTCACGAATGACTCCCGGTGAGGCTCACTGCGACCGGTCCGGACTCGACGGGGCGCAGACGGCGACCGATCGTGTTCGTTCGCCCGTAGAGGGTGGTCCGCTGGACGAGGGGACGGCCGAGAGGTTCGACGATCTCGTGCAGAGCGGTGTCGTCGAGCTCCTGGCCGTGACTCGCTCCGGCGGCGCGCGAAATGTTCTCGTCCATGAGGGTTCCCCCGAGGTCGTTGACCCCGGCTCTGAGGAGCTGGCGCGCCCCGGCGGCCCCCGACTTGACCCACGATGCCTGCACGTTGGGAATCAGGTCTCCGTAGACGATTCGGCCGACGGCGTGGACGAGAACGACCTCGCGGAACGTCGGCCCCCGGCGCGAGCGGCCCTGGAGGTAGATCGGCGTCGCCATGTGCACGAAGGGGAGCGGCACGAACTCCGTGAAGCCGCCGGTTTCCTCCTGGAGCGCACGGGTCCGCAGGAGGTGACGGGCGACGTGCACCGGCTGCTCGACCGTGCCGTGCATGATCGTGACGTTGGAGCGCAGGCCGACGGCGTGCGCGGTTCGGTGGGCCTCGAGCCACTCCTCGGTGTCGACCTTGTCGGGGCAGATGACCGCCCGGACCTCGTCGTCGAGGATTTCCGCCGCCGTACCCGGCAGCGAGGCGAGGCCTGCCTCGCGCAGGCGGACCAGGTAGTCGGCCAGTGGCATCCCGAGGCGGCGGGCCCCCTCGGTGACCTCGAGCGCAGTGAAACCGTGCACGTGGATCGACGGGGCCGCCTCCTTGACCGCCCGAGTGACATCCACGTAGTAATCGCCGTCGAAGTCGGGGTGGATGCCGCCTTGGAGACAGACCTCCGTTGCGCCGCACTCCACGGCCTCGATGACGCGCTGCTGGAGTTCCTCCATGCCGACGAGATAGGGCGCGCCCCGGAGATTGAGCGAAAGGGGCCCCTTCGAGAATGCGCAGAAACGGCACTTGAACGTGCAGACGTTCGTGTAGTTGATGTTGCGGTTACGGACGAAGGTGACCTCGTCACCGGCGATCCGGCGCCGCATCTCGTCGGCGAGGTCGGCAACCGCGGACACCTCGGGCCCCCGGGCCCCGAGGAGGATGACGATCTCCTCGAGTTCGGGTCGAGCGCCGGCGCGTACGCCGTCCAGCACCTCGGCCACGGCCCCGCTCGCGGGTGGGCCGGCCGAAGGGGCGAGTACCGCGGGGGGCTCGAGGTCGTCGCGTCCGGGGGACCACTCGGAGTCGCGCGCGAGGCCCTCGCTGTCGGAGGCGGCGAGCACGGCGGCGCGAACCCCCGGATCGAGCCAACGCTCGGCGTCGAGGTTCCACTCGGGGTGGACGGTGAGACGAGGAGCGAGCACGAACCCGGCCGCTTCGGTGGCGGCGCGGAGGCGATCGAGCGCGGGCCACGGTCGCTCGGGGTTCACGTGGTCGACGGTGAGCGGCGAGACGCCGCCCCAGTCGTCGATGCCGGCGGCGAGCAACGGTCCGAGATCGTCGCTGAGGTTCGGCGGCGCCTGGAGGTGGATATCGATCGGCAGGATGAGCCGAGCGACGGCAACCGACCACAGGTACTCGTCTTCGGGGCACGGGCGGTGGCGATGCATCGTCGTTCCCGCCTTCGGTAGGAAGTTCTGCACGATGACTTCCTGCACGTGGCCGTGTTCGCGGTGCGAAGCGGCGATCGCCTCGAGCGCTTCGATCCGCTCGGCCCGGGTCTCGCCGATTCCCACGAGGATCCCGGTAGTGAACGGGATCCGGGCCCGACCCGCGGCGTCGAGAGTGGCGAGACGACGGTGCGGGTCCTTGTCGGGGGCGCCGTAGTGGGGACCGCCGGGGTCGCCGAGTCGAGCGGCGAGGGTCTCGACCATCATCCCCTGCGAAGGGGACACGCTCCGCAGGCGTTCGAGCTCTTCCGGCCCGAGGGCCCCGGCGTTCGCATGGGGGAGCAAGCCGGTCTCGGCCAGAACCCGGCCCGCCACATGCACGAGGTAGTCGATCGTCGACGCGTAGCCGCGGGCGGAGAGCCACTCGGCGGCGGCCGGGTAGCGGTCCTCGGGGGCCTCACCCAAGGTGAAGAGCGCCTCGTGACATCCGAGGGCGGCACCCCGGGCCGCAATCGCGACCGCATCGTCGGCATCGAGATACGGAGATTCGAGTCGGGCGGGCGGCTTGGCGAAGGTGCAGTAACCGCACCGGTCGCGGCAGAGCATCGTCAGCGGGAGGAACACCTTGGGCGAGTAGGTGACCCGGGTTCCGGAACGCGCGTCGCGTCTGCCGGCTGCCTCGATCATCAAGTCGGCCGTGGGCGCGGCGAGAAGGTCTGTACGATCGAAGCCCCCGGGCACGGGCCGACGTTACCCTGCGCCACTGCGATGGTCCGCAAGCGATTCACCGTCGAGCCCACGGGCGGCGAAACCCTCGAACTCGCTCTGGCCGTGCTCCACGCTCGCCTCGCGTCGGGTACCGAGGTGCGGATCCGTGTCGCAGCGCGGGCCGGTGGCGGGTCTCGAGCCCGCACCGTCGAACCCGACGTAATCGATGCGGTCACCGGGGCCGGATTCGAGATCACGGCAACCACCCGCACGACCATCGACGCCGAGCGGGCCGCAATGCTCCCCGATACCGTCGGAAGCCGCACGCGCGTCCTCGTCGTCGGGTTGAACCCCGGGGTGCATTCGACCGCGAAGGCATGTGCATTCGGGGGGCCGGGTAACCGACTCTGGCCCGCGGCCGCGACCGCAGGGCTCACCCGTCACCCGTACGACCCCGTCGCTGCGGCGCGGATCGACGGATTCGGATTGACGAACCTGGTCCGCCGCACGACCGCGGGAGCCGACGAGTTGCGCCCGGCGGAGTACCGGGCGGGGCGCGACCGCCTCGAACGCCTCGTCGTCCGGTCACGCCCGAGGGTCGTGTGCTTCGTCGGCCTCGCCGGTTATCGCGCGGCTTTTCACCGCACTGCTCGACCGGGTTGGGCGGACGCGAGCATCGGCGGGGTGCCCACCTACGTGATGCCGAGCACCTCCGCCCGGAACGCCCGCTCGTCCCTCGCCGACCTGACGGACCACTTCGGTGAGGTGGCGCACGCAACCTCCCGCCGGGGGCCGATCAAGCGTCGGTGAACTCGGCCATTCGCCGCGCGACCGTCGCGATCGCCGCATGGTACGAGGAGCGGAACGCGGCTACGCCCTCGGCTTCCAGTACCGCGCTGACATCGTCGAGGTCTACGCCGAAGGCGGCGATCGCCGCGAGATCGCGCTCGGCTTCTTCGACTCCCTCGGTCACGGTCCCCCCGATCAAGCGCACGCCGGGAGCGGACAGAACCGCGATCGACGCGTCGGCCAGCGTGTTCACCGTGTCGGGTCCGATGAGGGGGGCGACGTAGAGGTCGGCGGGGTAGTCCGGATTCTTGGTCGATGTGGATGCCCAGAGTGGGCGCTGTCGGTACGCGCCGCGCTCGGCGACCGCGTTCCACCGTGCAGTAGTGAGCGATTCGCCGAACGCGCGGTAGGCGAGCTTCGCGTTCGCTACGGCGGCCCGACCGCGCAGAGGAGAATCGGAGGCCAGTCGGCGATCGACCTCGGTGTCGACCCGGCTCACGAAGAACGATGCGACCGAACGGGGGAGCGCTGCATCCGGAGCCTCGGTGAGGCGCCGCTCGATTCCGGCCGTATACGCGTCGATGACCGCGCGATAGCGGGCGATCGAGAAGATCAAGGTGACGTTGACGGGAATTCCCGCCGCGGTGACCTCGGTCACCGCGGGGAGACCGGCTGGGGTCGCCGGGATCTTGATCATGACGTTGGGACGCCCGATTCGCTCGTGGAGTTCTTTCGCCTGGGCGACGGTGGCGGGAGCGTCATCGGCGAGATCGGGAGACACCTCCACCGACACGTAGCCGTCGGCACCCTCGGTCCTGTCGAACGCGGAGCGCAGCCGATCGGCCGCACCGGTGATATCGGTGCACACGAGATCCCAATACGCAGTCTCGGCCGAGTGCCCGGCGCGCGCGGCGGTCACCAGGTCGCCGTCGTAATCGTCACCGCCGGAGATCGCCTTCTCGAAGATCGTGGGGTTGGAGGTGACGCCGGTAATGCCGTGCTCGGCCATCAGCCGGTCGAGACCGCTCGTCGCGACCTCGCGGGTGAGATTGTCGTACCAGGCGCTCTGTCCGAGAGTCGGGAGCGTGGCGATCGCGCTCGTCACGGGTTCGCTGCCTCCAGCGCGATGAGGGCCCGGGCCCGGTGAGCCACGTTCTCCTCGTCGATCCCGAGTTCGCGCATCACGACGGCGCCGGGCGCCGAGGCCCCGAAACGGTCGATCGAAACGACGTCGTCGGCGTAGCGGTCCCAGCCGAACCGCACGCCGGCCTCTACGGCAAGGGTCGGGACCGCCGGAGGGAGAACCGAGAACCGATAGTCGCCGGTCTGGCTTTCGAAGCACTCCCACGAGGGCATGGAGACGACCCGGGCCGCGATTCCGTCGGCCCGTAACCGGTCGGCGGCGGCTACGCAGACCGCTACCTCCGAGCCGGTACCGATCAGGGTGACTTCCGGATCCTCATCGCGCCCGTCGAGTACGTACGCGCCGCGGGCCACTCCCTCGGCGGCGAGGTCGACTGTCCCCGCGAGCACGGGAAGCGTCTGCCGACTCAGAATCAGCGCCGTCGGACCGTCGCCCTCGGCGTGCACCGCCCAGGCCGCGGCCACCTCGTTGGCATCGGCCGGGCGGATGACCCGTAGGCCGGGAATCGCCCGCAGGGCGGCCAGGTGCTCGACCGGTTGGTGGGTCGGTCCGTCCTCGCCGACGCCGACCGAGTCGTGGGTCCAGACGAAGCAGACCTTGGCGCCGGTCATCGCCGCGAGGCGGACAGCCGGCCGCATGTAGTCGCTGAAGACGAAGAACGTTCCTACGCACGGGAGGAGACCGTCGGCGGCAAGGCCGTTGGCGATCGCGGCCATCGCGTGCTCCCGAACGCCGTAGTGGACGATGCGCCCCGACGGGTCGGCGGGGCCGAGCGGCGCGAGACCGGGTACGGCCATGCCGGTGTTTCCGGTCAGGTCACCCGAACCCGTGACCAGGCCGGGCACGAGGTCGGCTACCGCCCCGAGTACCTCCTGGATGGCGACTCGCGTGGCGAGCGACGAACCGACCTCGTAGCGCGGGAGCTTGTTCGCCCAGCCGGGCGTCATCGCGCCCGAGATAGCGGCCCGGAACTCCTCGCTGTGGCTCCGGGACTCCCACTCGGCTCGTTCGGGTGCGCCCCGCCGACCGGCGGCGCGGTACAGCTCCACCACGTCGGCGGGCACGAAGAAGGTCTCGGTCGGCGGGAGGCCCATGAGTTCCTTCGTCCGGGCGATCTCCTCGGTGCCGAGCGGCGAACCGTGCGCCTTCTCGGAGTCGGTAAAGGTCGGGGACGGGTACCCGATGTGCGAGCGGAGCACGACGAGGGTCGGGCGCTCGTCGTCGTCGCCCGCGCGCAGTCCGGCTTCGATGGCGTCGAAGTCTTCGGCGGCTTCGCCGAGTTCGACCACGTGCCAGCCGTAGCTCCGGAAGCGTCCGGGCACGTCATCGGAGCACGAGAGATCGGTCGTTCCGTCGATCGTGATGTGGTTGTCGTCGAATACCGCGACGAGTCGGCCGAGTCGCAGGTGTCCGGCGAGCGACGCGGCCTCGTGGCTGATGCCCTCCATGAGGTCGCCGTCGCTGCAGACCGCGTACACACGGTGATCGCACGAGTCCTGGCCGAAGCGGGCGCGAAGGTGGCGCTCGGCGAGGGCGAGTCCGACGGCGTTCGCAATGCCCTGTCCGAGGGGGCCGGTGGTGACCTCGACGCCCGGTGGATGGCCCTGTTCGGGGTGGCCGGCCGCCCGGCCGCCCCACTGCCGGAACGCACGCAGGTCGTCGAGGGAGAGGTCGTACCCGGTCAGGTGCAACATCGAGTAGAGGAGCATCGAGGCGTGTCCGGGCGAAAGGACGAAGCGGTCACGGTCCGGCCACTCGGGGGCCGCCGCGTCGTAACGGAGGATCCGGGTCCAGAGAACGTGCGCCAAGGGCGCCAGAGCCATCGGGGTGCCCGGATGACCGGAGTTCGCAGCCTGAACGGCATCCATCGCCAACGCGCGCACGACGTTGACGGCGCGCGCCTCGAGCGCTGCGGTCTCGACTGCTCCGGCCACGTGAACCCCTTCCGCTGATCGCAGACTACGGGCCGGGCGCCGGCCGCTGATGGTCCTCCCGGCCGAAGACGACCCCGGCGACGACGTGGGTTCCGTCGAAGATCCGCCCGTCGCGGCCGAACGACAGTGATCCGTGGACCGCTCCGACCACGGATCCGGGTTCGCCGGCCGCGTTGGCGATCGTCACGGGATCGTCGGGTCCGGACGTCGAGGCCCCCGGCCCGCTCGCGAGGATCGCCATGCGCCCGGACCCGCCGAGGCCGTCGGCCAGGGCCGGGTGACGGGAGGGCGGGTCGCGGAGCAGGATTCTGAGCGGTGCCCCGAGCGGTACATCGCCCGCGAGGGTGAGCGCGCCCGAAGCGGGGTCGATCGCCAGGACCCGAAGCGGCCGGAGCTCGGCCGGCGTGGTCGAGGTGACCTCGGTGTCGGCGAGCATCCCGACGAGAAGCCGGTCGGCGAAACCCGGACCGGGCGGCTGGTCGAGACCGAGCGCGTCGGAGATGACGGCGACGGGATCACGATCGGCCAACCGGCGGAGCACGGGACCCCGGACTGCGGTCGCCGTCAGGGTCGGGCTCAGGGGCACGTAGGCCGGGGCGACGACGCTGCGGGCTGCGGTGGACGGCCCGAAGTCCACGGCTACGGCCCCGTCGGCGTGCACGGCATCGTCGAGCGCGAGAAGGCCTGCGCGCCCACGCGGTCCCGAGGTCGAGGCGATCACGCACTCGGTACCGGTCGCCGGAAGCGAAGCAGGGGGGACGGCGCCGAGGGCCAGGCGAACAGTGCCGGCGACCGCCGTCGGCCACCCGTCGGCCGGACCCTCGATCCTGTGGGTCGCGATTCCTCCGGAATCGACTGCGAACACCCCGGCGACGATTCCGGCAACGGGCCCGTTCACGGCCCGATCTCCGCTACCGAGGATTCCCCGGACGGTGCCGCCTATGGCGACGTCAGGGCGCAGGACGGTCCGCAAACCGGCCACGATGCCGGGAAAGGCGGCGAGATATCCCGCTGAAGCGGTGACCCAGAGGAAGCGAACCGCATCACCCCCGGATGCTTCCAGGAGCGCGCCGGCGACCTCACCGGTTGCCGTGGCCGCGTCGGGGTGGGACGACCAGGCGACGGGCACGACTCAGGCTCAGCCCGCCGGGGGAAGGGCGGTGAGCGGAACCGTGACGGACGATTCCGTCTCGGTGATCCGACACCGGGCCTCGATGGTGCCCGGTTCGGCGAAGTCGAGTTCGGGCCGAACCAGCCGGTATCCGAATTTCCCGGGTTCGACGGAGAACGACTGGACGTTGCGGGCCATCTCGGAGCCGTCGGCGGCGGTGAAAACGGTTTCGAGTGTGCCGTCACCCGAACTGCCGAGCGGCGACCGGACGAGAACCACGAGATGCGGGGTCAGGTGGGCCGGGTAGCCATCGACGGCGGTCGAGAAGAACGCCCCGGTGATGTCGATGCGAGTCGACGGGCCGGGTGCGGGTCGGAACTCGATGTTCTCGACGAACAGGGCGGCGACGATCTCCATCGCTCCGACCCTACCCGCCGCTCGCGACCCGCCGGACGCTCAGGGTCGCCGGGTCGATGGCGAGCAGGTCGGCCCGAGCGCCGGGCACGACCCGACCCCGTTCGGAGGCGCCGAGAACGCGAGCGGGGTTGCCCGTCGCACAGCGAACCGCCCGGGTCAGGGGTGTTCCGGAGCGGACGAGTCGGGCGACGGCCTCGGGAATCGCGACGTCGGATCCGGCCAGAGTGCCGTCGGGTAAACGGGTCGCATCGGAGCGCACGGCATCGCTCACGAGGACCGCATCGGGACGCAAGGCCAAAGTCATGCCGACGACCGCCGAGTGAACGTGGACACCGTCCGAGATGAAGGTGGGAACGATCCGGGGATCCGTGAGGGCGGCGCCGACGAGGCCGGGCCGGCGGTGGTGGAGCGGGCTCATGCCGTTGAAGAGGTGGGTGGCGAGCACGGCTCCCGCATCGATTGCGGCGAGCGAGTCCTCGTAACTCGCGGTGGAGTGACCGAGGGCGACGCGGATACCGGCCGCGGTGAGGGTCCGGATCGCGTACCGGTCCGGATCGGCCTCGGGAGCGAGGGTCACGAGCCGCACGAGTCGGCTCGGATCCGCGACGAGTGCGTCGATGAAGGCCCGGTCGACCGGTCGGATGTCGGCCGGTGGGTGGGCCCCGGGTGCGCCGCCCAGGAACGGACCTTCGAGGTGAACCCCGAGCACGGCGCCGGGCCGGTGTCGGCGAACGGTGGCGAGCCGCTCGAGAATCGCCGGGTAGGCGTCGAGCGGGGCAGTGCATACGGTCGGGAGAACGCCGGTGACTCCGGCGCCGCTCATTCGGTCGACGGTGTCGATGACCGCATCGACCGTCGCCGTCGCGAAGTCGCAGTCCCCGAATCCGTTGATCTGGAGATCGAGGAAGCCGGGTGCGAGAACCTCGTCGCCGAGATCCTCGGGATGGCCACCCGGATGGCCGGAGCCGACGGCAGCGATCCGACCGCCGGCGATCGTCACCCAAGCCGGTGACGGCCCGGTCCCGCCGCTGCCGTCGAGGATCCGGGCGGCGATCAGCGTGCGCGTCGCTGCTCCCGAGCGAGTGCGATCCGAAGTCGGCACAGACCGAGGAGCGTACGCGGCACCCGCGAGAGGAAGGAGCTCCGCGCGGGTCGGAGCTCGACGACGGTCACCGGGATCTCGGCTACGCCCAGCCCGGCCCGCTCGGCGCGGAGGACCAGCTCGGTGTCGAAGAGGTCGGTACCCGACACGCAGGCGCGCGCGGACTCGCGAACCGCTGCGGTGCGCAGCGCCTTCATGCCGTGGGTGTCGGAGACGGTGAGCCCGAAGGCGAGCCTCAGCACCATCGTGAAGGACCAGGTCGCGAACTTGCGGAGTCGGGATCGCGAGTCACGGGATCCGGGTGCGCGCTTCGATCCGACGACGATGGCCGGCCCGCCGACGGCGCGGACGCGAGAGACCGCGGTTTCGAGGAACCCGAGGTCGAAGAAGTCGACATCGAAATTGACGACCACGTCGCCGCGGGCCTCGAGCAATCCCAACCGTAGAGCGCGCCCGTAGTCGGCCTCGACGCGATGAAGGACGCGTACCTCGGGGAAGCGGGCGGGGAGCGCGTCCGCGATTGCTGCGGTGGCATCGGTCGAGCCGTTCTCGACCACGACGACTTCGAAAGCATCGACGCTGCCCCGGAGGCCCGTGACGACCGTCTCCACCGAGGCCGCGAGGAACGCGGCCTCGTTGAAGGCGGGCATGACCACGGTGACGAGCGCGTCGCTCACGAACCCGCCCCGTCCGTCCGCGGCGGGAAGGGCAGCGATTCCGGCCTCCGGGTCGGACGTGCCGGCGCGTCTCCGTCGACCCAGCGGGAGTAATCGGACAGTGCGAGTCGGCAGAGACGGTCGATTTCGTTCGCGTTCTCGACCAGTGCCTCGTCGATGTCCAGAACGGCCGTGCCGTCGGGCCGTTGCCGGATAGCGCTGTAGATCGCGAAACGCGGTCCGTACACGGTCACCGAGGAGCGACGGGCATCGGCCCACCGTGCGATGAGGCCGTAGACGAGGCCGAGCAGCACCTCGGGCTCCGGGTCGGAACCCGAGGTCGGCACCCGGAGTTCCTGAACGAGGCGCAGGGCGGCGAGCCCGGCCCGGGCCTCGGTTGCCGCCGCGGCGCACCACGGCTCGACCTCGGCGCCCAGGTCCGGCAGTTCGTCACCGGCGCAGAGATCGCGGGGAAGTGACCGCGCCGCGCGGAGTTCGGTGGCGAGGTCGACGGCCGGCCCGGCCCAGTCGGGACCGGCGAGCGCATCGCCGAGCGCCGTCACCATGCGGCCGAGGGGCGATCCGCCGGGGGCCGCGACCGGTCCGGATGCGCACGCCCGGGCGAGGACGCCGAGCGGTCGGGCTCGGGAACCGCCTACCGCCTCGACCGCGGCAGCCCACTCCCGGTCCGGTTCGTAGTTGTCGGGATCGACCAGGAACCGCATGGCCGTGGCGAGCGGTACGAGCGAGGCTCGGCTCTGGAGCATCGGGTTGCAGAGAACTCCGGCCAGTCGGTCGGCGAGCGCCGGGTCGCGTCCGCCGTAGGGGGCCAGGTGCAGAGCGTGGGTCATGGTGGCGTCGTTGACCGGGCTGTTGTCCCACAACAGAGTCGGGTGCCCCCCGAGCGCTGCGGTCCAGGCGTCGGCGTCCTCTCGGTCGATCCGGGGTGAGCACACTGTCGGGCCCGTCCACATGAAACTCGTCGAGGGCGGGGATCGGCGGGCGAGTTCCCCGAGGTAAGGCGACGGGTAGCGCCCGAGGTACTCGGTCGGACAGATCGTGAGTTCGAACGGCCCGTCCGCCGCCAACTCGTGGTCGAGCGCAGCGGCGAGGTCGGCCTGCTCCGCGGCGAGGTCCGTCCGCATGGGGATGTCGTCGAGGAGGAGCAGGAACCAATCGACCCCTGCTGCGCGGAGCGCACTGAGCTTGGCGACGATCAGTTCGAGGTCCTCGGGTGACCGGTAGTCGATGTCGAGACCCGGCGAGACGGCGAAGCCCATGCGCACCCCGACCGAAGCACAATGCCGGGCGAGGCCCTCGAGCCCGGACCGTTCGGGTTCGGGATACGGCTCACGCCACCGGGCTCGGTGCCAGGCATCGTCCTTCGGGGCGTACACGTACGCGTTCATGCCCCGATCGGCGAGAAAGGAGACCGTCTCCCGCCGGGCGGTGGCGGTCCACGGCTGACCGTAGAAGCCCTCGACCACGCCCCGGACGGAGAACGAACGGGCCACGGACGCACCCTACCGGCCGCCCGCGTAGCCTGCGCCGGTGTCCGGGACCGACGTTCTCACCGCTCACGCAAGCGAAGCGCCCGATCGAATCGCCGTGATCGTCGACGGCTCGGGTGGCGCCCGGGCCTCGACGACGACCTACGCCGAACTCGACGTCATGGTCAATCGACTCGCTCACGGACTCCTGTCCGTCGGGGCGCAACCGGGCGATCGTCTGGTGTGGTGCGGTCCGAATTCGCTCGAGGTCCTCGTGACCGTTCACGCCGCGCGCAAGTGCGATCTCGTCGCCGTTCCCCTCTCGTATCGGTTCACGGCCGACGAGATGGCATTCGTGATCTCGGATTCGGGCGCAACCGTCGTCGTAACCGACGCCGAACAGGCGGGAGCGGTTGCTGCCGCGGCCGAAACCTGCCCGGCGGTTCGGGCTGTGATCGTCCACGGCGGCGCGGTGCCGGAGGGAACCCGATCCTGGGATGCGGTCTGCGCCGACCAGCCGACGACAGAGCCCGACGTGCACGCGACGACCACGGCCGGCGCCGCCATGATCTACACGAGCGGGACGACCGGCCGACCCAAGGGGGCGCTACGCACCCGCACCGACCGAAACGTCGTGCTCGCGCTCCTCACCGAGTTGGGCATGTTCCACCCGGATCCCGTCCATCTGACGACCGGCCCGCTCTACCACTCGGGACCCCTGGCTTTCGCGACGATGGCTCACACCCTGGGAACGACCGTGGTGGTCCTGCGCCGATTCGATGCGCGACGCTGGCTCACCCTCGTCGCCGAACATCGGGTGACCAACACATTCTCGGCGCCGACCCAGCTCAAGCGGATCGTGAGCCTGCCCGCCGCCGAACTCGCGGCTGCCGATTGCTCCTCGATGCGTTGCCTCATCGCCAACGCGGCGCCGGTTCCCTACGCGCTGAAGCGGGAGATCATCGCCAAACTGGGGGACGGTTTCCTCTTCGAGGTCTACGGATCGACCGAACTCGGCATCGATACGGTGCTGCGTCCCGAGGATCAACTGCGCAAACCCGGATCCTGCGGACGACCCTACGGGGGCATCGAGATCCGGATAGTGGGTGACGATGGGCTCGATTCTGCCGTCGGCGAACCGGGCGAACTCTTCGTCCGCACCCCGCTGGCAATGGACGGCTACCACCACACGAGCGATCAACTGGCCACTCTCGCTGACGACGCGTGGAAGTCGGTCGGGGACATCGCCTACGTGGACGACGAGGGTTTCGTCCACATCTGCGACCGCAAGAAGGACATGATCATCTCGGGCGGAGTCAACATCTACCCGGCCGAGATCGAGGCCGTGATCATCGGACACGAGGCCGTGCTCGACGTGGCTGTTCTCGGCGTCCCCGACGACGAGTGGGGGGAGAGCGTGCACGCGATCGTCCAACCGAAGCCCGGGGTCGAGTTCGACCCCGCCGAACTCGGGGAATGGGTCGCGCCGCTCCTCGCCGGTTACAAGCGGCCCCGGTCGTGGGAGGTGCGCGAGGAACTCCCGCGAACCGAGGCCGGAAAACTCCTGAAGCGGGTGTTGCGCGACGAGTTCTGGTCGGAGGAGGGGAGAGCGCTGTGACCACTCTCTCGGAACGGGATTCGAAGGCCCTCGTCGCCGGCTACGGGGTGCCCGTACTCGACGAACGGCGGGCCACGGATCCCGATGAAGCCGTGGCGGCCGCGGACGCGATCGGCTACCCGGTCGTCGTCAAGCTCTGCGGAGAGGCGATCGCCCACAAGTCGGAGCGTGGCCTCGTTCGGCTCGACCTCGTCAATGCCGAGGCGACGCGGCGCGCCGCGGAAACCCTGCTCGCCGCCGCCACTCCCGCCGATGGTGACGTCGATCTCCTCGTCGCTCCGATGGCTCGCGGGCGTCGGGAGTTGATCGCGGGCCTCGCCCGCGATCCCCAGTTCGGTCCCTGCGTGATGCTCGGAGTCGGTGGCGTTCTCGCCGAGGCGCTGGGCGATGCCGCGTTTCGCGTGGCGCCGTTGGCACCGAATGATGCGCTCGACCTCATCGGCGACATCCGGGCTCGGGCCCTGCTGGGCGCCTACCGGGGCGAGGAGCCGGTCGATCGGGATGCCGTAGCCGATGTCCTGCTCGGGCTCTCGCGGCTCGCGGTCGATCGGCCCGACGTGGTTTCGGTCGACCTAAACCCACTCGTCATCGTCGAAGGCCGCCCGGTCGCGGTCGATGCGCTCGTCGAGCTCGGCGAGCCGCTTCCCGTGGCGGAGACTGCGATTCGGGTTTCCGACCCGCGGATGCGCGCGCTCTTCGAGCCGCGAGGCGTGATCGTGGCCGGGGCCAGCACGCATCCCGGGAAGTTCGGGTTCGTGGCCCTGCACAACATCCTGGCCTCGGGCTTCGCGGGCCGCGTCGCGGCGACCAACCTCGAGGGTTCTTCGGTGCTCGGGCTCGAGACGGTGCGTTCGGTCCGGGAGTTGCCCGCCGGCGAATTCGACCTCGTCGTGGTGTGCACCCCTGCGGCGGCCAACCCGGATCTACTGCGCGATTGCGCGGCCCGCGGGGTGACGGCCGCTTTCGTGACCAGTGCCGGCTACGGAGAAGCGGGGGAGGCGGGACGCCGGGCCGAATCGGAACTCGTCGCTCTCGCCGACGAACTCGGCATCCTGCTGGCGGGCCCCAACGGACAGGGACTCGTATCGACCCCGGTCGGACTCTGCGCTCAGATCGTCGCGCCGTTCCCGCCTCCGGGTCGCGTCGCCATCGCGAGCCAGTCGGGCAACTTCGTCTCCTCGTTCGAGAACTGGGCGGTGCAGACCGGGGTCGGGATCAGTCGGGCCGTGAGCGCCGGAAATGCGGCGGCCGTCGGTGTCGCCGATTTTCTCGGGTTCTACGCCGAGGACCCGGCGACGGCGGTGAGCCTCGGCTACGTCGAGGGGGTCGGCGACGGACGGCTCCTGTTCGAACGACTTGCGGCGGCCGCCGCCCGCAAACCGGTCGTCCTCGTTCAGGGAGGGACGACGATCGGCGGACGGCGCGCCGCTGCGAGCCACACCGGGAGCATGGCCTCGGACGCTGCAATCTTCGCAGGCATGTGCCGACAGGCCGGGGTGACGCTGTGTCCCGACGTCGAGTCGGCTTTCGAGGCGGCGGCTTCGTTCGCGACGCAACCCCGACCGCGCGGCCCGCGAACGGCGGTGCTCACCACGGCCGGAGGTTGGGGCGTCGTAGCCGCCGACGCGATCGTCGCCTCGGGCACGCTCGACCTCGCGCCGCTACCCGACGACCTCCGGGCCGCGATCGACGAGAAGTTGCCCCCGCGCTGGAGTCGCAACAATCCGATCGACTTCGCCGGGGGTGAAACCCGGGACACGATCCCCGAGGTGATGGCCCTCGTCGCGGGCCACCCCGCCATCGACGCCGTCGTGTATCTCGGTCTCGGTATCCAATCCAACCAGGCCGCGCTCATGCGGTCCGGCGGTTTCCACCCCGACCACGGATTGGAACGCATCGTCGAGTACCACGAACGGCAGGACACCCGGTTCGCCCGGGCGGCGGCGGAGATCTCGGTCGAGACGGGGAAGCCGATACTGACCGCGACCGAGCTGGCCGTGGCCGACCCGACCAATGCCGGGCCGAGGACCGTCCGCGAAACCGGCCGACTCTGCTACCCGACGGCCCACCGGGCGGTTGCCGCCCTGGCTCGGATGTGGCGCGACGCGGAGTTCCGGACCGCCCGTGGCCTCGTCTGAGGCGGACGGAGCCTCGTTCCCGAGGCGCGAGCGGACACGCCACTTTGCGCCCGCAGTGGTGGCGTTGCGAGACTGATCCCCGACCGGAGAGGAAAGCGTGGCCGAAAACCCCCAGGAAACCGTCCGCGAACTTCAATCGCTCGTCGTTTCCTACGCGAAGCAGGAGACCGTCGAGCCCCTGAAGGCGCTCGGCCGTTACGCGGGTTTCGGGTTCGCTGCGGCCCTGCTCATCGGGACCGGTGTCGTCTTCATCGAGATCGGGCTGTTGCGGCTCCTCACCGATCAGACCGGGACCGCGTTGACCGGCAACTTCTCGTGGGTCCCCTACGCGGTCGTCGTGGCCGTCTCGGCCGCGGTTGCCGTCGGCGCCTGGACGGCCCGGTCCCGGAGGCAACCGTGAGCGACGAGCGGATTACGCGGACCGACATCGAGGACAAGCTCCGGGAACTCCGGGGCGAGATCGACGATCAGGTCGAGGCGGTGAAGGTTCCGGCGATCGCGATCGCCGTGGGTACTGCCGTCGCCGCGGTCGTCGTGGCGTACTGGCTCGGGCGCCGCCGGGGTCGGCGCAAGCAGACGGTCCTCGAGATCCGGCGGATCTGACCCGTGTTCGGGGAACTGCTCCGCTGGATCAGCACGTCGGGCCTTCGGCGCGGCCTCGAGGGATCGCGGCCGTGGATCGTCGTCGCCATCGTGGCGATCGGCGCGCGAGCGATCAGCCGTCTGGCCCGTGACCCCGAGCCGGTCCTGTACCGCACCGTGATCCGACCCGGAGACGTACTGCGGGTGACGGCCGGTCGGCCGGGCGACACGGGCTGACGACCGGCGCCGATAGCCTCGGGTCCGCATGAGGGTCCTGATGCGCAATCCGACCCGGGAAATCGAACGAGCGGCCCCACCGACGGTGGGTCGCCTTCTCGAGGAACTCGGTGTGGTCCGCGAGTCGGTCCTCGTGATCCGCAACGACACCCTGGTCACTCCGGACGAGCGACTCGATGATTCCGACGTCGTAGAGATTCGCCCCGTGATGTCCGGCGGCGCACTCTGATCCCGGGGCGTGACCGGTGAAGTGCCGACGGTGCCGGGACCGGGCCGTCATCGAGGTCCGCCGGCACAACGCCGCTTTCTGTGCGGATTGCTTCCGGCACCACTGCCGGGAGCAGGTCCGCCGGGCGGTTGCCGACCACGACATGTTCGCCCCCGGAGACCGGATCCTCGTCGCGGTCTCGGGCGGTAAGGATTCGCTCGCTCTCTGGCACCTCCTCCGCGACTTGGGTTACGAGGCCGACGGCCTCTACCTCGGGCTCGGCATCGGCGCTTATTCGGACGCGTCGGGGCGCCACGCCCGTGACTTCGCCGTCGCCCGGGGCTGGCCCCTCGTCGAGGTCGATCTCCCGACCGACCTCGGTTTCGATATCCCCACCGGATCGGTGGCGGCCCGGCGGACTCCGTGCTCGGCCTGCGGTCTCTCGAAACGGCACCAGTTCAATCGGGTCGCGCTCGAGCGGGGCTATGACGTCGTGGCCACGGGTCACAATCTCGATGACGAAGCAGCGGTACTGCTCGGCAACGTCTTGAGGTGGGAGACCGAATACCTCGGCCGTCAGGAGCCAGTACTCCCGGCCACCGAGGGATTCGCCCGCAAGGTGAAACCGCTCGTCCGGCTCGGGGAGCGGGAGATCGCCGCCTACTGCGTGCTCCAGGGAATCGACTACATCGTCGATGAATGCCCCATGGCGGTCGGTAACCGACACCTGGGTTACAAGGAGATCCTCGACACCCTCGAGGAGCGGTCACCCGGAACGAAGGCGGCCTTCTACGGCCGATTCCTCGACCGCGCCCGGCCCCGATTCGCGGACGAGGTAGCCGAGGCCCGCGAGGGACTTTCCGCCTGCACGGGCTGCGGAAGTCCGACCCCGGGTGACCTGTGCGCGTTCTGCCGGTTGCGGGAGCGTGCGTCGTGAGACGACCGCTCGAATCGGGCGAACGGGTACTTCTGGTCGACAGCCGGAAGCGGCGTCACCTGATCACCCTCGCGGTCGGCGGTGAGTTCCACACGCACGCGGGCATCATCCGCCACGACGACCTCATCGGACGTGACGAAGGCGTCACCGTCAAGACAACCCGGGGTGTGCGACTCCTGGCGGTCCGACCGACCCTCGCCGAGTACGTACTGGAGATGCCACGGGGTGCTCAGGTCATCTACCCGAAGGACCTCGGCCCGATCCTGATGCTCGCCGATATCTTCCCCGGCGCTCGTGTGCTCGAGTCGGGTGTCGGTTCCGGCGCGCTCACGACGGCGCTCCTGCGGGCCATCGGTCCGACGGGTTCGGTGACCGGTTACGAATTGCGTGATGATTTCGCTGATCGGGCCCGAGCCAACGTAGAGGCCTTCCTCGGACCGGATCAGCCGCTCAGGGTCGACGTCCGGGACGTCTACGAGGGAATCGACGAGCGCGACCTCGACCGGATCCTCCTCGATCTCCCGGAACCGTGGCGGGTGGTGCGCCACGCGATCACTGCGCTCCGCCCCGGTGGGATCCTCTGCTCCTACCTACCGACGATTCTCCAGGTCGGACGGCTCCGTGAGGAACTGGCCGGGAGCCCGTTCGGTATGGCCGAGACGGTCGAAGTGCTCCAGAGGGGCTGGCACATCGAGGGTCAGTCGATCCGGCCCGACCACCGGATGGTCGCCCACACGGGCTTCCTGACCGTCGCCCGACTCCTCACCCCGGAGGGGGAGTGAGTCGATTCGATCTCGTCGTCGTCGTCCTCGCCGCAGCGGCCGGGTTCGGCGGGTGGCGGCTCGGCTTCGTCGCCCGGATCACCGCCTGGATCGGCCTGTTCGCCGGCATCCTCGTCGCGGGTCGGTTCGTCCCGTTCATCGCTCGTACTCTCGGGGGATCCGGTTCCGACGACCGGATCGCGGTGACCATCGTCTTCATCGGGGCCGCCGCGCTCGTCGGTCAACTCATCGGCCGCGCCGCGGGCGTGGTGCTTCGGGGCGTGCTTCCCGGAACCGGAGAGATGCGCACCTGGGACCGGGCGGCCGGAGCGACCGCCGGAGCCGTCGGCGTCGTACTGCTGACCTGGCTCGCCGTACCGACTCTCGCCACGGCACCGGGTTGGCCGGCGCGGAGCGTTCGCCAATCCCGGATCGTCGCCGGACTCGAGAGTCTTCTGCCCGAGCCGCCGGGGGTCGTGGTCGCCTGGGGTCGGCGGGTCTCGGGAGCGGTTACTGCCACTCCCTTCGGGTGGACCGAGGCACCTCCGGATCCCGGACCGGTACCCGACGAGGCGCTCCCCGAAGCAGTGGACCGGCGTGTGCGGGGCTCGGTCGTGAAGGTGTCATCGTCGGGGTGTCCGGCCCGGCGATCGGGCTCCGGATTCGTCGCCGGGCGGGGACTCATCGTGACGAACGCTCACGTTGTCGCCGGTTCGGCCGCCCCGGTCGTCACCGACGAACGAGGTCGCCAGTACGGATCGACGGTCGTGGCGTTCGACCCCCGACGTGACGTTGCGGTGCTGGTGATCCCGGGGTACCCGGCGCCGGCCCTGCCGATCGCGACCGCAAGACCGGGCGCGGTCGGAGCCGTCTACGGCTACCCGGGCGGGGGTCCGCTCGACCGGTCGCCCGCCCGGATCGGTGAGGTCGTGACCGCGGTCGGCACCGACATCACCGGTCGTCACTCGATCCGACGGAAGGTAGAGGTGCTCGCGGCCCGTCTGCGCCCGGGGGACTCGGGAGCGCCGTTGGTCGACCGGAAGGGATCCGTCATCGGCCTGGCCTTCGCCGTCGACCCGGTCGACGTCACGACTGGGTATGCGTTGGCTCCGGCCGAGGTGCTGCCCGCGCTCGCAGAGGCCCGGGACCGGATACCGGCATCGACCGGAGCGTGCCCGCCCCGGTGAGCGGGGTCGGTCAGTCGGCCTCGATGAAGATGCACTCGCCGGGGCACTCCTCGGCGGACTCGACCACGGCGTCGGTCAGGTTGTCGGGGAAGTTCGCCAGACCCTCGGCGCCGCCCGGTTCGGAGAAGACCTTGTCGCCCTCCTTGACGTAGGCGAGACCGTCGTCGAGCAGGGTGAACACGTCCGGCGCGATCTCCTCACAGAGTCCGTCACCTGTGCACAGATCCTGGTCGATCCAGACCTTCATCGGGGTCCTCACCTTTCCGTCGGTTCGTCGGTGGTCACCGACCCCCCTTTGATAGCACAGCGTGCGGGGTCGTCCTGAACCCGGTGCCCGCGGGAATGCCCCCGTAGGCCGCCGGGGAGACGGGTAGGGTCGCCGGGCGGCACGAGGAGGGCGCATGGCAGCCGATCGCAAGCCCCGGGACGGAGGAGCCGACGACGCGGCGGAGGCCGCCCGCACCCGCGCCGAAGTGGGAGCGCTCGAAGAGGAACTCGAGGTGCTGCGGCGCCGGCTCCAGGACGCTCCGAAGCGGGTGCGCACGCTGGAGGAGCGACTCCTCGAGACGAAGGGTCAGCTCGCCCAGGCCGTCTCCCAGAACGAGAAGCTCTCGGCCACGCTGCGCGAGGCCCGCGACCACATCGCCGCTCTGCGCGAGGAGGTCGAGAAGCTCACGATGCCGCCGGCCGCCTACGCCACGTTCATCGGAGCCAACGACGACGGAACCGTCGACGTCTTCACCGGCGGTCGGAAGATGCGGGTGGGGATCCATCCCGAGATCGACGTGACGACCCTCGCCCGGGGCCAGGAGGTCGTCCTCAACGACGGATACAACGTCGTACTCGCCCGCACCACGGATGCGGGCGGTCTGGTCGTCACCTTCAAGGAGTATCTGGCTGATCGCACCCGGGCTCTCGTCATCGGACGGGCCGACGAGGAGCGGGTGGCCGAACTCGGCGACGCCCTCGCCGGGGTTCACCTCCGGGCCGGCGACCATGTCCTCATGGAGGAACGGTCGGGCCTCCTGGTCGAGAAGCTGCCCCGCCCCGAAGTCGAGGAACTCGTGCTCGAGGAGGTTCCCGACGTCGGGTACGACGATGTCGGCGGGCTCGACGACCAGATCGAACTCATCAAGGACGCGGTCGAACTGCCGTACCTGCACGGTGACCTCTTCCGCGAACACGAACTCCAGCCGCCGAAGGGGATTCTGCTGTACGGACCCCCGGGCTGCGGGAAGACCCTCATCGCCAAGGCGGTCGCGAATTCGCTCGCCCGAAGGGTGGCCGAGCGCACCGGGGACACCACGACCCGGTCGTACTTCCTCAACATCAAGGGTCCCGAACTGCTCAACAAGTACGTGGGCGAGACCGAGCGTCAGATCCGCCTGATCTTCCAGAGGGCCCGGGAGAAGAGCGAGGAGGGCAGTCCCGTCATCGTGTTCTTCGATGAGATGGACTCGCTGTTCCGGACCCGCGGCACCGGGATCTCATCCGATATGGAATCGACGATCGTGCCCCAGCTCCTCGCCGAGATCGACGGTGTCGAGTCGCTGCGCAACGTCATCGTCATCGGTGCGTCGAACCGCGAGGACCTCATCGACCCCGCGATTCTCCGCCCCGGCCGCCTCGACGTGAAGATCAAGATAGAGCGGCCCGACGAACAGAGCGCCCGCCAGATCTTCGCCCGCTACCTGACCGCGACCCTGCCGATCGCCGAGGAGGAGATCAAGGCCGCCGGTGGCGACCCCGAGGACGCAATCCTGCGCATGATCGCTCGCTCCGTCGAGTACATGTACGCGACCGACGACGGCAACAAATTCCTCGAGGTCACATACCAGAACGGCGAGAAGGAAGTCCTTTACTTCAAGGACTTCTCGTCGGGGGCCATGATCGAGAACATCGTGCGGCGGGCCAAGAAGCTCTCGATCAAGCGGACCATCGCCGGCGGTGACCGCGGGATCAACACCGATGATCTCCTCGCGTCGGTGCGCCAGGAATTCCGCGAACACGAGGATCTGCCCAACACGACGAATCCCGACGACTGGGCGAAGATCTCCGGCAAGAAGGGCGAACGGATCGTCTACGTGCGGACCATCGTCAACGAGGGTTCGCACGACAAGGGCGGTCGTCAGATCGAACGGGTCACCACGGGCCAGTACCTCTGACCTTCGCGCCCCGTCTCGCCTCCCTGGCGCCTCGGTAGCATCCGACCATGGCCGTCCCGAAGGTGATCGGCATCGAGACCGAGTACGGCGTAACGATGCGCGGTCCGGTCGATCCCAATCCGGTGACGGCCTCCTCGCTGCTCATCAACGCCTACGTCGACCGCCAGGCCACGGGTTGGGACTTCGAGGACGAGTCGCCCGACCGCGACGCCCGGGGCTACACCCGTGACGACGCCCGGGCGCCGGAGATCGAGACCCACCTCGTGAACGCCGTACTCACCAACGGTGCCCGCTACTACGTGGACCACGCCCACCCGGAGTACTCGTCGCCGGAATGTCTCGATGCGCTGGAAGCGACGCTCTACGACAAGGCCGGGGAGCGGATACTCGCCCGCTCGATGGAGGCGGCGCGCCGGCTCCTGCCCGCCGAGCAGGAAGTCGTCGTCTACAAGAACAATTCCGACGGCAAGGGCAACTCCTACGGCTGTCACGAGAACTATCTCGTGGCTCGCGACCTGGCCTTTGCCACCCTGGTCCGCACCCTCGTTCCCTGGTTCGTCACCCGTCAGATCTTCACCGGCGCGGGCAAGGTCGGCTCGGAGAACGGAGCGGACCCGGTGCCGTTCCAGCTCACCCAGCGGGCCGATTTCTTCGAGGAGGAGGTCGGCCTCGAGACCACGCTCAAGCGGCCGATCGTCAACACCCGCGACGAACCCCACGCCGATCCGCAGCGGTATCGGCGTCTCCACGTGATCGTGGGTGATGCGAACCTGTGCGAGGAGGCGACCTACCTCAAGGTGGGAACCACGGCGATCGTCCTCGCAATGCTCGAGGACGGTTTCGTGAGGGCCGACCTCTCGGTGGCCGATCCGGTCACCGCGATGCGGGCCGTCTCCCACGATCCCGCGCTCGCCACGACGATCGACGTGGTCGAACTCGGTGCCTGCACAGCACTCGAAGTGCAGTGGGAGTTCCTGCGGATGGCGCGCCAGTGGGCGACCTCGGCCGATCCGGCTCCCTGTGGCGGAACCGACCGGGTTGCCGATGTACTCGACCGGTGGGAGGACATCCTCGAGACGCTCGAGGACGATCCCGCCCGACTCGACGGTCGCCTCGATTGGGTCACGAAACGCACCCTGCTCGACGCGTACGCCGCCCGCGACGATCTCGCCCCGGACGATCCGAAGTTGGCCCTCCTGGCCCTCCAGTACCACGACGTCCGACCCGATCGCTCGCTGTACGAACGCCTCGTGCGGGCGGGCCGGATCCGGCGGTTGCTCGACGACGATCGGGTGGCTGCGGCTGCGGGTACGCCCCCGGAGGGCACACGGGCCTACTTCCGCGGTGCGTGCCTCGCCCGGTGGCCCGATGCGGTGGTTGCCGCCAACTGGGACAGCCTGGTCCTCGATACGGGCGAGGAGCCGCTGCGGAGGATCCCGATGATGGAGCCGACGCGTGGTAGCAAGGAGCACGTAGCCGCACTGCTCGAGCGGGTCACGACCCCGGGGCAGCTGGTCGAGGGTCTCGCCGCCGGGTGAGGCGCTCCGGCCGGGGCTACTCGGGGAGCGACCGATCACGCCGTTGGGAACGGGAGACAGGCGATGGCCGAGCAGCAGCGCAAGCAGAAGCCGGCCCCGCAGGAACGCGCGGTCGAGGAGGCCGAGGCGGTTCCGAAGGGCAGCGAGCGCGGAAACGGGATCAAGGAGGGCATCGACGATCTCCTCGACGAGATCGACACCGTGCTCGAGGACAACGCCGAGGAGTTCGTCCGCTCCTACGTCCAGAAGGGCGGTGAGTGACCGGCGCTCTGCCGTCCCGACCATGACCGGTTCCTCGGCCCTCCCGCTCTTCGCCCCCGTGTCCGACCCCGGACCGTCGTTCGCCGGGTTGCTTCGGCTCGTCGCCCCGCACCTCCTGGCCGCTCCCGGCGCCGGTGGCACGCCTCTCGCCCACGTTCCTCACGGCACGACCGTCGTCGCAGTCCGCTTCGCCGAGGGGGTCGTGATGGCCGGGGATCGCCGGGCCACGGCCGGCCTCACCATCGCCAGCCGGCGCATGGAGAAGGTCTTCCCCGCCGACGACTCCTCGGGAGTTGCCATCGCGGGTGCGGCCGGGCCGGCGGTCGAGCTCGTCCGGCTCTTCCAGGTGCAGATCGAGCACTACGAAAAGGTTCAGGGAGAGAGTCTCAGCCTCGAGGGCCGGGCCAACCAGCTCGGCCAGCTCGTACGGGCCAACCTTCCCGCCGCCATGCAGGGCCTGGCGGTGGTTCCCCTCTTCGCGGGCTACGACCGCAGCCGGAACACGGGACGGGTCTTCTCCTACGACGTCACCGGTGGCCGCTACGAGGAGATCGAGTTCCAGGCCCAGGGCTCGGGCAGCGTGCACGCCCGCAACTGGATCAAGGCGGGGTGGCGAGACGAACTCTCGTCCGACGAGACGGTCGCCCTGGTCCTCACCGCGCTCTTCGCCGCGGCCGACGAGGACGCCGGAACCGGTGGACCCGACCTCGTCCGCCGCATCTTCCCGACGGTGGCGATCATCGACGCCGACGGATACCGAGCACTCGACGAGGACGACATCGCCGAACGCAGTCGGTCTCTGCTCGACGGGGCGGAGCGGGGAGGGGGCGCCCGATGAGCATGCCCTTCTACGTCTCGCCCGAGCAGGTGATGAAGGACCGGGCTGACTACGCACGCAAGGGCATCGCCCGCGGTCGGAGCCTGGTGGCCCTGGAGTGCGAGCCGGGAATCCTTCTGGTCGCCCACAATCCGTCGCGAACCCTGAACAAGATCAGCGAGATCTACGACCGGATCGCTTTCGCCGCCGTGGGCCTGTACAGCGAATACCAGTTGTTGCGGATCGCCGGTGTCCGGCACGCCGACATGAAGGGGTACTCGTACTCCCGCGAAGACGTCAACGCTCGCGAACTCGCGAATGCGTATTCGCAAACGCTCCACCAGATCTTCACTCACGAGATGAAGCCGTACGAGGTCGAACTTCTCATTGCTCAGGTCGGCGACGAGGGCGCGTCGGAGTTGTACCGAGTGCTCTACGACGGGGTCGTCGTCGACGAGCATGACTACTCCGTGCTCGGCGGCCAGGCCGAGGAAATCACAGCGGCCCTCGCCGACGCCTACCGGCCCGGTCTTCCGCTGCGCGACGCGGCTCGGCTCGGGGCCACGGTTCTCGGCGGTGACGACGGACCTCTCCCCTCCGATCAACTCGAAGTTGCGGTGCTCGACCGGTCGCGGCCGCGGCGGTGCTTCCGCCGCATTCGCGCCGAGGAGCTGACCGAACTTCTCGCCTGACCACGCGGGCGGGCGAGCGGAGGGTCCGCCCGTACACTCGCAGCCGTGGAACGTCGCATCTTCGGCCTCGAGAACGAGTACGGGGTCACGTGCACGCTTCGCGGCCAACGTCGGCTCAGCCCCGACGAGGTCGCCCGCTACCTCTTCCGCCGGGTGGTCTCCTGGGGTCGGTCGAGCAACGTCTTCCTCGAGAACGGCTCCCGGCTCTACCTGGACGTCGGAAGTCATCCCGAGTACGCGACCCCCGAGTGCGATGCTCTCGATGATCTCGTCGCCCACGACAAGGCGGGGGAGCGGATCCTCGAGAGTCTCGTCGCCAGTGCGGAACAGCGGCTCGGAGAGGAAGGCATTCGGGGCGAAGTGTTCCTCTTCAAGAACAACACCGACAATGCCGGCAACTCCTACGGATGCCACGAGAACTACCTGGTCGAACGCGACGGCGACTTCGCCCGCTTTACCGATGTGCTCATCCCTTTCCTGGTCTCCCGCCAGATCTACGCGGGTGCGGGAAAGTTGCTGCCGACCGCCCGAGGACCGGTCTTCTGCCTCTCGCAACGCGCCGATCACATCTGGGAAGGCGTGTCGTCGGCCACGACGCGTTCCCGACCGATCATCAATACCCGCGACGAGCCTCATGCCGACGCCGAGCGCTATCGCCGGCTCCACGTGATCGTCGGCGACTCCAACATGAGCGAATACGCGACGTTCCTCAAGACGGGCGCCATGGCGATCCTCCTCCGGGTGCTCGAGGAGGATCGCCGTCCGTGGCGAGACCTCACGCTCGAGAATCCGATTCGGGCCATCCGGGAAATCAGTCACGAGCTCGACTGCAAGCGCCGGGTTCGCCTCACCAACGGGCGCGAACTCACTGCAGTCGAGCTCCAGCTCGAATACCTCGACCGGGCGCGCCGTTTTGCCGACCGACGCGGTCTCCCTCCCCTCGAAGCGCAAGCCCTGGCCATGTGGGAACACGTGATGAGCCACCTCGAACGAGACCCCCTCGAACTGCGGACCGAGCTCGATTGGGTCGTGAAGTACCACCTGATCGAGGCTTACCGGGCCCGGCACGATCTCCCGTTATCGCACCCGCGTTTGGCCCAGATCGATCTGACCTACCACGATGTCACCCGATCCCGTTCGCTCTACTACCTCCTCGAACGGCGCGGTCGGGTCGAGCGAGTGGTCACCGACGAGGCGATCACGGAGGCAGTGGAGGAGCCTCCGCAAACCACACGGGCCCGCCTTCGCGGGGCGTTCATCCGTCGGGCCAAGGAACGCAAGCGGGATTACACGGTCGATTGGGTGCACCTGAAACTCAATGATCAGGCCCAACGCACGGTGCTCTGCAAGGACCCGTTCAAGGCGCGTGACGAGCGCGTCGAGCGGCTGATCGCCTCGCTGTAGCGTTTGCGGGTGCCCTCGTTCCGGTCCGGGACCGTCACTTCGCTGCGTGAGGAACGTGACGGGCTCCAGCGGGTAGACGTCGACTTCGGGGATGCCAGCGAACCGGCCTACGTGCTGACGCGACTCACCGGTCCGGTCGCGGTCGGCGACCGAGTAGTGGTCAATACGACCGCTGTCGAACTGGGCCTGGGAACGGGCGGCTGGCACGTCGTGCATTGGAATCTCGAGCGCGCCGGCTGGGCCGAGTCGGGTCCCGGCCACATCATGAAGTCGCGCTACACCTCCTTCCAGCACGACGCGGGTTCCGCCGAGGAGCACGACCGGGAACTGGCGGACGTCACCTCGATCGAGGGGATGCCCGTCGTCGCGGCTCCGTTGCACAGCCAACTTCCGGCCGTAGCCGCCGGCTTCAAGGCCCGCCGACCGGATGCTCGACTCGCCTACGTCATGACCGACGGGGCCGCCCTGCCGCTCGCCCTGTCCGACCTGATCGTCGCCGTACGCAACGCGGGCTTGGTCGATCTCACGGTCACGAGCGGTCACGCGTTCGGCGGCGACTTCGAGGCCGTGTCGCTGTACAGCGCGCTTGCCGTCGCCCGGCGCTTGGGTCGGGCCGACGCCGCCGTCGTCGCGATGGGACCGGGAATAGTCGGTACCGACTCGCGCCTCGGGTTCTCGGGGATAGAGATCGGTCCGATTCTCGACGCCGCCGTCGGGCTCGGTGGCCGGCCGATTGCCGCATTGCGAATCTCCTTCGCCGACTCGCGCGAGCGTCATCGCGGGGTCTCGCACCACAGCCTCACGGCACTCTCGGTTGCGACCCGGAGCCGGGTCGAGGTCGCGGTCCCGGCAGTCGGCGGTTCCGATGAGGAGATCATCAGATCGGAACTCGTCGAGGCCGGGGTGGCGTCGCGCCACGATCTCGTGCCGGTCCGGCCGATCGGTGCCGTCGCGCTCCTGGAAGCGCACGGCCTGCGCGTGTCCTCGATGGGACGACCGGCGGCCGAGGATCCGGTGCTGTTCGAGGCGGCCGCGGTTGCCGGGGTTCTCGCCGCCGAGCGGCTCCCGTAGGCTCCGCGATCGTGGCGGACCGACCCGACCGCGTCGAGCGCGTCCTCGATCTCCTGATGATGCTGCTCGAGACCCGCGTCGCATTGACTCGTGAGGAGATCTTCGAGCGACTCCGGCCGATACACGCCTACCCCGAGTCGGCCGACGCGGCCCGTAGGGCGTTCGAGCGCGACAAGGAAACCCTGCGCGACCTCGGGGTCCCGATCCACACCGAACCCGTCGGCGACGGATCGCTGACCGGGTACCGGGTGAAGCCGAGTGAGTACTACCTGCCCGACCCGGGTCTCGACGAGAGCGAGACGATCGCCCTGCGGGTCGCGCTCAACGCCGTCACGCTCGGCGATTCGGCGGGAACCGGAGCCCTCCTCAAACTCGGATCCGAGGCCGGATCGATTATCACCCCCTTGGCTGCGCTCGTCGACGCGCCCGCGCTCCCGGAACTCTTCGAAGCGGTCCGCATCCGGGCGGTTGCCGGATTCGTGCACCGGGGTACGGTCCGGCGCTTGGAGCCCTACGGGATCGCCGTGCGTCGGGGCCACTGGTACGTAGTCGGCCGCGACCTGGACCGCGAGGCGATGCGGGCGTTCCGGGTCGATCGGATCGACGACGACGTGACGGTCGGACCGGCCGGAACGTTCGAGCGCCCCGTCGACTTCGTCGCCGGCGATCACATCGAGGATCGGGCCTGGATGCTCGACGGCCGGTTCGAGGTGACGGTGCGGATCCGTATCGACACTCCGAGCGTTCCGGTGGTGCTCGGTGATCTCGGTGACGATGCGGTCGTCGTCGAAGAGGGCGAGACCGGTATCGAGGTCGAGGTGACCGTCACCCGTCCCGGCGCGTTGCGGAACCATCTACTCGGCTATCTCGATGCCGTCGAGATACTCGGGCCCCCGGAGGAGAGGGACGCGATGGTTGCGGCCCTCCGGGTGATCGAGGCCACGGCATGAGCCCCCGACCCGCCGCCGAAGACGAGATTCGGCGGATCCTCGCGATGATCCCGTGGATCATTGCCAACCCGGGCCGACCCCGGTCGGAGATCGCCGCCCGGTTCGGGCTCACCGATCACGAGACCGAACACGCACTCGCCCGCATCAATATCGTCGGCACCCCACCCTTCGGTCCCGGGGACTACGTGACCGCGATCGACGACGGCGAGGACGGCGTCGAGATCCTCCTCGGGGATGCCTTCCGGCGCCCGCTTCGGCTCCACCCGGCCGAGGCTCTCCACGTGCTCGCCGCGGGCCGGGCCCTCCTCGCCGTCCCCGGCGCCCAGAGCGACGGACCCCTGGCGTCCGCACTCGAGAAACTGGAGCAGGCGTTGGGCGCTCCGGCTCCCGACGTGGCGATCGACGACGAAGTGGCACTGACCGATGTGCGACTCGCGGTCCGCGACGGCGAGCGGATCGAGATCGATTACGTGGCCGGCGACGGTGAGGCGACGACCCGAACCGTGGATCCGGCCCGGGTCTTCTACCGCGACGGCGAGTGGTATCTCGCCGCTTTCTGCCATCGGGCCGGCGATGATCGGATGTTCCGCGTTGATCGCATCACTGCGGTGCGCGCGACCGGGGAACGCGTCGAGGCCGTTGACGTCTCGGCGCTCGATGTGCCGTTCCGGCCCGGACCGGATACCGAACGCGTGACCGTGCGGATCCCGACGAAGGCGTACTGGGTGGTCGAGTCGGTCCCGACCGAGTCGGTGACCGATGGCCCCGACGGCACCCTCGATCTGGTCTTGAGTGTCGCCGACGGCTCGTGGCTGGAGCGGCTGCTCCTGCGCATCGGCCCCGAAGCGACGGTTCTCGGCCCCGACGAGTGGATCGGATGCGCGTCGCGGGCCGCAGCCCGGGTACTCGAGCGCTACGGGCAGGGGTGAGCCGAGCCGATACACCCGGCGTGGGAGGATGGGGCGTGGAAACCGCCACCGACGAGCCCGCCGTCGGGACCCCCTCGCCCCGACCCTGGCGCCAGTCGCCTGCGTTCCGATTGCTCGAATGGGTTCTCATCCTCGCCGCCGCGATCGGGACGGCGACGTTCATCCGCACGTACATCGCCCAGACCTTTTACATCCCGACGGCGTCGATGAGTCCCACGCTCCGGATCGACGACCGCATCGCCATCGACAAGGTCTCCTACCGGTTCCGGGATCCCCGGAGAGGCGAGATCGTCGTGTTCCGGGGGCCGGAGCGCACCCAACTTGCCGGAATCGATCTGGTGAAGCGGATCGTCGCACTGCCCGGAGAGAAGGTCTCGTCGGCGAACGGCAGGATCCTGGTCGACGGTGACCCGATCGACGAGCCGTATCTGCCGAAGGGTGCCGCCGGTCGCAATGTCGCCTTTCTGCCCTTCTCCGTACCGGCCGGGAAGTACTTCGTGATGGGCGACAACCGTATGGTGTCCAATGACTCACGGCTCTTCGGCGCGATCGACCGCGAAGACATCATCGGGCGTGCGATGATCCGGATCTGGCCGATCTCTCGGCTGGGCAAACCGTAGACGGGACGGACCGGAACGATGGCAGCCGACGACGACGAACGCGCCTCCCTCTCGCGGTCCACCGACCGGGAGGGGGGCTACGGCGACAGCAGACACGACGAAGGCCCGGGCCGTTCCGTGACCCGCACGATCCTCGAGTGGATCGGTGTCGCGCTCGCGGCCCTCGTCATCGCGACGATTCTGCGCACCTACGTCGTGCAAACCTTCTGGATCCCGACCGGCTCGATGATCCCGACCCTGCAGGAGAACGACCGGGTCGTCGTCAACAAGCTCTCGTACAAACTGCACGGAGTGGGCCGCGGCGACATCGTCGTCTTCACGACCCCGCCCGGCGTCCCCGAGGACTACAAGGACCTCGTGAAGCGGGTCGTCGGTCTTCCGGGCGACACCGTCGAGGGACTCAACGGCCGGGTTCTCGTCAACGGGAAGGTGCTCGACGAGTCGTACCTTCCCGAGGGAACGGCAACCAGTCAGTTCGGGCCCCAGAAGATTCCGGCGGGCACCTACTGGGTCATGGGCGACAACCGGGGCAACTCCACCGACTCCCGATCCTTCGGCCCCATTCCGGAACGGACGATCGTGGGCCACGCCGTGGTCCGGATCTGGCCCCTGCGGCGGTTCGGGCTCCTGTAGAGCCTCAGCGCTCGCCCCACTCGCCGACGACCGCGACCATCCGCTCGGGGCGATCGCAGTACACCGCGTCGATACCTATCGCCAGAGCCGCCCTGAGGTGCCGGCTCTCCTGAGTGTCCCACGCGAAGGCGAGCACCCCGAAACGGTGGAACAGCGATACCAACCCGGCCGTCCACTCGGTGTGGTGCAGGTTCAGAGCGTCGATCCCGGCGGCACCGAGGTCGTGCGCATGGCGTTCGAGGGGGGTCGAGATCGCGGATCTCCGCACGGAGTGCACGAGGCGGACCCGACGTTCCCCTCGGAGCGCACCGAGAAGACCCAGGTCGGGGGAGCACACCCAGAGCCGCTCGAGCGCTCCGTGGGTCTCGGCGACGGCGACGAGGGGCCGGGCAACGGCCGGATCCTTCACGTCGACGGAGCACTCGAAGACCGAGCCGAGGGAACCGTAGACCTCCTCGAGGCGGGGCACGCCGTGCTCGGCGAGCTCAGCCGCCGTCGTCCGATCGACCCGGAGCCGACGGCGTCCCCGTCCGACGGTGGCGTCGTGACTGCAGACGACGGCTCCGTCGGCAGACAGCCGGACGTCGGTCTCGATCCCGCCCGCCCCGAGCTCCAGCGCCCGGCGGAAGGCTTCGAGGGTGTTCTCGGGCGCCTCGGTCCGGGCCCCCCGGTGGGCGAAGGTGATCACGGCCACGAGTGCATCGTGCCATGCCGCCGGGGCTCCGGGCCGTTCGGTCGAGCGCCGGCGGCTGATACCTCAAGACCGGGTCGGCACCTGCCGATTGGGGGAGAGCTGCCGGAACCGGTGGAGAACCCCAGAACGGAGTGCCAGTGACGACGATCCGAGCGAGTTGTCCGGCGTGCGGTGACGTACAGCTGACTGCTGCAGACGTCGTTGTTCGGGTCTGCGCCGACGACGACCGGGGGAGTTACTGCTTTCGGTGCCCCGGTTGCGCCGGCCGCATCGTGAAGGATGCGAGCGCTCGCGTCGTCGATCTCCTCGTGGCCGGTGGAGTCCGACTCGACGTGTGGAGGCTGCCCGCCGAACTCACCGACGCCCGACGCGAGGGGCCCCCGTTCTCCGAGGCGGATGTGGCCGATTTCCGCGCCCTCCTCCGGAGCGACGCCTGGTTCGACCACCTCGCCGCGGAGGTCGGGGGATCGGAAGACCGCTGACGCTACGGTGACCCGGTGGCCTGGATCCTGATCCCCGCCGTCGTCGTGGTCGCGGCTGCCGTCCTCGCCGACCGGGCGGCAGTCCTCCGGAACGAGCTCGGTGCGACGCTCGAGAGCGCCAGGGCCTACCGGAACGATGTCCGCCGAGCCCGCGAGCGAATCGAAGGCGAGAGGACCCCGTTCGCTCACCCTCCGGCTTCGCCGCTCCGGGAGGACCGCGCGTGAACCTCGGCCCCATGGAGATCCTGGCCATCCTCGTCGTGGCCCTCATCGTCTTCGGGCCCAAGCGCCTGCCCGAGGTCAGCCGTCAGGTCGGTGCGGCGGTACGCGAGCTCCGGAAGATGCAGGACACCGTGAAGGCGGAACTCCGGGAGGCGATGGCCGAACCGACCCCGGCCGGACCGGAGGCCGAGGCCGACGCCCGAGCCGAACCGGCGGGTCCGGATCTCCCGGCACCCGCTGCCGACATTCCGGCGGATACACCGACCCCGCCCCGGACCTTCTCCTGACCTCGGGAACCCGTCCGTGAGCCGGTCCGCCGACGGCACCATGACGCTCGTCGAACACCTCGGCGAGTTGCGGCGCCGCGTGATCATCTGCGTGGTGGTCGTTGTGCTCGGCGCAGTGATCGTCTTCTTCCTCTACACGCCGATCCTGCGGTTCCTTTCGGGGCCCTACCGTGACCTGACCGTCGGCGACACGGGTTGCGGGGGAACGCCGGACACCGGATGCGACCTCATCGTCACCGGACCGCTGCAACCTTTCATGGTTCGGATGAAGATCGCCGGTTACGGGGGCGCCGCGCTCGCGGTTCCCGTCGTCTTCTGGGAGATCTGGCGGTTCGTGACGCCAGCCCTGCGTCGCAACGAGCGGCGCTACGGACTCCTCTTCGGCCTGGCGGCGATCGTCCTGTTCCTCCTGGGGGCGGTCGCGGCCTGGTTCACCATCGGCGAGACGCTGGCGTTCCTCTTCGGGATGGGCGGAGACACGCTCCAGCCCTTCGTCGCCGCCGACAGCTACCTGACCCTGGTCGCCCTCATGCTCCTCGCCTTCGGGGTGGCCTTCGAGCTACCGCTCCTCGTCCTGGGCCTCCTGCTCGCTCGGATCGTGACGACCGAGCAGCTCCGCCGGTTCCGGCGGTGGGTGGTGGTCGGAATCACGGTCTTCGCCGCGGTCATCACCCCGAGCCAGGATCCGGTATCCCTATTGTTCATGGCCGTACCGATGTACGTGCTCTACGAGCTCGCCATACTCATCGGACGTCTACTCAAGCGCTGAGTGGACCCGGACCGGATGCCGACGGAGGGAGACCAGGGATGAACAAGCGAAACCGCACCCCGGTCCGGCTCGGACGTTCGCGTGCAGAGATCGGGACGGCCGTGGCCGTGGGTGCCGTGATCGTCGTCCTCACCGGGATCGCCATCTGGCTCCTGCGACCGGGTTCGCCCGGTGTCGCCGGGGGCGGGGGTCTCGTTGCTCGTCAGCCTCGGGCAACCCTGCTCCTCGTCCTGGTGGGCTTGGCTGGCCTCCTGGTCGTACTCCGCTTCCGCCGCCGTCCGATGAAGCGTTTCGGAACCCGGGTATCGATCGCGATCGGCCTCGGGGTGGTGGCGGTGGCCGGGATCGTCGCTGCGCTCGTGTGGCCGGGCGGATTGCTACGCGACTACTCCGTCGCCCCCTTCTCCCCGCCGCCCACGTCGACTCCCTCGTCGACCCCCTCGTCGACCCCCTCGTCGACCCCCTCGTCAACTCCGGCATCCTCGGTGCCCGTCCCGACCGCCCCCACCGGCTCATCAGGGGGGTGAAGTGGGATCGGTCGGCTTCCGCGAGTCCTTCACGCAGGCCCGACCGTTCCCGCCGGACGCATTCCAGGCGCAGGCGTTCGCTGCGCTCGATGCCGGACGATCGGTCCTGGTCGCTGCGCCGACCGGAGCGGGCAAGACCCTGGTCGGGGAATACGCCGTAGAGCAGGCGCTCGCCTCGGGCCGTAAGGCCTTCTACACGACTCCGCTGAAGGCACTCTCCAACCAGAAGTACGCGGACTTCTGCCGATCGCTCGGGCCGGAACGGGTCGGTCTGCTCACGGGCGATACGGCAGTGCGGGGGGAAGCCCCGGTCGTGGTGATGACGACCGAGGTTCTCCGCAACATGATCTACGCGCGCTCCCCGGCCCTCGACGGGCTGGGCGTCGTGGTGCTCGACGAGGTCCACTACCTCCAGGATCCGGCGCGGGGGGCGGTGTGGGAGGAGGTCATCATTCACCTCCCGGCTCCGGTGGCAATTGTGGCCCTCTCCGCAACCGTCTCGAACGCCGAAGAGGTGGCGGAGTGGCTCCGGGCGGTACGGGGCGCCACCGAAACGGTGATCGAGGAACGTCGGCCCGTTGATCTCGTCAACCATTACCTGGTCGGCGACCGAGCCGCAGAACGCCCGCATCTCTTCCCGACCTTCGTGGGTCGCGGAGCCGAACGCCGACCCAATCCCGAGGTGTTCCGACTCCTGAACGGTTCGGCGCCGCGCCGGGGTAGAGCCCGGCGCCGTCTCTACCGCCCGTGGCGCACCGAGATGATCGAACTGCTGGCCGAGGAGGCAATGCTCCCGGCCATCGTCTTCGTCTTTTCGCGCGCGGGCTGCGATCAGGCGGTCGAGCAATGCGTTGCCGGCGGACTCCACCTCGTCGACGCGTCGGAGCGGGCCGAGCTCAGGACGATCGCCGACCGCCGACTCGACGGACTCGACGACGAGGACCTGGAAGCCCTCGGTTTCTCGGACTGGATGGCGGGCTTCGAGGCCGGCGTCGCTGCGCACCATGCGGGGCTCGTGCCGCCGATGAAGGAAGCGGTCGAGGAGGGGTTCTCGGCCGGACTGCTCAAGGTCGTGTTCGCCACCGAAACCCTCGCCCTCGGCATCAACATGCCGGCGCGCACCGTAGTGATCGAGCGCCTCTCGAAGTTCACCGGTGAACAGCATCAGATGCTCACGGCGGGGGAGTACACCCAGTTGACGGGCCGGGCCGGGCGCCGGGGGATCGACACCTCCGGGAATGCCGTAGTGCTCTGGGATCCGTTCGTGCCCTTCGATCAGGTTGCCGGTCTCGCCTCCCGACGGACGTCTGCGCTCACCTCGTCGTTCCGGCCGACCTACAACATGGCCGCGAACCTGGTTCGGCGCTACGAGCCGAACCATGCCCGTCACCTCATCGGGAGCTCGTTCGCCCAGTTCCGGTCCGACCGCGAGGTGTTCGCCTCGGAGCGCGAGATCGAGCGGCGCCGGGCTCGGATCGCCGCCGATCGTGCGCAAGCGGCCGCTATCGGCCCCGGCCTCGACGAGTACCGCCGCCTGCTCGCGGAATCGGTGGCGCTGCGCACCGCCGACCGTGAGACCCATTCCATCGACGGCCTCCGCCCCGGCGACGTCGTCGTCGCACCCCGTCGGGGCGGGCGAGCCGTGGTGCTCAAGCACGAGGGCGGGCGGAGCGGCAGTCGGGTCCTGGCGATAACGGCGAGTCGCACGCTCGTTCGGCTGAGCGGCACCGACCTCGCGGGCGGGCCCGGAGTTATCGACACCCTCGAACTCCCGCGTCCGTTCGCGCCCCGGAGCGCCACGTTCCAGCGGGCGGTCGTCGCCGCCCTCCGCGCCCTGCCTCGTCGACCGGCCGAACCGACCGGTTCCGTCGGAGCCCCCGACCCGAGTACGCACCCCCTGCACGACCACCCCGGCCTCGCCGCCGCGCTCACCGCCGCCGAACGCGCCGACCGGGCGGAACGCGAGGTCGGGCGCCTCGAACGAACGACCGCCCGCCGCGAGGACGGCCTGGCTCGCCGCTTCGACCGGGTGCTGGCCATCCTGGCTGCGTGGGGCTATACGGAGGGCTGGGCTCTCACCGAGGCGGGGGGAGTGCTCGCGGGTCTGAATACCGAGGCCGATCTGATCCTCGCCGAGGCCCTACGCGAGGGCCACCTCGACGGGTGTCGGCCGTCGGAGCTGGCCGCTGTCGCTTCGTGCTTCACCTATCGCCGACGCGGGCCCGACCGGGGCGGGGCTCCGCCGGTCCGGTGGCCTTCGACCGGGGTGGCTCGGCGGGCCCGGGCCATCGACGGCATTTGGAGGGACCTCAACGGAGCCGAACGGGAGGCCCACCTCGTCCGCACTTCCAGACCCGATCCCGGCTTCACCGGCGCCGTCGACGCCTGGGCCCGGGGCGAGAGCCTCGGGGAGATCCTGGAGGACGAGGAAATGCCGGGCGGCGACTTCGTTCGCAACGTCAAGCAGGTGATCGACCTGCTTCTGCAGGTCGCAGCGGTCGCGCCCGAACCGGCCACCGCGGTGACGGCCCGGGAGGCGGCGGCGTGCTGCGACCGGGGTGTCGTCGCCGTCTCGGCCCTGGTGACGGAAGTCTGATGTGGGTATCGCGCCCGGTGAGCCCTGGGGCGACGAGGTCGGGCCCGACCCGGACGGTGTCCTGGTCGTCACCGGCGAGGATCGGGATCTCGCCCGGGCCGTCGGTCGGGCGACACGGGGCGCGCTCATCCGATTCGTCGCCGCGCCTACATCCGATGTGGCCCGCTCGGTCGGCCTCGGTGAGCGTCCGACGCGGGACGTGGCGCTTCCGCTCGACTGCCTGGCCTTCGACGACGGATCCCTCGCCGTCAACGCCGTGATCCTCGGGACGCCCCCCGACCGCCTCCGGGCCGTGACCCGCCGCTTCCCGGTTCGTGTCACGGTCGATGACCGGGAGGCGTTCTCGGGCCGGGCTACGACCGTCGTCGTGGCGACGGGCGAATTCCTGCGGGGTCACGACCTCTCACCCCGGGGCCACCCGGGGGACGGACGGGCCGAGATCCAGATCTACGCACTCCCGGCGGACGAACGCCGGGCGATGCGCCGTCGACTCGGCACCGGCAGCCATCTTCCGCACGGCCGCATCATCCAGCGCACCGGTCGCCGCATCCGGATCGAAGCCGACCGGGAACGGCCGGTGGAGGCCGACGGTCACGCAGCAGCCCCCCGGGCCGGGCTTTCGGTCGAGGTCGTTCCGGAGGCGTTCCGACTCCTCGTCTGAGGCGCTCGCCATGCGCGGTCCGGGCAGATCGCGTCGCTACGATCGACCTCCCCATGCTGTACGCACCGGAGACCTTCACCGATGCCGAGACGGCGACTCTCCGGCCGTACTTCACCAATCTCGACAGCCCCGTCTTCGCGCTCACCAATCTTCCCGAGGTCGTGAAGGGCGCACTCTTCGCCCGCTACTCGCGATCCGACAAGAGCCTTCGGCGCCTGTTCCTCGACGAGTTCGTCGGCGACCTCGACCTGACCGGCGACCTCACCGTCGATGCGACGGTCGGCCTTCGGCGAGCCGAGCAACTCTACGAGCGCGTGTTCCTCGAGTACGGCGACGACTCTGTTGCCCAACTCGGGGGTGTGCACCTGGCCTGCGAACAGGCTTCGAACCTGCTCACGAAGGTTCTGGAGTGGGGCCGGCTGATGTCGTACCTCGAGCAATCGACGCGATACATCCCGTACGACTCCCGGGTCCTCGGCCGTTATCGCTACTTGCGCCCCTCGGAGATCTGTCAGTCACGATACGCGGCCCGCTACATCGCCGACATGGACGCCGCATTCGACTCCTACAGCGGCCTCCTGCCGACGATGACCGAGTGGGCGCGGGAGCAGTACCCGAAGGAGTCGGGAGACTCCGATTTCGTCTACAAGCAAACGATCAAGGCGAAGGCCTGCGACACCGTGCGCGGTCTGCTTCCGGCCGCGACCCTGTCCAATGTGGGCATCTACGGCAGCGGCCAGGGTTACGAGGCCCTGCTCCTGCGCATGCGGGCTCACCCTCTGCCCGAGGCCCGCACCTACGCCGACTTGATGCTCGAGGAGTTGCGCAAAGTCATCCCGTCGTTCCTCGTACGCGTAGATCGCCCTGATCGGGGCGGGGCCTGGTCGGCATACCTCGAACGGACCCGAGAAGCCACGGCGGGCATCGTCGAGAGGCTCTTTGCTGACGCTTCACCCGCGACAGGCGACGCCGTCACCCTGGTCGACTGGGACCCCGACGGTGAGGACAAGGTCCTCGCCGCGATCTGTTACCCGCACACCGACCTGCCCGAGGACCGGATCCTCGACCGGGTCCGGCGCCTCGCCGCGCACGAGCGAATCGCACTCATGACGGCCTACGTCGGCGAACGGGGCAATCGTCGCCATAAACCGGGACGGGCCTTCGAACGCACCGGATACCGATTCGACGTGATCGGCGACTACGGCGCGTTCCGCGACCTCCAGCGGCACCGCATGCTCACGATCGAGTGGCAGGCCCTGAGCCCCCGCCACGGGTACGGGGTACCCGCCGCCGTCGCCGACGCCGGAGCCGACGACGCCTACGCCGAGGCGATGGAGCGGTCCTGCGACCTTCACGACGAATTGCACGGCGATTTCCCCGAGCAAGCGGCCTACGCAGTCGCGCTCGGGTACCGGATCCGCTACGCAATGCAGATGAACGCCCGGGAGGCCATGCATCTGTGCGAGCTACGCAGTTCACCCCAGGGCCACCCGTCCTACCGGGTGATCGCCCAAGCCATGCACCGCCTCATCGCCGAGCAGGCCGGACACCGGGCGATTGCAGCGGCTATGACCCACGTCGACCACGACGATCACGATCTCGGGCGGCTGGCCGCCGAGCGGGCCGCCGAGGCCCGGCGGGTCGCTCGCGGCTGAGGGAATCCCTGCGCCGGAAGGGGCCCGGGCCATCGTTATACTCCGCGCCCCCCGCAGCCCGACCCCACGAGGCCACCTAGATGAGCGACGACGACTTCGACGAAGAAGGTATCGAGGGCGATCCCGATGATGACCTCCTCGACGAGGATCTCGACGAGGATCTCGACGAGGATCTCGACGACGAACTCGACGACGAACTCGACACCGAAATCCTCGACGACGAAGAGAACGCCGAGCCGTCTCCGGTCGTGGCCACCCTCGTCGAGGGCGAGGCCGAGACCGCGGCCGCCGATGACGAGGAGGACGACGTCGTCGACCTCGAGGAGGAGTTGCACCCGGACGACGTCGAGGAGGCGCTCGACGTCGTACTGCGGGAGAAGACCGCTGCGAGCGGCCTCGAGGACGAGGAGGAGGACGAGGAGGAGGTCGACGAACGCGGCGAAACCGGCACCAAGATCGTGCCCCGCCGTGACAACGAGTTCCTCTGCAAGAGCTGTTTTCTCGTTCTCCCGAGGCATCAGCTCGCCGACGAAGAGCGGATGATCTGTCGCGACTGCGCCTGACGGCGGTTCGCGGTCCGGCGATCCGCTTCGGGGGCGCCGTCACATCGGGGGTTCTCGCCGCGGCGAGCCGACCTCCGCTCGATGTCGGACTGCTCGCCTTCGTTTCGTTGGTTCCCCTGTTCATGGTGTGGCGCGGGCGCTCGCCGCGATCCCGGGCCGGTCTGGCCTTCGTGGCCGCCGCCGTCTACTACGGCCTGACCTGTTCGTGGATGCGCTACTTCGGCACCGTGGCGATCGTGCCTTTCGTCGCCGCGTGCGCGGCGTACTGGGCCGCGGTCGGAGCGACGGTCGGGATTCTCGACCGGGCCCGAGTCTCCCACCCGTTCGTGACCGCGGCCCTGTGGGTAGTCGCCGATGCCGGCGTATCGCGTTTCCCGTTCGGCGGCATCTCCTGGGGGGAACTCGGGTACTCCCTGCACGACCTCGTCCCCGGCCGGGCTCTCGCCGCCGTCGGCGGTGTGGCGGCGGCCACCTTCGTCGTGGTGGCGGTCAACGGATTTCTCGCCGAACTCGTCGGTGAGCTCTCCGCCCGGTTGCGCTTCCCGGCCGAGACGAAGGTCGGGACCGGCGGCCGCCGATG